>Ga0126383_10000382_pt1 | contig 24133 bp, 22 predicted proteins | sample PanSoiMetPlot_35_FD_96882 | JGI IMG/M metagenome (GOLD analysis project Ga0126383, IMG submission 96882) | Tropical forest soil microbial communities from Panama - MetaG Plot_35 | ecosystem: Environmental > Terrestrial > Soil > Tropical forest > Bulk soil | place: Panama | collected 2016-02-17
CCTGCGCGCGCTCCCGCACGCGGAGCGGGTACATCCCTCGCAGGATCCCCTCCTCCGCCCCGGCCGGCAGCGCCGGATGCGCGTAGTTCTCGTTCATCACGGTCACGTAGTAGAAGACATCGTCCTGCGCCTCGAGCATCCGCGCCATTCCTTCCCGCACGATGACGGCAAGCTCATAGCCGAAGCAGGGGTCGTACGCGCGGCAAGTCGGGATCGTCGCGGCGATGAGGTGGCTCGTGCCGTCCTGGTGTTGCAGCCCCTCGCCGGAGAGCGTCGTCCGTCCGGCGGTCGCTCCGAGGAGGAAGCCCCGCGCGCGCGAGTCGGCCGCGGCCCAGGCAAGATCGCCGACCCGCTGGAAGCCGAACATCGAGTAGAAGATGTAGAACGGCAGCATCGGCACGCCGTGCGCGCTGTAGCTCGTCGCGGCCGCGATCCACGAGCTCAGCGCGCCGGCCTCGGTGATCCCCTCCTCGAGGATCTGGCCGTCCTGCGCCTCCTTGTAGTACAGCAGCTCGTCGTGATCCTCGGGCTCGTAGATCTGTCCGATCGACGAGTAGATGCCGACCTGGCGGAAAAGCGCCTGCATGCCGAACGTGCGCGCCTCGTCGGCGACGATCGGCACGACGTGCTTGCCGAGGTTCGCGTCGCGCAACAGCTGCGCGAGGAGCTGAACGAAGAGCATCGTCGTCGATTGCTCGCGGTCGCGCGTCCCTTCCAGGACGCGCGCGAACGGTTCGGGAGGAACCGCGAGCTTCGGCGCTTGGGACGAGCGCGCCGGAACGTAACCCCCGAGCGCGGCGCGCCGGGCGAGCAGGTGGTTCATCTCGGGCGAGTCCTCCACCGGCCGGTAGAAGCGCAGCGCCGTCACGTCCTCCCCGGACAGCGGCAGCGCGAACCGGTCGCGGAACTGCTTCAGCGCCTCGTCGTCGAGTTTCTTCTGCTGGTGCGTGCCCATCTTGCCCTGGCCCCAGTGGCCCATGCCGTAGCCCTTCTTGGTCTTCGCGAGGATCACGGTGGGCTGGCCTTTGTGCGCGACTGCGGCGTGATAAGCGGCGTAGATCTTGATCGGGTCGTGCCCCCCGCGACGCAGGCGATCGATGTCGTCGTCGGACATGTGCGCGACGATCGCCTGCAGCTCCGGATACTTGTTGAAGAAGTTCTCGCGGTTGAAGCGGCCGTCGGTCGCGGCGTACGTCTGGAATTCGCCGTCGACCGTCTCGTGCAGGCGCTTGAGGATGACGCCGTCGTGGTCGCGGGCGAAAAGCGTGTCCCAGTCCGAGCTCCACATCAGCTTGATCACGTTCCAGCCCGCCCCAGCGAACAGCCCCTCTAGCTCCTGCACGATCGAGCCGTTGCCGCGCACCGGCCCGTCGAGCCGCTGCAGGTTGCAGTTGACTACGAAGATCAGGTTGTCGAGGCCCTCGCGCGCCGCGAGCGAGAGCGCGGCGAGCGATTCGGGCTCGTCCATCTCGCCGTCGCCGACGAACGCCCAGACCTTGCGGCCCGCGGTTGCAAGGATCCCGCGGCTCTCGAGGTAGCGCATGAAGCGCGCCTGGTAGATTGCGGTGATCGGGCCGAGGCCCATCGAGCCGGTCGGGAACTGCCAGAACTCCGGCATCAGCCAGGGGTGGCAGTACGACGAGAGTCCCGCGCCCCCGATGTCGCGCCGATAGTGGGCGAGGTGCTCCTCGGTCAGCCGCCCCTCGAGGAACGCGCGCGCGTAGACCCCGGGCGCCGAGTGCGGCTGGAAGTACACGAGATCCCCCGCCTGCCCAGCCCGGAAGAAATGGTTGAAGCCGACCTCGAAGAGATCTGCGGCCGATGCGTAGCTCGCGATGTGGCCGCCGAGCTCGGCGTGCTCGCGGTTCGCGCGCACGACCATCGCGAGCGCGTTCCAGCGGATGATCGAGGCGAGGCGCTGCTCGATCTCGAGGTTGCCGGGGAATTGCGGCTGCTCCTCGAGCGGGATCGTGTTCTTGTACGCGGTGTTGAAGACCGGCGGCAGCTTGACCCGCTTCGCGCGGGCACGATCGAGCAGTTTCTTGAGAATGAAGGTCGCGCGGTCGGGCCCTTCGGCCTCGACGAGGGCATCGAACGCCTCGAGCCACTCGCGGGTTTCGACGGGATCCAGGTCGGGCGGCGTGACGCGCCAGAACGTCCAGGGCGCGATCTCGTAGAGCTGGGTCATGGGAAGCCCCGGAGAAAAACCGCTGGGATCGTAGCGCCGATCGCGAAGCATGTGTTTTCGAATCTCCTGCTGAATCGCCCGCGTTTCAGCATAATATGCTGTCAAATCAGTCTGAGATAACTTGATATGCTGCAACACATTGACGAAACCGACTTGAAGATCCTCGACCGTCTGCAGGACGATGCCCGGCTCGCGAACGTGGACCTCGCGCGGGCGGTGAGCCTGTCGCCTTCGCCCTGCCTCGCTCGCGTGCGGCGGCTAGAAGAGCAAGGCTTCATCCGCCGCTACGTCACGCTCCTCGACCCGGTCAAGCTCGGACTCACGGTGAGCGTGTTCATCCAGGTGACGCTCGAGAAGCAGATCGAGCCGGCGCTCGACGCGTTCGAGAAGGCGATGCTGAGCCGGCCCGAGGTGATGGAGTGCTACCTCATGACCGGCGATGCCGACTATCTTGTGCGCGTCGTCGTGCCCGACGTTCCGGCGTTCGAGCGTTTCATCGTCGACTTCCTCTCGCGCGCCCCGGGCGTGGGCAACATCAAGTCGAGCTTCGCGTTGAAGCAGGTGAAGTACCAGACCTCGCTCCCGCTGCCCCGCCAGGAGGCGCAGTCGCGCGCCGCAAGCGCGCCGCGTCCGCGACGCGGGAGACGCTGAGCCCGCGGCCCGGCCAGCGGCTACTCCTCGCCCCACAGCGGCTTCGCGAGCTCGCCGCCGAACCCCGTGAGCATGGCGTTGAAGCTCACGCTCAGACGGTCCGCCTCGCTCGCGTTCGGGTCGACCGAGTGGGGCAACCAGGCCGGAAACACGAGCAGCGTTCCGGCCGCGACCTTCACCACCACTTGATCCGTGTTATAGGAAGTGAGCGCCGAGACCGGCGGCCGGAGGACGCCGGCCTGCGGGCGCGGATCATGGAAATTGATCGTGTCTGCGCCGTCCTGCACCTGCACGTAATACGCGCCGCTCAGGAAGTTGTTCGGATGGCTGTGCATCCGGTGCCAACCGCCCGGCGCGGAGACGTTTCCCCAGCATCCGGTGATGGCGAAGTTGCGCGGCGTGATCTTCAGGAACTCGAGGACCTCCGCGACGGCAGCCTCGATCACCGCCACGAGACCGGCGCACGGCGCGCGCCGGTGGAGAGCATGCCCGGATTGCCACAGCGTCCCGCGGGGCCGAGCCATCGGCGCGAGCTCCTCGAGAAGCGCGCGGATCGCCGCGTTGATCCCTCGGGAGACCTCGGCCTCGAGCTGCGCCTTCCAGACAAAGGCCGGGAACAGCCGCAGCACTTCCGAGCTCGCAAGACGAGCGGACCCGGAGCCGACCATCGCGCCCTCCGATCCCGGCCGCCATGAGTACGGCCGACGGCGTGTAACTTTAGACCGGATGCTGCAAGGTGTCCGAGCGTGAACCAGGACCACGACAGTGCCATTCGCCGTGCCCGCCGCGAACGTCCCAAGACCGTGCGCGCGTGCCTTCTCGTCGGTCCGCGCCGCAGCATGACGCTGCGCGGCACGATGGCGACGATGGCCCTCGCCACCGCGCTCGCGAGCTCGTCCGCTGCGGTCACGCGCTCGCTCGAGGTTGGGATCGGCACGCTGTCCGCGCCCGGCTTCGCAGCGAAGGGCGTTCGGCTCGAGCTAGAGGGCGAGGGGCTCGCGCGTGCCACGTTGCGAATCGGGGAGCTCGAAGCGCTCGCGCGCCGCTGGCGCAACCTCACCGTGAAGTGCCCGGCGCTTCGCCTCGAGGGCTGGGTGGTCGCATGCGACAGCGCGCGCCTAGAGGCTCCATCACCCTATCCGATGGCCTTCAGCTACGACCTCGCAACCGGCGCTGCGCGCGTCGTCGTGACGCCGGGCGCCGGCGAGCGCTGGAGCGTCGAGGTGACGGGAGGGCGCACGCGTCGCGCCGTCCTGACGCTCACCGCTGCACGGCTTGCGCGCCTGGCAGACCTCGTCGGCGAGCTGCCGGTGAAGGTCAGCGCGGGAATTGCTGATGGCGCGCTCCACGCCGATATCGCCGAGAGCGGGACCATGCGGGTCGAAGGGCAAGCGACGCTCCGCGAGGTCGCGTTCGCGGACGCTGCCGGGTCGCGCGCCGGTGAGGGGATCGGCGGGGAGATCGCGTTGCAAGCCCGCGCCGACCGCGATGCGTGGCACTGGCACGTCGACGCCGCATGGCGCGCGGGGGAGATCTATTGGGCTCCGGTGTACTCGAAGGCCGGTTACCGGCTCGTCGCCGACGGGGCGCTGACTCCCGGTGTGATGGAGGTGGAGCAGGCGATCCTCTCCGCCGACGACCTCGGCGAGATGCGGGCGAGCGCCTCGTGGGACCGGGCGGGCGCGCGGCTGGTGCGCGCGCGCGTGGAAACCGGCGAACTAGCGGCCGCGCCGCTCTATGCGCGATTTCTCAAGCCGGTGCTCGGCGACAGCGCGTTCGGCGAGCTCCGGACCGAGGGACGGCTCCGCGGGAGCGCGTCGTGGGAGGGCGGGCGCCTTGCAGCGGGCGAGGTCCTGCTCGACGACGTCTCGGTCGAGGACACGCGCGGCCGCTTCGCACTGTTCCGTGTCCACGCTGCGCTGCCGTGGCGGGCCGGCGCGCGCAGCGAAGGCCGCATCGGCATGTCGGGTGCGGAAGTGCAGCGCTTGCCGATCGGCGCCGTCGGGGCGGCGTTGACCATCGGTCCGGATGATGTCCGCGCCGAGCGGCTTACGATCCCGGTGCTCAGCGGGCTCATGACGCTGAGCGATCTGCGCATCCACAACGCCCCCGAAGGCATCGCCTGGCAGGTGCACGGGGAACTCTCCCCGGTGCCGCTCGATGTCCTGCTCGCGCACTTCGGCTTGCCGGCGATGCAAGGCACCGTGTCGGGCGAGATCCCGCTGCTGCGCTACGAGCGCTCGACGCTGCAGGTCGACGGGCAGCTCGTCATACGCGTGTTCGACGGGATCGTCACCGCTACCGAGCTCGTGATCGACCAGCCGCTCGGGCTCGCACCTCGGCTCCACACGCATCTCGACGCGCGCGCGCTCGATCTCGAGCGCATCACGCGCACTTTCGCGTTCGGCTACGTGACCGGGAGAGTCGATGCGCGGGTCACCGGTCTGGTGCTGTCCAACTGGATACCGGTGGAGTTCGACGCGCGGCTCGAGAGCAGCCCGGGCGCCTACCCGAAGCGTATCAGCCAGGCCGCGGTGAAGAGCATCTCGGCGCTCGGGGGGCCCGACGCGACGGCAGCGCTCCAGCGCACGGTCCTCCGCGCCTTCGAAACGTTCGGCTACTCGAAGCTCGGCATCAGCTGCCGGCTGCAGAACGACGTCTGCCAGATGGGCGGGATCGAGGACCGGCGGGAGGGCTTCGTGCTCGTGCGGGGCGGCGGCGTTCCCGCGCTCACGGTGGTTGGCTACAATCGCGAGGTCGCGTGGACCGAGCTCGTCACACGGCTGAAGCGAGTGACCGACGCGAACGTGAAGCCGACGATCGAATGAGACGAATGCATCGCTTCCTGCTCGGTCTCGCCGGCGCGGCTGTGGCGGGGTGCGTGACGATCAACATCTACTTTCCCGCCGCCGCAACCGAGAAGGCCGCCGACAAGATCATCGACGAGGTCTGGCAGCTGGGCGGGCCGCGCGGAGCGCCCGGCGAGAAGCCGCCGGCGAAATGACGGCGCGGCTCGGACGAACACGAGGTGAGGTCATGACTCGACGATCGTTCTGGTCTAGGGTGGCCGCGCTCGCGCTGCTCGTGTGCGCCGGCGGCGCGGGGGCGCAGGCCAACCTCGACATCGATACCCCCGCGATCCGCAGCCTCACCGCGAGCCTGCAGCAGCGGCACGCCCAGCTCGCGCCGTATTACGCGAGCGGCGCGGTCGGGGTCGCTCGCGACGGCCTGATCGCGCTGCGGGACCCCGCCGCGGTGCCGCTCGCGCAGCGCGCGCAGGTGAACGCTCTGGTCGCGGCCGACAACCAGGACCGCGCGGCGCTCTACCGCGAGATCGCGCGCGCCAATGGGCATCCCGAGTGGGAGGCCGATATCCGCGCGAAATTCGGCGAGCGGTGGATCGCCAAGGCCCAGCCGGGATGGTGGGTCCAGGACGCGAGCGGGGCCTGGCGCCGGAAATAGCGCGCGTCATCGCGCCCCAGCACCGCGGCGTCGCGTTGCGCAACGCATGCCCGGGCGCGCCCTCCGAACGTGGCTGAGGGCTGCCCGGTCGAGATTTCGTCAGCGTCCCTCGCGCCTTTCCTCTCGACCTAACCTACCGATCTAGGCCGATGTCGGTATGGAAGGGCGGTGGGCGATCGTCTACAGTGCCGCGATCCATGGGAAAGATCGCGTCCTCGCTCGCGCTCGGGGGACGGCGGCCGACGTTCGCCGCCGGCCTCGCCGCCATTCTCGCCGTCGCGGTGACCCAGGCGGCCGCGCAAGGATTCAAGTTCTCGCAGGAGGGCGACGCCGACGGCGCCGCGGAGTCGGCGCGAGCGCAGCGGATCGCCGCGCGCCTCTCGACGCCGTGCCGGCAGGCGATCAAGGACAAGAAGATCATGCTGGTCATCGGCGAGCAGCAGACGAACGGCCAGGTGATCGCCCAGCAAGACAACTACGGGCCGCACTTCCAGGTGATCAACGCGCGGCTCCGCGCGCTCGGGCTGCGCACGTTCACGCCGGAGGAGATCCGCAAGCAGATCGCGCAGGCCGAGATCGACGCGTACTTCCGGAACGATCCGGACGCCGCGCTCTCGGCCTCGAAGCGCCTCGGCGCGAACTTCGTCCTGCGCGGTCTGATCGTGTCGCAGGCGAGCTACAACCCGATCGTGCGCGTCAACCAGGTCGCGGTGGGGATGGGCTTCACGCTCGCGGCGGCGAACGGCAAGACCGTCGCCGACGCGGCCGCGAACGCCGCCTCCTACGCGGGCCCCGACGTGCGTTCGATGGCGCTCACGCTGCTGAACGAGCAGGCGGACGACGTCGTCTCGAAGCTTTACAGCGACTATTGCCGGAACGCGGACGCTCCGGCCCCGAAGCCGGGGGCGAAGTGAGCGGACCGCGGCCGGAAGCGATCCTTGAACCGCCGGCGGGCGGCAATTTTTTCTGGGAGGTGTGTGACATGAAGGTCCTCAGCGTCAGCCTGATGGTGTCTGGTCTGGTGCTCGCCGGCGCGGCGAGCGCCCAAAAGCCCCCGAGCTGGGGCGCGGAGTCGAGCGCCTCGCCGACGGCGGGCAGCAGCACCTCGCAGCGGGCGAACGAGGCCGCCGACCGGACGATGTACCGGGACGTGCAGTACGCGAATGCCGGCAAGCAAGGTCCGGCTCTCGTCGTCATTCCGGGCGAGATCAAGAGCAATAACGCGACCTTCCTGCAGAAGTTCACTGCGAACAACATCGCGGACTTCGCGGAGCTCGAGTTGTCGAAGGCCAACTTCCAGGTGCTCGAGCGCTCGAACCTCGGGCCGCTCCTCAACGAGTTCACGCTCGCCTACAACCTCGGCGACCCGCAGCAGGCGCGCAAGCACCTGCAGATGGGCAAGCTGCGCACGACGAAGTACGTGGTCAAGTTCGACATCCTGAAGACCGAGCAGGTCGCCGCCGCCCAACAGGGCTTCGATGGCCGGCCGATCGGCCAGATCGCCGGAATCCTCGGCGCGTTCTCGGGCTCGCGCGGCGGTGCCGCGGCCGGTGCCGCGGGCGGCACCGCGGTCGGATCGGTGCAGACCGGCGACTCGAGCGGCGTGTGGGTGATCGGCATGCGCTACAAGATCATGAACGCCGAGACGACCGAGCAGGTGGCGCAGGGCTATACCGAGGAGAAGATGGAGGTCGGCGCGACCAGGACCTCGGTCCTCGGCGTGAGCCAATCCGCGCAGGGCGGCATCAGCCTGGACACCATGGTGCAGCGCCTGGTCCAGAAGAACGTCTGGGAGATCGACAACAAGTACAAGTAGGATCCGCGGCGAGCGCAGTGCGGTCCAACGCCGGCGTGCTGGCCGGCGTTGGCGTTTAGCGGGTAGGAGCCATGGACGTGGCCAAGAAGCTGGGGAAGTACGAGATCCGCCGCGAACTCGGCAAGGGCGCGATGGGCGTCGTCTACGAGGGCTTCGACCCGACGATCGAGCGCGTCGTCGCGCTGAAGACGATCCGCGCCGACCAGCTCGGCGGCGAGGACGCGGCCGAGATTATGGCGCGCTTCCGCCGGGAGGCGCAGGCCGCGGGCCGGCTCAACCATCCCCGCATCGTCGCGATCTACGAGTACGGCGAGGACGCGGGCACGACGTTCATCGCGATGGAGTTCGTCGACGGCCGTTCGCTGAGGGACTCCTTCGAGCAGAACGCACGATTCTCGATCCCGCAGATCGTGCGCATCATGTCGCAGCTGCTCGAGGCACTCGACTACTCGCACCGTCAGGGCGTCGTCCACCGCGACATCAAGCCGGCGAACATCATGATCCTCACCGACGGCACGGTGAAGGTCGCCGACTTCGGCATCGCGCGCATCGAGTCGTCGAACCTGACGCAGACCGGCATGATCCTCGGCACGCCGAGCTACATGTCGCCCGAGCAGTTCATGGGCCAGAAGATCGACGGGCGCTCGGATCTCTTCTCATCCGGGGTGATCCTCTATCAGCTCCTTACCGGCGAGCGCCCGTTCACCGGCTCGCCGACGACGATCATGCACAAGGTGCTGGAGGAGAACCCGCTGCCGCCCTCGCAGCTCAACGTCCAGGCGCCGCGCCCGTTCGACCAGGTCGTCAAGCGCGCGCTCGAGAAGCGGCCGGAGGACCGGTTCCAGACCGCGCTCGAGTTCGCCCAGGCGATCCGCGCGGCCGCCGACGCGCATTCTACGGAGCCGACGGTGTTGAGCACGACCGCCGAGCGCGATCCGGACCGCACGCGAACGATGGAGCGCACGATCCGCCGCCCGGCCGAGCCGACGACTCAGGCTGCGACATCGGCGCCGCCGCCCGCGCGGCGGAAATCGCAGGCCGCTGCCATCGCGATCCTCGCAGGCGTCGTCGTCATCGGGCTCGCGGCGGTCGTTGGCTACGCACTGCTGTCGCGTGACCGTGCGCCGGAACCCCGCGCCGCGGTGGCCTCACCCGGGCAACCCGCGGCGCCGGCGGCCGCTCCCCCGCTGTCTGCCGCGCCCGCCGTCGCGACGCTCGTCCCGGCGCCGGCCGCCGAGCCGCCCAAGGCGGATCCCGGAACCGTGCTCGTGACCGCGCTCGGGATCGTCGATCCGAGCGACGGACGCTACAAGGCCGACAGCGCGCTGCTGCAGTCGGACCTGCGCGCGGACTCGCGGAGCCAGGCGGTCGAGAAGGCGCTCGGCCTGTACCTCGACAGCGCGTCGCTCGCGAGGAACTACGAGGTGCTGCGCGACAAGCTGCTCTCGAGGAGCGGCAGCTTCATCGCGGACGTGGTGCAGGAGAGCGCGCCGGAGACGGGAAAAGACGGCCTCGTCTCGCTGACGACGAATGCGGTCGTGAACCTCAAGGCCCTGCAGAAGTCGCTCAACCAGATGTCGCACGAGGAGCGCATCGAATTCATCCGCAACAACGGCGACCCGAAGGTCGCGGTACGCGTGGCGGTGCGGGACGCCGACAATCCGGGCGCGCCGACGCGCAGCTCGCCGATCGCGGAGAACCTGCTCAAGGAGCGGATCAAATCGTTCGGCTTCCGCACCTGGTCCGACGAGGGCGAGGCCGCCGGTGCGCAGGCGAAGAGCGCGGACTTCACCGTCGTCGGCGAGGCGCGCGTCAAGCGGCTCGCGGCGAAACTCCCCGCATCCGGGCTCACGGTCACCAAATTCACCCTGTCGTCCTGGACGGTGAAGTGCATCGATCGCCAGACCGGCGAGGAGATCTACTTCAACAACGCGCTGCCGAAGGGGATCGGCAGCTGGGCGAGCGAGGAGGAAGCGCTCGCCGCGATCGGCGGCAAGATCGCCGACGAGTTCTCGCGCGACTTCTTCCTGCAGAATTTCCCGATGACGGGACAGAAGGTGACGCTCAGGTTCGATGGCCTGCCCGATGCCGCTTCCGACCGGGCGCTCGTCCGCGAGCTCGCCAGCCTGCCGACGGCGCTGAGCGTCGCTCCGCGGTCCGGCGAGAGCGCGCGCGTCTACGACGTCGTGCTCGCGGGTGCGGGCGCCGCGTCGGACATCGTGGCGGGTGGCGTCCTGAAGCCCCTGAACGCGAAGCTGGGTCAGGCTTGCTTCGCGCTCGGCGCGAGCTCGGCCGGCGAGGTCGCGGTCGGGTTCGACCAGGCCTGCGCCGAGCCGGCGGTGATCGGCCGGCTCGAAGCCAATCCGCCCGCTGCGCTCTATGCCGCGCCGGCGGCGCGCACGAAGTCGGTCGTCAAGAACCCCGAGACGCTGAAGAAGCTCGCGATCTGATGCGCGCGGACGCTCACTCGTAAGCGAACGTCACCACCTCGGCGCCCGGGTCGCTCGCCGAGTGTCCGAACGCGATCCGGCCGGAGCCGCGGAGCATCAGCTGATCGCGCCGGATCACGAGCTCGGTATCGCCCTCGTTCGTGATCCGGGTGCCGTTCGTGCTCAGGTCGACGTAGTAGAACTTGTCGCGCCGGCGCTCGATCCGGCCGTGCACCCGCGAGGCCATCTTGTCGGCGATGACGACGTCGTTGCTGGCGTCGCGGCCGAAGAGCAGCGCGCTCTTGCCGGGCTCCATCCTGAGCACGCGTCCGGCATGCTCGATGCGCAGCACCGGGGGCGCGATCGACGCGCCGCGCGGCGCCATCAGCGTGGTCTCGCCTTCCTCCCACAGGACCTCGAACACGCGGATCTCGTCGTACTTGCCCTTGACCCGCAGCGCATCGAGGTCGCGCGTGCCCTCGCGGTAGCTGGACGACAGCGCCCCGACGGTCGGCCCGCTGGTGATGATCTGGCCGGCCTTCGCGAGGCCCGCCATCCGCGCTGCGGTGTTCACCGCGTCGCCGAAGACGTCGCCGCGCTCCTCGATCACCGGTCCGGCGTGAAAGCCCACCCGGATCCCGAGTCGCACGCCGCTGCCGACCTCGGGCAAGGCCGCGGTCCCGGTCTGCATATCGATCGCCGCCTCGTACGCGGCGTCGGCGGACTCGAACACGGCCATGACCTCGTCGCCGATCGTCTTGACGACCCGGCCGCCGCGCACGGCGACGGCGAGCCGGAGGACTTCCAGGACCGAGTCGACGGCGGCGAGGGCGGCTCGATCGCCGAGCTGCTCGTAAAGCGACGTGCTGCCGCTGATGTCGGCGAAGAGGACTGCGAGGGCGCGGGGAGCGGGCCCCACCGCTAGCCCCCGCCGCCAACGGCGCGCGTTACGCCGCGGCGCGTTCTCTCTTCTGCTGCTTTTGCTGCGCAGCCTTGGCATGCATCGACGCGTAAGCCTGGTGCGCGGCCGCTTCGGCGTCGCCGACGTGAACCGGGAGGCCCAAGTCGGAGAGCACCGAACCCAGGGCGGCGAGGCAGAGCATGACGTTGTCCGGCCGGCATGAGTAGCCCATGATACCGAACCGCCAGATCTTGCCCTTCAGCGGCCCGAGTCCCGCACCGATCTCGAGGCTGAACTCCTCGAGGAGCGTCCTCCGCACCTCGGCCTCGTCGACGCCCTCGGGGCAGAACACCGCGTTCATCTGGGGCAGGCGGTCCGCTTCCTTCACGAGGAACTTGAGCCCCATCGCCTCGAGGCCCGCTCGCAGCGCGGCGTGATGCCGCTGGTGGCGCGCCCACGAGTTCTCGAGGCCCTCTTCGCGGATGAGCAGGAGCGCCTCGTGCAGCGCGAACAGCGAGTTGGTCGGCGCGGTGTGGTGATAGGTGCGGGTGGTCGCGTTCCAGTAGCCGAGCAGCAGGTTCATGTCCATGAACCAGCTGTGGATCTTGTCCTTGCGCGACTTGACGTAGTCAACCACGCGGTCCGAGAACGATACCGGCGAGGGCCCGGGCGTGCAGGACAGGCATTTCTGGCTCGCCGAGTAGATCGCGTCGATGCCCCACTCGTCGACCTTCACCGGCGAGCCGCCGAGCGAGGTCACGGCATCGGCGATGACGAGTGCGTCGTGCTTGTGCGCGATTTCAGTGAGGAGCCTGGCGTCCGACTGCACTCCGGTCGAGGTCTCCGCGTGGACGAAGGCGACGACGCGCACGTCCGGATGCTTCTTCAGCGCGTCCTCGACCTTGCTCGGGTCGACCGGCGCGCCCCACTCGTCGTCGACGATGATCGGGACGGCGCCGCAGCGCTCGGCGTTCTCCAGCATCCGGCCGCCGAACACGCCGTTGCGGCACACGATCACCTTGTCGCCCGGCGCGACCATGTTCACGAAGCAGTACTCCATTCCCACCGAACCCGGCCCCGAGAGCGGGAAAGTCAGGGGATTCGCGGTCTGGTAGGCGTAGCGCAAGAGCTGCTTGAGCTCCTCCATCATCTCGACGAACACCGGGTCGAGATATCCGATCGCCGGCTGGCTCATCGTCGTCAGCACGCGCGGGTGGATCTCGGTCGGGCCGGGACCCATCAGCGTCCGCTGCGGCGGGTGGAAGGAGAAGATGCGCTTCGCGGGGGCAAAGTCGTTCATGGTGTCGCTCCCAGGGACGGGCGAACCGAAGGCGAAGCCCTCGGGTCGCGACTTCACGCGGACGGGTTTCTTGGCTGCCGCTTCGTTGAGGATGTCGGCCGCGGGGATGCGGCCGGCGGTGACGCGCTCGATCTCCATCGCCCACCGCGCCGGCACGTAGCCGGACTTCACCCAGTTGCTGATCACGGCACGGTCGAGTTGCAGGCCGCGCGCCACTTCCGCTTGGCTACCGAAGAGGAGGACGAGGCGCTCGGCGCAGTTCACGGTGCCGAGGATGCCATGACAAATTCAGTTTGACAATCTGGTCTTGAGTCGCCCAACCGAGCCGGTACCGAAGCAGGTGAGATAGTTAGCGCACACTTCCGGCCATTTAATCGCCGCGGGGCGGCTCGGACCCGGCGAAGTCGAACAGCGCGCGATCGAGCAGGTGTGACGACGCGACGTTGCCGAGAGCCCGGAAGATGCTCTCGACGCGCCCCGGGAAGCGCCGTTCCCACTCGGCGAGCATCGCTTTCGCTTGGGCGCGCTGGAGGTTCCCCTGGGAGCCGCAGAGGTTGCACGGGATGATCGGGAAGCCGCTCACCTCGGCGTAGGTGGCGAGGTCGGCCTCCTTCACGTAGGCGAGCGGCCGGATGACAACGTGCCGACCGTCGTCCGAGACGAGCTTCGGCGGCATCGACTTCAGGGTTCCGCCGAAGAAGAGATTGAGGAAGAACGTCTCGAGAATGTCGTCCCGGTGGTGCCCGAGCGCGATCCGGGTGGCACCGATCTCGTCCGCCACGCGATAGAGCACGCCGCGCCGCAGCCGGGAGCAGAGGCCGCACATCGTCTCGCCCTCTGGGATCACACGCTTCACGACCGAGTAGGTGTCCTGCACCTCGATGCGGTAGGGAATCCCCAAGCGGCCGAGGTACTCCGGAAGCACATGCGCCGGATACCCCGGATGCCGCTGATCGAGGTTGACCGCAACAATGTCGAAATCGAGCGGCGCCGCCTCGCGGAGCTTGAGCAAGAGATCGAGCAGGCCGTAGCTGTCCTTGCCGCCGGAGACGCACACCATCACGCGGTCGCCCGCCCCGATCATGCCGAAGTCGGCGATCGCCGCCCCGACGAGGCGGCGGAGCCGCTTCTCGAGCTTGTTCGCCTCGTAGGTGGACTTGTGGAGCTGCCTGGCGGAAGGAGCGTTCATGCCGGCGCGGTTTTCTAGGGAGCGTCGGCGCACGGGATCGGGGACGCGCTGCGAGTCACAGGCTCACGCTCCGCCCGCCGTCCACCGCGATGACCTGGCCGGTGACGTACGGCGCATCGGCCACGAGGTAATGCACCGCCGCGGCGATGTCCTCCGGCTCTCCGGCGCGCTTGAGCAGCGTGTGCGAGATGACCCGCTGGCGCGCGAGCTCGTCGAACGAGTCGTCCTCGGGCCACAGCACCGGACCGGGCGCCACGGCGTTTACCCGCACTTCGGGCCCGAGCTCGCGAGCGAGCGACTTCGTCAGCGCGACCAGGCCGGCCTTCGCGACGCTGTACACGACGTAGCGCTTGAGCGGGCGGTCGGCGTGGATGTCCGCGATATTGACGATGCAACCGGATGCAGCCTTGAGATGGGGGGCGGCCGCTTGGGAAAGGAACAGCGGCGCCTTCAGGTTCGTCCCGATCAGATTGTCCCAGTCGGTGAGCTTGATCTCGCCGAGCGGCGTCTCGTGGAAGCTCGATGCGTTGTTCACGAGCACATCGAGGCGGCCGAAGCGGGTGACGGTGGTGCGCACGAGCTCCGGCAACTCGGCGGCGTTGAGCAGGTTGGCCTGGACCGTCGCCGCCGAGTTCGCGCGGGCGGCATTGAGGCTGCGCTGCAGCTCGGCGGCCTCGGGCTTCGCCGAGTGGTAGTGGAGGATCAGGTTCGCGCCGGCGCCGTGCAGACGCCGCGCGATCGCGGCGCCGACGCGCTTCGCTGCGCCGGTGATCAGTACGACCTTGCCGCTGAGGCTCGCCTCGCTCACTCGCTCGCCTCCCGCACGAGCGGGAGTCCCGGATTCCGTTGCGGATTCTACTCGATGCGTGCACCATTTCTGCCTTCGCCGCGCACCATGAGTCTCCCCGAGCCGTCCACCGAAGCCCGCGCGCACAGCGACCGCGTGGCGGCGCACATCCGCGCCGACATCGAGCGCGCCGGCGGCTGGATCCCGTTCGCACGCTACATGGAGCTCGCGCTCTACGCGCCTGGGCTCGGCTACTACATGGCGGGCGCCCGCAAGCTCGGCGCGGACGGCGATTTCACCACCGCGCCTGAGCTCACTCCCCTCTACGGTCACACGCTCGCGCGCGTCGCCGCGCAGGTGCTCGGCCGCGCGGGTGGCGAGATCCTCGAGATCGGCGCGGGGTCGGGTGCGCTCGCGGCCTCGGCGCTCGAGGAGCTCGAGCGGCTCGGCGCGCTGCCCGCGAGCTACCTCATCCTCGAGCTCTCGCCCGAGCTGCGCGCGCGGAGCCGCGACACGCTCGCGGCGCGCGTGCCGCATCTCATGGAGCGCATCGCCTGGCTGAACGGCCTGCCGCCGGCGTTCTCGGGATTCGTCGTCGGCAACGAGGTGCTCGACGCGATGCCGGTACACGTGGTGCGCGCGCGGAGCGACGCGATCGACGAGGCCGGCGTCGCTCTCGGCGGCGACGGCGGGTTCGTGTCGGCGTTTCGCCCGGCAGCGGGCGAGCTGCTCGAAGCGGCACGCGCGCTCGGGCTTGCCGATGGCTACGTCACGGAGATCGGTCTCGTCGCCCGCGCTTTCGTCGCGAGCGTCGCGCGCGCGCTGGAGCGCGGAGTGGCGCTATTCGTGGACTACGGTTTCCCGCGCCGCGAGTACTACCACCCGCAGCGCCGCACCGGCACGCTCATGTGCCACTACCGGCATCGCGCGCACGGCGATCCGTTCTTCTTGCCGGGACTGCAGGACATCACCGCGCACGTCGACTTCACCGCGATCGCCGACGCCGCGCGCGGCGCGGGCGCGCAGCTTCTCGGCTACGGGACGCAAGCGCAGTTGCTCATCGGCGCAGGGCTCACCGATCTGATGTCGCGCGTCCCGCCCGAGGACGCGCAGCGCTATCTGCCGCTCGCCTCAGCCGCCAACCGATTGACGCATCCCGCGGAGATGGGCGAGCTTTTCAAGGCGATCGCGTTCGGGCGCGGAGCGGTCGATGACCTCGCGGCATTCCGCGCGGGCGAGCGGCGGCACACGCTAGAGTGACGCGAAGAGGTTGTTCAGCGACTCGGCGAGCGTCGGGTGTGCGAAGATCGCGGCCGCGAGCGCCGGGTACGGGAGCTTGCCATCGGCCGATGTACCTCTTGCGCGTGGCCGCGTCTGTCGCAGCCCTCGTCGCGTTCGCCGCGTACGCCGCCTCGGTCGCCGACTACGACCGCGCGGTAGCGGAAGCGCGCAAGCGCTGGAGCGAAAGCCCGCACGGGCCCCTGCTCGAGCGCATCCTTCCGCCGACCTTCGAGCCCGCGCAGCTTCCCGAAGCGCGCTCGGCCGGCGCGCGGCTCGTCGTGGAGTACTGCGTGCAGTGTCACAACCTGCCCAACCCGGCCATGCACAACCCGGAGAAATGGCCGGGCATCGTCGACCGGATGGTCGTCCGCATGCGCGGCAACGGCAATCTCGGCGAGCTGATGAAGGAAATGATGGCCGGCGTGGCGGCGCCGACCGCGGAAGAGGAGCGGCTCCTCGTCGCCTATCTCCAGAACCACGGCCAGCGCGCGATCGACCCGAAGCGCTACCCCGAGCTCGAGCAGCCGTCGGGGCAGTCGTTCAAGCTCGCGTGCGGGCAGTGCCATGTGCTGCCGGATCCGCGCCGCCATACGGTCGCCGAGTGGCCGGCGGTCGTGGCGCGGATGGAGCGGAACATGGCGTGGATGAACCGGGTGGTCGGCAATCATCCCGACCCGCGCGAGCCGCAGTTGCGAATCGAAGAGATCCTCGCGTTCCTGCAGAAGTACGCGCGACGGAGCTAAAGCGGCTCAGGCTCCGGTCAGCCAGTGGATCAGGCGGTCGGCCGCGCGCTGCCAGCCCGGCTCGAGAATCACCGCGTGGCCGAGCTCCTCGAGCACCTCGGTCCTCACGCCGATCGCGGCGAAGCCGAGCCGCGACTGCGCCACCGGAAACAGCGCGTCGCGCTCGGCGAGCAGCACGAGCATTGGCGGGCGCTGCATGCGCCAAGTCTGCGGTAGGTCGAAGAGCGTGAGATCCCAGATCGCCCGCTGCGACTCGCCCTGGAAGCGCGGGTAATAGTCGGCGAGCTTCTCCGCCGGCATTGGCCCGGCGAAGAGCGCCTTGTGCAGCGCCTCGAGCGAGGCTCGGCCGTTCGCGAGCAGCGCGTTCAGCTCGACGAGGAGGCTCGGCTTCGAAAGCGCCAGCGTGAGCGACGCAGCGAACAGGCCCTGCGGGGGCACCGGCGCGATGAGCGCGGCCGCCGGGACCGTGGCCCGCTCGAGATACTTCATCACGACCACCGCCCCCATCGAGTGGCCGACGAGCACCGGTGCCTCGCCGAGCTCGTCGATCGTCGCCTCGAGGTCGTCGACGAAGTCGGCGAGGCTCGCCCACGCGAGCGAGTCCCGGCCGAAGCTCGCGCCGTGGCCGCGCAGGCTCACCGCGTGAGCGGCGAAGCCTTTCGCGGCGAAATACGGCAGAAAGTGCTCGGCAAACGTCCACGCGCCGGCGAACGCGCCGTGCACGAACAGCAAGGGCGGCCACGCCGTCGCGACGTCAGGACGGCACTCAAGAACCTCCAGCCCGCCAGAGAAGGCGGAGCGCAGGACTTCGGGCATCGGTGAGCTAGCCCGGGACGGCCATGCCGCGCTGCACGGGCGGCCGCGCGCCGATCGCGTCGAACCAGCGCTTCACGTTCGGAAAGAGATTGAGATCGGTCTTGTGCCACTCGTGACGCGCGACCCACGGATAAGTGGCGACGTCGGCGATCGTGTACTCGCCGCCGGCGAGATACTGCGCCTCGCCGAGCCGCCGGTCGAGCACGCCGTACACGCGGTCCTTCTCCTTGACGTAGCGCTCGATCGCGTACGGCACCTCGACCTTTGCCGCGCGCAGGAAGTGGTGCACCTGCCCGAAGAACGGGCCGACCGCGCCCATCTGGAACATGAGCCACTGCAGCGCGAGGTACTTGCCGCGCGCCGCGGCGGGGAGCAGCTTCCCGGTCTTTCCAGAGAGGTACACGAGGATCGCGCCCGACTCGAACAGCGTCAGCGGCTTGCCGTCGGGTCCCTCGGGGTCGATGATGGCCGGGATCTTGCTGTACGGGTTGATCGCGACGTACTCGGGCTTGAACTGGTCCCCTTTGCCGATGTCCACCTTGTGCACGTTGTACGGCAGGCCGACCTCCTCGAGCATGATCGAAGCCTTCCGCCCGTTCGGCGTTCCCCATGTGTAGAGCTCGATCATCGTTCCCCCTCCGAGTGAGCGCGCGCGAGTCTATTACAATCGATCGGAAATCCCAATGATCCCGCTCATGCGGGGGCGGAGCTCGCCGTGCTGAAGTGGCTCTTGACGCTGTTTGTCGCACTCGCCGTGCTCACGGCGCTTGCCCCGTGGCTCGCGCGTTTCGGCCTCGGCCGGCTGCCGGGCGATGTGACGGTCCGGGTCAAGGGCCGCGACTACGCTCTGCCGTTCACGACGACGATCCTCCTCTCGCTCGCGCTGACGCTGCTCGCCCGGCTGCTCTAGCGCGACTCCGGCTTTCCCCGCGCGGTCCGCTTCGCGTCGAAGTAACGCCGGAGCTCCTCGGCGGTCAGCCGTCCGTCGCCGTTCGCGTCGATGCGATCGAACTTCGCCGCGAGGCGCGGCAGCGCTTGCTGCGCTTCGGCCCGGGTCAGCGCGCCGTCGCCGTCCGTATCCGCGCGCCGGAAGTGCTCCGCGAAGCCGCCGTCGCCTACGCGGTTCCGGGCGGCGCTCACGCGCCGCCAGGCGCGCAACTCGCCTGGGGAGAGACTGCCGTCGCCGTCGCGGTCGATTTCGTCGAAGCGCGCCGCCAATCGCGGCAGGGCGCGCTCCACTTCGGCGCGCGAGAGAAGCCCGTCGCGGTCGGCGTCCGCGGCCGCGAAGCGCGCTTCCTGCGCCGCAGCCATCAGCGCTGCGCTCAATGCGAGCACGAGGGCTCCGGACCTAATCGCGCCCATCCGCCTGGAACGCGGCGCACCCGGGCAGCGTTGACCGGCGCTAGCGCAGCGCCGCCAGCCGGCGCTCGAGCGAGCCGAGCTTGTCGCGAATCGCTGCGCCGACGAAGATCTGCGGGCTCGACGGCGCGAGGCGCTCGGCGCTCTCCTGCTCGCTCACCGAGCGGCGCGCCGCCTCGAAGGCCTCGGTGAAGGAGAACGTCTTGGCGAGCGCGTCGTTGAAATAGGCGCGCCCGAAATAGGTGAAGTCGCGGCCGTTGGCGCAGCCGAACGAGGTGCTGCTCGCGTCGGCCGCGGTGATGACCACCGTGTTGGCGTCCTTGAGCGGCTCGACGAACCCGCCGGAGTAGCAGGCCGAGACGACCAGCACCTTCCACTTGATGCCCGAGTCGTGCAGCATCCGCGCGAGCGCGGGTGGCGTCAGCGGCGCGAGCTGCAGCGGCGGCAGCTCGAACGCAAGCTGGTGCCGCGCGTCGCCGTGCGAAGTGATGAACAGGAACAGAACATCCTCTTCCGGGTTCATCGTGCGCCCGAGCCGTTCGAGCGTCGCGCGGAGGTTGGTCGCGGTCGCGATCGGCTGCTCGCCGAGCGTGGCCGGGCTGTTGACGAGCGCGAGCGACCGACCGGCCGTCCCGAACCGCGCGTCGAAGAGCTTCCGCACCGCGCCGACCTCGCGCGCGAAGACGTCCTCCGAGGCGTACGGCGCGACGCCGAGAAAATAGAGGTCTTCGACCCCCGGCCGCTCCGGCGCGAGCCGCGCGAGCACTTCCTCGAGGAGCTTCTGCTGGCGGTGGAACAGCCGCTCCTCGGCGATCGATGGCCCGCCGGTGGCGTCCTCGGGTTCCGGCTGAACCCAGAGCTCGGGCCGTGGCATGAAGGCCACGAAACCGGCGAAAAGCGCGACGAGGACTCCGCCCGCGGCGACCGTACGCGCACCCCGCCAGCCGTTGAAGACGACGAGCGCCCGCAGCACCGTCGCGAGCGCCCACGCGAGGTAGGCGTAGCCGATCGCCGACGCGACGCCCGGCGGCACCCACGCCAGCCCGAACACGAGGACGGTGCCGGCGACCTCGAACACCGGATCGCTAGCGAAGAGCGCCGTCCCGAGGCCGAGGACGAGCTCGCGCCGCCCGAGAATCCCGGCGATGACGGTGCACGCGAGGAACACGATCGGGATCTCGGCGAGCAGCAGCGGAATCGCACCCAGGTCGAAGCGCCCGGGCAGGCCGCCTCGGACGAAGCTGCCCGCGGCGGCGCCGGCCGCAATGAAAGCGAACAGCACCGCGAAATCGGCCGGCGACACGCGGTAGTCGAACGGCGTCACGCGGAGGAAGGCGGCGAGACGGGCACCGGCGACGACGTTGCAGCGGAGGCCGTGCGCGAGCAGGGCGAGGGCGGACTTCATCGGGACCTGCGACGGCGACAACGATGGGATTCTAGCTCACGCCTCTGCGGCGAGCGCCGCGGCGACCGCGGCCACGCGCGCTTCTCGCACCCTGGCGGCGACATCGCCCGGGTTCGCCCGGGCGATCGCGCCCGCGTCGATGCTCCGCGCCGCGGCCTCCGCGCGGTGCACGCGCGCGAGCCGCCGTGGATCGGCGCCGCCCGCGGCGACTGCGTCGCAGTCGCACGCCACGAGGAGTTCCGCGAATCGCTCCGGCCGCCGGAAGGCGTCGACTCGCTCCAACAGGTTGACCAGCGCCGTCGCGTCGAGCGCCTCGGCGGCGCGCAGCGGCGCCGACCATCGCGCCGCGAGGATCGCGAGGTCTCGGCATTCGCTCGGGGCGCGCAGCCGCGCGGCCGCCTCGTCCGCCGCATCGACGGGCGCGCTCGCGAACAACGCGGCGTAGCGGGCCGGCAGGGATAGGCCGCGCTTCGCCGCTTCGTCCACCGCGCCGAAGGCGCGACGGCCGTCGAGCCGCACCCACTCGGGGAGCACTCGCGGAAGCGCGCCGCACTCCGCGAGCGTCTCGAACATGCGTCGCGGCGCAGGCTCCATGAGTCCCTTCGCGAGTTCCTGCCACACGCGCTCGGGGACCAGCGCATCGACCTCGCCGTTTGCAACCATCTCGCGCATGAGCCGCATCGTCTCCGGTGCCACCCGGAACCCGAAGCGCGCCGCGAAGCGCGCGACGCGCAGCAAGCGCACCGGATCCTCGACGAAGGCGGGGCTCACGTGCCGCAGCACGCCAGCCTTGAGGTCGGCCGCTCCGCCGAACGGGTCGACGAGGTTCCCGTGTTCGTCCTTGGCGATCGCGTTGATCGTCAGGTCGCGCCGCGCGAGATCGTCCTCGAGCGTGACATCCTGCGCCGCGTACACCGTGAAGCCCTTGTATCCGCGCGCGCTCTTGCGCTCGGTGCGCGCGAGCGCGTGCTCCGCGTGGGTGCGCGGATGGAGGAAGACCGGGAAGTCCTTGCCGACCGGCTTGAAGCCGAGGCGCTCCATCTCCTCCGGCGTCGCGCCGACGACGACGTAGTCACGGTCCTCGACGCCGCGTCCCAGCAGCTCGTCCCGGACCGCACCGCCGACCTGGTAGATCTTCATCGCGGCGCTTGCCCCGCTCGCGAGCGGGGCACTGCATCAGCGGCGAGGGGCTGCAACCGCGTACGGCTCGTCCGCGGCGACGAATTCGGGCTCGGCGCGCGCCGCCGCGCTCCACTCCTGCACCGCGGGGAGGGCGAGCACGGCGTCGACGTAGCGTTTCGCGACCGGCGGCAGCGCGACGCCGTAGGTGACGATGCGCGTCGCGACGGGTGCGTAGTAAGCGTCCGGCGCACTGAAACCTCCGAACAGCAGATCGCCGCCGCGGCCGAACCGCTCGCGGCACGCCGTCCAGTTGGCGACGATGCGATCGACGTCGCGCTGGACTTCGCCGCTCATGCCTTTCCCCGGGTACGAGCCGCGGATATTCATCGGCATCGCTCCGCGCAGCGCACGAAAGCCCGCGTGCATCTCGGCGCAGATCGAGCGCGCGACCGCGCGCGCGCGCGCGTCGCGCGGCCATGCGCCGTTCTCGGGCCAGCGCTCCGCGACCGTCTCGAAGATCGCGAGCGTGTCCCAGACCGGTTCGTCGTCAAGCCACAGCACCGGCACGAGCCCCGACGGCGACCAGCGGCCGATGCCCTGCCGCCACGCGTCGCTCCCGAACTTGAGCTCCACCTCGTCGAATTCGATCCCGAGGCTGCGCAGCAGCACCCACGGCCGCATCGACCACGACGAGTAGTTCTTGTTGGCGATGACGAGCGTCGGGCGGCTCATATCTCCCGCACCTTCCGCCCGGCGTAGTAGCGGAACACGCTGTAGCGCGAGCGCGGATAAACGCCCTTCAGGAAGACCGGGGCCACCGCCTCGAGCGGCGTCGGCTGGAGACCGAAAGGCAGTCCCGCCTCCGACACGCTATCGATCTGCAGCGAGTAGTAGTTGTCGCGGCTCATCGGCTTGCCCGGTGCGAACTCCATCGCCCATGCCTGCAGGTAGGAAAGCCGCGGCCCGAGCCCGACGATCGCCCGCGGATGCCCGGACAGGCGCCCGGCGCACTCCACCAGCTCGCGCAAGCTGTAGACCGTCGGTCCGACAAGATCGTACGCGCGCCCGATCGCTTCATCGGCGTCGAGGCTCGCCACGAACGCCCGCGCGACGTCGTCGACGTAGACCGGCTGGAATTTCGCCTCGGGGCAGGCGAGAAAGATCACCGGCAGCCTGCGCTGCAGCCTCGCGAACAGGTTGAGGAAGTTGTCCTCCGGCCCGAACACGACCGACGGCCGGAAGATCGTCGCGGCGAGCTCGCCGCGCGCGGCGACGACCGCTCCCTCGCCGTCGCCCTTCGAGCGCAAGTACTCGCTCGGGCCGTCCGGCGCCGCTTTCAGGGCGCTCATATGAAGCAGCCTCGGGACCCTCGTCGCCATGCACGCAGCGATGACCTTGTTCGGCAGCTCGACGTGGGCCTGCGCGAAGTCCGGGCCATAGGGGTTTCCGCGAAGGCCCTGCAGCACTCCCACGAGGTTGACGACCGCATCGCAGCCCGTGAAGAGCCGGGCGAGCGTCGCGGGATCGTTGACGTTCGCCTGCACGACGTCGACGGTCGGCAGCGTGATCAGGTGCTTGGCACGCTCGCGCCGACGCGACGGCACGACGACGAAATCGCCCCGCTCGACGAGCTTCTCGACGAGGTGGCGGCCGATGAAGCCGGAGCCGCCCAGAACGCAGACGCGAGCCATAGGTAGAGGAGGGAACCGACCACGGACCACGCCGGGGCGCCGGCGGAACGCGGCCGGCTATTCTACCGTCGGTTCGCCGGTGACCGTGGCGGCGTAGCCCTCGCCGGTGCGGCGCGGCGGGACCACGCCGAGCCGCGCTTTCAGCGACCTCGCCTCGCCGCCGTAGACGGCAGCGTAGTAGACCGTGTTGCTCATCACCTTCTTCACGTAATCGCGCGTCTCCTCGAACGGGATCGTCTCGACGTAGATCGCGCCTTCGAGGGGGCGGTCGGCCTTCCACTTGCGGGCGCGGCCCGGGCCGGCGTTGTACGCCGCGGCGGCGAGCACCGGATGGCCGTCGAGCTCGTCGAGCACGTAGCGCAGATAGGTCGTCCCGAGCGCGACGTTGACGTCCACTTCGTTGACCTGCGCGGGCGAGAACTGCTTCATGCCTATGCGGTTCGCGGCCCATTTCGCGGTGCGCGGCATGAGCTGCATCAGTCCGGACGCGCCGGCCGAAGAGCGGGCGTTGCTGTTGAAGCGGCTTTCCTGCCGCACCAGGCCGAGCACCCAGGACTCCTCGAGACCCTGCGACCGGGACTGCTCCGTGAAGACGGCGCGGTACGGCGCGAGGAAACGCGCGTTGAAGTCGTGCAGGCCGACGGTTCGGTCGGCGGTGTTGATCGCGCGGTCCCAGACCTCGTTCTGCCGCGCGAACTCCGCCGCCGCGAGGAGTTGCCGATCATCCATCCCGCGCAGCGCCCAATTCCACTCGCGGACACCATCGAGCCGGATCTCCCGCGCGAGCTCAGGCCGGAGGCCGCGGGTGTCGAGCCGCAGCAGAGCGAGCGCGCGCTGCAGTCCAGGGTTCGCCGCCGCCGCGGCGACCTCGTCCGCGGTCGGCGTGTGTCCGGGCGGCGGAATCGCGAGCGGTCGGCCGAGCTCCTCGAGCGCGAGCTTGCCGTAGAAATGCGGCTCGCCGGCGACTCGGGCGAACAGAATCTGCGCCTCCTC
>Ga0126383_10000383_pt1 | contig 24129 bp, 16 predicted proteins | sample PanSoiMetPlot_35_FD_96882 | JGI IMG/M metagenome (GOLD analysis project Ga0126383, IMG submission 96882) | Tropical forest soil microbial communities from Panama - MetaG Plot_35 | ecosystem: Environmental > Terrestrial > Soil > Tropical forest > Bulk soil | place: Panama | collected 2016-02-17
CGTCGATCACGACCCGCTTGCTCTGGAACAGCATTACGATGTCGGAGCCGCCGAACATGAAGAAGCCGAACTCGTCCCCCTTCAGCAGCTTGGCTCCAATCTCGGGGGTCAGATTCACCGAGGAAACGAGGGACATACCGATCGGCAGCACGGCGACTAAGCCCACCAGGGGGAGTCGTGACGAGATCGTCCAGATGGTCTAGGAAAGCTTCGGTGTTCTCGAGACCCGCGAGACCGGCGTTCCGGAGTTGGCTCCCGAGCGCCTCCCGTACAGGGGGACGCACCTCGAGCAGCGTGACGAGGTCCTCGACGATCGGGGTGTGGCGAGGCTTTGGCTCCGATTCGCTGGTTTGGCTCGATGCAAGAGTGGAGAACAGCGACACTACGGGGATTCCGGAGCAGAATCTCTCCATGGCAAAATCCCTCGGCTGGCAGAAGGAACATTCCACGAACCCCTTGATTCTAAACCTGAAACTTCCTACGTCAACGGGCTCCAGATACCGGCGCACTGACGCGCAATTATCGTGCGGCTGACGGCGGCTGTTAACAGACGTTAGCGCACTTCTTGCGCTTTTTCTTCGCCAAACTCGGGGTCAATAAATCGAGTCTGGGACGTTAAGACAGTCATCGGACTGGACTGGTTGATAAGGAGGCATTCCGCGATGGGCCGTCGCCGGAACTGTTCGTGATTGCGGCCTCGTGCTTCTGGGCTCTTCTCTCGCCGCGCGACTAGCAGGACCGGGATGGCGCGAGGTGAGGGGAAGAGTCGGCGCCAGCGGAAACTATGCCTGACAAAGATTTTACTTTTTGAATCCTTGACAATCTGATCCTCCGGTGCCAGCATGCGCCGCAATATCTCGACCGTAGTCTCTCCAGGAGGACAGATATGACTCTCCCAGCCCTTCGCAGTTTGTTTCTTCTAGCTTTGCTGGCCGTTCCGCTCAGCGCGTCGGACCATGGCGCATCGACAGTCCGATTGACGAACGCGCCGGACCAGTTCAACGAGGCGACCGTTGCCGAGCTGCAAGCGCAGATGGCGGCGGGGACGCTTACTTCGGTCCAGTTGACGCAGTATTACATCAGCCGCATCTTCGACCTCGACCAGGGTGGCCCGGGCGTGAACGCGGTGATTGAGTTGAATCCCGATGCACTGGCGGAGGCTCGCGAGGCCGACTCTAGGCGCAGTCGCGGTGTGGTGCTCGGCCCCCTGCATGGAATTCCAGTACTGGTGAAAGACAATGTGGATACGGGCGACAAGATGCAGACCACTGCCGGATCGTTTGCCTTACTGGGAACGCCGGCTCTGCGGGACTCAACGGTGGTGGCAAATCTGCGCGCGGGGGGCGCCATCATTCTTGGGAAAACGAACTTGTCGGAGTGGGCCAACTTCCGCTCTTTCGAATCGATCAGCGGATGGTCTGGGCGGGGCGGTCAGACCAATAATCCGTATGGCATCGACCGCAACCCGTGCGGGTCGAGTTCCGGCTCAGGGGCGGCAGCTTCGTCGAACTTCGCCACCGTGTCGTTCGGAACGGAGACGGACGGCAGCATCGTTTGTCCCGCGAATGCGAACGGCGTCGTCGGAATCAAGCCGACGGTAGGGCTGACGAGCCGGGCGGGTATCGTGCCGATCTCCCACACGCAGGATACGTTCGGTCCCCACGGCCGCACGGTGGCAGATGCAGCCACCGCGTTGGGAGTGGTGCAGAGCATTACATTCGACGGACGCGATCCGGCAACCGCTGGCGTGCCACTCGGATGGCAGGGGCGATTCACCCGTCCGACCAACATCCCAAAGGACTATACGCAATTTCTTAACGCGAACGGATTACAGGGCGCGCGCATCGGCGTGACCCGCACGGGACTTAACGGGTTCGATCCGTTGGTGCCGACACCGCCAGCCGTACTCGCACAATTTGAAGCGGCAATCAGCGCAATTACCGCGGCCGGCGCCACGGTCATTGATCTTGATCAGGAAGGGTTTGTTTTTCCCGCGGCGAATGGCGAGTTGCTGGTGCTGTGCTTCGAATTCAGAACCGACGTGGCAACCTATTTTGCTACTCGTCTAGGAGTGCCCGTGGCGGGCAAAACCCTGGCCGACGCCATCGCGTTCAACAACGCTCACGTGGACGACGAACAACCGTTCTTTAACCAGGACATCTGGGATCTGGCGGAATCGCTGGCCCTCGGTCCCGATGACCCGCAGCCAGCGTTTGGCGGCTTGACCTACAACCAGGCACTCGCCGGTGATCAGGCCTCCGGCGTAAACGGGATTGATGCGGCGCTGACTCAATTCAATCTCGACGCCATCGTCAGCGCGACCGATAACCCGGCATGGGCAACCGACCTCCTCTACGGTGACCACTTCATCTTCGGGACTTCGGGGCTGGCGGCGCCGGAAGGATATCCGATCGTGCAGGTTCCGGCGGGAATGGTGTTCGGGGTGCCCCTGGGGATCAGCTTTTTCGGGACGGCGTTCAGCGAGCCGACGTTGATCAAGCTGGCCTCCGGTTTCGAAGCGGTCACGCAGGTGCGCAAGAGCAACCTGCCGACCTTCGCGGCTACCGTTCCATTCGACCATATCGCGGGTACGACCCTCCAGCGGCCCAGCAATGTCGTACCGGCGGAGTCGAGAAGAAAAGCGCAGTCGGCGATTTCCACCCCCAGCCATAAGCCGGAAGTTGAGACGCGACGGCAGCACCATATGTAGGATTTTCGGGTTTCCAGTTTCCCGCGACCGCTTTGAGGGGGCGGCTCTACCGCCACGGTCGAATACATTTTCATCATCCCTTGTGTGCAACAGCACATGATGGACTATCGATCCGATGTTTCGATGGGAAAGCGCTGGGGCAGGGTTTCGCCCGCCCCAGCGCTCATCGGCTGCGATGAGTTTCAGTTGGCCATTCCTCGGCGAGCTGGTCTCCACCAGAGCCTGCCTTCGCTTCACCAAAACCGGGGCGGCATGCAGTACACTCGGTTTGCCAGTCGAGCATTTTGCAGCGGCGAATTATCTCTTAACTATTTGTCTCACCTCAGAGGGCAAGCGCAGATCGGCTCCAAAGCTCTTAACAAAAGAGCCGGACTACTGCAATCTTGCATACCCTGTCTTAGCTTCTTTCAGGATTGGGAGATCGGGATCGGCGTCCTTCCACATGGCGAAGAAATCCTGGTAGCTTTTGCGGGCACTTGCTGTGTCTTGCTGGGCGGCGAGAGCGCGGGCGAGACCGAGTTGGGCGAGAGGATAGTAGAAGGAGAAGGGCAATACAGCACGGCGTGCCAGGAGTTTTCGGAACTCCAACGCGGCGTTGACGGCGTCAGAATTGGCCAAGTAAGCCTGGCCGCGTAACACATGAGTCTGGAAATAGCGACCGTCTTCGTACGGCTGGGCGGCAGCAAGCTCTTGAATCGCGTCGGCGGCCTTGCCGTGGCGCATCTGGAGGCGAGCCTGAACTCTGGCGGTGACGACGTTTTGAATGAGGGTGTCGTCCGGCCGCGCGCGCCGCGCTTGGGCGATCAGAGCGTCGGCTTTCTGGTCCAGTCCGGCCGCAGCAGCGGCATCCGCAAGATCAGCTAGGAAGGCCGGGTCGGGAGACAACGCCATGGCCGCTTCAATCTCGGTAGCCGCGCGGTCAGGGTAGCCGAGCTCGGCTTCCACAATTGCGTGCTGAAGCAACTGGTTGGCAGCGTAGTCGGACATCGAAAGGCCTTTAGCGCGCTCGACGGTACGTGCTCGTAATTGCCGGAACCGATCCATCTGTCCCAGCGCGGCGGCATGTTGCGCCTGCTGGTCAAGCACGCGCAGCTCGCCTTCCGGCGTGGCCTTTGCCAGCGCCTCAAACTGGGCGGCGCTGGCGGCGTCTCCCCGCAAGATTGCCGATCGCGCCAAACTGACGTAGAGACCACCACTCTTGATGTTGCGCTGCTGGGCCTGCGCAAGGAGAGCATCGGCGTTATCCAGTCTGCCCAGATTTCTGTAAGCCGTTGCCCCAATCAAATAACAGTTCACAGTTTCCGGCTGCAGGCCTATGGCTTCGAGGCAATTCTCCACTACCTTTTCGTACTGTCCTAGGGATGAATAATCTACCGCCGCATCGATGCGTGACGTCTCATCCCGAGGATAGGTTTGTTTCATCAGCTCCCATGCTTGAATCGATTTCTCTAGCTGGCCGGTGACGTCGGAATAGTAGAAGGCGGTGATGTACAGGCGTTCGTACTCGCTGGTGCGATCGCGCAATTCGAACGCTTTGACAACTTCCTTGTTCGCCAGCGAGAGCTGAGCCGTGTTCCCAGCGACTGCGCCCAGGCGCAGGTGGGCTAGTGCGAAGTTGGGATCGAGTTCTATGGCGCGCTGATAGAAGGGTATGGAGGCCATGTCCTCCAGCCTTGTGTGCAGTTCGTCTCCGAGCGTGTAGGCCTTCAATGCCTCGAGGGAAGAAGTAGTGGCTTGATCTAGTGGCTTATCGAACTTTTGAATAGATGCAAGTGACTCACCCAGGTTTCCCCGGAGCTTGGAGGTGACGCCGCTCAGGGTACTGAGAACTGCGTCTTTTCCCGAGGCTTGTTGTTGCGCCTGCGCGAGAGAATCGCCGGTTGCGGCATTGACCGCTTCAAGCGTAAGCAAGTACTGATTCCCGACCAACGCAATCGAGCCAGTGAGCATCGCTTTGATTCCATCGCGCTGGCAGATTTCGCGGCCAATGTCGGCGGTGATGGCTTCATCGGGGGCGCGGCCCATGAATTTCAGAGTCTTTTGAACTTGCTGATCTGGGACAACGTTGAGGAAGGGCGACTGCTGCAGACCGACGGCGAGAGCCTTCTTCAAAGTCTTATCGAAAACCGGGTCGCCGGTGGTGTTTACGAAATCGGTGACGAGTATGGAATCTCTCTCGCCAATGGCGTGGGCGCGCTGCCGGTAGAACAAGAACGCTACGACGCTCAGGACGCAAACCAGTGCGCCCAAACTCGCGTACAGGCGCCACTTCGAGCGCCGGGTTGGGAGAGCAACAGCTCCGGAGCTGGCGGCAGGCTGCACGCCGCTTGACACCGACGGGGATACGCCCCGACTCGTAGCAGCAACGGGCGTGGGGCTCGCGGCAGCCGCCGCTCCTGGTACGGATCCGGTGGTCGAAGCGGCATCTGGAACAGACTCGCCTACTTCCAACGTCGGTGTTCGCCCTGATTGTAGTTCCCGAAGCACGCGCTTTAGGTCCGCGCGCATATCCGCGGCATTTTGATAACGCAGCTCGCGGTCCTTATCGAGCGCCTTAATAATGATCGCTTCGAGCTTGGGGGGAATGTTGGGATTAACGCGAGTTGGAGAAGCAGGTGCACGCTCGATGATGGCATGATAGATGACAGCCGACGTCTCGCCGCGGAAGGCCACCATGCCTGTCGCCATCTCATAAAGGACCGCGCCAAAGGAGAACAGGTCGGTCCGGCGATCAAGTGCTTTCCCTTTGGCCTGCTCGGGTGACATATATGCCACTGTTCCGACGGTCGAGCCGGGACTGGTGAGGAAGGCCTCGTCAACGAGAGTTGCTGCAGCGGTTGCCCCGGTCTGGTCAATGCGCCTGTCGGACGGTGAAACCTTCGCCAGTCCGAAATCGAGAATCTTGGCGTGACCGCGATCGGTTATGAAGATGTTCGCGGGTTTGATGTCGCGGTGGATGATTCCTTTGGCATGCGCCGCGTCAAGAGCGTCAGCGATCTCGACGGCGAGTGGAAGCAGGGTTTCAAGCTCCATTGGGCGCACCCCGATCTGGTGCTTAAGGGTGGAGCCTTCAAGATATTCCATGGCGATGAAAGCTTTACCGTTTTCCTCGCCGATGTCATAAATGGTGCAGATGTTGGGGTGATTGAGTGCGGAAGCGGCTTGTGCTTCGCGCTCAAAGCGGCTCAACGCCTGTGGGTCACGGGCTACTTCGTCGGGCAAGAACTTTAGAGCGACGAAGCGGTGCAGACGCGTATCCTCAGCCTTGTAGACGACACCCATCCCACCGCCGCCGAGTTTTTCGAGAATTCGGTAATGAGAAAGCGTCTGTCCGATCATCGGAGCCGAATCTTACGTTGGAGAGACATGCAAGTCAATGAAGACAAGCACGTTGACTCTGATAATGAGCGTCAGTAGGCGGAACATCTCGATTTCGCTCATTGAGCACGAGTATTCTCTCGATACGGGGCATGCCCGTAGTATTTCGGTCTTTGATCCAGCCTCACATGCAGCCATGACACGCCAGCCCCGGCGGTGCTGAGCCAAACGGGTCTCGGTCCCAGTCGCCGTTCCATCAATTCTCCAACTAACCTCCACAGCGAATGCTTCTGTGCATCGGGCGCCTGCCGGACGAAAGCAGCAAGATGTCCGTAGGCGGATACGGGACCGAGGGGACAGGGCGCTACCAAAATCGCGTCGTTGTTAAGGTTCGGAAACGAGACCACATCTCCGCTCGCCTCCTGGCCTCCAAAGTGCTCTGCAAAAGCATCCGGGTCAGGCTGGCTCGCTAATCTTGGGCTGTCTAATAGGACAAACTCGAATGCCCGACCTGCTGAAGCTGCGGTAATCGGCGGTGTTTCCCAACGAAACGCAGAAAACGGGGCATCGGCCAGCAGCGCAATGAAAAAGGGTCGAAAAACGGCGTCATCTTGCCACCGGCGCAGAACCTCTGAGACTTTACGGGCCGCTTCTCGAAATCGACGGCGACTACGCTCCCATGCGCCAATAGTTTATTTCTGGTTGACCACATACCTTCGCCTAGACGAACGAATGTCGCCTACCGCTGCCGCCGTGTCAACTCAACTGTCGTAATTTCTATAGCGCTCATCAACAAGCAAGAAGGCGTAGAAAAAGCGCACCGCTTGTGTCATCGCCGCCTATTCTCGTCAGTTGGGGTATCCTAGTCGCCCTGAGACGCCTTCAATGAGCAGTCCCGAAAGACAACTACGTCTGATGCAGAGTGGTCTGATTGTTTTCCTTGTGGTTTGCTTTTTGGTTATGCGATAGGAAGTGTTGAAACACGCGGCGCTATCTCTCCTGTTCAGTGGCTCGTCATTGCGGCGGCAATATGGTCAGCTATCTCAGGGTTCACGGTGCAGCGAAGGATCAATCGCATTGGAAGTCGATCTCAAACGTCGAGAAGGTCGACACCACTTGGGCGATGGCGGACGGGACGTCTAGTTCGACTCTGGACTGCAACAGCAGTTGCTTGTGGGGACTTGTTCTGCACTACTCCGGCGGTCCCAACTGGCTTGTCAATGTTTTCCTCGGACTTGCAATGCTGTTTCTGCTGATTTGGAGTCCGGGAGCCACTTCCGCCCAAGCAGAACCGTAAACCCGGTTTCGCACCAGTCATCCATCCGTAGTCGTTGAATCACGATTAAACGCGTAACCATCCGGTTACAAGTGTAATTGCTGGTCTACCTCGCGAGGACGCTCGGACTCGACTAGTCTGTGGAGTCTCGCTGCTAAAGGAGAATCGCTCCGGCGATCTGATTCCACAAAGCGCCGCGTCCGATGACGATGAAAATGAAGGATGCTATGACAATTGCGGAATAGCCGAACGCAAACCATCGACTAAGCGCGCGGATCATTCCCAACTGGAGAACCAGAAACAGCGCCCCGAGCGCCAGCGCGGGACCAAGAGCGTACAAAGGCGGCATGGCGGCAAACTCTCCAATGTAAGGGCAGCGGCCTAGGGCGCCCGAGATGATCATTAAAGACGCCAGGAGCATCATGGGGCGGTGGATCTCGGGGCGGCGACGATAAATGATCGCAACGCCCACCAGAACGCCGAAAGAGAGCATCTCGCCGAGCATAGTTGCCAGGAAAAATCTGGCCCCGCCGAAAGGCTGGTATAGTTCAGCGTTGTAGCGGGTCGATAAGATTGCTGCGACCGATCCGAGGGGAACCATGACACCTGCGAGCACAGCGCCGCCTATGCCGATGCGCATGTGAAGACGCCGGTTGCCGTTCAGAATGAAGATGCTCTGCATTAGAAACAGGATTATCCAACTGAACATGGCAAGGCCATGAACGACGACCAAGGGAACAATCTGCCGGGTGATGTCGCCTCCCCCAAAACCCTTCCCATGCGCAAGAAATGAGCGGAATCCCACGGCAGTCGCAACCAGCATTACGCTTCCAGCGATCACGTAGAAGAGTCTTTCGGACAGCAGGGTTCGCAAAGCCGTACTTTGCTCTTGCGATCGAATTACTGTGTGTGAGATTGCTCCCGACAAGACAGTTTCCCTCCAGCGCCGCGTTTGACTTCGCCGTCCGCGAACCTCTCGAATCGCACGACTGCCACAACTCCGGAATGATACTGATGAACCCGAGGATCGGTGCAGAGGAACCGGAGATCATAAGGAAGGGGAAAAGCTCCGGGCCGCAAGACCTGCACTTGCTACTGGCCGAGGAGTATGAACCGAGATTGAGGTGGCTGTCAACGCGAAATTCTTTCAGCAACTTGCGAGACAAGGAACAAAAAGAGCAAGGCCAAAGGAGGTACGCTTATCAATAATCGTGGTTGGCGATCTGAACTCTCCATAGAATGCCGGAATTTGCCAGGGGCATCGAGGAGATCCGAGTTTTGGCGATCGAGAGTAGCATGATTCGCGGCTTCGATCTGTAACTCGTAAGCTGCAGCCAAAACTTCTTCCGCTATACTGGTCGTGCATGGACGTTGAACGCATCATTGACGAGATTGAGCAGCTGCAGGAAATGTTCGAGGCCCCGGACATTAGACCACTCAGCGCAAGCGACATCTCTGCTGCCAATCGAAGGCACGACGAGATGCTCGCCCATAGCCCATGGTTCCGGTTGTGGCAGCATTTTGGCGTGTGTTGCCGAGCCGAATCTCCGACATCCCGGCTGGGCGAAATTGAACGCTGACACTAGACAAAGCAGGGCAGCAGGGGAGCATCTGGCACACTCTTCTCGCGTAATGCGTAGTCCGTTCGTGGATTGATCTCAGATTTCAACATGACCGTCGCGGGACAGACTACCGATACAGGGTATCTTCTCTCATGCCAATAGCTATTTTTCTCATTGTGATCTTTACCTGGTACAGAGTATTCGTACGCTGAGGCTTGCCCGGCCAATGTGGTGTCTATGTCTGCATGAGACCTGCGGGAAGGGCGCGAGTGTTGCTAGTTTTGAACATCAGCGTGTTCTGGACAGGCTGCCATCGCAGGGAAGCCCCCATCCGACGAGTTCGACGCTTGTCGGACATTCCGATGCCACAACCGCCGCTCTACATGCACATTCAGGTTTATGCACACTGGAAAAATCCCTACCTGACGATTCTGCCCGACTCCATTCCGGCGACTCTTAACCTTGTCAGCTACTGCAGCCGTGCGTACTCATCATGCGCCTGCTTGAGGATGGGGATATCGGGGTCGGCATCTTTCCAGGCGGCGAAGAAATCCTGATAGGCGGTGCGGGCGTTGGGCGTGTCTTTCTGGAGCGCGTAGGCGCGGGCGGTGCCAAGGCGGGCTAGAAGGTACAGCGGGCTGACCAAATCGATACCACGATGGTCGAGGATTTTCCGGTACTCGATCAGCGCTTTGGCGCCGTCGCCAAGCTTCAGGTAGGCGGCGCCACGATAGAACATAGGAGTTAAATTGGCGGCGGCGGGACCAGAACCCAGTTCGTAGGGCAGCGCGGGCTCGAGAGCTGTGACCGCTTTTTGCGGTTGATCGCGTTCGAGGTCGATGGCGGCCTGGTTGATGGGAATTGCGATTTTGTTGAGGAGCGTGTCGTTGGGGAATTGGGCGGCGATTTCGTCGTTGAACTTCTGGGCTCGCGTAACATCGCCAAGCCGGGCCAAAGGCAGGGGCACGATGGACTTGGCCTCTTTGTTCCGGGCAAGTTTCATGGCCTCCTCTACATGTTGGCGGGACTCGGTGAGGTAGCCGAGTTCCACTTCGTCGCTGGCTTCGATGCCCCGCGCGATAGCAGCAAGTTCTTCCTGCTGATGCTCACGGCAGAACCGGATCGCCTTGTCAATGATAGCGCGCCCGTCCTTGATGTGGCCCTGGCTGACCTGGGCACGACTCCAGAACAAAAGCATTAAGGGCTCATCTAGCTTGCCGGCGACTTCGTCGACGATGCGCTGTTGCGCGTCCGGGTCCTGGCGGAGCACAGCGAGGCGGAAGCGACCGAAGCGGGTGGAGCGAGGATCGAGTTTCTTGGCGGTCGCCTGGTCGATGACGGCCTGAGCTTCGTCGAAACGATTCAGGTCGATGTAAGCGTCGCTGAGATTCTGGGTTGCGTAAGAATCCCTTGGATCGAGACGCAACGCCTGCGAAGCATTTTCGACGGCCTCATCGAGCTGGCCCAATCCTTCATAGCGAAGGGAAAGGTTGTCCCAGGCAACGGTGTCGCGGGGATAGGTGCTTTTCCACTGCTCGTAGATTTCGATTATCTTGGCGGAGTTGCCCTCGATCTCGTCGTAGTAGTGGGCGGAGATGTAGAACTGCTCGCGCTGGCTTGCGCGTTCTTTGAGCTCGAAAGCCTTGCGAATAGCCTCATCCCTTTTACGGTTCTGCCCGACGTTGCCGGAGGCGACGCCAAGTTCGGCCCAGGCGACGGCGAAGTTAGGGTCGAGTTCGATGGCGTGCTCGAAATAGGGAATCGCACCCTCATCATTGAATCGCAAGTGAGCGGCGTGGCCGAGGCTGTAAGCCTGAAGGGCCTCTAGGGACGACGTGGTGGCCTGTTCGAGAGGGGTGGCAAATTTTTCGATCGAGGGGAGGGATTCGCCAAGCTTGCCGCGAAGCTTGGAGGCCGCGCTATCCAGAGTTTTCAGAACTCTTTCCTTGCTTTCGGATTCGGCTTGCTCGCTGGCGATAGTATCTCCCGTCTGCGCATTGACGGCCGCCAGAGTAATCACGTAGTGGCTGCCTAGCGGGGCGATCGAGCCAGTCAGCATAGCCTTGGCGCCTTCCCGCAGGCAGATGTCGTGGGCGACGTCGCTGGTAATGCGCTGATCGTCGGGCCGTCCCATGAAATGTAGCGCTTCGCGAATCTTGGACTGAGGGAGAATGTTGAGATAAGGCGACTGCTCAAGCTGCGTGGCCAGAGCTTGCTTCAACGTGCCGTCGAAGACGTTTTCGCCGGTAGTGTTCACAAAGTCAGTGAGCAGAATGGAGTCTTTTTCGCTGAGCTTGGCAGAGCGGTGGGAGGCGAAATACAACCCCCCTGCGAGGATCATGCCCAGCACGATAACGGCGGCAACGAGGTACATGCCCCTGCGTGGTTTTTGCGGAGCAATTGCGGGAGCAGAGGCAGCGCTCACGCGCGCGGCGCTGATGGGAAAGGAAGGGGAAGCTGTTACTACTTGAGCGGACGAGGCTGGGGAGGCTGCCGACGACGAACCTGCGGCTGCCGCGGTCGGAGGCGCCGGTGGCGCGATATGCGCGGAGGATTCCTGCGCGGCTGCCACCGACCCGGAACCGGCGACGGCGATAGCTCGCCCGGTGTCCGTATCCCGCTTCAAGCGCTGCAGATCGGCGCGAATATCGGCGGGGTGCTGATAGCGTAGGTTGCGGTCTTTCTCCAGAGCCTTGTTGATGATGTCTTCGAGCTTCGGTGGCAGGTCGGGGTTCAGACGGATCGGCGGCGTGGGTGCGCGGTCGAGAATCGCCTGGAAAATCAGCGCCGAAGTCTCACCGCGAAAAGGCAGCGTGCCGGTCGCCATCTCGTAGAGCACTGCGCCAAAGGAAAAAATGTCGCTGCGGCCGTCAAGCTCCTTTCCCCGTGCTTGCTCGGGCGACATGTAAGCCACAGTGCCCAGCGTCGAGCCCGGGCTGGTGAGGTGTTCCTCGCCGATAGCGGTTTCCTGTGCGGTAAGACCGTTGGGCTCTGCGGTGAAGCTTGGGCTGGCTGGAGAAAGCTTCGCCAGGCCAAAGTCGAGAATCTTGGCGTGCCCACGACTGGTGACGAAGATGTTTGCGGGCTTGATGTCGCGGTGCACAATGCCTTTGGCGTGGGCAGCGTCGAGCGCGTCGGCTACTTCGATGCCAAGCGTGCAGACCGTCTCCAGATCCATCGGCCTGCCCACGATCAGGTGCTTAAGCGTGACACCTTCAAGGAACTCCATCACGATGAAGGCGCGGCCTTCCTGCTCACCGATGTCGTAGATCGTGCAAATGTTGGGATGGTTGAGCGCTGACGCTGCCTGCGCTTCCCGCTGGAATCGGCCCAGGGCCTGGGGATTGCGTGCCACCTCATCAGGCAGAAACTTCATCGCCACAAAGCGGTGCAGGCGCATATCTTCGGCCTTATACACCACGCCCATGCCGCCCCCGCCCAGCTTTTCCAGCACCCGGTAGTGAGAAATGATCTCGCCAATCATTGGGTAAGAATTTTCCAGGGGAGAAGTGACGCTGGGCAGCCATCTTATGAGTGGCGGCAGAGCAAGTCAATGAGAGGCGGTGACGTCGACCACGGTGCGAAATGCGATTCTCAGGGAACCCGAGAACGACCCAGCTCCGCAGGTCGTTCATTTGAACTCGCGATGCCGCAGAGCCAACCATCTGCGATAGTCCTCGAGCATGTGAGGTCGTTCGATTGTCATGGCGGAAGCAGATGATCGAGGAACACTTCGAGACTGGAGGTTGGCAAGAAGATTTGGTCGCATTGCCACAACGTCGCCCCTCCGTGAGTCAGTCCCAGTGACCCGGCAGCACCGAAAGAGCTTCCAATCCGTCAGATTTCGACTACGCGTTGGGGCTTGGTTCTTATTGGGCTTAAGGATGCCTTGACGCTGCGAGCGCGATCAGCGCAAGGTTGGAGCTCGCGGCTAAATGGTGAAAACGGATGCTGGGCGAGACCTCATCCGGACCGTCGAACCTGTGAGTGAACACAAATCCTCTTTACTTCAAATGCCCAACGGATGCTTTTGGCGGATACTTGGGCAAGCGGCAACCTGACAGGGCGCAGGTGAAACCCAGCTCTCGATTGCCTAAGAGAGAGTGAACCGAGCCCGTTATAAGATGAAGCAGTGAATCTCCCCGTCAATCCGCCAGTGCTGCCAATGCTCGCGAAGCGGGTGGATCATTTACCGTCTGATGGAGATTGGATATTCGAACCTAAGTGGGATGGGTTTCGTACATTGGTTTTTCGCGACGGCGATGAAATTCTCATCCAGAGCCGTGATGAAAAGCCTCTCAACCGGTATTTCCCTGAGCTGCTCGAGCCTCTGAGCCATAGTCTGCCAGACCGTTGTGTACTGGATGGTGAACTGGTCATTGTTAAGGACAATGAGCTCGACTTTGATGCTCTGCAACTCAGGTTACACCCCGCAGCCTCGCGGGCCAAACTCTTGTCACAGCAAACCCCGGCGTCATTTGTGTTTTTTGATCTGCTATGCCGTGACGATCGTGACCTGTGCAGCGAACCATTCGAAATCCGCCGACGAGAACTTGAGTTGCTGCTAGCCAATTCAGCGGCTCCGATTCATCTCACTCCTGCTACACGCGATCGAAGAATTGCAGAGGATTGGTTTCGGCGCTTCGAGGGAGCGGGCCTCGACGGAGTAATCGCGAAACCTGCCGACGGAACCTACCAGCCCGATAAACGTGTGATGCTCAAGATCAAGCATGAGCGCGATTGCGACTGCGTGGTTGCGGGTTTCCGATGGCATAAAAAGGGCGATCGCACCTTGGTTGGTTCCTTGCTACTTGGACTGTTCGATCGCTCCGGCTCACTCCAGCATGTGGGAGTCTGCGCCAGTTTCAGCAACGCAAAACGGCTCGAGCTAGCGGAGTTTCTCAAACCTTATCGCGAAGATGCTCTGGTGAATCACCCGTGGAAGGCTTGGGCTGAGGTTGATGTCGATCAGGTGAACGGCCCTAAGCGCATGCCCGGCGGCCAGAGCCGATGGAGTCAAGACAAGGATTTGTCCTGGGAACCGTTGCGGCCTGAACTGGTGGCCGAAGTCGCATATGATCACATGCAACGAGATCGCTTTCGTCACACGGCTCAGTTTCGTCGCTGGAGACCTGACAAGAGGCCTGCGGACTGCACCTATGCCCAACTCGAGGTGGTTCCAGCCCAGGAACTGGCCGCCATCTTTCCTTCCGGGCGTTAGCTCTTGCGATCCTGCTTTCTTGTGCGTTTCTGCTCTTTGCTCCGCTCGCGCCACTCTCGCGTGGGATCATCATCCGGGTCGGGCGTTTCTTGTGATGGTAGAAGGTTTTCTGGCACATGTCGCAGGTTGACTCGAATTCGCGTCCAAGTGGAAGACCTACCCCGCATGGAATCGACCAGCACGTCTTCCGGCGTGAGAAATCCAACGACGCTGGCATGTTTCGCCTTCCAGCGCTCCAGGCCCGCAAGAGCTGCGTTCTTGTCTGGTGAATTGGCAACCACGATCAGGGGCATTTTGATTCGCGGCAGCTTCAGTTTGGATTTCGCTCGTGAAGGCGCAACCCTCGGGCCTTCTGAGTCCATTTTCCGAAAATGCGGAGGCCAGGGAGCATCGCCCAATCCTTCAGCTTCATCACGGGCAGCGAGCTCGAGCAACGGTTCGAGAGATGCGGGCGCCTCATTCATTTCCGCGTGGGGATCGCCTATTTCCGCAAACCGCTTGGGCATGGTAAAAACCGTAAACTCTGCGGGATCGCAATCCGGTACTTCGTTCCAGCGAAGGGGCGCTGAGACCCGAGCATCAGGTACCGGACGCACCGAGTATGCCGAACAAGTGGTGCGGTCTTTTGCGTTCTGGTTGTAATCGAGGAACACACCGTGGCGCTCTTCTTTCCACCATTTCGAACTGGCAAACTTCGGAGCTCGCCGCTCGATGGCCCGAGACAACGCAACCGCCGCACGCCGCACTTCGGTGAAGCTCCACCGCGGCTCAATTCGAACGTAGATGTGCATGCCGCGCGAGCCGCTGGTCTTTGGCCAGCCATGCAAGCCGGCCTCCATCAAGAACGCCTGCACTTCAAGGGCTACGCGACATACTTCAGACCAGCCGACTCCGGGAACCGGGTCAAGATCAATCCGCAATTCGTCTGGATGTTCGAGATCGCTTGCGCGAACTGGGTGGGGGTGGAGTTCAATACAACCGAGATTAATAGTCCACGCCAACCCCGCCGCATCATCAATCACTATTTCTTCCGCAGTTCGGCCGGATGGAAACGACAACGTTACAGTTCGCAGCCAGGGCGGACGCTGTTGGGGCGCGCGCTTTTGGTAAAACGCTGGCTCCCCGGCACCGTTTACAAATCGCTTCAAAACGATTGGTCGATCTTGAATTCCGGCAAGAGCGCCTGAAGCTACAGAGAGGTAATACTGTACCAGCTCACGCTTGGTAAGGCGCACCGTCTCCGAGAAGTAGAGCTTGTCCGGATGGGTTATACACACCTCGCGGCCTGCGACCGCGAGGAACTCGTCGTCTTCCTGCTTTCCCACGCATCTAGGCTACCAGTCTTGCCGAGCGGCGCAAACCGCCCCGCAGATCACGATGGCAGGATCAAAAGGAAGGTTGGAATCGGTCTTCTTACGTATTCGCTTGGCTCGGATCTTGGCCGCGTCGCCCATCCACCCTCTACGAACCCGGTTTTCCTTTACCTTTCCCCCAGGCCATCTCCAGATTCTCCCGCTTGTACACCTTGTCGATTGATGAATGGATCTTCTTGGCATCGTCGGGTTGACCCAGTCCAGCAGATGGTCGTCGCATTCGGGACGGGTACCCCGGCTGATCTGGAATTTAACGAAGCAACCGCAGGCAGTTCCTTCACTGTGTCGCTCACAGAACCCCATAACGCGACGAACTCAGACTGTCCGAGACGTAGATTGAAGGGTCGGCGTGGATTCCTGATCACACGACTTGGCCCATTCCAGTACAGGCAGATGTGCTCCGTTCTCGGAGTGGGGGCGGTTTGTCGGCGCCACTCGGTCTCCTTTAATCAATCCCCCTGGTGGAGGAAAAAACCTTGCAGCCCTCGGAGAACCCCTTTGGGCCGAAGGTGTAACCTATATCTCCGGAACGTTCTGGTGCCTACGTCTCCGGTCCGGACCATGATAAGGATGGTGGGAGTATAGGATTCGAACCTATGACTTCCATCATGTGAAAGTGCTCAAACGCAGTTCCTAACCACATCGCAGGGGTAGTATCCATGCCGACCAAATTTCCCCATGCCGTGTTAGCGATCTCTGTTGCAGTCCTGCTGTCTGTTGGGACTATCGTCGCCGCTCCTCCTCTAACGACACTCTACAGCTTCACTGGCGGTACCGACGGAAATCTTCCCTTGGCGGGACTGGTCGCCGACTCCAGCGGCGCGCTGTACGGAACAACTTCTCAAGGCGGAAGCTCGGGTTTTGGCGTGGCGTACAAGCTGACGCCGCCGACCCATAGCGGCGATCCCTGGACCCAAACCGTGATTCACTACTTCACCACCAACACCGGCGATGGCTTTGCCCCGGAAGCGCCGCTTATCATCGACAAAGCAGGAAACCTTTACGGAACCACTGCCGGTGGAGGAACCAACCGCCTGGGCACGGTGTTTGAGTTGTCTCCGCCAGCAATGGAGGGCGACCAATGGACCGAGACGGTACTGTTCAACTTTTCGGGACCGGACGGGGCGGAACCGTTGGCCGGCCTCATCTTTGATCGCACCGGCAATCTCTATGGAACGACTCTTGGAGGCGGCGCGCGCGGTCAAGGAACGGTGTTCGAGCTCGTGGCTCCTACAACGTCTGGAGGAGCATGGACGGAATCGGTGCTCTACAGTTTCAAATTCGGCGCGGATGGTGGCAATCCAGTGGCTGGGTTGGTTTTCGATAAGGCGGGTTCGCTCTATGGCACTACTGAAATGGCAGGCGACATTCGCTGTAATGATGGCGGCGGCTGCGGTGTGATATTCAAATTGACTCCCTTCGGCGGACAATGGACCGAGACCGTGATCCATACGTTCGAGGGTCCAGATGGCAAATGTCCTGTCGCCGGTTTGGTCATCGACATTGCCGGTTCACTTTACGGCACCGCTGAATTCGGCGGTCTGCAGAAGTTCGGCGTGGCGTTCCAGCTTACTCCGCCCATGACAGGAAATCAGTGGACCTACACGGTTCTTCATAGGTTTTCCGGTGGTCAAGACGGGGCAATACCCGCGACCAGTCTCCTCTTGAGCAAGTCAGGGGCTCTGTATGGAACCACCACACCACGGTGTTTAAGGTGATTCCTCCAGCCACAACGGGCGAGCAATGGACCACGAGAATCGTCCACAGTTTTACCTTGGCTGATGGATCTTCGCCGCGTGGCGGTTTGCGTTTCGACCCTGCTGGAAGCTTGTATGGAACTACTTCGGAAGGCGGTCAGAACGGAACCGAGTCGACGGGAGGAACGGTCTTCCGAATCGGCCAGTAGCCGAAAATTGTGAAACTTATTAGGTAGATAGAGCTAAAGAGCGGTCATTCCGACAACGGTCCCGCTTGGATTGAGCCCGGTGAACGCACAATAAGTCGCTCACTTCTTTACGCGGCGATTCGCTCAGGATAATCAGCGATTTCGTGACTCGACTCAGAGCATTCATTCCTGATCCGCGGGCACACATTGTCCATACCTGCGGCGAGAGCATATGGACACAGCTTGCGCATCTTGGGCTCGATTTAGCGGACTGCATCATTTCGGGCTTGCCATTCCAAAACATGCCCGAGGCCCAAAGAGTTCGGGTATTTGAGGAATGTCACGGTGCACGCCAGCCCCACGGCAACGACGAACACATTTTTCAAAGTATCCAGCTGGTCGCCGAGGACTTCCGTCGATTCCACCACAACTAGCAAATACCGCTGCCCGTAAGCATCTGTTACCTGCTGGTAAACGCCGCTGCAACTGTCATCTGCATCTTCTCGAGATTCGTCCAGATCGTAGGATTGCGGGCTTCCCGAAATGTGGAGAGGAAAAGACGGAAGCCGCAATGGCGTATTGGAATTCAGGGGCTGCCTTGCGAGCACCCGTCCTTCCCGGTCAAGCAGCGCAATCACCTGTCCCGAAAAGGCAGGATTCTCCAACGCTGGCAGCGCTGATTCTTGGACCGCGATGTGTGCAACGGCAGACCTTCCAATCGTAAGGGTGGAGTGCAGATTGGTCTGCAACCGTTCGTGCAGAATGCGATCCACGAAAAAATAAACCCCAACGCTGAAGAGGAGTAACACGACGCTGAAAGCGCCAACGTACCACAACGTCAATCGTGTGCGAAGACTACTCAACATCGGCGATGGGCTCCCCCGAGCACAGCATGTACCCCTCACCACGCACCGTGCACAACAGCCGGCGCCTATACCCATCATCAATCTTGCGACGCAGGCGTTGGATGTAAACTTCGATCACGTTCGAGAATGGATCAAAGTTCTCATCCCACACATGCTCCGCAATTTCAGCACGGCCTACGACCCGACCCGCGTGCCGGGCCAGGTAGTCGACCAAGGCGTATTCCTTGGATGTGAATTCGATGATCTGGTTGCCACGCAATGCCCTGCGCGAACGTGTATCAATCATCAAATCGCCGACTTGCAAGATCGCGGGACGCACCGCGGGTCCCCGGCGCAGCAATGCCCGAATCCGGGCCAACAGCTCTGGAAAATCAAACGGCTTGCTCAGGTAATCATCTGCTCCCGCATCCAGCCCCTGGACGCGTTCCTCTACGGCATCTCGCGCAGTAAGCATCAAAATCGGCAAAGCCGATCCGGTGGTCCGCAACTCCCGGCAGACATCGAGGCCGCTTCGACGTGGGAGCATGACATCCAGCAGGATCAAGTCGTAGTCGTTAACGCTAGCCTGGTAGAGCGCCGTGTCTCCATCCCCCGCGATGTCGACGGCGTAGGACTGTTCGCGCAGGCCTTTCGCCAGAATCTGGGCTGCGTCAGGTTGATCTTCGACCAGCAGGATCCGCACTAATCCTCCCCGGCAGGCTTCCCTGCAGCCGTCCCCACAGCGATGTTAACAAGCCTCGCATAAACGCCAAATAAATTGGCTTGAGGCTAAAAAAACCGAGGATCGTCCCATTTCGTCCGAGAATCGCCCACGACCACATGGTTCCGCCAATGGACAGTGGCATTACTACAGATCCATCCTCCCGATATGACTACCATCGGGCCGTAACTCTCTCCGCTCAAACTACGCCCTTTTTCTGAGCCCGCTGTGACGACTTACTCTATATGTAGAGTGATGAGCTATGGCTGGATTCCGATTGTCCCTACAGACCATCCAGATGCTGGACGGCTTTCATGGGCTTTAATCTGCCGCGAGTACCTCTAACTACGTCCTCGTCCGACGATAACCCGGGATCCCGCTCTGTACACTTCATAAGCGGGCGTCCGCCCAGCAGACACTAGGGCTCCAAAGAGTTGTCGCAGACAACGGTGTAAAAGTCTGAAGCCAGACGATTAGCTAGCATGCAGCATCTCGCCGCAGTTGCTCAATGTAGGGAGCGACTGTTTCCGTTCGCAATGATGAGGTCGTCGGTTCGATCCCGACAAGCTCCGGCAATCAGGCCTAGCGCGCTCTCCCGTCCTGTAACCCGCGCCCACGCCCTCCCGCAAGAAATCTCTTGGCCTCGCGCAAAATAGCCCCCCTTTTTTTCGCCTATATGGATGAAGGCATGAAGGCACACCCTGCCAAGTTAACAAACTAGGAGCCAACTATGCGGGAACAAACGATTCAGAGAATGGCCACGCCTACGAATGGTACGTTAAGCAAAGGCATTAACTTCATCGTAGCCACGTCCATCGTGATTGCCACGATGATAGTCGGAGCCACAACAGCAGCCGCTGGAACCCCTCCCTCGAACAACAGCCCCATGAATCAGAATGTCAACGTGGTGAACACGCCGACCGTAAACGTTGGAAATACCCCTAATGTCAATGTCGCAAATACCCCTAGCGTCACCGTCGCTAACACTCCGGCGGTTAGCATTTCCGGCACGCCGGCGGTGAGCCTCACGGGCACGCCGGGAGTAACGGTGGCCAATACCGCTTCGAAGCCTGTGCCGACAGCAACCGCTGGGGCCAGCCTGGCTACGCACATGGGCCAGCTCCCCAGCGAGCACGTCGTCCTGCTAAGCTTCGGCACCAGCAATTGCCCGTCGTCATCTTGGATTCAAGTTGATGCGAGCGGCAATTCCAGCTTGTTCACCATTCCAAGCGGAAAAGATCTGGTCATCACGGACGTGGATCTGTCCGCATTTTCTACCGGCAATTCACCGGGATATTACAGCGCGGTTGGGTTGGAGCTGGGCACCGGCTCAGTCCCAGTGCTGGACAGCTTCGTGCTGGCGGATCCGGGTGGCTCGTTAGCTACGCAACAGCATCTCACCAGTGGCATCGTAGTCTCAGTCCTTCCAAACTGCTTTGGTGGCTCGTCGAATAGCACGATTATCCAGGCGGTGATTCGCGGCTATCTGATCCCGGCCAGCTAAGCTGGCTAAGGAAGGAATCACAGGCGGTCAGTGGAAGCCTAACAAAATGAAGGTACCCTTACCCGAGCGAGGGGGCATGTGGCTGACCGCCCGGGCAGGTGCAGCGTTGGCCAAGACCGACAGTTCCGTGGCGAACTTCCAGGCGGTGGCCAATAGCTTCAGCAAGTACGGTACCTACTTACTGCCGCAGAGCTTCCCCGAGGGTTCCCCGGCTTGCCCCTGCGACCCGAACGGTCACGGTACGGTGGGCGGCGCAGCCATCACCCTCCTGAAGTTCTTCTTCGACGAGAACTACGTGATTCCGAATCCGATGGTGCCCTCGAGCGATGGATTGTCGCTTGTGCCCTAGACCGGTGGAGATGCGGGTCAGATCACCGTCGGCGGCGAACTCAACAAGCTGATGAGCAATGTCAGCTTTGGTCACGGTATTCACGCTGGAATTCACTGGCGCAAGAGTACCTACAACTCGAACCTCCTCGGCGAGGCTATGGCGATCGGTATGCTTCAGGATCGCGCCAAAACATACAACGAGAAGTTCAGTGTGACGTTAACCAAACTGGACGCGAACAAGGTCACCATTACAAACGAGTAAGCGAAAATTGGGACGGCCTGGAGATCCAGGCCGTCCCAACATCTTAGAGCAATTCGGGCGCGGACTGATCAACCGCGCGTTTTTTCTGCGAGATCACCCTCAAAGTCTTCCGTCGCCTGTTGACAATGTTTTTGCAACCTGCAGACAACTCCACCCCACTCTCTTCATAGACTGCACTTGTTCGGGTCAATCTCCAATTTGAAATGGGGCAAAAACGAATGAAGTGTGAAGGTTTCCGTGTCGATGTGGTGCGCTGGCGTTTCAGAACCTGGTCGCTTCCGGTGGTTCTGATGTTGGCATTGTCGCAATTGAGTCTGGCGCAAACTTCCATCTTTTCTATCCAAAATTCTCCCAGTCCCGACGCTCAGGGCAACACTCTGAACGCCGTGACAGCGGTGTCCACCTCAGACGCTTGGGCCGTGGGCTACAAGCATGACAATAATCTGAACGATTCGCGCACCCTGGCCTTGCATTGGAATGGTTCCAATTGGGCTACCGTCTCCACACCGAATCCGGGCTCGACTCCCAACTGCAGAAACAGCAACACCGGCAACGTGCTGAACAGCGTGGCCGCCGTTTCCTCGAACGACGTGTGGGCGGTGGGATTTTCCTTTACCTGCACTGCCCTGCTGCGGCCCATGATCCTCCATTGGGATGGCTCCAGTTGGAAAGCGGTTCCCAGCCCGAAGCTGAGGACGAACGATAACTCAGCGCTGAACGGCGTCATCGCCCTGGCATCGGACAACGTCTTTGCGGTTGGATTCCAGCCAGCCTCGAATGGTGCCGTGCTGACGCTGGTGGAACACTGGGATGGCACAGCATGGACAGTCATGCCGAGCCCGAGCCCGACCACCGGGAACGTGCTCTCCGCCGTCTCCGCCAATTCGGCTACCGACATTTGGGCTGTCGGAACGCGCACCGATCAGGCCACCACTTCGATCCAGACGCTAGTGGAGCACTTCGATGGCACCACTTGGAAGGTAGTCCCCAGCCCTAACCCGCTTCCCAAGAGCCCTCTCAATCAGAATGTCCTGACCAGTGTTGCCGCCACCTCAGCTACCGACGTCACGGCAGCTGGCCTCCTGAACGACGCAAACAATCAACGCGTTCTCACGCTGGTAGAGCATTGGGATGGAAGCAAGTGGAGCGTCATTTCCACCCCGAACCAGAGCACGGCGGCCGGCGCTGCGAACGCATTTCGCGGAGTTGCTGCGGTTTCTGGCAGCGATGTCTACGCGTTCGGCTTCTTCGAGGATGCGGCCACCAACGGCCAAGACAAAACCCTGGTGGAGCACTTCGACGGAACCGCGTGGAGCATCATCGCCAGCCCCACTCGCGACACGTCTCAGCAACTGAACGGCGCTTTCGTGCTACCGGGTACGACAAACACCTGGTCGGTAGGTGCTTCCTCAAAGCCCGGAATCGATCCCGAAACCGGCTTCCTGCAACTGCCGCTCACCCTGGTCCTATTTTCTCCCATCGGCTAGTCCAACAATGGCGGAGGACTTTGTCCTCCGCCTTCGCCTTGTGCAGCCTTCGCCTGAATTGGAATCAGCGCCACGCAAGTAAGCAAGAACACAGAGGCGCAGCTAGGCTTTCTCTAATTCGCGCGCATCGGTGACCCCACCTAAACGGAGCATATCGGAGCCGGACGGCTGGGGAGACTTGATGGGAAGAACTAAGAGAGGCCTCTGGTATCGGGCAGAGGCCTCAAAGGTTGCAAAAGGGTCTTGATCGGTTCAAAGCAAATTCTACGCCCACCCGTGGGAATTCAGAGTCGCACAAGGGACTACGGCCGCCCACTAACCCCATTCCTCGAGACGAAGGCGGCCCAAAGTCAGGAGTTTGGCCCTTGCCGGCGGTTGTCACGGTTGACGTCGTTTTGAAAATTCTCCATGCGAGCAACTTAGTAACAATCGTCACGGATTAGCAACCCGTTCACCGCGTCACTCCCCAGCGATGCGCACCTGGCGTAAACCAGGGCGAGACGATCGGCGAGCACGCCCTTGCCCTCGGGATAGAACCATCCGATTCGGGTCGAGAAAGTGAGCCTGGCAGATGAATGGAAATTAATGTGTGTTGATGCTTTTCGCTTGAGGTAATCTCGCCGCACAAGCGGGAGGGCCTATGCCTTGTCATTCGAATGTGAGAACGTTCGGTGCAAGTTTTCTCTCTTTAGTGCTTGTCTGTGCTGTCACGCTGCCAACAAATATTCAGGCGCAGGTAACCGGTGGAACCATTTCAGGAACAGTCTCGGATTCCAACGGCCGCGTAATCGTTGGGGCTGAAATCGAAATCACAAACCCGGCGACCGGGATCAGTCGCGCCGTCACCACCAATACCGACGGTTTCTACACCGCGCCGAATATGCAGGCGGGGACCTACGACCTGAAGTACACCGCCAAGGGATTCAGAACCGAAGTAAGAAACGGCATCTCCTTGACGGTAGGAGCCTCTCAAGTTTTGGACTTGACGATGCAGATCGGCGCCGCGGTAGAGACGGTTGAGGTCCAGAGCGAAGCTCCTGCAGTGCAAACGTCAACCTCCGATATCAGCGCCGTGGTCAACGCGACCACGGTTCGTGAACTGCCTCTGAACGGCCGCAGTTGGACGGACCTAGCTGAACTTCAGGCTGGCGTGAACGCGATCCAGACGCAGCCTTCATTTACAGCGGGAACGGATCGAGGTAATCGTGGCTTTGGGCAACAGTTGACCATCTCCGGTGCGCGTCCCCAGCAGAACAACTATCGCTTGGACGGCGTCAGCCTCAACGATTATGCCAACGGCGCCCCCGGGAGCGTACTGGGGGGGAACCTCGGAGTCGACGCCATTCAGGAGTTCTCGGTCATCACCAGCAACTACTCGGCCGAGTATGGCAAGACCTCGGGTGGCGTCGTCAACGCCATTACGCGCTCGGGAACAAATCGGTTTCACGGGACTGCATACGAGTTCCTGCGTAACAGCGCACTGGATGCGAGGAACTATTTCGACGACCCGGTGACTGGTATACCACCATTCAAGCGCAACCAGTTTGGTGGTGCCGTGGGCGGGCCGATTTTCAAAAACCGTACATTCTTCTTCGCCGATTTCGAGGCTATCCGGCAGTCGAAAGGCATCACCAC
>Ga0126383_10000384_pt1 | contig 24102 bp, 8 predicted proteins | sample PanSoiMetPlot_35_FD_96882 | JGI IMG/M metagenome (GOLD analysis project Ga0126383, IMG submission 96882) | Tropical forest soil microbial communities from Panama - MetaG Plot_35 | ecosystem: Environmental > Terrestrial > Soil > Tropical forest > Bulk soil | place: Panama | collected 2016-02-17
GAGTACAGGACCATCCCGCAGTGCTCGCGCCCGCATTGAAAGTCGTATGCGCCGGAAGTACGTCTGTCAACACGACACCCGCCGCGTCACGATTGCCGGCATTCGCATAAAACAAGGTGTACGAAACTGTGCCGCCGGGGCTCACGCTGGCGCCCCCGTCCGACATCGAGATCGAAAGATCGGGTGCGCCCGTGACTGGCGTCGTGTCACTGCCGGAGTTGTTTGCCAGATTCGGATCCGTGCCGTTCGTAACATCGTCGGCGATGCTGGCGGTGTTGCTGACCTGTGTGACGCCGCTTAAGCCGGTGCTGTCGAGTTTTACTGCAAAGGCCGCCGTTTGATTTCCACCGCCGAAAGCCAGGCTGCCAATCGTGAGCGTGCAAGTGCTCCCGGCGGTAATGGCAGTGCAGGACCAGGCCGCACTCGAGCCCGCATTGAAGGTTGTGTGCGGCGGCACGGTTTCGTTTAAGACCACCCCGGTCGCGCCACGATTGCCGCCGTTGGCATAAGTCAGGGTGTAAATCACGGTCCCACCCGGCGCGACGGTGGCGCCGCCATCCGACTTCAATATCGAAAAGTCCGGGGCGCCGGTGACGGGCGTAGTGTCGCTGCCGGTGTTGTTGCCCGGCGGATCGGCGCCGTTCGTGCCGTCGTCGGCGATGGTTGCAGTATTACTAATCTGGGTGACGCCGCTCAGGCCAGTGCTGTCAAGCGTCACTGCGAAGTTTGCGGTCAGATTTCCACTGGCGGCGTTTAGGGTGCCAATCGTCAGCGTGCAGGTGCTCCCCGCGGTAATGGCGGAGCAGGACCAGGCCGCGCTCCCGCCCGCATTGAAGGTCGTGTGCGGCGGAACCATTTCGGTTAACACGACGCCGGTGGCGCCGCGATTGCCGCCGTTCGCGTAGGTCAGCGTATAAACCACGGTCCCACCCGGCGCGACCGTGGCGCCGCCATCCGATTTCGTTATCGACAAGTCAGGTGCCGCGTCTACCGGGGTTGTGTCTGTCGCAGAATTGTCGGCCGGCGTTGCATCCGCCCCGCTGGCGCCGTCATCGGCGATAGTCGCGGTATTGCTGATCTGGAGCACGCCGGGGGCCACCGGGTTGACCACGGTCACGGCAAATATGACTGAACCACTTGCGCCCGTGTTCAGGGTCCCAATCGGCAGCGTGCAGTTGCTGAGCGCATTGGCGTCGGGAGTGCATGTCCATACTCCTCCAGTGCTGGCGCCGGAATTGAAGGTGGTGTTGTTCGGGACCGTCTCGCTTATCACGACACCGGTGGCGTTCGCCGAGCCGTTGTTGATGTAGCTGAGCGTATAGCTGACTGTGCCGCCGGGCACGACCGTGGCGCCGCCATCAGACTTGGTTATTGCCAGATCCACAGAGCGGCATTTGCCGAGACTGCTGGCATTGTAAATTGCCGCCACGTCTGCGGCGCTGATTGCGGTATTAAACAACTCGACTTCATCGATCAGTCCGTTGAAAGGATCTGCGAAGCCGCCGGCGCCGGATGTCTTGTCAATGCCAATACGTAGCGGCGTGCTCGAGTTGTTAATTGCCGGCACAGAGGTAGAACCGCCGACTAACGGAGCGTTGGTATCCACGCCGTCAACGTAAATTTTCGCCTGGTCAGAAGCGAACGTGCCCGCGACGTGGGTCCAAACGCCTGGGGTAACAACCTGACCGGATGTCATCACGCCGACGAACGCGCCGTCGCCCTTATAAACGACCCATTCGATTTGACCGGCAGCGGTCATGGTCAAGAGGTAACTGGTGCCGGCATCTCCCAGAGTTGAGTCGTATTTGCTGACGATGACCTGACCGCTTAGGGAGTTGGTCTTGATCCACGAGTCGATGCTGATCGCTCCGGTGATATCGACATCGGGGCCATCCGGAACCTCGACGTAGCTGGCGCTGCCATCGAGACTGAACGCTTGATTGACCTTGCCGGCCGCAAAAGTGGCGGCGCCCTGAAGCGAGCCGTTAGCAAATAGCGGCCCTTTAATGTCGTTCGCGTTACCGTCACCCGGATACCAGGCGACCAGGCCTGCCGGCGGCGTAGCGCATACCGGATCTGTTCCCGTACCGCTAATCAGGAAGTTGTAAGAACTCTCGTCCGGATCGTCATTCGTGATCGTCACGGTGGCGTTGCGTGCGCCGGCGGCTGACGGAGTGAACCTGACGGTGAAGGTGGTGCTGCCGCTCGGGGTGACCGGGGTCGCTGGTTGCGCGCTGACAATGAAGTCCGCCGCGTTTGTGCCGCCGACTTGGACCGGCAAGGTCAAATTCAAATTCGCCCCGCCGGTATTTTGAATCGTGAATGTATGGCTGACGGAATTGCCGACACTGCTTGACTCGAAGAGTGTGCCGTCGGTGGCCGCCGGCGTATTACTGCCATTGCCCGGAATCGACGTCGGACCGGCGCCGCCGAGCACATCAATCTCCGGCGCTGAGATAACGACCGTGTAAGGCCGTTCGGCAAAACAGCCATTCGCATCGGTAGCGCGGATGGTGAACGTAAATGTGTTGGCGACGGTCGGTGTCCCCGACAAAGTTCCGCTCGCCCCGCTGGGCGACAACGTCAGGCCGTCCGGCAACGAACCTGCCGTTATGGTGAAGTTATAAGTGTTCGGTCCCGCACCGTCGGTGACTATGATCGTGCCGCTGTAACTACTGTTCCTCGTGCCGTCCGGCAAAGTGTCATCGAGCGTCAGGGTCTGACAGGAAATGACAACCTGGTAGATGCGATCGACCGAGCAGCCGGTAGTCGGCTCAGCAGCGTGGACGGTGAAGTTGTATGTGCCCGGGACGGTTGGCGTTCCTACCAAGCTGGTGGAAGTTCCGGAACCAACCAGGCTCAAACCAGTCGGCAGTGTGCCGGCCGTAACGGTAAAGTTGTATGAAGCGGGCACCGACGGAGTGCTGCCCAGCTGGATTGTGCCCAGATACGCTGTGCCGACCGTGCCGTCCGGCAGCGTGTCATCCAAAGTCAGACTCGGGCAATCGATCGTGAGCGTGTAAGCCTGCTCAGCGAAACAGCCGGAGGTTGATTCGGTGGCCTTAATCGAAAAGTTATAAGTGCCGGCGACGGTGGGAGTGCCTTGGATCGCACCAGCCTGAGCCGTGATGGTATTAATGCTTAATCCCGGCGGCAGAGAACCTGACGAAACGCTGAAGTTATAAGAAAGTCCTAACGGACTGTTCTGGACCGTAATGGCCTGCGAGTAGGAAGCGCCGGCAATGCCATTCGCCAGCGTGGTTGGGGACAAGGAAATAGATGGACAAACAACTGTCAGGCTGTAGTCCCGGGCCCCAATACAGCCGTCGGTGATATCAGTCGCATTGACCGTGAAGTCGAACGTGCCCTGGTTACTGGGCGAACCGGTCCATTGTCCGTTGGCTTGCAGTATCAGCCCCGGGGGCGCCGAGCCGTTGGTAATAGCAAAAGAATAAGGCGGAGTGCCGCCGGATGCACTTAAATCATCGTGATAGGGCACACCTACCGTGGCATTTGATAACGTGGCCGGGCTGACTGTGATTGCCGGACACTGCACCTCAAAGGCGCCGATATCCACGTGCGTGTTGCTGAGTCTGAAGAAGCCCGCGTCGCGCTGATCGGTTGTCAGTTGCGGAATATTGAGATCCAGACAGTGTGCGGACGTGGCCACGCAATCGTCGCCGCCGTCCATCGCGGTGCTGCCCACGCCGAGCGCTCTGGTGTCCGTTGGGCCACCGTTCGAGCCAAGCGCGCCGAGCAGCGGATCAATCGGTGAAGCGACGCTGCCGACCTGGTCACCGTTTCCACCGAAGCCGGTAGAGTCGTCACTCTTGCCGATGAAATTGTGTCCCAGCGAACTGAATGCGCCGAAGACGTCGAGTCCGCGATCGGCGGTGTTGAGAGCGAGGATGGTGTTCCGCAAATTGACGCTGGCGGCGTCGTTGTAGTTGCCTCCACCCTCGTTAGGGAAGAGACCGTTAGTGGCGGCGTTACTTGCGATGGTGCAATTGGTCAAATCGACAATGCCCGCCGCCGCGTAAATAGCGCCGCCCTTGTCGATGCCGGTGCCGGCCGCCGAGTTACCCGACAACGTGCTGTTGATTAGATTCACGCTGCCGCCGTTAACAAAGATTGCGCCGCCGTGATCGGCGGTGATGCCGGTAGCTTTATTACCCGACATCGTGCTGCCGATCAAAGTCAGACTGCCGCCGTTGACATAGATCGCGCCGCCTTCATCCCGGCTGCCGCCCGTCGCATTATTATTCGTGATGGTGCTGTTGCTGATGGTCACGGCGCCGGAGTCGACATAGATTGCGCCGCCGTGATCGTTGCCCGGGCCCGTGGTGGCATTATTAATGAAAGTGCTCCCGGTAATCGTTGCGGTCCCGGTAGTGTTGAAGATCGCGCCGCCCTTGTCGCTGCCTCCGCCGGTGGCCGAGTTACCCGAGAAGGCGCAGTTGGTCACCGTGAGCGTGCCGGAGTTGTAAATGCCGCCGCCCTCGTCGGGCTGGGTCCCGCCCACGCTGTTACCTGAAATGATGCTGTTGGTCAGCGTGAGGGTGCCGGCATTGGAGATGCCGGCGCCCTGGTCCGTAGCATTGGTATCATCGAGCGATCCATTTGAAATTGTCAGACGATCGATGGCCACCGTGTCGTCGTTCTCAATCGAGAACAAACCGAAGTGACCTGTCAGCAGATTGGTCGAACGCTGGACGATTATGCCGTTGTCTCCCGGGGTGGTCAGGTTAGGCCCGTTGATATTCACATCATCAGTGATCACCGGCAGGGCACTGTCGAGCGAGATGGTGCACGGGCCGGCGCCGCTATTGCAGCCCGGATCGCTGATGATGGGGATATTGAAGGTGATGGTTTCTGCGCCCGGGTCGGCGTTAGCGGCGAGGATTGCGTCGCGCAGACTGCAATTTCCCGGCACGCAGGCGCCGTCGTTGGTATCGGCAGTCTTGGTCACCACAAACGACGTAATGTCCGGGCCGTTGATTTGGTAGATCTGACCAAAATCGAAGTTTCCGTTGCCGAGCCCGGTGCCGCCCAGTGGTCTGCCGGTGTCTGGTTGGCTAATCGTATCGCGGTCAACCAGGCCAATGCGCAATTTGCCGGTGCCTATATAGTTCGAGACGGTGACCGTGTAGGTTGACCCGCTGCCGGTAACGCTGGTCACCTGTTGGCCATACAGACTGCCGGTGGTAAAGACCTGAAAATCGCCGAAGGTGCTTTCGTCGACACCCGTGACCGGGACATCAAATTGCACGATGAATTGGACACTGGTCGCGCTGGTGGGACTGCCGGTCGCTCGGGTGATGGAGATTACGGTCGGCGACGCGGTGTTCTGACATTGACCGCCACTGGGTTCGTTGTAGATGGACAGGACCTCGGCTGGTGATAAAGCCTGGCTGAAGTACTGGGCATCGTCAATCAATCCGGTAAAGTTCATCCAACCGCCGGTCACCGCCGGCCAGGTACCGTCGGTGAATCCGGTTCCGAATTGATATTTGTAAGTAGACGCGAAGGCTGTTTTTACAAAGGCGTGACTGCCGGCATTCACTCCGTCGACATAAGCAATCTCCGTCGCGCCATCATAGGTTACGACCACATTGTGGAAGACGTTATCGTCGACCACGATGCTGGTATTGATCGCCGTTCCGTCGCTGCCGGCCGCCACGTGCAGGAAGTGATCGGTGCCGACGTACGCTCGCGGCATCCACCCGGTAGGAGTAGTGAAAGGATCGGTATCCTGTTGGCCAAGAATGACCCCGCTGCCGGAGGTTTTGATCCACCCCGAGAATGAGAATGGTTGGGTGCTCGTGCCGGTAGTAGGATACTCATAGAAGTTTTCGGGCAGCTTCACGAAACCATCCACCCCATCCAGACTGAAGGCATTACCAAACTTACCCGGCGCCAGGGTGGCGCCATTCATCAAGGTGCCATTGCCGCCGCTGCTCCCTCGCACCACGTCGTTGGCATCGGTGTCCGCCGGATACCAGTCGACCAGACTCGTGGGCGGCTTCATGCAGTCGTTCACGGTCAGGGTCAATTGCGTATCCGTGAAGGTGCAGGCATCGCTGGCCCGGATCGTGATGGTATGCGTACCTGCCGGACCGGCATTACTGATTGAAATGGCGCCGGTGACTGAGTCAACCGAAATCGAGCCGGTGTAAGTCCCTTGTGATTGCAGCACGATTGAAGTGACCCCGACATCATCCGTCGGACCCAGAGCTGGAAACACGGTCTTTGATCCGTTCAGGACTATGGCAGTTGCGTTGTAGCTCAGTTCCGGAGGCGAGTTTTGCGTTACCGTCACATCCAGCGTGCCGGTCTTGGTGTCGCCTGTCGCGTTTGTTGCGGTCAGGGTGAAGCTGGCATTCGTGGCGCTACAGGTCGCGGCGACATCAGCCGTGATACTGCCCGAACTGTTCACGATATTCGAGAGGGTGACGCCATTAACCGTCGCGGTCGAGCCGCCGTTGACGGTAACCGTCACCGAAGCCGGTCCGCCGGCGACATCGCTTACGGTGGCAATCAGGGAATTGGCTGAGGCGCCTTGATGAATTGTCACGGGCGTGGTCGCGGACTCCGGGTTGATGCTCGGTCGTTCCGGCGCTTCAAAAGCGCCGATGTCTACGGTCGCGATGCTGTTGCCATCGCCATCGTTCTGGCGCGGGAAGCCGGCGCCTCGCTGATCCGTGGTTACCGGGAATCCCAGCGCCGGCGAACAAGTGTCAGTGATGACGCAATTGTCGGCTGCATCAATTGCAGTGCTGGTTATCGCAAGCGCCCTTGTCTGAGTCGGTCCGCCGTTCGCACTGAGTGCGCCGAGCAGCGGGTCAATTGGTAATGACACGGTGCCGACTTGATCGCCGTTGCCTCCGAAGCCGGTCGAGTTGTCGCCCTTGCCGATGAAGTTGTGTCCCAATGAGTTGAACGCCCCGTACACGTCCAGACCCAAAATGGCGTCGTTTCCGGCGATGATGGTGTTGCGCAGATTGACGGTGGCCAGGTTGTTGTAGACACCGCCACCACGGTTTTGGGTGGTGGCGTGCCTGGCGGTGTTACTGGCGAGGGTGCAGTTGGTCAGGTTCACGGTGCCGCCCCCACCGTAAATCGCGGCGCCTTGATTAGTGGTGGTCGCGCCTATTGAGTTACCCGACAGCGTGGAATTGATCAGGCTGGCCGTGCCGCTGCCGACGAAGATAGCGCCACCTTGATTGGTGGCTGAGCCGGATGCCGAGTTGCCGGAGAACGTACTGTTCGTGATGGTCGTGTTGCCGGCGTTGACATAGATGGCGCCGCCCATATCGGCGGCAGTATTTGCTGAGAAGGTGGTGGTATCGATCGTTACAGTTCCACCATTGACGAAAATCGCGCCGCCCCGGTCGCTGCCGCTGTTATTGACCGAGTTACTGGAGAAAGTCGTGCGGGTAATCGTCGTGGTGGCGACACTGTTGCTGAAGATCGCGCCGCCCGCGTCGGAGCCGCTGTTACCGGAATTGCCTGAGAAGATGCAATTGTCGACGGTCATCGTGCCGCCGTTATAGAGGCCGCCGCCGTTGTTGCTTTGATTGCCACCCAAGCTGTTACCTGAAACGGTGCTGTTGGTCAGCGTCAGGGTGCCGCTATTCATGATGCCGCCGCCCCGGTTCGTGGTGAAGCCAGTGGTTATGCTGCCGTTTGAAATAGTCAGGCTATCGATTCCTACCGTGATCCCGGTGTCGATGGTGAACACGCGGTAGTCTCCCGTGAAACTGCCGCGCCTGACGATTATCCCTTTGTTTGCCGGGCTGCCGAGATTGGGGCCGTTGATATTCACGTCGTCGCTGAGGTCCGGCAGGGCACTGCCGAGCGTTATGGTGCAAGGCCCTGCGCCGCCGTTGCAGCCGGAATCAGACGCGGGAATATTGAACGTAATGATGTCGGGGCCGGGATTGGAGTTAGCGGCCAGGATTGCGTCGCGCAAGGTGCAAGTTGAGCCGCAGACGCCGTCACCCGGATCCGCGGTTTGGTTTACGACATATGTATTGAACGGGACGTTGGCGCTGTAGCTGTGACGGGCGTTCAAGGCGCCGCTGCTCATCCCGGCCTTTGCCACCGTCAGCGGCCCTGGGCGCGTGGCGCGCACGATGTAGGGCAGCACGCAGGCGGCTATCAGCAAAGCGCTCAGAGCGAAGAAGGCCCTGAAACGAATGAAGCCGGCGGACGATGCAAGGAAGTAGGCAGTGGGCAGTGCGCGAGAGGCGGAACTGCCAGAGTCAGGCAGGAGATGATTTTTTCTGTGATCTGCCATCCCGACACACGAATCGGCGAACGTAGCCTGTGCCGGGGACAGCTGGTAGGGCATTATCGGGTTCCCCTCCAAGAACCTTGTGGCGACGATGCGATAAGTGGCGATCTCTTAACGCCAGGTGCTTATTGACTTCAAGTGGCGCGACCGGAACCTCCTTGAACGCACCTTCCTGGGCGTGAATACACAGAGATTTACTCGGCAAATCTTAGTTTCGGACGAAAAGATCAGACACTGTCATTATTAACAGGTCTAAGTGAATATGGCCTTAACAGGTCTTGAAATCTGAAGTTGAAAGCGTTATTAGGCAGAGCTCTGCCCGTCTATTTGCGGCGAAGCACCGCTAAAGGAATCGACCGGTTGGCCGGAAAAGCCGAGCTTTTCCGCAAACAGGTCGGCAAAGCCGAATTATGGGATATTGAGGCCGCGTAACAATTCTCAGCGAGGACGCTGGCGTATGCGTGGAGTTTTCGCGCCTGGCTCGCCCGCGACTTGGCATCTCTGGAAGCCAGGCATAGAATGCCGCGGACGTACTTCCCCGATTGCCGGCGGTGCTCACTTCGGTCGTCCGACGTCGAGCTTTTGAGTCCGGGTTGTCAGTCGAAAGGAGTGAGTTCAATTTTCCCCGTATCGCGTTTAGTGTTTTCTCGTGTCGCCGTTTTCCTGGCGCTCTCTCTACTCGCGGTTGCGCTGATATTAATAATTGGTCGGCAAGGCTCTCAGGCAATCAACCCAAACAGCAAAGTTCCCAAGCTGACCAACCCCACGGTCTCGGATAATTCCGTTAAAGACCCACCGGCTCAATCCACCCAACCGCTGCCCGGCCTGCATGGCAAGCCAGCCGGTGATTATCTGAAAGAGTACCGCCTTTATGATCGACTTCAGAATTCGATCGAGGCGGCCCAGTACCAGATTGACCTGCAACCGCCGGCGCAAAAGTCGAGTGCGCGATCAGGACAACCGGGGAGCGACGCGCCTGAGATCTACGAAGCGATAAATCCCGCCCAGCAACTGAGGGCCCGATTCAATGGACGCGACGTAGAGTTGCAGCCGCTCACCAGGAGGCGCACCACTGCGTTACAGGCGCGGCTAAGACTGCGGAGTTACGGTTATGGTGACCGAATGTTGGCTGCCGGAGCGGGAACGATGCGCGTCGATGGCAATCGCATCGAGATTGGCCGGCGACTTGCGACGCAATCCAATCCCGCGACCAGTGACCAGGCCGGTTCGGATGCGATCATCGAGTGGTATCAAAACCGAAAAGATGGTCTCGAGCAGGGCTTTACTCTGGCGGCGCCACCCGGGAACCGGCAGGCCGGAACGCCGCTGCAAGTGCTCTTGACGGTCACGGGTGATATCAGACCGGCGCTGCTCGATGCGGGACAGGCATTAGAGTTGATCGGCGGCAACGGCCAGCAATGGCTGCGCTACGATCATCTGATGGCTACCGACGCGTCGGGCCGACAATTACCGGCCCGCTTCCAGGCTGACCGAAAACATATCTCCCTCTTAATAGATGACACGGGAGCGGATTACCCGCTTCGGATTGATCCTCTTTTCACTCAGACGAAGAAATTGACAGCCGGCGATGCGGCCACGGATGACGATTTCGGCAACGCGGTCGCGATCAACGGCGACACCGTGGTGGTCGGAGCTTCCGGCAAGAATTCCAACACCGGCGCGGTCTACATCTTCGAGCGCAATCAGGGTGGGGCCGGGAACTGGGGCCAGGTGAAGAAACTCGCACTCAGCGATGCGGCGGCCAATGACTATTTCGGTATTTCAGTAGCGATCAATGCCGACACTTTGGTCGTCGGAGCCTGGGGCAAGAGCTCCTTCGCCGGCGCGGCCTACATCTTCGAGCGCAATCAGGGTGGAACTGAGAACTGGGGACAGGTGAAGAAACTCACTGCGAGCGATGCCGCGGCCGGCGACGAATTTGGTACGGCGGTAGCGATCGACGCCGACACATTGGTAGTCGGAGCCGAGGATAAGAAATCCATTAGCACCTCTATCTCCAATGGCGCGGCCTATATCTTCGAGCGCAATCAGGGTGGATCTGAAAACTGGGCTCAGGTGCAGGAACTTTCGGCAGATTTCGTGACCGGCTATTCCTATTTCGGCTATGCGATAGCGATCGAAAAGGACACCCTGGTAGTGGGAGCTTTCGGCAAGGTCCCCGGCCTGGCCTACATCTTTGAGCGCAATCAGGGTGGACCGGCGCACTGGGGACAGGTGAAGAGACTGATTGCGAGTGACGCGGTAGGAGGCGACCAATTCGGCATTTCGGTAGCGATCAACCTCGACACGGTCGCGATTGGAGCGACTCATGGCAACCGGGCCACCAGTGGTGCGGTTTACATCTTCGAGCGCAATCGGAATGGAGTTGAAAGCTGGGGACAGGTACAGGAGCTGACCGCGAGCGATGCCACTCTACAGGACGAATTCGGTGTCTCGGTGGCGCTCGAGGGCGACACCCTGGTGGTCGGAGCCTGGGCCCGGAACCTCGCCGTTGGTGGTGCGGCTTATGTTTTCGATCGCAATCAGAATGGCGTCGAAGCCTGGGGACAGGTGCAAAGGCTCACCGCAAGTGATGCGGCGGCGCATGACAATTTGGGTTCGTCGGTAGCGATCGATGGCAACACTGTGCCGGTCGGAGCTTTAGGTAAGAAGTCCAATACCGGCGCGGCCTATGTATTCAATTTGGCGTCGGCGCCACCTCCTCCGCCGATAGACAACACTGGTTGCAGTGTTACCGCCAACCTCGGCAGCCCGCCGGCGCCGGCCACCACCGGGACGTTGACGACGCGAATGTACCGAGGCTCCGGGCAAGGCACTTGCGGCACGAATGCTTACCCGGGGAATGTGGATCCGATCTCGTCGAAGCCGTATTCGGGCTCGTTTCCGTTTGACGCTTATACGCTAACCAACTCATCATCCTCGCCCGTCTGCGTATCCGCCGCGCTAACCGTAAATTCTCAGTCCAATGCGAATTATCAAATCGCTGCCTTCCTGGCGCCGTTTGTCGCGACGGACATTACCAATTCATCTCGTTACCTGGGCGATCCTGGTGTCAGTAGCGGAACCAATGCACCGGTAATCCAATCGTTTCAGTTTACGGTGCCCGCCAACACCAGCTTTGCGATTGTCGTCTTCTCCGTCGATAGCACAGCGCAACTGGGCGGTAGTTACACGGTCCAGCTAATGTCCACGAGCAGCTCTTGCCCTTTAACTCCCACGGCCACACCAACGCCCCCGGCTACCAAGGGGACTGCCGTGGCCTATCAAATCGATGCCGCGCATACCGGGGCGCAGTTCGACAACATCACCCCACCTTTAACGCAGCGCTGGGCGCGAGATCTGGGCGGTCAGCTCTCCTATCCACTCATCGCCGGCGGCAGAATCTTCATCACGGCGGCGAACACCACCGGTGGAACAAAACTATATGCACTCGACGAGGCAAATGGCGCCACGTTGTGGGGACCTGTCGACCTGGGAGGATCGTATGGCTGGTCCGGCGCCGCCTACGAGGCTGGACGCGTCTTCGCGGTGAACGGTGACGGCCTGCTCCGCGCTTTCGACGCGGCGTCAGGTGCACTGCTATGGGCGAAGCAGCTTCCGGATCAACGCTCGTTCGAATCCCCGCCGACTGCATCAGGTGGCGTGGTGTACCTGGTCGGCGGAGGTACGGGCGAAACATTGTATGCGGTTAACGAGCAGGATGGCGCGGTGAAGTGGTCCGTATTGATGTTTAGTGGCGACGACAGCTCTCCAGCCGTAACCCCAACCGGAGTATTCGTTTCGTTTGTCTGCGACGTCTACGATTTTTCGCCTCAGGACGGCGCTGTGATCTGGCAACATAACGACGGGTGCTCGGGCGGAGGAGGAAGTACCCCAGTCCTCTTCGGCGGCCGTCTGTATGTGGGCGATTTTTTGACGCCAAAGCGGATGTTCCACGCCCCCACTGGCGCGCCGCTTGGCGCTTACCCGCAAGGTATACTCCCGGCCTTCAGCGGCTCCACAGGTTTCTTCCTCACCGGATCCATTCTCAAAGCGCGCGATGCCTACTCTGGGGATGTACGGTGGTCATTCACGGGCGATGGCACTCTCGTTTCTGCGCCAATCATAGATAACGGCTACGTATACATCGGCTCCAGCAGCGGAAAGCTCTATGCTCTCGACGCAAGTAACGGTGCGAACGTCTGGACCGGAAATCTTGGCGCGGCAGTTCAGACTACCGAGTCGCTCGTCACCAGGCCGCACACCGGACTCGGCGCCGGTGACGGGCTGGTGGTGGTACCTGCTTCTACTCGGCTCGTCGCTTATCAACCCGTGCCGCCGCCGCCTGCTAATCCGATTGATGATCCGAGCTTTTTTGTGAAGCAGCATTATCTCGATTTTCTGAATCGGCAACCGGATCAATCCGGATGGGACTTCTGGACGCAGCCGATCGCGTCCTGCGGCACGGACGCTCAGTGTGCGGCGGTCCGGCGCATTAACACCTCTGGCGCGTTCTTTATTTCGATCGAATTTCAGCAGACGGGGAATCTGGTCTACAAAATGTACAAGGCCGGTTTCGGAAACCTCCCCGGCAAACCGGTAGCTGCCCTGCGCGCGCCGTTTATCGCAGACACGCGTCAAATCCAGAGCACACCGGGGCAGGTCATCGTCGGCCAAGCTAATTGGCAAGCGCAGTTGGAAGCGAACAAACAGGCATTCGCCCTGGCGTTTGTGCAACGCGCGGCTTTCCAATCGGTGCATGCCACGCAAACTGCTGATCAGTATGTCAGTGATCTGTTCGCCAAAGCGGGAGCCTCGCCAACCGCGGCGGAAACACTTGCGGCGATCGCTGCCTTTAACAACGCTGGCGGCGGCGATCCCGGCCGCGCGGCCGCCTTGCGCAGCGTGGCTGAAAGCAATTCAGTGGCTACGGCGCTGAACAATGAAGCTTTCGTGTTAATGCAGTACTTCGGATATCTGCAGCGAAATCCTTTTGATCCACCCGAACCGACTTTGGATTACGCGGGATTCAATTTTTGGTTGAGCAAGCTGAATCAGTTCAAGGGCGACTTCATCGCGGCCGAGATGGTCAAGGCATTCATTTCCTCGAGCGAGTACCGACAGCGGTTCGGTCCATAACTCAGACATCTTTAACCGCAGATTAGCGAGAAATTAATATCCATCGCGCGGTTGCTTACAAACCGCCGGGCAAAAAGCTTGCATTGTTTTGGTGAGAAGTGTATAAGGCGCGCTGATATTCCGAAACCTCGCCCGAAGGAGTCAACAACATGCCGGCTAAACGTGCAGCATCCGCAAAGAAAGGCGCCAAGAAATCCTCAAAGAAGAAGGCGAAGAAGACTGCGTCGATTCCAGTCAATCTACAATGCATCGAAGCATGCATTGAGCGTTATCGCCGGTGCCTCGCCAAAGGCGTCGACCAGGCGACGTGCATTAAACGATTGCAGAAGAATATCGCCAACTGCGCCGGGGGAATCTTCCCAACTGACGAATAGGTTCACCAGCGAACCGGCGGCTTCGATTCCAAAATAAGCGCGACTTAGTGCCGTGGCGAGATGCGGTCAAAGCGGAGCTCTGCTCAATCGACCCCGGAATCTGTCAAACCGTGGCGTTGACTCCGGCAACCTCCTCGTCTGCGAACTTGTGATGAAATTGACTCATCGGGTCATTGGTTCAATTTCGCTCTTCAATGAGGCAATGAGCCAATGAGCCAATGGATCAATGAATCACTTGTCCGACCCGGTCACTATCGCTCCCGGTACTGACTCCAATTACGTAGTCCTACGCACGAAAAATGCGTAGCGCTGCGGATACCCTGCCTGGCGTTCCTCCTGAATAATCTCGCCGCTGCAGATCGATAGCCAAGCGGGGCATTTAGATTGGGTCTCAAACTCTTAATCGTTGATGACAAAGCTCAAGTGCGGGATCTGATCCGGCGATTCCTCGGCGACCTGGCCTCAGAAATCAGCGAGACCGACGACGGCGAGAGCGCCTTAGAGGCCTACGCGGCTTTTTTGCCGGACTGGGTCTTGATGGATATCGCGATGACGCACACCAACGGCATCGTCGCGACCCAGAGGATTATGGCCGCCTACCCGCAAGCCAGGATCGTGATTGTCACTAATTATGACGAGGATGTCCTGCGCGAACGGGCGACGGCAGCCGGAGCCTGCGGTTACTTCCTTAAAGAGAATCTGCTTGCTTTGCGCAGCATGTTGGTGGCGGACGCTATGAGTTCGCAAATGCAGAGTTAGTGGCAACCTGATCTTGTCGGTGATGCGGCGAATCAGCAGTGTGCTGCTGCGATCCTGCCTCATTTTATTTCGGGAAGTGAGCTTAAATTCATTCCCGTGTTCCCTAAAAACTTAGCTGATCAAAGAGGAGAAAATCATGACCCCGATACAAAACAAAATGAACCAACTGGTGCGACGAGTGCTGTTGCTGATCGCTCTGATCATCATCGTCGCCTTCCCTTGCTTTTCACAACCTAAAACCCCACCTCAAAACGAGGCCCCTGGGTACTGGGCACTGTCTGACAGGTACTGCAATTCTCGATTTGGGTTCTGCATCAGTTACCCAGCCAGCGTTTACAAAAATCACGTGAATGGCATGCTTAAGGATATGGCAGGGGACAGCAACGATGGCGCCTGGTTTACTAACGCCAACGGTTTGGACTTCGCAGTGAGCGGCAGAGATAACAGCCAAAAAGATTCGGTCGCAGAAACAATGAAGGCCGCTCGCGACGGCTTCGATCGCGTTACTTCCCAGTCCAAAGGCCCGAACTGGTTTCTCCTGCAAGGGCCGAAAAAAGGCGCCACCGACACCATCGTCTATCTCAAAGTGTATGTCGGCCGGGGCGCCATAAATCAACTGCGGATGGAGATTCCGATTATGCTAAATCCGGGCTATCAGAGAGTGGTGAATCGCATTATGGCTGCTTTCAAGCCGGGACAAGTCGCTATTGCTCATTAGGTGGCGGAATTCGGTAAAGGCGCACTACCGCTCACTTATTTCAAGTGAGCGGTAGTGCGGACCCGACTCTTCTCTAACCCCGTGACTGATAAAAGGAGACAACGATGACTAGGAGAATTCTGTTAGTACTGCTGCTGACAATCGCGTCCACAGTGGTCGCGACGGCTCAGACCGCCGCCGTGAAGGACTATTACAACCAGGAAAACAAAGTCGGATTTAAGTATCCGGCGGCGGCCAGGTGGAAAGTGGAGAAGGAAGAATCCTCATATTGGAGCGGTTCGGAGGAGCCTGGATTCACAACACTGGTGGTTCTCCAGCGCAATGATGCTGCACTTCCAGGAGACGACATAGTCGAAGCCGCAGTTTCTCTTAAAACGGCCACGATCGACGAAGCGACTTGTACAGCTATGAAAATCGGCAATTTTGCCGAGCCAGACACAAAGGTGGTCGCGAAAAAGTTTGGCACCCGCACCTTCTATTACTTATGGGGCAGTGATGGTGCTACGGGCCATTCTTCATGGACGCAGTTCTACCGCACGTTCAACGACGGCAGATGCTACGAACTCGGTCTTAATACGTACGGAGGAAACAGCGGGGCAAAAAGAGCTCGAGCGGACAAGAAGATGGACCAACAGTTCATTGCGATCCTGCGCACACTCTATTTCAAGTGAGCGTGGTTGGCTCCGGCGCTTCTCTAACTCTATGACTGATAAGAGGGGACAAGAAAATTCGGTTTGGGTATGAGCCGAGTTGATGAATCCAGCGCGAATGAAAAATTGGCTTTGCGCAAAGAATCGAAAAACGTGGCTCTGCCGCTCTCCAGTGCGGAAAGGCTTGCCTTTCCGAGAAGCCGCTTAGAAAGATTTTCGAGGCTCCGCCTCGGCTCTGCAGGCATAGCCTGCGAAGGAATTGCGGCAAAAGACCATGCCGTAAGACAAGCCTTACCGCACTGCGGAGCGGCAAGCCGCAAAGCTACGTGTAATCGAGGGCCACTAAACCAAAAAGGAGAAACATGAACCCGATTTCAAAGATGCTCATCGGCCCTGCGCGACGAGTCCTGTTGCTGGTCGCTCTGCTCATGATCGTCGCGTTTCCTTGCTGGTCACAAACTCAAACCAGCTCCCAAAAGGAGGACGCCAAGTACTGGGCTTTGTCCAGGAAGTACTGCAATCCCCGATTTGGCTTCTGCGTCCGTTACCCAGCGAGTCTGGTTAATGATAAAGCGCCGGAGAACGATGACGGCCGGCGATTTGATAACGGCAACGGTCTGGAGGTGACGGCAAGTGGCATCAATAATGCTGCCAAGGACACTCTCGCCGGCGAAATGCGTTCGGCCCGCGACGGCTTCGATCGGGTTACCTATCAAGCCAAAGGCGCGAACTGGTTTGTTCTGTCAGGACTGAAAAAGGGGGCCACCGACGCGGTCGTTTATCTCAAGACCTATATCGGCCGCGGCTCAGTGAATCATCTGGAGATAACTTATCCGGTCCCCTTGAAGGAGAACTATCGGACAGTGGTTGGCAACATCGCTCGCTCTTTCAAACCCGGACAACTCGGCGTTGCGCATTAACGTTCATTGATTCATTGGTTCATTGAGCCGGCCGACTCAATGAAGAATGAGTCAATGACTCGCGGTTGGTTAAGCAGCTTTCGGCTCGGGCTTAGACGTCCGCTTTTTGCGGTCGCTGCTACGACTGCCACCTACCCGCTCGTACTCGCTGCGGTCAGGACCATAGGCCCCTTTGACCGCTGCCAGTATCCGTTGGTTGAGTACGGCCAGTTCCTGTTCGTGACTGTCGAGCAGGTTGGTCCTATCGTCCAACAAAGAGACTTCGCCGTTGTAAGCATCCTGTTCCGCGCTGCAGGCGTTGACGATCGCCTCATAGCTTTCCAGGGTCAAACCCGATCCGAAGTCCGGTTTGGGTGTGAACTCTTTGAGCGCCGCCAGCCGTTGCCTGGCTGTTTCCAGCTCCAGTGATGTTTTTCGTAACCTTGCCATAACTAGATCCTCCTTCTGCTTAAGTTGTTTCGTACCCGTTATGCCAACCGACCGTGCAAAGACGAATCTACACTATCTTTACACCAGCTCTTCGACTCGTTTGGGTTGGGAACAATTGCTGTCTCCCGATCCTTAAGGCGACGAAGCTAAAGAGAATTTTGCAACGCGACAGGTTTTAAGAGCGAGAAAGTGAGTTCCCAGTAAAAGACATCGCCGACTCGATGATCTCTTGGCTGGCCGACGCGACGTTCACCCGCTCCACCCAAAGCCTTTGCCGCGACCACCATGATGAAAACTTGCGCTACTATAGTCATTGCGCAATCGTGCCATCATATGGATTCGAACAGAATAGTCGTATAAACTGAACCCACCTTTCAATACTTAGACTGCCAAACCGGCAAGGCGATAGGGAGACGGCGATCACGATTTAAGGCTGTGGGAAAACCGTGTTTGCTACTCCACGCAAATTTCGCGTTGGGTTGGCGATCTAAAGATGGCCGAATGGTCAGGGCAAACGATCTCGGTCAGATTTGGAGGCAAAAACTTTGGATTTGCGTGGCGTAACCCCAGACACAACGGAACGAGCACTGGCTGAGCCTTTGTTGCAGGAAACTGAAAACAAGAATCGTGCGATTCTTGCGGCTATTCCGGATCTGATGTTTGTCCAAAGCCGTGATGGCGTTTACCTTGAATACCATGCCGGCGACGAAAGAGACCTCCTGGTTCCTCCGGCCGTCTTTCTGGGCAAAAACATGTACGAGGTTCTGCCGGCGGAGTTAGCGAATGAGTTTGCCGCTTGCTTTGAGCGGGTAATAGAAACTAACGAGCGACAAATCATCGAGTACAAACTGGAACTGGGTAAACGTGATCGATGGTTTGAAGCTCGAATTGCGCCCTGCGGAAACAACCTACTTAGCGTCGTGCGCGAAATCACTGAACGGAAGCAGGCTGAGACGGCATTACTGGAGTCGGAACTAAACTATCGATCAATATTCAACGCCGCCAACGATGCGATCATGGTGCAGGATCTGCAAACCGGAAGCATGATCGATGCCAATGAACGCACCTGTGAGATGTTCGGCTACACGATTGACGAGGTGAGAAAACGCACCGTTATTGATTTTAGTTCCAACCAACCTCCCTACACGGCCACCGAGGCGGCAGCCTTAATCCGGCAAGTCGGCTCCGGTGCACCTCAGGTTTTCGAATGGCATGCGAAGAAATCATCGGGTGAGTTGTTTTGGGTTGAAGTTGGCTTGAGACCGGCTAAGCTACGCGGCCGCGATTGCCTGCTTGCCGTTGTCCGGGACATCAATGAGCGAAAACAGGTCGAGGCCCAACTAGCCCAATCGCACCGCCGGGTAAGCGAAATTTTAGAAAGCATCGGCGACGCTTTCTACTCAGTTGATAACGATCTGCGCTTTACTTATGTCAATCGGAAGACCGAAGAACTGTGGCGTCTCAAGCGCGAGGATCTCCTCGGGAAGCATTTTCTCGAGGTTTTCCCTGATGCTGTCGGATCGCGCCCCTACGATGAGTGCATGCGCGCTTTTAATGAGCGTCGCATCGTGAATTTCGAGGCCATCTCACCATACTTGAACCTCTGGATCGAGGCCACCGTTTACCCGACTGCAGCCGGACTGTCGATTTACTTCCGCGATATCACTGAGCGGAAAAAGGTGATCGATGAGTTGCGGCGCAGCGAAGAGCGGTTCGGCAAAGTATTCCGAGCGAATCCTCAACCCATGGCCCTGAGCACCCTCGCGGACGGCCGATACCTGGATGTGAACGAGAGTTATCTGGCGATAAGCGGTTATACCCGCGAAGAGGTGATCGGGCGCACGTCAATTGAGCTGGCCGTCTGGGAAACGCCGGAACGACGTCATGAATTCGTTAAGCAGATTCGCGAGCATGGATCATTGCTTAACGCCGAGAACCGCTTTCGCGCCAAGAACGGAGAGATTCGAACCTTCCTGTCCTCCGCCGAGCGCTTGGATATCGGCGGTACAGATTGTCTCCTGATTACGTCGAGCGATATCACCGAACGCATAAAAACACAGGAGGCGCTACAGGAGAGCGAGGCGAGGTTGACCCTCGCCTACCATGCGTCACGCATGGGTACCTTTGAATGGAATATCAAGACCGGAGTGAACACGTGGTCCCGGGAAATGGAAGAGATGTACGGATTGGTTCCGGGATCTTTTCTCCGGACTCAAGCTGCATGGGAGAACCTCGTGCATCCTGATGACCGTGACCAGGCTGCCGCCGTGGTGCAACAGGCCATGGAGACTTTGCAGCCCGTTGAAGCAGAGTGGCGCGTCAAATGGCCCGACGGCAGTGTTCATTGGATCTTTGGCCGGTTTCAGGTGTTTACGGACACGGCCGGTCAACCGGCGCGAATGTCCGGCATCAATATCGACATTACTGACCGCGTGCTCGCCCGCCACGCGGTCGAAGAGAGTGAAGCCCGATTTCGTAATCTGTCTGATACCGCTCCCGTTATGATTTGGCTGGTTGATGAAAACCAGCGCTCTATCTATGTCAACAAAAAGTATCTGGATTTTACTGGCCGAACATTGGAACAGGAACTCGGATTCGGCTGGGCCGAAGACATTCATCCGGAAGAACTGGAGCAAGTATTTCAGAAGTATGGCGCTGCCTTTCAGCACCGCCTGCCGCTGGAGCTTGAGGTTCGGCTGAGGCGTGGCGACGGCACTTATCGCTGGGTAATGACTTCCAGCATCCCGCGGTTTTCACCCGAAGGCACGTTTGTTGGATATATCGGCACAGGTGTCGATTTCACCGAACGCAAGGAATCCGAAGAGGCGCTGAGAGCCGCGCATGAGCAGTTGCAGCAGTTAAAAAATCAACTGGAGGCCGAGAACGTTTACTTACAGGAGGAACTTCGACCTGATCTCGTCTTCGGTGAGTTGATTGGGCAAAGTACACCGATGAAGAAGGTACTTCGCCAGATCGCTCAGGTTGCTCCTACCGATTCGACGGTGCTGATTACCGGCGAAACCGGCACCGGCAAGGAGTTGGTAGCACACGCTATCCATGGCGCCAGCCGGCGCAAAGGCCGGCCCTTCATTAAGGTCAACTGTGGGGCTCTATCACCGTCGTTGATTGAGAGTGAGTTGTTCGGACACGAAAAGGGGGCGTTCACCGGCGCCGCCGCGCGTAAACTCGGCCGATTCGAAGTCGCGAACGGCGGCACTTTGCTGCTGGATGAGATCGGCGAACTGCAGTTGGATCTGCAGAGCAAACTCTTGCGAGTGCTTCAGGATGGTGAGTTTGAGCGAGTAGGCGGCTCCAGCACAGTTCACGTGGACGTGCGAATTGTCGCGGCCACTAATCGAGACCTGGAACAAGAGTTGGCAAAAGGCAGGTTCCGCCAGGACCTCTGGTACCGGCTGAATGTGTTACCAATCATCATTCCCCCGCTTCGAGATCGACGGGACGATATTCCGCTGCTAATCGATCACTTTGTGAGCAGGTTCGCCCGGCAGTTTGGAAAGCCGCTGACTTCGGTATCCCAAGCGACCATCGATCACCTTTCCCTTTATTCCTGGCGCGGAAATGTTCGCGAATTGGCCAATGTGCTTGAGCGAGCGGTCATCAACTCGCGCGGTTCGGTCCTGCGAATCATCGACGAATCTCTCACCCTGGAAACGCCGACCTTGGGGGCCCCCGTCAAGACGCTCGAAGAAATGGAACGTGATTACATTACTCGGATTCTTGAGGACACGCGTTGGCGAATTGAAGGACCTCAGGGCGCGGCGCGAATGCTGGGAATTAACCCGAGCACGCTGCGAACGCGGATAAACAAGCTGGGAATTCAGAAGCCAAGCCAAAAATCAACGCGACCCGTCTAAATTTCCCACTATCGGCGATTCACGATGCGGAATCCTGCGTCGACATCGAAGAAGCCGTGGTGAAACTCCCCAGCCTTGGGGCGAAGTTCTTAGACCACTTTACACGCCGCTTCTGTCTGGTTAGAATCCGCTCGCTCTTCAGTCGCTAGACCGCGATCCTGCATAGCTATCAGCAGGCCGACATCGCGATTACCACAATTGCATCACAAGGGGGCCCCCATGGATCCACGCCGAGGTGTCAGCCGCAGGACCGTCCGGACTATTATCCTCATTGCCTGCATTGCCGGATTGAGTACGGCCGTTTTGATTGGCAGCCGACCTGCCGCCGCCAGCGTAACGATTAATGCGGGAACTATTTTTCAGGTATTGGTGAACGGTCCTGAAAATGTTTCCGTTGACTGCTCGCCGGCGCCCGGTAGTCAGGTGCGCGTCACGATTGACGGCGCCACCACCGTAACGAGCACCGTTTGCGGTACGGTGACCAGTCTTACCATTACCGCCACTGGACAATTTGATAACACGATATCCATCGCCAACGTTAACAGCGCAAATTTCCCGTTGCTCATTGCGACGAATCTTGCGGGCGGACCTGGAAACGATGTGTTAATCGGCAGTCCTCTGAACGACAACCTGGATGGCGGACCTGGGGATGACACGTTCATTGGAAACGGTGGGACTGACCTAATTGGTGGCGGCTCCGGGTCATCGGTAGGTGACTCGATTCTAGTCTCAGGCACTTCCGGCGATGACACTATTAATCTTTCAACGGATGCCACTGGCCATTTGTTGGCAACCGTAAACGGCGCGACTACCACCTATGAAGATTTCCTGGGGGGACCGGTTTCGACTTCCGGTATCGAACACATAATTGTTCAAGGCTTAGCCGGCAAAGATACGCTCACCGTGGATAGTACGAACGGCCCGGTGCCGATTCCAATTAATTATGACGGCGGCGACGATCAGGATTCGCTGGTTCTAACGGGCGGTACTGCGACCGCAGATACCTATACGCCCGGGCCATCAGTTGAAGCTGGTGTCAGTGAACTCGTAATCGGTGGCGTAACACAAACCGTTAGCTTCACCAACATTGAGCCAGTGAGTGATTTGGTTGCGGGCCCACTCACCGTCAATGGGACCAACGCGAACAATGCCATCAACTATACGCAGGGTCCGGGCGGCGGCATCTTCGTGGGCAACACCGGATTGGTTACCGTCGATAACCTGGAGAGCTGTGAATTCAACAATAAGACCGATCTGGTTATCAACGGCCTGGCGGGCGACGATACGATCAATCTGGATAATACGACCACGCCGGCCGGCTTAACCGGGATCATAACCGTCAATGGTGGTGACCCGACCGCCAGCGACACCCTGATCGTGAACGGCCAGGTGAATGCCGCTGACGCCTTTACTTACCTGCCAAGTATTCCGACTAGCGATTCTGGCAGTGTGTCCGATACGGGGCTGCCGCAGGTAAATTTCGCCACAATTGAACATCTCGTCATAAATGGCCGTAACCTCGGCCCCGGCGGCGGCGCCGATAGCCTGACGATTAATACGACCAACCTTTCGGCCGGCGAGACCGAGATCCTGACGCCGGGTAGTCAATTCGATTCCGGCCATGTCGACTTCCGCGATCGGCCCGGCGGGTTCAATCCCCTCGCGGTACCAGTGGATTTCACCAAGCTGGGCGTCGGCTCAAGCGTCACTTTCACGGACTCGGGACGGTTCGACAGTCTGATCTACAACGGAACGCCACTGAACGATACATTTTCGGTGACCGCCACCGGCACTGTAGGACTCAATACGCAGATTCCGGTCAATACCCCGTCCATCACCAACCTCATCCTGGCGGGACTGGACGGCGATGACACCTTCAACGTCGCCGGCAATCACAACCTGGGTGGCGTCATTGTTCAGGGTGGCAACCCATCGGCCAGTGATGTGCTCAACTTCAACGGTAATGGGGCCGCCGCTGTGAACACGACCCTGCCGGCCCAGACGGTCGCGGAAGCCGGATTTAATAATGTCACCTTCTCGGGTGTCGAGGTGGTCAACGTAAATGCTGCCGGCGCGCCGGACAAATTCAACGACTCTGTTGCCGCTGATTCCCTTACCTTTACTCCGACTGCAGCGAACGCGGCTACCCTGACCGCAAGCAGCTCGAGTACCATTTTCAACTTTAGCAACGTCTCCACGGCGGCCGGCGGCTTTAGCATCGGCGCAACTGGCAGCGGCGATCAGTTGTTTGTCAAAGGGACGCAAGGCGCCGACATCATCGATGTCAACGACGGCGCGTCAGGCGCAAATGCGGTTAAGGTGAATAGCCTCCTGACGGTTAATTACAACCCCAGTCTCACCCATTTGGAATTGGACTCGCTGGCAGGAAGCGACAGCATCAACACCGCGCCCTCAGCGACCACGGCAATTGCGGTGGACGGTGGTGACCCGACGGTTGCGCCGGGTGACACCATCAACTTGATCCACCCTGCGGTGCCGTACCAAATTTTCACCGGTGCTAGTAAAGATTCGGGTGGCTTAAGCACGTCAGGCTTCCAGCCGGTGAGTTGGAGCCACATCGAGAGCGTTCCCAACAGCGGCGGTAGTGTGCCGATTATTTCCGGCACCAACGGCGACGACAGCATCACGGTTACCGCGCGCGACAGTTCCTATAACCCGAGCAACCCGGGCGTGCCGAATCCGTTGCTTGACGGTGTGCAGGATTACACTGTTTCGGTAAACGATGGCCCGGAAATGTTATTCGTCAACGCTCCGAGCCTGTTCATCGATACCCAATCAGGCAACGACAACGTCGTCGTGCGCGAGAGCGCGCCGAATCAGGCGGTCTGGAACGTCCAGGTCTACGTGGCTTCGGCAACGGCCAGCGGCGGCAACGGGACAACCGTTGAGCTGCAGACGCCTGGAACTCAGAATGTCACCTA
>Ga0126383_10000385_pt1 | contig 24088 bp, 8 predicted proteins | sample PanSoiMetPlot_35_FD_96882 | JGI IMG/M metagenome (GOLD analysis project Ga0126383, IMG submission 96882) | Tropical forest soil microbial communities from Panama - MetaG Plot_35 | ecosystem: Environmental > Terrestrial > Soil > Tropical forest > Bulk soil | place: Panama | collected 2016-02-17
AATTCTCCTCTGAATAAGAATAAGACGCCCAGACTGCAATTCATGTGCACAAGACTGGCGGGGTGATTGACTTCTACGCCAATGCGGACTCCTTCCTCACCGATCTGGACGCCCTCATTGAAGCGACCCGTCGCGGCCAGGCACTGCACAATATGGCTGCGACAAATGACGGAAAGAACCACCGTCGTACCAAAACGCTCGTGCCTCAACTCACCGTCAACCTTCTGTAAGCCATGTTGAAGAACCGCTATCGCCTCGTTATATTGGCCGGTTTTGTTGTAGGCCGCGCCGAGGTAATAGTGCGTCACGACGTTAAGCGCGCGATCTTCCCTGATGCCGGCCAAGGTGAGCGCGCGCCGACCGATCTGTATAGCCCGCTCGGGGTCGCCCGCCAAGCCATAGTAACTGTTCAAGAAGTTTAAAACGCGGGCAAGCCTAGCCTGATCCCCTAAGGTTTCCGCGAGAGATTCGGCCTCATGCAGGTGTTCGCCGACTCGGGTCGAATCCCCCATCAGAAACAGCACGTTGCGGGAATCCAGATGAAGATCGATTTGCATTTCGAGTTTCTCTCTGCAATCAGCCATGTGCTTGACCGCTTCCAGCGCTTGCTCGTAGCTGGCCAAAGCCTGCGACAAAGCTGAATGGGACATCGCTTTGGCCCCTGCTTGCCTTAAATAGGTAACCGCTTTGTGCCAAAGCTCCCCACGGAAGGCATGGTGCGCTAAGGCCTCGCTATGGTCGTACAAGTTATCGCCCGCTATTTCCTCGAGGGCGCTCAGGATGCGCGCGTGAAGGTACGTCCGACGCTCGCGGAGCAGCGATCCATAGACAACCTCGTTGGTAAGAGCGTGCTTGAACGAGTATTCCAGCTCCGGAAAAAGATTTAATTCGTAGATAAATTCACCCGCCAAAAGCTTGGCGAGGTGACCATACAGTTCTTCGTCCGGCAGCTCTGCGACAGCCCGTAGCAGCCGGAAAGGAACGATCACTCCAATAACGGCAGCCACCTGCAAAAGATGTTTTTCCTCGATGGACAGGCGGTCAATGCGATCGGCCAGGACGTTTTGCACCGTGTTCGGAATCGCTATGCGGTCGATTCTCAGTCCGGGCCGATAGGCGCCTTTCGCTCCAACCAGTATCCCGGTTTCCACGAGAGACCGTACGCTTTCTTCCACAAAGAACGGGTTTCCCTCCGTGCGCTTAATCAATAACTCCCTGAGCAGAGCCAGGTCTGGATGATCTCCCAAGAGATGCTGCAACAATTCTTGCGCACCCTCGGATGGCAACGGATCCACGCGAAGTTGAGTGTAATACGTCTTGTCGGTCCAGCCATGACTGTAACCGGGTCGATAATTGACCAGGAGAAGCATTCGAGCCATCGGCAAGCTCTCGACCAGATTATCGAGAAAAGCCCGGGTCTCGTTGTCGATCCAATGGAGGTCTTCAAAAACCAGTATCAATTTTTGTTTTTGGCTTTCCCGGATCATTAGCCGTTTCAGGGCTTCGAACGTATAGCGGCGCCGCTGTTGGGGCTCCATGTCGCCAAATCGCCGCGCGGCCTCGACGAACCCCGGGTGGCGGCTCGAACTAGATGAGTTGGGGCCTTCGGGCAAAGCTCTCAGCAGCAAAAGGATCGGCGGAATCGCGTCCGCGAGCATTTCATCCAACTTGAACATACGGTTGACAATTTTTTCTCGGATGCTCTCCGACCCTTCGCCTTCCGAAATTTCAAAGTAACGGCGGAGCAATTCGATGACCGGAAAATAAGGGATGGCCTTGCCATACGAAACCGATGGCGCCTCGAGAACCAGCCAGTCGGAGGGGACGTGGAAATGGGTGAATTCGTAGCACAAGCGCGATTTACCCATTCCCGGCTCGCCGACCATCGAAAACAGTTGCCCCCGTCCGTCGCCCGCCTTTTCCAGGAGTTCTTGCAAAGTTTGAATCTCGGTCTCGCGGCCGACAAACGGCGTGAGCCCGCGGGCGAGAGCGGCGTACAAGCGCGTACGGGCCCGGGTAACGCCGGTAAGTTCATACGCATCGATAAGCTGGGAAATGCCCTTTACCTGAACTGCCCCAAGGGACTTCACTTCAACAAAACCTTCGACCTGCCGCAGGGTTGCGGCTGACATCAGGATACTGCCCCGACTTGCAAGTTCCTGCATCCTCGCAGCGAGGTGCGTCGTGAGGCCCGGTGCCGAATAATCGATATTAAGATCGTTATCGATGGAGCGAAGCACAACTTCACCGGAGTTCAAGCCGATCCCAATCTGCAACCCAAGCTCATCCGACTGCCCAAGACTCTGGCGATGGCGACGCATCCCTTCCTGCATAGCTAAAGCCGCATAACAAGCGCGTAACGGGTGGTCCTCGTGAGCGACGGGCGCGCCAAATAGCGCCATGATTCCATCCCCCAATACCTGGTTCACGGTTCCTTCGTAGCGATGGACTGCTTCCATCATAACATTCAGAACTGGATCGATGACTCTCTGCGCATCTTCCGGATCGAGCCCCTCCACTAATTTCGTGGAATCTCTTATGTCCGCAAAGAGAACCGTCACTTGCTTGCGTTCCCCCTCTAGGGTATGCCGCGCGGCTAATATTTTTTCAGCGAGATATTTGGGAACATAGGTATGGGGCGAGGGTACTCCGGGAACTACCCTCGGTGCAGTGGGTGGGGTCTGATCAATTAGTTGACCACAATTTCTACAAAATTTTGCTCCTGTACGATTCGGCTCCTCACAATGTGGACACATGAGTTCGAGCCGCGCGCCGCACTCGTCGCAAAAGACTGAATTCGGAGAGTTTTCAGACCGACATTGGGGACAAACCATAAAGGATTTCAATTGCGGATGGACAGCCAAGCACCCGTTTTCATCAGGCGGAGTTACACGTGCGCATCGAAAGGAGTAAGTAGAAAACTGTATATTACCTGGCCTACTCAAAAGCAAGTAAGGGATTGTCACGTTATCACACAACCGCTTCATCTTGACTCTACAAAAACCCCGATAGCCTCAGGGCGAGCGTCGACATTGCTGGGCGAGGTAAACACTGAACCTGTCCAGCTATCGTCGGCTATTCAATCGCTCCCTGACGCAATTTACACGCCAGAGCATGATCGAAGAGGCACTCCGTCAAACCGGTGGAAACAAACAAAAAGCGGCTCAAGTACTAGGCTTGAGCCGCCAGGGGTTGATTAAGAAGTTGAAGAGACTGGGGATTGGGGCAATTTAGTCGGAACCATTTCCAAATAGCAGGCGAGCTGATATGCGCATCCAAAAAAAGCTAGCCTTGCTCCTAAAACCGGGCTTTCCCCGGTTAAGGTGGCAACAAAGCCCCATGATCTGAACCGCATCGCAACGCGAAGACCGCAGCGCTCTAACGAGCGCAGTTCACTGAGACAGCTGCTTGCAATTTAGCTTTTTCTTAGAGGTCGAGCAGCGCTCTTTGGATGTCTTTTGCAAACTTCTTATTCTTTTTCATTGCTTTGGTTATGATTCCTGCTCGTGCCTTAACGATCTCTCGCCAAACCGAATTATTTTTTCTTGCTAAACCCACCAAGAAATCACGTTTCCGCTTTAGGGAAACGTTCTTTTTGACTATAGTTCCCACAACATTTGCCATGTTCGACTACCTCCCTCTCGAGTTCTTCTTGCAGCACACTAGGATTGAATCCCGCTATATGTCAAGGATATTTTTCGCTTCCGAACATGCCTCCCGTAATTCATCTTTTCACGGGATCGGTTCCAGCAACGGCTGTACATAGTAGAAATCTATTGGTCTTTCCAGACAAATCACTCCAAAGGACCTTTCCGTTTTGCTTTTTACTTTCTCACATTACGAGTGACGGAGTTATGAGTTACACTGACCCCAAGGGATGCTATGATAGTATGAACTTTCTTGTCTTTGAGAAAACCAGCCGCAGTGCGTTGGCGCAAAAACTCGCGAACTAATATGCCCATTGGGTCTGCTTCATTGCGGCCGTCATGCTGTTTGCTTACGACAGGAAGGCTAAGTGCCAAGTGACCAACGCCTTTAAATTTCAGCATAACGCTCTGCGCCTTGTTAATAATTCCTCCTTGGAAAAAGTCCTCGGCTTGCAGCCCAGCGGTAACCGCGTCGGCGTCGCCATTTAAGATAAGCGTCTGAACTTCATGCCTCCGATTGCCCGGATGCCACGGGTACAATGGTTCCGTCGGCACAGTACCGATTCGCTGCGCCAACTGTCTCGATACGCGCTTTTGGTTGCTTTTGCTAAAAGCAAATTGCTGAATGTCACTACCTCTAAAAAACCCTTCCCTGTGCACCTGGCGATCAACAGTCTTGAGAATCCAGCGACTAATCCCATCATGAACCCCAAAAACATAGTAGGCCCTGCGCGACTTCAAACCACGTTCCTTTCTCTGCTGGATATCCTGTTCAGCGATTTTCAGCCGCTTAAGGTAAAACCCGCGGGCGAGCGGCCCCAGATTTCTCAAAAATGAAGCCCGCTCTTCAAATTTTGGTTCACCATGATCCCGTTTTCTTGGAGGTTTGAATCTTTGCGCCAGATAGTAGCCGAGCAAAGTCGCGGCATGAATTTGCCGGTTCTTGGTTTCAGGTTTGAATTGAACATTCGGCCTTGGAACACCATTGAATTGTAATTCCCGAATCGCTTGAAAAAAATTTTCCGGATACGCAAATGGCAAAAAAGCGCGGTCTTGCTCCACCAGATCATGGTAATTTTCAATGACAAAGTTCAGTGAATAATATCGCCGCTCGAGTTCCGTAATAAGACGGTCAAGCTTCTGGCAGATCCTCTCTACCCGCTGGCGGTCCAGAAAGCAGAAGTCATTTGAGAAATTGATCGTGGATTGATCGATCTTGGATGGATCTTCGAGAAGTAACAGTTGGACGTTACGGGTCGTAGCAGCAGCCTCGAACTGTTTTTTGTTCCGTCGGCTCCGGTAATACCGATAAATGGCCTCCAGGTTAGTTGCGGTGACCTGAATGCGATCCCGGCGAGTATCGCGCAAACTTCTCACCGCAGGAGCCGCTAAGACCAACCGCCTTACCCTCTCGGAGCCATATTTGTAAGCGTACCGTTGGGCGATCACTGTCCCGTGACTATGGCCGACGATCGCATCCCACGGGTTATCGTCTTTCAGGATACGCTTCCTGAGTCTTTCAATATCTTCCGCCACATAATCAGCGCGGAGAAAACGGTCGTACTTATTCGACGGTCGTATCTTACTCAGCCCCGTGCCGCGAACGTGAAAATAGACGACGTTGTGAGATGGTTCCAGAAATTGGAGGTCACGGTCATTTCCGTTGCCCTTTCCTTTGCTCCCTCTCTTTTCCACGACCCCGGGCCCCCCGGGGATAAAGAGAATATTTTTTCGCCGACGATTAGAAAGATCAAAATGGTCTCCGAAAAAATAGTATAGTTTAAATGGGCATTCCAGATTTTGGCGCCCCGAATCGTTGGATAAGAAATCCACAACCTTCAACCTGCGCATGCCAGCCGTGGAAAGCCCGGTAGAAGCCATCTCTTTTGGAGTCCATTTGCGCATCCGATCGTCACCTTTCGCCATGATCCGCTCCCTTTTCTTGAACTCAGCGGTCCATTTTCTCTCTCACCCCTTCGCGCGCGCCAAAACCTCGCTGACAACATCGCCCGGGCTCGCGATCATTGTTGCTAGAATCCTCTGAAAACCCTCCATCATGATCGCAACCTTCCGCGGGCGAAGAGCGTTGATCTTATAGTTTACACTGCCTGTCAACTGGGTGGACGATTCTCGCAACTGTAGAATCATGTCGTACATCGTCAATGTTGATGCAGCGCGATTGCTCCCGAGCCCGAAGTTTAATTGAGCAAATACCAGGCCAGGCCACTGCACGGGTCCCGACGAGATTACCTGGTAATCGACAAAAACCTGAATGAGTGATTCCCTATCCATCTGGCGTTCCGCCGCTAGAACCCGGGCTAAATGCTCAAACGGCAACTCTTGATTCACGTATGCTTCGAGGGTAACGCTTTTCACTTCAGCCAGATACTGCCGGCACGTCATGCTAGGTGATAACAGCGCGCGGATAATGATGGTGTTGATAAAATGGCCGAACGTATTTTCAGATTCCCAGCGGCGGCGATTCGCGGCGAGCGTGCCGATCCTGATATCTGGTTGACCGGTGTACAGATAAATCGCCATATTCAAGGCGGCGACAATAACCATGAAGGGAGTGCACTGTTCTTTCCGGGCGAGGGTTTTGATGCCTTGGAACAAAGCTTCACTTAGCTCCAGGGGCTGGCGCGAAGCGCGAAAGCTTCGCCGCTTTCGGCGCTTTCCCTCGGCATTAAACTCGATCATAGGCAACGGTTCCGCGAGCTTGTTTTTCCAGTAAGCAAGCTGTCGCTGGAAGAAATCGGTCTTGAGGCTCTCGCGCTCCAGATAGGCAAAATCAGCGAACTGCATGGGAAGCGGACCCAAGGAACAAGATTGTCCCTGCGTGAATGCTTCATAGAACAATTTCAGTTCATGACAAAACAGCTGCATCGACCAATGGTCAGCGATCATATGATGAAGCGTCACCAGCAGAAGAGAATGCTCCTCGGTCAAGCGCACTAGTTTGGTGACAAACAAGGGACCGCTGGAAAGATCAAAACTTTGGGTCTTTTCCTCCAGTGTCAATTCAGCGGCCCGATGTTCCATGTCGCCTGCGGGCAAAGTTCGCAGATCAACGATGGGCAGACGAAACTCGGGAAGCGAATTGACGATCTGCATGGGAGCCCCATGACCTTCGGCAAAAATAGTTCGCAGGGCCTCATGTCGCCGAAAAATCTCGCTCAAACTTTTCTCCAACGCTTCAATATTGAGCGCGCCGGAAAGTTGATAGACATAAGACATGTTGAAAAAACCGGAACGGGGAAATAATTGATCAATGCGCCACAATTGTTCTTGGTTCCAGGACACTGGCAAGGGGGCATCGCGGGGAGCGCAAATAAGTGACGGCAAGTGAGGCTCGGATCCTCCTTTAATAAGGTCTTCAATTCGTACCGCCAGGCTTGCCACCGTTGGTGCTTCAAAAAGGGTTGATAGCGGAATTTCTGCGGCGAAAGTCTCTCGTAGACGATTCATGATCTGGATCGCGATTAACGAGTGGCCGCCCAATTCAAAAAAATCGTCGTGAGCCAAAACGTTTTCAAGACTTAACACTTCTCCCCAAGCCTGAGCGATTAATTGTTCGATCTCCGTCATGGCCTCATGAAATGGGCGGCTAGAATTTGAGTGCAGGTGATCTGGCGCTGACAACCTTCGGCGGTCAACCTTTCCGCTTGGACTCAAAGGTAAAGATTCCAAGCGCACCCAAATAGAAGGGACCATGTATCCCGGAAGTTTCCGTTCAAGAAAACGTCGTAGCGCTTTGCGATCAAGAGCGATTCCCTCCTTTTGAACCACGTACGCCGTCAATTGCTGATCCTCGATGGACTCGCCCCGCGCCATGACGGCCGCGTCTTGAATCGTCGGATGCTGGCAAAGGATAGTTTCGATTTCTCCCAATTCCACCCGATACCCCCGCAGTTTAACCTGCTCGTCCATCCTTCCCACAAATTCAATGCTCCCATCGCTACGATATCTAACTTGGTCACCGGTCTTGTAGAGCCGCGTTGCTCCTCCGTCGCCCAACTCATGGTTGAAAAACCTTTCGGCAGTCAATCGCGCGTCATTGAAATAGCCTCTCGCTAACGATGCTCCGCCAATATACAGTTCCCCCGCCACACCGATTGGCACTGGTCGCAGCGATCTGTCCAAAATAAACACTTTCACGTTACTGATCGGTCGCCCGACAGGCGGCAGGCTCGGCCAGTCGCTCGGACTCCCCCCGAGGACGAAACTGGTAACGACGTGGGTTTCGGTCGGCCCATATTGATTGTGAACTGTACATGGCTCCAGAGACTCTAACCAGTGAGCCGCTTGCGCGGTTACGCGCAGCTGTTCACCAGCTGTGACAATGCTTTTCAAGTTCGGCGTGCGATAAGGTTGATTGCTTGCCGTCCCCGCTAACATTTGAAACATCACCGGAGGAAGAAACAAGCGCTCGATCCCTTCCGTGTTCAAAAACCGGAATACGGCATGGGGATCACGTCTTGATGAATCTGAGATCAAGATTAGAGTTCCGCCGTTGCATAGCGTGGAAAAAATTTCCTGGAACGATACGTCAAAGCTCAGGGGCGCGAACTGGGCGACTCGGATGCCGGCAGGAAACGGCAACGCTTGAGATTGCCACAGAACTAAATTGACTAAAGCCCGGTGTTCCATCGCCACGCCTTTGGGTTGTCCCGTCGACCCCGAGGTGTAGATGACGTAAGCCAGATTCTCCGCTGTCGCACCGCTGGATAGGTTTTGGTCACTTTCTCTTGCGATCTCTTGCCAATCTCGATCTACGCAAACGACTTTCAGTCGAGGATCGAGGCCCGTCCTGAGCGAAGCCGAAGGGATTGAGGATCGAGGATTGCGATCTTCTATCCTCCATCTTCTATCTTCGGCCAAACGTTCCTGCATCAACAGCACTTCTACTTGCGCGTCTTCCAATATGAAAGCTAAACGTTCTCTCGGATACACCGGGTCCAACGGCACATAAGCTCCCCCGGCTTTGAGAATTCCCAACACTCCAACGATCATTTCCAAGGAACGCTCCACGCCTATCCCAACCAGTTTGTCGGGTCCGACGCCTAATTCTTGTAAGCGACGCGCTAATTGATTAGCGCGGGCGTTTAGCTCTCGGTAGGTCAATCGCCTGCCCTCGAAGGTTACGGCGATGGCGTCGGGAGTTTTTTCGACCTGCTCCTCGAAAAGCTCGTGGAGGCACTTGTCTTTGGGAAAATCCGCGTCGGTATTATTCCATTCGAAGAGAAGCTGATGCCGCTCGGCGTCGGTAAGCATTGGCGTTTGGGAGATGCATTGATCGGTATGCGCGAGAATTCCTTGGAGCAGCGTTCGAAAGTGGCCTACCATTCGCTCGATCGTCGACCGGTCGAACAGATCCGTATTAAATTCAAAATAACCCATGAGCCTGCCGTCGCGCTCACGCAGAAAAAGCGACAAGTCGCACTGTGACCTGCCCGTATCGATTTCAATCGGCTCAGTGTGGATCCCCGCGAAATCCGAGAGCGGTCTCGTCGCGTTCTGCAACACGAACATGATTTGAAACAATGGATTGCGGCTTTGGTCTCGGTCAGGTTGCAGCTCCTGGACCAGTTTCTCGAACGGCAGGTCTTGATTCGAGTAAGCGCCGAGACAAACATCCCGAACGCGCGAAAGTAGCTCTTTGAAAGTTGGATTTCCGGATAAATCGGTACGCAATACCAGCGTGTTGACAAAAAACCCAATCAACGGCTCCAGCTCGCTACGGCTCCGGTTTGCAACTGGCGAACCGACGACCACATCGTCTTGCCCGGAGTACCGATAGAGCAGCACTTGAAACGCCGCGAGCAGCGTCATGAAGGGAGTCACGCCCTGGCGATGACTCAAATCATTGATCGCCGCTGTCAACGACTCGGACAAAATCATCGGGAGCATAGCGCCGCGAAAGCTTTGCCGCGCCGGCCGTGTACGGTCGGTCGGCAGATTGAGGATGGTCAGGTCGTTCAGTTGTCTTTTCCAGTAGGAAAACTGGGATTCCAACACGTCGCCCTGCAACCACTCCCGTTGCCATATCGCATAATCACGATACTGAATCGAAAGGTCTGTGAACGGAGAACGCCTAGCGATGGCAAAAGCTTCATACCAAGCCCAAAGCTCGCGTGTCAGAATTCCCATCGACCATGCATCGGAGACGATGTGATGCGTCGTAAGCACCAGAATGTGTTGATCGTCACCGGTCCGAAACAGCACGGCCCGCAAAAACAATCCCACGGAGAAATCGAAGGGTCGCACTGCTTCGGCTTTACTGCGTCGTCGCACCTCTTCGTCTCGGTCAGTTCCGGTCAGCGATCTCAAGTCGATAACCGGAAGCGCGATTTTCGACGCGGGCAACGCGACCTGGACGGGCCGTCCCGCAACCATATTAATCTGCGACCTTAATGTCTCGTGCCGGCGCACGATCTCACTAAGGCTGGCTTCGAGAGCGGCGACGTTTAAACTTCCGCTAAGACAAGATGCCCGGCAAATATTATAGGCGGCATTCCCTGGCTCCAACTGTTCGAGGAACCATAAGCGCTCCTGGGAAAACGACAAAGGCGCCGGACTGCCGTCCGTGCGCGGTGAAATAGGCGGTCGATGGTGCCCGCGCGATGAGTATTCATCGCGGAGAAACTCGAGCAATTCCTGCTTTCGCGCGGCAAGTTGCGCGCGCAGACTATCCGTGAGCACGCCTTTGGGTGCGTTAATATGCAGCCGTTCCCCGTCAGCTTTAAACCGAACATCCAGGTTTTTGAGGTGGGAGACAAATTCTGCGACGTTTATAGCTCGATCTCCTCTCGATCAGGGTCGTCCATGGCGGGCATCGTGTTTGCCGTTTTTATTCGATCCGCTAAGCTTTTTGCAAGAGCCTCGACGGTCGGCGATTCCAGCAAGGCACGTAGTTCCAACGCCACCCCGAATGCATCGCCGACGCGCGCGGCGGCCTGAGCCGCCAGCAACGAATGCCCGCCCAGACGGAAGAAATTCCCGTTTACGCCAACGTGCTCCCTGCCAAGGATTTGAGCGAAAATGGCGCAGAGTTTTTCTTCAATGTCGTTGCGGGGGGCAACCAATGAGTCGGTTTGGCCGGTGAGAAACGACTCCACAGGCGGCAACGCTTGGTAATCCACTTTTCCATTGGGACTGAGCGGCAATTGTTCCACAAGGACGAAATGACTAGGCACCATATAGTCCGGAAGGCGGCTAGCCAAGTACGAATGGAGCAAGTCCGCCAAACTTTGGCGGCGGTCCTCCGTCACTACGTAAGCGACCAAACGGTGATCCGATGTCGAATCGCGGAATCCGGATTGCGGATTTTCCGGATTAGGAATTTCATAATCGTGCAAAGCCACCGCTACCTCTTTCACTAAAGAATGCCGCTTCAGAATCGCCTCCACTTCTTCCAACTCCACGCGGAAACCGCGGAGGTTCACGCGGCGGTCGTTCCGGCCGGCCCATTCTACGTTGCCATCGGGCAAGTACCGTCCCGATTCACCGGTTTTGTATAGCCGGTCTTTGGGGTCACTCGTGAATGGATTGATTACGAAAACCTCATTGCTCTGTGCTTTCTCGCCGATGTATCCCTCAGCCAAGTGAGGGCTGCGCACGTAAAGTTCTGCGAGCTCGCCGACTCCGGCAAGCTGGCCATTCCTGTTCAGCAGCAGCAGTTGCACATCTTTGATACCGCGGCCCAACGGAACCGGCCGGCGCCCCGGCGCACCGTCCGTACGTAAATCCGGGGACACCTCATAGTAACCAACCGCACGCTGGGTTTCCGTTGCGCCGTAGAAACTTCCAATCTTGGCACCCGGCGCGAGTTCACGAATCTTCGCTACTTCGCTTCTCGTTAAGACATCACCGCCGAAAAAAATCCGCCGCAGCGACGGCAGAGTATTGTTACCTGCAGTTAACAGTAGCTGGCCTAGAGCGGGCGTAAGGTGAAGCACGGTGATCTCGTTCCGCAGCAACCATTCCGCGAGCCGATCCGGAGAACGAGCGTCCTGGGAGTCAGGAATGCACAGCGTTGCCCCTAGGTCCAGCGCCGTGAAAACATCACGGTGCAGGTGACTATACGCTAAACCTGACAGCATGCTGAAGCGGTCGGTCTTTCTCAGATCGAAGGCATTCTTTTGCCACGGCAGAAAATGGGTGATAGGACCGTGACGGCTTAGCACGCCTTTCGGTTCGCCCGTCGAGCCCGAAGTAAAAGCAACGTAGGCTGGGTCAACCGCACCGACGGCGACCTCTGGCGCAGTCTCGGAATAAGAGCGCAGAAGGTTGTTGATATCGACTTTCTCGGCTGGCAGCGTCAAGCGACAGGAGAGATCCAACCCATCCAGGTAAGTCGCAATGTCTTGTGGCGGCTCGCCCGCCGCCTCCATTTCTATCCAACCTCGGGGTTCGACGATTCCCAGGTATTCGATCAACCGCGCTGGCGGGTAGGCCGGATCGAGGATCATAAACGCAGCCCCACTTTTGACAATTCCCAACAGAGCCAGAACTAACGATGAACTTCGGTGCGCATAAAGCGCGACGGCGTCCTTCGGTTTCACACCTCGAGCAATTAGATAATGCGCCATTTGGTTGCTGCGCCGGTCCAATTCACCATACATCCAGCTGCCATTCGGATCGGCGACCGCCACGCGATCGGGCACGCGTCCAGCTTGTTTGGCAAACCGTTCGTGTATCGCTCCTTCCCAAGTATCGTCGAGCGGTTCAGCGGGATCCGGTAGAAACGGGCGCGTCGCGGGCGTCACCAGAGAGAAGTGATCGGTGGGTTGATGGGGATGTTCGGCCACCTGGGCGAGTAAAAACGCGAATTGTTCCAGCATCACGGATATTCGAGCGTCATCGAACAGATCGGCGTTATAAACGATCGCCAGCTCGATGGCGCCATTTTTTTCCGGCGCGTAGAGCGTGATGTCGAACTTTGCCGGGGGTTCAAAGAGCGATGCTCGCTGAACTTCACAGCCGCGCAGTCGTAACACACGTTCCGACACGTCGGCCATGTTGAACATCACCTGAAACAGCGGATTGCGGGTCAAATCGCGTTGGGGATTGATCGCTTCAACGATTTTCTCGAAGGGTACATCCTGATGCGTGTACGCACCGAGACAAACCTCGCGCACGGTCTTGAGAATTTCGGAGAAAGTCAGATGGTCGGAAAGATTCGTGCGCAACGGCAAAGCGTTGATGAAAAAACCTATCAAGCCTTCAGTCTCTGGCCGGTTCCGACCCGCGATCGTCGAGCCGACGACCACATCGTCTTGGCCAGTGTGGCGAGAGATGATGACGTTCAAAGCCGCGAGCAGCGTCATAAATAGCGTAACGCCTTCGCGCCGGCTTAGCTCTTTCAGCGCGTGACTCAGCTCCCTTGAGAGCGGACGGGTCTTACGGATTCCACGGGACGTTGGAACCGCGGGCCGGGGGTAATCCATGGGAAGACTCCCTGCCGGGAGGTGGTCGCGGAATTTCTCCTTCCAATATGTTAACTGAGCGTCCAGTATTTCACCCTGGATAGACTCCCTTTGCCAAATGGCATAGTCGGCATACTGCACGGGTAACGGCGGCAACGGCGAAGCTCGGTCGTCAAGGAAGGCCTCGTACAAGCTCCCGACCTCGTTGTAAAGAATAGCCATCGACGAACCGTCCAGAACCGTATGATCGACGCTCAAAAGCAGATAGTGGTTGTTTTGATCAAGCCGCAACAAGCGCGCGCGCAGCAGCGGCCCGCTTCGAAGATCAAAAGGCTTGCACGCTTCTTCCAGCGCGATTTCCCGCGCTTTGTCCTCCCGCATACCCTCGGGCAGAGCTTCGAGATCGGTCACCGGCAATTTCAATTCCAGCGACGGGAGAATATTTTGCACCGGCGCGCCATCCACAACGTGAAAAATCGTTCGCAAGATTTCATGGCGGGCGATAACGGCGTTGAGAGCTGCTTCCAGAGTGCCACTTTCCAGGGGCCCGCAGATAAAGAACGCGGACGAGATGTTATAGGCCGTCGATCCGGGGTCGATCTCTCGCAGGAACCACAGACGCTGTTGCGAGAAAGATGCCGGGATCACTCGATCCCGTGGCACGGGCGCAACCGGCGGGGTTACTGTTCTGCTGTCACTTTTGAGTAACTCCTCAACGCGGGCTGACAAGCCGGCGACGGTAGGGAATTCAAACAACCTGCGCACAGGCAAATCGATATTGAAGTTCGCGCGCAAGCGCGCGGTCACGCGAGTCGCCAGCAGGGAATGGCCGCCAAGCTCGAAAAAGTTGTCGTAAACTCCGATCTGTTCTCGTTGCAAAATCTCGCGCCATACTTGCGCGACCAACTCCTCGAGGTCGGTGCGCGGCGCGGTAAATTCATCGGCCAGGCCGGGCCGCTCCCCATCCGGCGGCGGTAGCGCATGGCGATCCATTTTCCCGCTAGGAGTTAAGGGCAAGGCAGTGATGGCAATGAACACCGACGGTATCATGTATTCGGGGAGCTTTTCCTTTAGGTAGGCGCGCAGTTCAGCATCCGACGGCTTCGGAAATTGTTTCGGCACGACGTAGGCGATCAAACGGCTATCCGATCTTGGATTTTTTATACTTCGACCTGGCTCGGTCGGGTTTTTGCCTTCTCTAGTGTCGGCGTCACTTGGGCGCCCCGTCACTCCATTCTCGAGGACGACCGCGCTCTCTCGCAACCCTGGATACTGATCCAGGCAGGCTTCAATCTCCCCCAGCTCGATGCGGTGGCCGCGCAGCTTCACCTGGTTGTCGATGCGACCGAGAAACTCAATGTTACCGTCCGGCAAATACCTTGCCAGATCGCCAGTACGATATAGACGCGATCCAGGTTCATCGCTAAAGGGATTCGCAATAAATTTCTCGGCCGTCAGTGCTGGCCGATTCAAGTAACCGTGCCCAACACCGTCGCCCCCGATATAGATCTCTCCCGACACGCCGATGGGGACCGGCTGTAGCCGCCGGTCCAATAGATAAATTTGGGTGTTGCCAATCGGACGACCGATTGGAACCGATAGCAGATGGCTTCCCCGCTGACATTCCCAAAAGGTAACGTCTATGGCAGCCTCAGTCGGGCCGTATAGATTGTGTAGGCCGGCGTCGATCTGAGCAAAAAACCGTCCTTGTAGGTTTAAGGGCAAAACTTCTCCACTACAGAAAACCAACCTCAGGCTCCGGCACCTGGCAAGGTCGGGGTATTCCAAAAAAGCGCTTAGCATCGAAGGAACGAAGTGGATCACAGTGATCTGTTGCTCTGCGATCACGTTAACTAGATAGGCTCCATCTTTATGGCCCCCGGGCGGAGCTACGACCAGGCACGCTCCATTCAACAACGGCCAGAAAATCTCCCAGACGGATACATCGAAACTAAACGGCGTCTTTTGCAAGACGCGGTCTGACGTTGTTAGGCGGTAAGTTTCCTGCATCCAGAGTAATCGATTACGAACTCCCCGGTGGGTGATCATCGCTCCCTTTGGCTTCCCCGTCGTTCCCGAGGTAAATATGACATAGGCCATATTCTCGGCCGTTACCGTTGGCGCGAGATCGTGGCGGTCGTCCTCCACGATAACTTTCCAGCCTGAGTCCAGGCACAAGCATTCACCTTCGTAGGCAGCCAATTTAACTTTAAGATGCTCCTGCGTCAGCAGCACCGGCAGATGCGCGTCTTCGATCATGAAGGCCAAGCGTTCGCCCGGATCGCCTGGATCCAGCGGCACATATGCTCCTCCAGCCTTGAGAATCCCTAATAGTCCAACAATCATTTCCAAAGACCGTTCTGCACAGATTCCAACCAACACGTCGGGCCCGACTCCGAGCTTCTGGAGATAGTGCGCCAGTTGATTTGCTCGAGCGTTTAACTGCTCGTAGGTCAATCGTTGCCCTTCAAAGACTACCGCCGTGGCGTTAGGAGTCTTTCGAGCCTGTGCTTCAAACAGCTGGTGAAAAGATTGTTCTATCGGATGCGCTCGTTTAGTGTCATTCCATTCCCTCAAGACCCTGTGTCGCTCTGTCTCGTTCAACATAGGCATGGCTGATAGCCGCTGCCCCGGATCGGCAATGATCCCTCTGAGCAAAGTCTGAAAATGACCCGCCATACGCTCGATCGTAGACTCATCGAATAGGTCAACGCTGTATTCAAAGAATCCCACGATCTGATCGTCTTGCTCCGCGAGCGAAAGCGTCAAGTCCAATTTGGATGCGACGCCGCCTACGTCGACTGATTCCGACCTTAAATGTCGCAACGCCAGGTGCGGAACCGCTCTGTTTTGAAATGCCAACATCACTTGAAACAGGGGATTGCGACTCAAATCCCTCTCCGGTTGCAGCTCCTCTACTAGTTTTTCGAATGCGAGGTCTTGATGTGCAAAAGCGCTTAGACAAACATCTCGAACACTCGAGAGCATTTCCAAAAACGTTGGGTTGCCGCGAACATCAGTGCGGAGCACCAACGTGTTTACAAAAGAGCCGATCAAATTCTCAATTTCGGGCAAGCTGCGATTGACCACAGGACAACCGACCACGATATCTTCCTGTGCTGTATAACGATAAAGGAGCACCTTAAATGCCGCCGCCAAAGTCATGAACAAGGTTGTGCCCGCTTGCCGGCTCAGCTCTTTAAGCGCGTCACTCATGGCCGCCGCAAGGGCGAAGTGCCTCCTCACGCCGCGATAACTCGGCAGCAGCGGCCTGGGACGATCTGTCGGCAAATTGAGAACCGGCAACCCAGGGCCGAGCTGTCGCTTCCAATAAGCGAGCTGAGATTCGAGCGTCGGTCCCAGTAGCCGTTGGCGCTGCCACACGGCAAAGTCCGCATATTGGATGGAGAGGGCAGCAAGATCTGGCGACTTTCCGCTTGAGTAGAATTCGTAGAGTGACCAAAGCTCGCTAAAAAATACGCCCACCGACCAGCTATCAAAAACAATTTGATGCATAGAAAGAAGAAACACATGCTCATCGAGCTTCAGTCGCAATAGCTTGACTCTGATGAGCGGGCCTTGAGCCAGATCAAAAGGACAACTTGCTTCCGCCAAAGCTAGTCGCAGGACACAAGAGTTTCGCTCAGCTTCACGAACCGGTTGGAGGTCCACGACAGGAAGCGAGACGGTCACGTTAGGCATGATCCGTTGTGCGGGTCTTCCATCAATGGCTGGAAAAGCCGTGCGCAAAGATTCATGGCGGCGCACAATGGCGGCGACGCTTTCCTCTAGCGCCGCCGCGTCCAGCAAGCCAATCAGCCGTTCAGCTTTGCAACTGTTGTAAACGGAACGGTTGGGTTCAAGCTGCGCCAAGAACCAAAATCGTTCTTGGGCAAAGGAGAGCGGCGAAAGGTCAGCCGTTTCTCTCGGCGGAATCCAGGAAATGTCATGCCGCCGAACGTCCTCGCCCTCTAGCAGGTAAGAGAGGAGCTCTTCTTTTGCAGATAGGGGATCATTCGTCTTCGGCGGGTCTGGAGTCTGATTGGCCATGATTTCGCTTAGCGCGTTCCGCGCTAATAGCCGCTTCGATCTCTGCAGTCGACATACTTTCAACCTGCAATGTTGCACCGGCGACTCTGTCGGCCTGTCCTGGGGTTAACTCTTTTGCGACCAGTAAGGATGCGAGTCCGGCGACGGTAGGCGCTTGGAGAAACTCGGAGAGCGATAGGCTCCGGGGGAAGATGCTACTCAAGCTGGAAACAATCTTGCTGGCCAGCAAAGAGTCCCCGCCAAGATCGAAAAACCCATCGTGCAGCCCAATCGGCTCAACGCCCAAAACCTTAGACCATCGCTTCGCGACGACTACTTCTACCGGTGATTGCGGCGCAACCAATGGGCTACTTAACTGCGGCCGCTGTCTGGTGGGTGGAGGAAGCTCCTGCCGGTTCACCTTTCCATTGGGCATCAACGGTAGGGAATCTAAGACCATAAAGGTACTCGGCAACATGTAGTCGGGCAGGTTTTCTTTCAGGTGCTCACGCAATCGGCTGATTGACGGGTTAGCTTTGTGGTTAAACACGATGTAGGCGACCAGCCGGTCATCGCCGTAGTCATCCTGCCGGGCGAGGACCACGGCTTGCTTGATTTCAGTTATTTTAAGCAACGCGACTTCAACTTCCTCAGATTGGATACTGTGGCCGCGAATTTTGAGTCGGAAGTCTTTGCGCCCCAGGTACTCCAAGCAACTATCGGGCCGGAGTATGCCCAGATCACCGGTGCGGAAAATTCGTGCATCTTCTCGCCGTGGATCCGGGAGAAACGAAGCTTTTGTCAATTGCGGATTCCGCCAGTAGTAAGGGAACAAATAGGCGCTCCGAATGGCGATCTCACCCGCTGAGTTCTCCGGCAACTCATTGCCAGTATCGTCTAAGATCACAACCTCCATATCCTTGACGGGATAGCCAACCGGCACGGCGCCGTCTTTTAGCTCTGAGTTCTTGTCAAGGAAGCACATGCGGTAGGTATTGGCTTCCGTGCTGGACAGAACGTGGAGCAGAACGCAGTGGCTAAAATACTTCTTGAAAAGTTCAACATCGATTTTCGAGATACGGCCGCTGCTAAGTCGAATGAGGCGAAGATGGGGAAACTGCTCCGCGCCGGTTAATAATTGGGCAAAATGGCGGAACACCGTCCCGCCCGAATGAAAGAACGTGATTTTTTCTCGTATCAACCAGTCGGCCATGCCGTCTAAGCCGATATCTTTGACGTCCATCGGAAAGAGCGTTGTCCCGTTAAGCAAAGCAGCTAATGCATTCATCAGTGCGCCACTACTGTTGGGCGGACGGAGCAGCGTCATACGATCCTGTGCGGATATAAAAGTGCTGTTGGTCACCCTCATGACGTGATGCAGAATGTTTCGATGGTTGTCGGCAACCCCCTTCGGCTGTCCGGTGGAACCGGAGGTGTAAAGAATATGCGCCAGCGCGGTTGGCGCAATAACGACCTCGGGATTGTCGTCTGAAGTATGAGCGTTGAGATTCTCGATATCGATCACGCGACACCTCGACGAACTCCACTGTTCAGCGAGCGGCAAGGTCCCAGAAGTCGCTAAGACGATAGCAGGTTCGGTGTCGTCAAAAATGAACCTCGCCCACGCAGGCGAGAACGAGGCGTCCAGCGGCACATAAACTTTCCCAGCTTTCAAGATCCCAAGGATCCCAGCGAGCGCCTTCGTATGGTTATCCGCCACGATCGCGACCGGCTCTTCCCGCGTCGCGCTCAGCGACAGCAAGAGGCGCGCGATCCGATTGGCCAACCGGTTCAGCTCGCGATACGAAACTGCCTGATCATTCCGTTTGACGGCCAAGTGATTCGGATATTTTGCAACCTGCCGTTCAAAGCGCCTTGGGATCGACTGTTCCACTTCGGCGGCTGAAAATGCGGTGAAAAAGTCACCGGGACGAACGCGGACGCCATGCTCTGAAATAGAACTCGCTCTGTTATCAGTTGAACGTCTCACCATCACCAGCTCGCTTTCTCGCCGTGTTATCGCCTAGACAATTCCTTGACAGACGCTTGTGTCCGGCCCAACCAAAAAGGCATATCCATGGCCGTGTAAAGCTCAATCGCGGTCGTAAAATCGGTGATCGCTCGGTCTTTGTTGCCGGTTTGGGCGTACCAATTGCCTAGTCCCAGATGACAATGGCTTTCGAGTGGACGCATCCCCAGCTCGCTGGCCAATTGCATTGCCCGCTTGTAACAATGCTCCGGCGTTTCTGCCTCGGGCGACTCCCCTCGCGCCGCGATATCGCCAAGGAGTTTCAGGGCCCATGCTTCATAGCCTCGTTCTTTCGTTTCCTTGGCGAGGGCTCGGGCGCGAGCCGCGCACTTTTTTGCCTCATCGATCTTCCCGGACAACAACCTTGCCTGGCCGTGCCAGCTCACTCGAAGGGATCGTCCGGCTTTCCTTCCGATGAGATCGGATTGCTCTTCAGAATTTTCGAGGTGGCGAAGCGCTTCCTCAGTCCGTCCGAGAAAGGCGTAGGCGCAACCCAGGTGAGCGTCGATATGAGTCATCAACACCTTGATTTCTGATTTCTCACAGATTTGTCGGGCTTTCTCTAGCACGGGCACAGCCTGTTCAAATTCGCCCTTTAGTAGCAACAGAAAACCGAGACTACAAAACCCATAGGCGAGGCAATACGCCTGTCCAGCCTCTTCGGCGATCTGAATGGCGTCTCTGGCGTGAGCCATACCGTCGCGAAACGCACCGATCTCTGCAAAAGACTGAACCAGCCATACGCGACAAATAACTGAGATGATGCTTGGAGTACCAAAATGCTCGTACTTGTCCGACCCTTCGCCCACCAGTGACAAGGTGCGTTTCAACATACTGATCGATTCATCATAATCACCCATGTGATGGTGAGCTTGGCCGAGATAGTAATAGGTGACGCTGTTTAACTCCGCAGAGTCCCGGTTGGAGGATAACGCGCGTCGCCCATGGGCAATGGCCTGATCGTGCTTTCCCGTTAGCCCAAAGTAAGAAACTAGAAAGTTCAAAATACGCCCTAGTCTTTGTCGATCTCCGGATGCTTCTGCTAAGGATTCGGCTTCTCGCAAATAGGCATAAAGCCGATCAAACCGGCCAAGTAAAAAAAGCGCGTTGCGCAGTTCTAAGCGGATGTCGATGGCTTCCTCGATTTTTTTGCGGTCGTCCTTGAGTCCCGCCAATGCCTTCAGGGCCTGATCGAGAAAACCGACCGATTCGATGTTAGCGAAGCGCTTTGTCGCTTTCGTCGCGGCTTGCCTCAGGTAGCTAACGGCTTTCTCCCAGAGCTCTCCCTCGAAAGCATGGTGCGCAAGCGTTTCGATCTGGTCAAGCAAATTGCCGCCGGCAATTTTCTCCAGCGCAGCCACTGTGCGCACGTGCAGCAAGACGCGCCGGTCATGGAGCAGAGCGCCGTAAGCGACCTCGTTGGTGAGCGCGTGCGTAAAGGTATGTTCTAGTTCTGGAAATAAGTTTGTCTCTTGAAGAAATTCCGCCGTTTGGAGGTGGGCAAGGTAGCGGCGCAGGTCCTCGTCTGGGATCTCGGCGACGGTTTTTAGCAGGGTAACCGGAACAATGATGCCGATAACCGCGGCGGTTTGCAAAAGGTGCTTCTCTTCAATCGGCAGCCGGTCGATACGGTCCGCCACGACGTTTTGCACCGTGCTCGGGATGCGAATGCCATCGACTTTGAGCCCCGGATGGTAAGCCCCTTTCGCGCCGACGAGGACACCGGTTTCGACCAAGGACCGGACGCTTTCTTCCGCGAAAAACGGGTTGCCCTCTGTGCGCCGGATCAACAATTCCTTCAGCGGAGCAAGCTCCTTGTCGGCTCCCAACAGGTGCTGCAAAAGTTCCTCGGCGCTGGTGTCCCGCAGGGGGTCTACTCGAAGTTGGGTGTAATAGCTTTTGTCATTCCAGGTAGGAACGTAACCCGGCCGATAATTTACTAGGAGCAGGATGCGCGCCATCGGCAGGCTATCCGCCAACCCATCGAGAAAGGCCTGGGTCTCGTTATCGACCCAATGCAAATCCTCGAAGATGGCCAGGAGAGGCTGTCTTTGACTCTCACGGATCAGCACTCGCTTCGCCGCATCCAGGGTATAACGGCGGCGCTGTTGCGGTTCCATCGTGCAGAATCGCTTGATCGCGTCAACAAAGTCTCGGAGCCGCGGTAGCCAATGGTGGTCGTCGGCTCTCGGCGGATTACCTTCATCAGGCAGCACGCCGAGTAATGAAAGAATCGGGGGCAGCGCATCTTTGAGCACAGGGTCCAGTTCCAAAATACGCATGACGACCCGCTCTTGGATGTGCTCGTTGCTTTCTCCATCCTCGATTTGGAAATAACGGCGCAACATTTCGATAAGCGGAAAGTAAGGGGTCGCTTTCCCATAGGAAACCGATGCCGCCTCGATCACGAGCCAGCCCGGCGGCAGCAGATGTCGCGCAAATTCGTGCACTAAGCGGGATTTTCCCATGCCGGGCTCGCCCGTCATCGCGAGAATCTGCCCGCGCCCGCCTGCGGATCGTTCAACGAGTCTATTGAAGATTTCAATTTCTGTTTTTCGGCCGACAAATGGTGTTAGCCCGCGCGCGACCGCCGCCTGTACGCGCGTACGGGCAGAGGTCGCGCCGATGAGCTCATACGCCTCGACGGGCTGCGATATGCCTTTCGCTTGAACGGCGCCAAGGGCCTTCACTTGAATAAATCCTTCGACTTGACGCAGCGTGTTAGCCGAAAGCAGGGCCCCGGCCGGACCGGCAAGTTCTTCCATACGCGCAGCGAGGTGCGTCGTGTGGCCCAAAGCCGAGTAATCGATATTAAGATCGTTGCCGATGGAACGCACGACGACCTCACCGGAATTCATGCCGATACCGATTTGCAACCCCGATTCTTCGGACTGGCCGAGCTTGTTGCGATGTCGCTGCATCTCTTCTTGCATCGCCAAGGCCGCATAGCAGGCACGCAACGCGTGGTCTTCATGAGCCAGCGGCGCGCCGAAAAGCGCCATGATACCGTCGCCTAAGACTTGATTCACAGTACCTTCGTAGCGATGAACCGCGTCCATCATGACGTGCAGAACCGGATCAATGATTTTTTGCGCCTCTTCAGGATCGAGCCCTTCCAACAGCTTCGTGGAACCGCGAATGTCCGCGAAGAGCACCGTCACCTGCTTGCGCTCTCCTTCGAGGGTGGGGCGCGCGGCTCGTATTTTTTCTGCGAGATGGCTGGGCAGGTAGGTCTCCGGGGCAGGCGCTGCGGGAACCGGGGCCGGCATGGATGGCATTATTTGAAGAAAGGGCTGGCCGCAATTCCGGCAAAACTTCGCGTTCCGACGATTGGGCTCACCACAGTTCGGACAAGCGTCTTCGAGTCGCGCCCCGCACTCGTCGCAAAAGGCGGAATTATGAGCGCAATCAGCCTGGCATCGCGGGCAAATCATACCAGATTATACTTGAGCCACTTTTGTCGCCGCTCTCCAACGAAACTTGGAAGCGGCGCGCAACTATAGAACTAGGGGTGAATCAGACTCGTCTATAGTATTGAAATGTCTTGAATGCAAGTTAACGTTTGTTGACAAAAGCGCGTGCTTTCAACTACTTTCGCACCCGAGGACGCGGAGGAGATTATGCGAAGCAAAATCGCTGTTGATCTCGGTGCTACGCTGATGGCGATGTTGTGCCTTGTCAGCGTGTCGCAGGCGCAATCGATCAAGGTACCGTATGTCTCGATGTCCGGCTTTCAATGGCCCCTATGGTTGGCGGAACGAGCGGGGACCTTCACGAAGCATAAGCTGGACGTGCAGCTTATTTACATCCCGGGCGGTTCGTTGATCATTCAAACCATGCTCTCTGGAGAAGTGGGCATCGCGAGTCAATCTCCGACCTCCGTAATCAGCGCCTGGGGAAACGGCGCCGATCTTGTTCTGGTGGCAGGAGGTATCGAGCGGGTCCTTAACGTGCTCATGGTATCGCCAAAGATTACCAAGCCGGAGAGCTGAGGGGCAAGAGACTCGGTATAAGTCGGTTTGGATCGTTGTCGGATTGGTCCCTCAGAGAAGCACTGCGTCCCTACAAATTACGCGCGGGTCAGGATGTTACGCTAGTCCAGATGGGCGGGCTCGGAGAACGCATGGCTGGTTTGACGACAGGACTCGTTGACGGAGCGATGCTGAACCCGGATCAGGAGTACCAAGTGGTGAAATTGGGTTACCATAAGTTACTGGACATGCAACGGCTGCCCGCCAACGTTCCGACCCAAGGCATCGTCGGCGCCAAGGATTTCGTTCGCCATCACAGAGACACGGTAAAAAGATTTCTGCGCGCGTATGGCGAAGGGATCAAAATGCTCAAGACTAATAAAGAGCTTTCCGTAGCGACTCTGGCGAGATACCTGAAAATCAATGACGCCGAACTGCTCTCAAGAACTTACGACGTGTACCGATCCGCATTTGAGAGTATTCCCTATGTTTTGCGCGACGGGGTCATCCAAACGCTGGAAACTATGCCCGAGATCACGGCCAAAAATCCAAAGCTCAATGTCGATCAAGTCATTGATAACTCGATTATGGCCGAGCTGGAAAAAGAGGGTTATTTTCGCGATCTGTACGCTAACAGCGTTAAACGTTGAAAGGACAACAGCATGAGTGAAGTGACTTACAAAAACTACCGGGCTGACGAACTGGAATATCAATACAACCCGCGCGAGTCGGTTCCGGAGTATCCGCAACTCTCCAAACGCAAAGCAGAACAGGCACGTAAGGTGCGCGAGACGGCAAAATCATGGCTCAACGTTTCCTACGGCAGCTCGCCGCGAGAAACAATGGACATCTACGCAGCAAACATGGCCACGATGGCAGGGGCATCCTGCTCCAGCAGAAGGGCAACGGCGGCATCCTTGACGGACCGCTGCTCTATGGCCCGAGCTACTAGATTGGCCGACCTATTGAGAGCGGCGTAGGTGA
>Ga0126383_10000387_pt1 | contig 24058 bp, 54 predicted proteins | sample PanSoiMetPlot_35_FD_96882 | JGI IMG/M metagenome (GOLD analysis project Ga0126383, IMG submission 96882) | Tropical forest soil microbial communities from Panama - MetaG Plot_35 | ecosystem: Environmental > Terrestrial > Soil > Tropical forest > Bulk soil | place: Panama | collected 2016-02-17
CAGCTCCATGATCAGCGTGCGCGGCAGCGCGGGCACGGTGCGCTCACGGATCACCTGCTCGATCTGGTTGATCACCTGCGGGCGCGTCTTCGTGTTCATCGGGAAGCCGTAGTTCGAGAGCTGATGCATGTCGGCTCGGTCAGCGATCGCGTGCCGGTACAGCTTCGGGTAGTGCGGTCGTCCCTTGCGGCCGTCGCGCAAGCTGATGATCACCGGCTCGCCGTAGCCGCCGCCCATCTCGACTGCGAGCCGAGCGGTCCCGTACCATCGCCCCAGGAAGTGGAGCTGCTCAGCGAATTCGTCCGCGTCGACCTTCTGGTGGAACTCGGCAGCGAGAGCCTGGTTCGTGAGATCGATGACGTAGGCAGCGCTGTAGTCGAGACCGCGCCCCGTGGCGACGTCGGCACCGATCGCGTATTCATGGGTTGGCTCGGGACGTGTGTAGACCCGGATCGGCCCCTGCTGCGACCAGTGGAGCTTCGACTTCGCTCCCGTCGCATCGGGGATGAAGCGCATCCGTCCCTCTTCCTCGAGCGGGTGCTCCTCCGAGTACCAGGCGAGCGCATCGAGGTCGAACCAGCACTCGCCGGTATTGATGAAGGCGTCCTCGGGCGTACGTGGAAACTGCTCCGCGCGATCGTGGGACGGCAGAGCCTTCGCTTTCTCCGAGTACCAGTGCTCGTCGCGGTCGGGGTGGAGGTCCCAGGCGAGGAACTGGGCGTGGATGCCGAGGTCTTCGGCGTTGACGTACAGGTGATGGAAGTAGTTGCCCTCGCCGGTCTGCTCGTTCGAGACGCCGTTGGCGGTGGAGATGACGAGTATTTGCCCGCCGTTGTCGGCGACAGGGAACATGGCTTTCCAACTGTCGCGCGCGTATTCGTGCCGCGAGTACTCGTCGAGTAGGACGAGCGTGCCGACCTCGCCGTGACCGGCGCGGCGCGTCGACGGCAGACCGACGACGCTCGAGATGCGCCCGTCCTTGAAGCTGAATTCGATCAGCGTCGACGGACGAGCCCCGCGCACCGGGCGCGTGATCTCTGCCTCGAAGCGCGAGTGCTCGGGCAGCGAGTGGAACATGTCGAACAGGCGGTTGACGACCTTGATCGCCTCGTCCTCGTTGATCGAGACGATCAGGGCGCGGGTGCCGGGGAGAGTGAGGACTTTCCACAGCGCGTACCCCGCGCCCAGCCAAGTAATACCGATCTGGCGCGCCTTGAGAACAAGGTTGAGCGGGTGCTCGATCCAGGTGTCGAGCACATCGCGCTGCCAGTACCAACCCGCGTCTTCGTCCTCGAGCTCGAACGAGAACTTCTCGCCCGTGCGCGAGTCGACGCAGGTGACATGCTCGAGCAGTCCCGCGGGATGCAGCAGCGCCGCAGCTCGCTCGTTCAGCCGCTTCGCAAGCTCCTCCCTGATCCGCTCGACGACCTCGGGGTCCGGGCCCTTCGTCTTGGTCGGCACATCAGCTCCGTTGCAAGAACAGCCGCCGTTCGCCCGCCTGCCGTTGCAACAGCTCGCAGTACTCCTTCGTGTGCCCGTGCCAAGTGATGCACGTCCCACAGAGACGACAGCAGCCGATGCAGTTGCAAGCGTGCGCGTGCCGTGGCGTCGAGGCGCTTGCGACTCCCTGCATCGTCACCTCTTCGTCTTGCCGCGGCGCGCCTTGCGTGACTGACCCGACTGCGAGAGCGCGATCGCGACCGCCTGCTTTTGGTTGCGGACGATCGGGCCCTTCTTCGATCCGGAGTGAAGCTGGCCCGCCTTCCACTCGTCCATCACCACCTTGACCTTCGCCTTCTTCCCGGCCTTCGTCCTCGGCTTCGCGCGCGCCATCACACACCTCCGATCTGACAGACGACGACGTCGTTCTCCCGCACGAGCACACCCTCTTCCGCGGGCACGCCGCGCGAGGCGATCACCACCGCCGCCGCAGCCGCCAGGGGGACCGCGTGCTCGACCGTGTCTGCCCCGCCGACGATCTTGCCGTCGAGCAGCCGCTCGATCGTCACCGGATGCTGGGGCTGCTGGATCGGCTCGGTCATCGCTTCTTCCCGTGATCGGAGGGCAGCGTGATCGACGAGTCCGGCGAGAACCACTGCGTGGCCGGACGCGCATGCGAGATCGGAGCCCGCGACTGGTGGTGCGTCTGCCCCGGCACCGGCAACTGCGGCGAGCGGAGATCCCCCAGCCCGGAGACCTTCTTGTTCGTCTTGCTCGGCTTCATCGCCCCTCCTTAGATCAGGTCAGCACCCCAGAGCACGAACACCCAGAGCGCGATCGCGATCAGGTAGAGCGCGACGTCACCGGGCGAAAGATGGACCGACATGCCTGTCACCTCCGTCGACACGAAAACCGTGTCAAGTCGAAATTTTTTGCAGGCACTTTGTGAGAAAACCCCTGGAAGGGAGCCTCTTTCCGCGAAGACTCGAAAATCGACTTCGCTAAAATGTGTGCATCAACCGTCCCATTCCCAGGAGGTTCAGCATGTCCGCAGTACCCGTTACACAGATGGCACGCGAGCATCAGGCGTGGCTCTTGTTCGTCGAACAGTTGAAACGCTGCGCGTGCGTGATCGACATCAACGAGGAGCACGCGCTGCACGCGGCGGTCACGCTCTGGGGCGAGGAGCTCGCACGGCTCCGCGCCCATCAGGACGACGAAGTGCTCGAGCGTGTGTACGAGGAAGCCACCGCGCGCTACGCGCAGCACATCGGCTTCCTTCCTTCGACGTACGGCCTCGGTGTCTGAGGTGGAGGTCCGCGTCTCGGGCTGGGTCTTCTACGAGTGCTTCGACCCGATGTGCACCGAATTCCCGCGCGAGCATCCGGAGGTCGGCGAGCCGGTGCGCGTGAAGGTCGGCAAGGGCTCGCAGTTCCGCTACACGGTCGACCGCGAGACGGCGATCACGATGCTCGAGCACGCGCGCACGTTCGGCGACGCGATGAGCTTCGGTGTCGACGACCCGTCGATCGGCAAGCGCGTCGTCCGCTGGTGCGAGCGCGAGGCCGAGCGGCTCGGGCTCGAGCTCTACTACGAGAAGGGCTGGGCGCTGTACCGATGAAGACGAAGACGAAGCGCGTCTACACCTGTGCCTGTTGTCAGCGGCGGCTGAAGCAGGACCGCTGGATCTGGTCGCACTGGACGAAGAACCGCTACTGCTGGCCCGGTCAGGGATGCAACCGCTGAACGAGCAGGGGCACCCGTGAGGGTGCCCCACTCGCTTGAGGTCAACCAACCCCGGACGGCAAGCGCCCGAGGCCCAGGAGGTTGCTCAAGAAGCAGGGGAATCCTAGCCCATCCCAGCGTTTACTATTCGGTCACCAGGGGGAGTTACCCCGTAAACCCAGGAGGCCTCGATGCCGAGAGGCAGGACTGGCTCCACGGAGCTCGACGCGCTGGCGCGCGAGCTCAAGTCGAACTACGTGCTACGCAAGATGAAGAGCGGACACTGGGCCGTTCAGAACCGCCTGACGCACAAGGACGTGCTCGTCGACGGCAAGATCCTCAGCCTCACCGGCACCGCACATGGCGGGCGCGCGCTGAACAACATGCGTGCCCAGCTCAAGCACGAAGGCCTGCTCAAGGGCGAGCCGGTGCGCAAGCCGAGAGCGATGAACAAGGAAGAGCGGGAAGTGAAGAGCGAACAGATGCGCGCCGCCTCAGCAGCGCTGATGAAGCAACGCCAGGAGACCGCCGACGCGCTGCACGAGCGACTGACCGCGATCGTCGAGAAGGTCGGCGGCTGGGAGATCCGCGGCATGCAGTCCGACCTCGCGCACGTCGCCGTGCTGATCGGCAAGCAGCAGGGCAAGGACGTCTACCCCGATCTGCTGCAGCCGTCGATCTCGCGCGTGCACAAGCGAGGCTGGATCGAGCCTCGCTACCAGGAGATCTGGAACGAGCTGGCCGAGCGGCTCGAGAACGCCGACGACCTGCAGGACTTGTGGTTCTCGCTGGTGCGCGAGTCGCGCGGGATCCCCGAGGAGCTCGTCGAGGCGAAGCCCGTCAGCGAAGGCGAGTGGCCGTTCAAGGTGGAGCTGATCCCGATCGACCGCATGTTCGCCGACCACGACTACCAGCGGCCGGTGCCCTGGGACTTCGTGCGCAAGCTCGCCGCGCGCTACGACGAGACACTGGTCGGCACGATCGACGTCTCCTCACGCAAGCGGGGCGCGACCTTCGCGATCCTCGACGGGCAGCTTCGCTACGAGGCCTCGAAGCTGAAGCAGAAGACGGCGCTCTGGTGCTCGATCTACGAGGGGCTCGACAAGGCCTCGGAGGCGCGCTTCTTCCTGCACAAGAACCGCGACAGGAAGGTCGTGCACATCTTCTACACGTTCATGGCGCGCGTCGTCGCCGAGGATCCGGAAGCGGTCGAGATGAAGAAGCTGACCGAGAAGTACGCCTACAGGATCTCGATCGTCTCGGCGGCGCACGATGAGCGGAACATCTCGGCGATCGCGGCGCTCGAGCAGGCGCAGAAGCTCGGCGTGCTCGAGCCGGTGCTCGTCACCCTGAAGGGGTCCACCTACGGGAGAGTGAAAGGGCAGGACTCGAACCTGATCCGCGGCCTCTCGTACGTGCACGCCGCGTACCCGAACGGAGGCCTCGATCTCGAGCACCTGCAGGAAGTCATCGCCAACCGGGACGTCCCCTGGCTGTTGGGACGAGCAAGGGAGGGAGCTGGCATGAACAACTCGAGCGTTCAGCACTACATGGCGCGCGTACTAGTAGAGGAGTACAACCGGGGACGGCGATCTGCGGCAGACCGTCTGAGCCCCGATCGTCTCTTTCAGCGGTGACGCAGCAGGGGCTGATGCGTCAGCCCGAACTCGGACAGGCGATCCGCAAGCGCCGCTACCAGCTCGGCCTGAGCCTGCGCGAATTCCAGGACGTCTCGCACACGGGCCTGTCGCGGATCGAGCTGGGCGAGCGCAAGCCGTCGGCGCTGACGCTGGTCAGGATCGCCGACGTGCTGAAGACGACCGCGCTCGAGCTCGCCACCGGCAAGCACGGGCACTGCCCGTTCTGCAGGCGCGGATGAGAGTGCTCGTTTGCGGCTCGCGCAACTGGAGCGACGGGCGCGCGATCAGGGAGCGCCTGCGGTCGCTCCCGCGCGGGTCGACGGTGGTTCACGGTGGTGCGCGCGGAGCCGACCGGCTCGCTGGCGAGATCGCGCGCACCCTCGGCTTCGAGGTGCACGAGATGCCCGCGCACTGGTTCAGGAACGAGACCTTCAACCGGCGGGCAGGGCTCGAGCGGAACATCGCGATGCTCGAGACGAAACCCGACCTGGTGATCGCCTTCTGGAAGGACGGCTCGACAGGGACAGCGCACACAATCGAGCAGGCGACACGCAGAGGAATCGCGCTCGAGGTGCATCACGGATGAGGATCGTGCTCGCAGAGCGCGTCTACCGAATCGGCAGGCAGACCGTCGAGCTCGAGGACGGCAAGTACTGGCTGACGATCACCAACCGCACCTACCATTCCGAGCACCGGGTCGAGTACGAGACGGCGATGCGCTACCTGAAGGCACTGAAAGAGGAGAGCCGATGAGCGAGTACGTACAGGTCCCGGTCGACGACTTCGAGCTGGTGATGAGCGCCCTGCGCGCGATCCGCGACCTGCAGCCCGAGCTGCTCGAAAAGCTGCGACGCAACAACGTCGTCTTCACCGACATCGGCAACGACCCCTCGAACTGGCAGCACGTCGCGAACACCATCTACTCCTACGTGGTGCAGGCCGACACGATCGCCGGAGCCGCCTTGAACGAGATCGGAGCGGGATGAACGAAGGCCAGTACATCGGCTTCGGGCGCTGCTGGAGCTGCCGACGCCAGTTCACCTTCGACCCCGAGCTCGTTCCTTCGGTGCCGATCGACCCGGTGACCGGGCTGCCGCCCGACGTCGACGAACAGATCCGCCAGGTCGAGCCGGTGCAGCTCGCGATCGAGCGCGCCGTCAAGCAGCCGCTCTGCCGCAACTGCGTCGAGCTCGTCAACGCGGTGCGGGCCGAGAAGATCTACGTCCCTCCCGGTGCCTACCCCGATGAGTGAGTACGAACGCCTGCGCCCCGACACCTTCGACCGGCTCGACCAGCTCGAGCACGAAGGACTACTGCACCGCAAACCCGATCGTCGGCCCCTCTGGGCGGTCGAGGTGAACGGGGCCCGCCTCTACACCAGGCACACGAAGAGCGCGGCGGTGAGGATGGCGCGACGACACCTCGGGCAAGAAGTGAAGCTGAGGAGGATCTGATGACGATCGACGACGACCTGGCGGCGGTCCTCGCCGCGCTGCCGCAAGACGCAGTGGCCGCGCTCGCAGCGATGACGAGGATCACGCGCCGCCTCGCCGTGATCGAAGGCATGTACAAGGAGAAGGATCTGATCGAGCAGATCGAGAAGCGCGGCGCAACGATCGATGCCCAGGCCGAGCAGCTACGGGAACTACAGGAGGAGGCGGAAAAAGTCCTGACTGTCTACAGCGGTTCGGTTGATGATAACGCGCTTTACATCGCGCTCGTTGACCTTGGGGTCGCCCTCTCCCGTAGCAAAGGAAGCGAATGAGCTGCTCGGGCATCATTTGAAGATGAGTCTGATGACCAGAACCATCTGTCTCTGCTGCGGCAGCTACTACGACGCGGACGAGAACTGCCCGCAGATCCCCTTCAAGCCGCACTCGCTGCAGATCGCGGTCGAGGTCTCGAGGCTGCTCTTGGAAGCCGGGATCGAGCACCCCGACAAGCAGGACGTCACCGAAGCGCTCAGGGAGCTCGGCTACCGCTAGACCTGTGGACGCCGCTGTGGACACATGTTCACGGGCGGTGGCGTAGCGTCCGGGCGTCAGCTACCAGGAGGCTCCCGATGACAAGCAGCAGCGACATCGTGCTCGACGAGTGGGAACGCGCACGCGAACAGCTCCGCAGCGGGGTGCGCACGATGATCGTGCTCGGGCTGAAGAAAGGCGCGGTCTACGACGACGCGCTCGAACGGGCCACACAAGAACTCGACGACGCCTGGGAAGCAGAGTCAGATCACGAATGAGAACGGCTGAGCCGTGCTTGCGCGGCAAGCGCGAGATCGCTCGCCCAGACCCCGACCTCCCAGGCGTGCTGCATGTCACGATCCCCGTTCTTCGGAGGCTTCTTGCCCAGCAACCCGCTCATGAAAGCAGCATGAAGCTGCGCAGCCTCGGCGGCGATCCTCGCGTCGTCCTCGCGCATCAGAACCTCCTCACAAAGAAGCAACCTCGCCGCGCATGAACTCGCGGTAGCGCCAGCGCGCGTACGCCTCCGAGCGATCGAGTCGCGAGCGTCCGTCCCGCGGATCGATCACCTCCTTCAGCAGGCCCGCCTGCATCTGCGCGCGCGTGATCTCCAGCTCGCGACGCACGTACTCCTGCTCGGAGATGTGAGGGTCGTACTCGGGTCCGCGACCAGGCTCTGCAGCCACCTCGACAGGTGCCAGCTCGAGCCCCTGACGCTTCGCGCGCATCCGCTCCGCATCCGACTCCCACTTGCGCGGGCGAGCCATGTTCGGAAACCCCCCGTGTTCGTTTACTCGGGCCCCGCGTGTTCGTTTACTCTCGCGCGCGTTGCCAGAAGGGGACAGGCTGTCGCGCGCGTGCCCAGTCGGCGAGCGGCCCCGCGCCAGGCTCCACGCGCGATCGCGCGCGCGCAGGGGTGGGCCGCGCCCACCCCGCGTAGACGCGGGTGCGCGTGCGCGCGATGTCGCGCTCGAGCGCGAGCGCGTTCATCGCGCGCGCGATGAAGACCGCGCGCGCACGATGGGCAGATCGGTACCACCAGCCCTCGAGGCCTCTGACTGCGGCTGGGATGGCTCAACCATGCGGCTTTGCGAGCTGGGATGCCAGGTGGGATGCCTACTCGCCGAGGAGCTGCGAGGCGAGCTGCTGCAGCTCGGCCCAGCCCAGACCAGTGACCTCGTCGGCCGTGCTCGGCAGCTCGACGTCGAGCCGCGCCTCGGCCTGCGGGTAGAGCAGCTCGACGGCCGCGATCGCAGCTCGCTGGCGCGCCACGCTGCTCAGCTCGCCGTCGTCAAGCGGCGCGTCCACGATCGCCTCAGCGAAGTCGTTCGCACGAAGCTGCGCGCGAATTCGGGCCTGCTGCAGGGGTTGCGCGGCGCGTCTCGCCGTGATACCGAGGGATGCCCGTGCATGAGCGCGACGGGCCTTTTCGGCGTGCGCAGCTAGCGAGGCCATCCTGGGATCGGTAGCTACTCCCCCGATGCCGCTGTGTCCGTTGCACAGGCCTGTGTCCCGTCGGCGGATGCCGCGACAGCGCGCGCCGTCTGGCTTCAGCACCCTGCAGCGTCCGTCGTCCTCGCCGTCCCAGAACGTGCAGCCGTCGGGGATCATCGCCGTCTCCGGCACGTTCAGCAGCAACTCCTCGGAGCCGCTTGGTTGAGCGATCGGCTGCACGAAGTTCCCGCTATTTGCGTCTTTCTCTGTTGACAAAACTTGCACCTCTCGGGAATCGGGGCTACTTTCGTAATCGTCACTGATCGCCCCCGTCGGGGGACGCGAAAGTCGGAGTTGAAAGCGTCCAGGGCTGTTGATCAGGAGGAGGAGGCCCACGCCCCGAGCGCACCGCGCGGAGGGAAGAGCTAGCCCAAGGAAACGACACCGATCCTACGGCAGTTGCGCGCTCGCGAGAGCGACCGGTCTTCGACTGGGGCGCGTGACTCGCTGCGACGGGGACACCACCCGGACGCAGCCTCGGCTGGCGAGGGAACGGACAACGAATTTCCTTCTCCTGACAGCACCGAGACCACGGTGTTGCTCGCGTTTGACCCTGATGACCAGCGGTGGCTGGAGCGCTTCGGCGCTGACCCGCGCGAGCAGCGAGTACCGGCGGTGCTGGGTCGAAAGGAGGGGCGCAAGCGCGAGTCACTGCCGCGCGAGCTGCTGCGCACCCTTGGTCAACCACAGGAGGAAGGTCATGCAGAGCATCGAGTACCGCGTCACGTTCACAGGCAACACCAAGGGCCGCGGCGAGCGCGAGTTCCTCGCTGACGCCGATCACGGTCCGCGCAGCGAGATCGTCTGCGTGCTCGCACGCGACATCAACAGCGGCTTCGCGAAGGCGCTGAAGCGCGCGAACGAGCCGCTCGGCAATGGCACTCGGCTCGAGATCGGCAGCGTCGAGTTCTGGCGCGTCGTCTGATGCCGTGCAAGCAGTGCGGCAAGCCGCTCAACCCCGTGCAGGTGATGCTCGGGCCGGTGTGCGGCGAATGCTGTCGCAAGAACCAGAAGGCAGTGACGGGGTAGCGCCCGTCGCTCGGTCAACCACACAGGAGGAAGTCATGAACCGCATCGCTGCTGCTGTCGAGCGCGTGAGCACGAAGCTCGCCGACCTCGACGCTGCCAAGGTCTCGAAGCTTGACGCCGAGATGGCCGTGACGTTCGAGGAGCACTACGCTTTCCAGAACGCGCAGGCTCGCGCGCACGTCGAGCAACGCCTGACGACCGATGAGGCGCAGGTGATCTACATCGCGCTCGGCGAGGTCGGATCCCAGAAGAACGGCGGCTGGGCCGACGGCACCTCGACGGCGACGAAGGTCGCGGTCACGCTCGCGATGGGCGAGCTGCTGGGCCGGTAGGAGGGAGCGCGCGCGAGCGCGCTCACCTCGGTCAACCACACACAGGAGGAATCATGAGCAAGCTTCTCTACACCCGCGGCAACCTGTTCACGGGCTACCCCTTCGGCGTCGAGGCCGAGCGCTCGTTCGGCACGATCGACGTGTACGGGCCGTTCTCGACCGAGAACGAAGCGAACACGTTCGCGCATCGGCTCGTCGAGGATCGGCTGGAGCCCGTGCCTGACGTGCCCGCGTTCCACGGCACGTACGAGAGCGTCAAGGTCGTGCGCATCGAGCTGCCGCAGGCTGGCAGGCGCATCGTCCGGAACGACGGCGGCGGTTACGAGTACGCCGTCTAGCACGCAACCCGCTTCGGCGGGCTAGGTCAACCACACAGGAGGAACACCATGATCACCGCAACAGAGATCACGCTCACCCGCGAGCAGTACGACGCCATCGGGCGGCTGCTCTCCTCGCAGCCTCAGAGCAAGTCTGTCGTCGCGATCCACGTCGAGACGCCGGAGACGAGCGAGACGCCGGATGTGCGCTGGAGGCCGGTGCACGAATTCGTGCGCGTCACCTTCGACGCTGGCTGGGGCACGCTCGCGTACGACATCGACCGCGAGGGCAACAGCGAGCACGTCAGCTTCGGCACGTCCGAGATCAGCGGCTAGCACAGTGCGACGCCTCGCGCGTCGCGCTCGGTCAACCACACAGGAGGAATCATGATCAACGACAACGACTACGTGTACTCGTTCACGCCGCGCTCGATCGACGGCCCGCACTTCGTCGCCGAGACCGAAGAGGATCTCGACGGCATGCTCGGCGGCTTCGTCGGAGCCGAGCAGTGCGACGGCTGCGGCAACAGCGTCTACCACATCGAGTGCGGCAAGAAGCGCGGCTTCGTCGCGGTCTGCGCGATGGACCCGAGCGACGATCCAGAGTTTCAGCACACCGAGCCATGTGGTGCGCGCTACCCGATCACGCTCTCGCTCGCTGGCAAGACCGTGTTCTAGAAGGAGGCGCGCACGCGCGCGCCACCTCGGTCAACCAACAGGAGGAACGATGAACGACAAGCTCAACCTCACCGAGTACGACTTCCGCGTGCGCGACGAGGGCACGATCGTGCTGCTCTACCCGCAGAACGATGCCGCGCGCATGTGGATCGATGAGCACCTGTACGGCGAGGGTGGCGCGCCGGTCTGGTTCGGCGGCGCTGTCACGATCGATCACCGGATGGCTCAGCCGATCCTCGACGGGATCGAGGCCGACGGGCTCGACATCGGACCCGCGACGTAGCGAAGGCGGGCGCGCACGCGCCCGACCTTGGTCAACCACCACAGGAGGAATCACCATGAGCACTAGCTACTGGCCTGAGACAGCGGCCGTCGAGACGCCGCTCGGACCGTGCGACAAGGTCTGGGCGACGAGCGAGACGCACATCGGCATGAGCGGAACGTTCACGATCAACCGCGTCAGCTACCGCGTCCGGCTCGATCTGCACTTGCGCGACGGTGCGTGGCAGGAAGGCGACAAGGACGACTGGTCGGCACGCTTCCACGCGCTGATGGTCGACCGCGAGTGGGACTACCCCGGCGGCAAGCCGCGGCCCGCGACGTCGACGTCAGCTCGCACGAAGGCGCACGACACGCTCGTACCCTGGCTGACGGCGTTCGCCGTCGGCGAGGGCGCAGAGATCCTGCGCACTGCTGGCGTGAAAGACCGTGAGCGCAAGATCGAGTCTGCACGCGCGAAGGTCGAGAAGCTTCGCGCCGAGATCGCTGCGGCGCAGGCCGATCTCGCGGAGCTGGAACGGCACGAACAGACGCTGGAGGATCGCGGCCCGGAGTTGCAGGGCGACGACCTCGACGTGCATCACGAAGAGCACGATCCCGCGTGATGTACGGCTCGCTCGAGGAAGACCTCGCTCTGGAGCACGTCGTGCTCGCCGAGGCCGAGGCCGAGTCAAGGCGCGCCTGGCGCGCGCGGCAGTACAAGCTCGCACAGCGAGCTGATCGTGAGGCGGCGCGTGCGCGCGAGCGCATCGCCGAGCTGGAAGAGAGGGCGCGCGTGTAGCGCGTCCCCTCGGTCAACCGAAAGGAGGTGGTACATGAAACGACTGGTTCCGCGCTGGCGGAAGATGACGTGGGTGCTGCTGATCTGGACCGCACTGATCGCGGCCTGGATGATCTCAGCGGCTGGTTCGGCACACGGCGTCTCTGCGGACTGCCAGCACGACACCGTGCTCAGCGCACAGGCATGCAACAACGCCGAGGACGCCGGGACAGGCATTGCGATTGTTCTGATCGGCCTGCTCGGCTTTCTCGGCTTCGTCGCCTTGTCGCTCGTCTGGTTCATGTCGCGACCCAAGCCGAAGGACTGAACCCAAGGGGACCCGCCGTCTACGGCGGGACCTCGGTCAACCGAAGGAGGAAGCAAATGTCCAAACGAATCGCGAAGAAGCACGTCGTGACGGTCGCGACGGAACAGAGTCAGGCCGCACAGCGGGTGACGCGCGGGTTGCGTGCGCACTCCTGGCAGACGCGCTTCGAGCCGAAGCAGACCGAGCAAGGCACGTTCGCTAGCTCAAGGGCGGCGACCGAAGAAGAACGCCTCGACCAGCTTCGCAACGCCGTCCGCTGGGCGCGCGTCGTCGTACGTGATGCCGAGGCCGTGCTCAGTTGGGTCGAGGCCTACGCGCGGCAGGAAGGAGCGATCGAATGAGACCGCTGGAGGTGATGGGGCTCGCCGAGGTCAGCGTCGAGACCGGCGTGCAGCCGACGACGATCCACGCCTGGATGCGACGCGGGCACCTGCCCGCACCGGACGCGCGTCTCGCGTGCGGACCGATCTGGCGTCGGAGCACGATCGAGGCCTGGAAGTCGGGCGCGGGCGCGGAACGGATCGCGCGCGCTCTCGACTGGGTCTCGCCGAAGAAGGTGGCGTGATGCGCGTGCATCCGGCCATCCTCGTCTGCTACGTGCTCGCGATCGCGCTCGCAGTCACGCTGGTGATCGCGTACCACGCGAGCACGACGCGCGCCGTGATCGTCGTCGCGATCGTCGCCGTCGTCGGCTTCCTGGCGGCGACTGATCGACATCGATGAGAGGACGCGCTTCGGCGCGCTCCTCGGTCAGGTCGGAGAAGGAAGTTCGTTGTCCTCCCCCGAGCATGCTGCGCCCTTCGCGCGTGTGCCTCACGCCGCCCTTGCGGGGGCCCCGGCTCCCTGCATCTTACGCCTCACGGCTTTCTTCGTCATCCCGAGAATTCGGGCGATCTCGCCTGCTCGCAGCCCTTGCGCTGCGAGTTCTGCGACCGTCGACCGGCGCTCGGCGGCGGCGCTGCGCTCGATCAGCCATGTCGGCACGCGCACGCGCGGCATCCAGAGCGCGAGCGTGACGACGCCGAGCTCGAGCTCGAGCGCGGCGAGCTCGTCGAGCCGTCGCGGCTCGTGCTCGACGAGCACGGTCCGGACGAGGTGGTGGCGAGGAGGGTGGTGAGCGCGAAGCCGATCGAGCTGGATCCGTAGCGCGCGGTAGGAGCCGTGGCGCTCGTACGTGCGCTGCAGCCGCTCCCAGGCGTACGGGGGATCGTCCTCTTGGACATGAAGTCGCGATTTCATGTCCGGCTCGCGCGGCAGCTCGGCGGCGTCCGCGAGCGTCATCCCGAGGTAGGCGTCCCACTCCTCGTCGTCGTGCTCGCGACGCCGCCAGCCGCGGCCGTCGCAGACGAGGCAGAGCACGTACATGCGGGCTCGCTGCTTGACCCAGCCCTGCTCGCGACAGTGCTCGCAGGGCACGTAGTGCGACGCTGCGGGACCGCTGTCGGGCTCCAGCGCTCCCCTGGGCGTCGGGTACGGGTCGTTGAGGGTCTCCAGCAGGAGACGCACCCTCTGTACGCGCTCGGCGAGGCCTGACACCTGGCTCCTCGCTCGCTGCGCGAGCTTCCGGCCGTCCTCGAGTTTACTCGCTTAGAGCGAGATTCCCTGGCGCGCCCGCGCGCAGCGTCTGCTATGGATGTTCGCTGCCTGGAAACCCACTCCAGGCCACCAAGAGCTTCGACACAACCGAGACGAGCTACGACCCAGGGGCAGAGACCTCGCACCTGGTTTGGCGAGGTCTCGAGCCCCTGGTTCGAGCTGCCAGGGGGGTGCCTTTTGCATGCCAAGGCTGCGTATCACTGCGCGTAATTCGCGCGGTCTGGTTGCGGGTTCGATTCCCCGAATTTGTAAAGAAAGTGGCCAGTTACTTTCCTTGCTCTTTCCGGGCGATTTGGTCTAGCTTCGAGCGGGTGGCAACGATGACTCGCAGGCGCGATTCCGTGGACAAGGAAGCGGTCGCCGAGCGGCTTCGTGTCCTACGACATCGGCAGGGACTGACCCAGGCAGGACTCGCAGAAGCCGCAGGAGTCGGCGACAGGACGTACCGCAACTGGGAGTCCGGACGCAACGCGCCGCGGATGGGCAAATCGCTCGTGTCGCTCGCGCTGCTGCTGCGGATCGAGCCAGGCCAGCTCCTCTACGGCATGGACTACGGAAAGGAATTTCGCGATGGCTGAAGTCCAGGCGCACATCACGAAGGTGGAGCAAGACCCCTCTTCGGGCTGGGGAAAGGTCTTCACCGACGACGACGAGATCAAGATGTTGAAGACGAAGATCGCCGAGAAGCTGCAGGAGGCGGGCGCGCTCAAGAAAAGCGGCGCACTGGCGCTGATCGAGTACACGACGCGCCAGGGGAACATCAACCAGCACACCGGCCAGCCGTACATCGATCACTACTACGACCGCGCTGGCGCGATCGACGTGCCCGACGAGGACACCGGGATCGACGTCGTGCAGCCGGTGGGACGCAAGACCGATCCCGAGGACGCCTGGCGCATGTGCCTGAACAAGGGCGGCGAGCTGGCCGTCGCGACGCTCTGGCACATGAAGGAGGAGCAGAAGTCGTTCGCGACGCAGAAGCGCGTCGCCTACGACTGGGCGAAGTTCTTCTTCTTCACGCCGCTGCCGCCGCTCGAGGAGCTCGCGTTCGGCGGCGGAAACGGCTTCGGTGCAGGGGATTCTGTGCCGGTGCCCGAGCCTGTGCCCGCCGACGCACCGCCGCCGCATGGGGACGATGACATCCCCTTCTGAGACCGAGCTGATGACGGCCGCGGAGCTGCTGGCCGAGATGCGCGCGCGTGACGCCCGTGTCTACCGAATGCGCGCGCACGCGGTGTTCGCGATCACCAAGAACGCCGAGACCGCGAAGTGGCTGCTCTCGCTCGGCGGGCGCACGTACACGCCGCGGCACGCGGAGGGCTCGTACGACCTGCCGCTCGGCGGTTACCGGCGCGCGAAGGACGGACCGAGCGAGTGGGACATCTACGTGCACATCATCCCCGTCGCGGGCGACGAGACGCTCTGGGAGGCGGCGGGCGGCGTGGTGCCGACCGTCGAGGCGACGGACTTCGCATGAGCCTCGACATTCACGAGCTCGACGCCTTCACGCCGTCGCAGGACTGGAACCTGCCGATCAAGCACTGGTCGCCGTCGAGCCTGGCGATGCTGCAGCGCTGCCCGTATCAGTGGCAGCAGCGCTACCTTCACCACCGCAAGGAACGACCGGGCGAAGCGCCCGTCACCGGCCTGGCCGTGCACGGCGCGCTCGAGACCAACTTCCACCAGAAGATCGGCTCGCACGAGGACCTGCCGCTCGAGGGGCTCCTCGAGCAGTACATGGAGGAGATCTTCCCGCGCACGGTGCTCGCCGAGCAGGAGAAGAACGGCGAGGAGGTGCTCTGGGACACGAGCCCTGACGACGCTCGAGCTCGTGGACGGGTGATGCTCGCGGGCTACCAGAACGCCGTCGCGCCGCGGATCCAGCCGCAGGGCGTCGAGCTGGTGGTCAAGGCCGACTTCGGTCTTCCCGTCCCGATCGAGGGCCGCGTCGACGTCGACCGCGAGGCCTCCGTGATCGACATCAAGACCGGCAAGAGCGCGCAACGCAAACCGAAAGAGGCGTGGCGAATTCAAGCTGCCGTTTACGGCAAGGCGCGGAATAAGCCGGTGGAATTCCACAGTGTTTCCGCAACGGTGAAGACGAACAAGGTGACCGTGCTGACGCCGCTCGAGGAGGAGGGGCTGCTGGTCAGCCCGTCGCGCTTCGAACAGGGCGAGCTCGAGCGCTCGATCAGGACGCTCTCGGCCTGGGCCTGCTTCCTGATGTCGATCTACGGGCCCGACGAGCCCTGGCCGACGACCGGCCGCTTCGACACCTGGGCCTGCGACTACTGCGGCTACCGCCCCGGCTGCCCCGCCTGGAGGACGGCGTGAACCCCGTCACGCACGTCGACGGCTGGCTGATCTGGCAGGGCGGCTACGCGCGCAAGCTGACGCTACGCGAGCGCGTGCTCTGGAAGCTCGGCGTGCTGAGAACGGTGCGCCGCTGATGGTGCGCAAGCTCGGACCCGGCACGCTCCGCGACACGAAGTGGCAGGAGGAGGAGTACCGGCGTCAGATGGGCGACGCCGCGGCCGAGCGCCAGCGCGTCGCCGACTGCGACTGCGAGCCGCAGCGCGTCTTCTTCGGACGCGCGCCTCGGATCGTTCATGCGAAGCACTGCCGCAAGTTTCGGGCCTGGATGGAGGGCCGTCACAAGAACGCAGCCGCGCACGCGAGCGCCGCTGCGCACGCCGACGCGATCAAGCGCTCGGCACCCCCCGTCAGCGAGGAAAGGAGCGGCTGATCCGCTTGCTCGCCACCACACTCGTCATCACTTATTTCTGCACGATCGCAACGACGGTCGGGCTGGGGAAAAACCTCCCCAGGGAACCTATTTCCCCGCCCTGGGCGGAACCGCACCTCCAGCCCGACCGCACCCACGGTCACTCGGCCACGTACTGGCACGGGCGCTTCCTGCAGATGCGCCACCTCGCCTACCACCGCCTGCTGATCTCGCGGCGGCGCTGGCGTCCGACCGTGGACTACGCGCTCCGGCTCGCGAGCGCCGTCTCGGGCGTCAGCTACTGGTCGCTGCGCACGGTCTCCTACTGCGAGTCGACGCACAACCCGTTCGCGACCAACGGCAGGTACAGCGGGCTCTTCCAGTTGAGCTGGAGCCCGTTCGGCTTCAGCCCCTTCGACCCGGTCGCCAACGCCCTCAGCGCCGCGCTCACGGTGCGACACGACGGCTCCTGGCGACAGTGGAGCTGCCAGCCCTGATGGTCGTCGCCGCGATCGCGCTCGCGTTCCTTGTCGGCGTGCTCGTCGGCGCGGTCGTGCAATGGCTGATCGACCTCGAGGAGTTCGCCCGTCGATGAGCGACCAGTACGGCTTCGACTTCGATGACGAGGAGTTCGAGCCCTCGGGCAAGTACTCGGGCAAGGATCCCGAGCCGACCGAGAAGGAGTCGGGCGACGCTGTCGAGCGGCGCGAGCAAGGCAAGCTGAAGCGCCGCTCGGCAGGCCACTTGGTGCTCTACCAGTACCGAGACCGCGAGCGCCACACCGCCTACGACGCCTCGTTCATGGCGACGGGCGACTACCACTCGAAGCGGCGGGAGTCGACACGACTGTTCGAGCGAGGCTTCCTCGTGCACGACGGCACGCTGCCGAATCAAGCTGATGCCGGACGCGAGCACGTCCAGGCGTTTCGGATCAACGGCAGCGGGATGCTCGAGCTCGTCCGCCTGGGGGCCGAGACATGACGCTCGCCGTGATCGAGGAGGCCTGGATGATCCGCGGCGTCGAGGGCCCGAAGTTCACGGTCGGGCCGAAGTGCGCCAACCCCGAGTGCGGCAAGTTCGCCGAGCACGCACATCACATCGTCCGGCGCTCGCAGCTCGGCGGCGACTTCCGCTGGATCGAGATCGAAGGACAGATCGTCGGCAACCTGACCGGCCTCTGCCCCGGCTGTCACGACGACATCACCGGCAGGCTCGGCGGGCACAAGGCGGCGATCCGCTTCCTGAAGGACAAGCAGTTCTACTGGTGCGACGTGCGCGAGGTGAACGGGCACCTGATGTTCCCGAAGCGCGGTCTGCTCCAGCCCCAGCCTCCGACTCCCGACACGCTCGCTGCTCGAGCATCCGGCAAACCTCGCGAGTCGGAGAACTGCCCCTTCTGTGGGCAGACGCGGCGGCGCGCCTCAACAACATCACCACGATCCGACGGCGAGGCGCGCCACCGCAAATCCTGGACTGTGCTCGTGCCCGACGACAAGCTGGAGCGCGGAGCCGAGATCCTCGACACGCTCGTCGACGACCTCGCGGTGCCGCTCGGCGTCGAGCCGAACCGGACCGGGCGCTACTACGTGCTCGTCCCCGTTCTCTACTACGCGCAGAGCAACCGGGAGAATTTTCTCAAGACGATCGAGGGTGTCGGCGGATGAACTGGAGCAAACGCAAGCGCTTCGTCGTCCGCTCGCTCTCGGGCTACCGCTCGATGAGCAGGGGCAGCGTCAACCGCAAACCGACGCGCACTTGGCACGTTCACGATCGCGCCTACAACTTCAAGCTGATCTCGACTCACCACACGCGACGCGCCGCGCGCGCCAAGGCGACGGAGCTGAACAGGTGGCACGAGGACGCCGTCGCGTGAGCGAGTATCGCGCCTTCGAGTTCGTCGTGCCCGGAATCCCGATCCCGCAAGGGTCGAAAAACCCGTGGGGCGGTGAGGCGAACGCGAACCTGAAGCCGTGGCGCGCCACCGTCGCCGAGTTCGCGAACACGTCGCTGCCGCCCGATCACGGGCCGCTTGTAACCGCCGTCGAGGTCGAAGTCTCGTTCGTCTTCCCGCGGCCGAAAGCGCACTACCGCACCGGCAAGAACGCGGAGCTACTGAAAGACAGTGCGCCCTACTGGCACACCGGCAAGCCCGACCTCGACAAGCTGCAGCGCGCGATCGGCGACGCGCTCTCAGGCGTGCTGCTCCGCGACGACTCGCAGATCGCATCGTGGATGGTCGAGAAGCGCTACGTCGACCTGCTCGAGGACGAAGGGCCGCACGCAAGAGTCTGGATTCAGGAGCTGCGATGACCCGCGAGGAGCGCGAGCTGCGCGCGCGCCTGCGCGCCGCGATCGGCGAGCACAACGGACTCAGCGAGCGCCAGCTCGAGAAACACGTCGAGAACGTCGCGCGCGTCGTCGAGAAGTCGAGAAGGAGGAAGCGCTGATGCCCGCCACCATGGAGTACACCGAGAAGCTGGTCGTCACGCACTGCTGGTGCGGGATCGCGCTCGCGATTCCGAGCAACCTGCACCGTGTCGCACACGACGAGGGCAAGAGCGTTCACTGCCCGCTCGGGCACAAGTTCGTCTTCAACGACAGCTTCGAGGAGAAGTACGAGCGCGCGAAATCGCAACTCGCCGCCGCGCGCGCTGCGCAAGACCAGGCCGAAGCGGGCGAGCGGGCCGCGCGCATGCGCGAGGGCAAGCAGCGCAAGCGCGCCGATCGGCTGCAGGCGCGCGCGCACGCAGGCGTCTGCCCGCATTGCAACCGCACCTTCCAGCAGCTCGCCCGCCACATGAAGAGCAAGCATCCCGAGTGCACCGCGGCGTGAGCAGCAACGGCTCGGAGCCTCGCCGGGACCTGCGCGACTACGCGCTCGTCCGGCACACCGAGCTCGAGAGGTACAAGCGCGCACACCGTGGACAGCTCGAGCAGCTCTGCGTGCGCGCGCTCGCACAGGAGCGCACGATCGAACGCCTGCGCGACGAGCTCGACGTCGAGCGCTCGCTGCGCGCGATCGCGCTGCACGACCTCGCGCGCGCCAGCGCAGCAAAGGATCCCCAGCAGTTCATTCGCCGCTGGGAACACGACCACTACGAGCGCGCCAAGGGGTGATCACTACAGAAGAGCTCTGACCACAAGCGACGTGAGAGCGGGACACCAGTCTCGACGAGCGGGGACACCGTAAAAGCTAGGCACGCGACAGCGGTGCAGTTCGAGCTCGAGCGCCGACAGCGGACACGAGCAAGGCTCTGGGGAGAGCAAAGCCGGTGCACCGCGCGCGCTCGAGCTCGAGTGAGCGGGGCTCGAAGAGCGCAAGCAGTGGGACGGCTGGAAACTCTCGACACGCGCACCACTCGGAACAGCCTCGGGCGACTACCTAGCAAGGGAAGAGTGAGACTTGCGCTAAGCTGTGTCCGCTAAGACCGCAGACAGCGGTTCACAGGTCGACCTCAACCCAGGAGGGCAACATGGCAACAAAGCTGAAGAAGTACGGCTCCAGGCCGAATCTGTACATCTCGCAGTACGGCATGTTCTGGTTCGTGGGCGACGTCAACGGCGAGAGGCAGCGCTTCTCGCTCGAGACCAAGAACGAGCGCGACGCGAACCAGAAGCTGAGCGAGACAGAGGCGACGCCGAAGCACAAGCGCGTCGCCAACCGCACGATCAAGTGCAGGGAAGCGTTCGAGCTGTTCATCGAGAACGGCCACGGCTCGAAGAGCAGGCTCGCGCCGACGACGAAGAAGCTGTACGAGGAGCTCTGGCTGCTCTACGCGCTCTGGCGGCTCGGTTCGATGCGCGTGATCGACGTCCGGCCCGCACACATTCGCGAGGTGCTCGATAGAGCAGTGCGGCCGACGAAGGAGGGCGGCTTCGGCCTGAGCCCGACGCGGCACCGCAACCTGTACGTGGCGCTGCAGTCGTTCTTCGGGAAGATGACGAAGGACCCGTTCGCGTTTTCGCCCTACGATCCGGTCGCGCACATCGGGATCGAGAACGTGCCGCCGAAGGTGGAGAGCGAGGCGGTTGGCGAGAAGATCGTGCTCACGCAAGAGGAGATCGACCGGATCGCCGCCAACTTCAAGAAGCCGCCCAGGCCGGTAACCGGCCGCGGCGGCAACGCGCGCTTCAAGGACTCCGACTGGCTCGCGATTCGCAACCGGGTGATGTTCCTGCTGCTCGTCGAGACCGGCCTGCGGATCGGCGAGGCGCTCGCGCTCGAGTGGAGCGACATCCTCTACAAGTCAGACAGATCCCTGCATGCGGCTGGCGCGCTCCCGCACGTCCTGCTCGTCACCAAGCAGCAGAGTTCCGAGTACCGGGCGAAGGATCCGGACTCGCCGAGGTTCGCGCCGCTAAAGGGACGGCTCGACTCGCGCAAGGACAAGGTACGCCGTGTCTCGATCAGCCCCTTCCTCGCCCGTGTGCTCGTCGAGTACATCGAGTACGCCGAGGCGGGCGGGCACCTGGTCAGAGGCGGACTGCTGTTCCCGAACACGGTGCAGAGGATGTCCACTTCGGGTCACGTCGGCGAGGCGATCAAGGCGGCGGCTGAGCAGGCCAAGCTGGGACGCCCGATCAAGACGCACTACACCCGGCACACGTTCATCACGAACCTGATCGAGGCGGACGCGCCCGACGCGAAGATCGAGGAGCTGACCGGCGACGGGATCGGCGTGATCGACGAGCGCTACGGCCACCGCAAGGTCGACTCCAAGGTCTACGACGAGATGAAGTCCTACATGAGGCAGTGAGGAGGAACATGCCGAAGGGAACAGCGAAGAACCAGGCACCGGTCGAGATCGAGTGGGGCGCGCCGCCGGAGCGGCGCACCCCCTCGAAGTACAACGAGGCGCTCGACGAGATCAAGGCGCGTCCGGGAACCTGGGCGCGTCTTCGTACGTTCGAGGGCTCGAGCGCCGCGTACTCGGCCCGCAAGACGGTCGGCAAGGCGGCGGGCCCGGACGACCACTGGGAGATCAGGGTCGCCAGGCTCGAGGAGGGCGACGAGTACGGGATCTGGGCCCGCTACCGCACCGACGAGCAGATGAAGGCGGCGAAGAAGCCGTGAGCGACGAGCAGCTCATCGAGGAGAACGCCAGCATGATGCGCCGCGAGATCATGGGGCGGCTGACGGTCGTCGAGGAGGAGCTCGGGGTGATCGACGGCAACATGGACGACCTACCGTCGCGCGACGCAGAGATCGATCACTTTCTCGGAGTCGCCAAGACCACCGCCGCCGCCCTGCGCGAGCTGCTCGTCGAGCGGGGCTGGCGATGAGCGGCAACTTGCCGGTCCCGTCGACGTACGCCGAGGTGGCGGCGATCCTGCGCAACATGGCTACGCTCGTCGAGGCGGGCGACAGCTTCGAGGGTTCGATCGAGTACTCGATCCCGACGTCAGAGGACGCGCTGCCGCCGCCGACGCTTGACGAGGAGCAGCCAGAGGTGATGGTGCGAGCTGCCTACCGCGTCGGTAACTCGATGGGGCAGGGCGGCATGCACATCATCGGGACGATGAATCCATGAGCGTGGCGACTTGGCCGAGTGGCTAGGCAGCGGACTGCAAATCCGCGCACGCGGGTTCGATTCCCGCAGTCGCCTCCTCGACGAAGGGCCCGCGCAAGCGGGCTCTTCACTTTGTACCTTCGGACGTGAAAAGTATTAGAGTCCGGGTGCGGTGCCGGGGCACCGCTCCCGAAGATGAAACAGCGCCCCGGCGACAAGGAGGCTAGATGAACAAATCTGCGGAGAAACACCTCGCGAAGGCCGAGGAGCTCCTCGAGAAGGGCGAGGGTTTCTACCACAAGGCCGCAGCCGAGATCGTCGCGGCGAAGGAGTCCGACCCGAGCCTGAGCAACCCCGAGGTCGGCAAGCGGTTCGACAGGAGCGAGCAGTGGGTGAGGCAACTCATCCGCTGGCACACCAGCGGGGACGGCTCGCCGTCACCGTACGGGGGCCAGGCGATATCGGCGAAAAAGGACGTCGAGAAGACACGACGGATCCTCCGCGAGGCCCCAATGGAGCAGGTCGAGCAGATCGTGGCCGAGCTCCCGCGCGAGCGTCGCGAAGCGATCGGTGCTGCGGCTGGTCACTCGCGGTTGCAGGCACGTCACGAGATGAACGAGCAGGAGAGGGTCGTCTCGCCGTCGGAGCGCGCAGCGCGGCGCGAGGAGTCCGACACGCTCGCCGAGCGGATGCTCTCCGGCTTCACGGCGATGTCGATCGAGAACCACCTCGACGCTGCGACCGACAAGCTCGAGGAGATGAACAAGCACCACGTCGAGCTACCCGGTCCGGTGATCCGGCGGATCGAGAAGGCGTTGCTCGCCTTCCAGACCGAGTTCGACGTGGCGAAGATGATGGTGGGTCTGGAGGTGGAGTGATGCCGGACAAGGCACGCTGGGAGATCCTCGAGGAGTGGCTGTTCGATCACGAAGGCGAGCCTTTCACGAACCAGACGCTCGCCAACTCGCTGGGGGCCAGCCCGCGGGAGGGCTCGATGCTGATCCGCGCGCACCTCGGCGCGCAGCGCAAGCTCGACTCGCAGACGCTGTACGTGATCAAGCGGGACGGACGGACGAGCAGGGCGGTCTGGACGTCCGGCGAGCGCATGATCGACGCGAAGGCGCTCGGCAACACTCTCTACGAGGACGTCGTGGTCAAGGTCAAGAAGGCGTACGCGCCCGACCTGAAGCGGATCGGCGAGCGCAACCCGCGCTCTCGCCGCTACTGCGAGCGGCGGATCGAGGCGGTCGTCGACGGCGCGCTGAAGGTGCTGGCGGCGTCGATCGAACGCTTCGACGACGAGTAGCAAGACGCCTTCAGCAAGGCAGGGGAGAGGCCCGCGAGAGCGGGTCTCTTCGTGTGTGCGCCCGGACCCCATTGGAATATGGTTTGCAACTGCGGTCACCATCCCAGGGTCACCATCCCAGCCCAGTTTTTGGCTCAACCAAGCGGAAAAAGGGTGGTTTCGCAGAGGCCTGCAAAGTTGCCCCAGGCCTTACGCGAGCACCGGCAACTCTTGAGTGGCTAGTGGTAGAGCCAAACGCGACAGGCGGACTTTCTCTTGCAACTCATTCTTGAGGTCGGGTAGACAGCCCGAAGCATCCCTTTCTGCAAGAGTTGTCGACACACAAAAAAAGGGCGAGGCTCCGAAGAGCCTCGCCTCCCAAGAGCCTCGAAGAAACCTGGCCTCCGAGACAGCTTGAGTGTACTGGGTTGGTGACAATTGGGGACAGTCCTGCACGTTTCTTAACCGAAGGTTCGAGCTCCTACGTAGTCGGAGCGGCCAGCCAGGTTCGAGACCCTGACGGTCGATCCGGTGTGCGGTGCCTCGATGAACTTGCCATTGCCGATGTAGATCCCTACATGGCCTGGCAGGTTGCCTCGCGGATCAGAGCCGCGGAAGAAGACCGCGTCCCCAGGCTGCGGGTTCTTGACCGGCGTCCCTTGCTTCCACTGGTCGTAGGTGGTGCGTGGGATCTGGATGCCAGCTCGAGCCCAGCCGTACTGCAGCAGGCCTGAGCAGTCGAAGCCTTTCGCTGACTCACCACCCCAGACGTAAGGGACGCCGAGCTCCTTACGGACTGCGTCGACGACGCTTGAGCGGCCGACTGAGCGCGTCCCTGAGGGCACGGCGGTCAGGGGAAGAGTTGAGGTCGGTGGCGGTCCCGGCGTGTCTGGGCTCGGCTGACCGGCGACCGAGCTGACCAGGCTTGAGAGCTCGGCGCTCGGCGAGAGGTTGCG
>Ga0126383_10000389_pt1 | contig 23984 bp, 24 predicted proteins | sample PanSoiMetPlot_35_FD_96882 | JGI IMG/M metagenome (GOLD analysis project Ga0126383, IMG submission 96882) | Tropical forest soil microbial communities from Panama - MetaG Plot_35 | ecosystem: Environmental > Terrestrial > Soil > Tropical forest > Bulk soil | place: Panama | collected 2016-02-17
GGAACGCTGTGAACAACGCCACGGTGAAGATCGGCAGGTTATGTTGGTAGGCGACCGCGAGAATCGCGTCCTTACTGAAAAATCCGCTCAAGGGCGGACAACCGATCAACGCCAGCGCGCCCGCAGCGAAAGTGACAAATGTAATCAGGAGCTTTCGCCCTAGCCCGCCCATCTTCCAGATGTTCTGTTCGTGATGAAGCATCACGATGACCGAGCCGGCCGCGAGGAACAGGAGCGCTTTGAAAAACGCGTGAGTGAAAAGGTGGAACATGGCCGCCTCGTTTGAGGCGAGCCCCACAGCCATCACCATGTAGCCGAGTTGCGACAGCGTGGAATAGGCAAGAATGCGTTTGATGTCGTCTTGCTGTGTCGCGATCAACGCGGCCATCACTGCGGTGATCGTGCCGACCCACGCAACAACCAGAAGCGCGGTTTGTGACGCTTGAATGATGAACGCGACACGCACCAGCATGTAAACACCGGCTGCGACCATCGTGGCCGCGTGGATCAACGCCGAGACTGGCGTCGGACCTTCCATGGCGTCGGGCAACCAGACATGCAGCGGAAATTGGGCAGATTTTCCGACCGCGCCGCAGAAAATCAAAAGCGCTACAATTGCGACAAACGTTGTGTGACCACCGAACATTGACATTCGTGGCGCGATTTCGGCGAAGACGACTGAGCCGGTGGTCGTCCAAATCATCAGGATCCCGATCATGAATCCGAAATCGCCAATGCGCGTGGTGATGAATGCCTTGTTTGCTGCGTCGGCTGGGGCGTCTCGAAAGAACCAGTGACCGATCAAGACATACGACGTGAACCCGACCAATTCCCAAAAGATGAAAAGCATCACGAAATTGTTCGACAAAACGATCCCGAGCATCGCGAACATGAACAGCGACAGCGCCGCGAAATAACGCGACTTGCCTTGGTCGTCTCGCATGTAACCGAGCGAATAAATGTGAATGAGCGCGCCGACGCCGGAAACCAGAACCGCCATCGTCCTGCTCAGCTGATCAAGCGTCAGGCCAAGCGGCACACGAAAGATCGGCGTGAGATCGATCCAGACGAACTCAGGTGCGGCCGTGGCTGACTGAGCAAAGATGAAACAACTGCAGCCAAAACTTACGAGCACCGCGGCGATTGAAATGGCACTGCTCAGCGATTTCGATCGGAGCGTGAACAGCGTGATCACCACGGTGCTGAGCAGCGGCGCGAGCAGGATTAGCCATGGGGAAAGTGAGTTCATCCGATGTAATGCCGAATGCCGAATGCCCAATGCCGAATTAATGATGAAGCACGAATGACAAATAGATCCATGGCAAGGCAGACTCTTTCGTCATTTGTCATTCGGGCTTCCTTCGTCATTCGTTTATTCGTCATTCATCATTTGCGCGGCCTAGTGCTGACTAGAACTTCAGGCTGCTAATGTCCTTCACGTCTGTCGTTTGCCTCGCGCGATACAACGCGACGAGAAGCGCAAGCCCCACCGCTACTTCAGCCGCCGCCACCGTGATGACGAAAAATACGAACACTTGCGCGTTGTAATCCGGCAGCCCGTTAGCACCGACGCGAAATCGCGAGAAAGCCACGAGCGACAGGTTGGCCGCGTTCAACATCAGCTCGAGCGACATAAGGATAATAATGAGATTGCGGCGTAGCATCACACCGGCGAAGCCGATCGTGAACAGAATCGCGCTTACGACCAAATAATCGCCGAGCGTGATCATGTTACCGTGGTTCCCGTCCGCTCAGCAGGACCACCCCGATTGTGGCAACGAGCACCAGGATGCCGATGATTTGGAAGGGCAGATTGTAGTTGTTGAAAAGTAGCCGGCCGATGTTCCACACATCATCCGTTGTCGATTTTGCCAGCGGCGGAAAGGTGCGTCGTGCAGGTTGAACGTGCCCAATCACAACCCAGATCTGAACCAAGAAAATCATGGCCACTCCAATGGCGCCGGCGGTGGCAAGCCAGTTGATCCGGCGCCGTTCTTCGGCGCGGATATCGAGCAGCATGATGATAAACAGGAAAAGCACCATCACTGCGCCTGCGTAGACGAGAACCTGAATGATCCCCACAAAAAACGCGTCGAGGGACATGAACAGCGCTGACAACCCGAGGAAGGAAACAACCAGGCTGAGCGCGCTCGCGACCGGGTTGCGATTGAGGACCACAGCCGCGCCGAAAATCACAGTCAGCGCTGCAAAAATCCAAAATAAAAACGGCGACATCAGTTTTAATTTCGAATTTCGAATTTGAAAGCCTGGCCGTTGCTTCGCATCCGTTGCAGCGAATTTCGAATTTGGCGGTTCACTTTCTCTCGTTCCATTTGAGCACCACGCCGTGCATTACTCCGCCGATCTCGAGAAGTTTGTCCTTGTGATGTACCATGTCGGCACGGGTGAAGCCGGTGATGGCGTAATCTTTGCGCAGAAAAATCGCCTGCTCCGGACAAACCTCCTCGCACATCCCGCAGTAAATGCAGCGGATCATGTCGATATCGAATTCTTGAGGGAATTTCTCGACCTTCGCGAAACGGTCGGACGATGGAATCTCGCCTGGAATGATTTTGATCGCGCGCGGCGGACAAATGAATTCGCAAAGCTGACATGCTACGCACCGCACCCGTCCATCCGCATCACGCACCAGCGCGGGTGCGCCGCGGTAGTAATCCGGCAGGTGGCTGTCCCATTTTTGCTCGGGATATTGCATGGTCACCCTAGTGCGTCCGAGCAGCATGTTCTTGAAATGCTTGAATGTGATAGCCAGACCGGCGGCAATGGCTGGCAGATACAATCGCTCGCGCCAGTTCAATCTCGGTCGTGGAACGGTAATCGTCATGATCAGAATGACGAATGACGAATAACGAATGACGAATCAATGACGAAGCACAAATGACCGGCACTGTTCCGACGGTGATCGGGTCTTGGAGCTTCGGGATTCGGATTTCCTTCCGGCTTCGTCATTCGGTTTTCGTCATTACTTTGGTAGAAACGCCATTAGGCCTGCGACAACAAAGATGTTCACCAACGCGATTTCGAAAAAGAAAAGCCAGCCCAGCCGCATCAGCTGATCCCATCGCAATCGCGGTAGCGTCCAGCGCACCCACATGAAAAAGAAAATCACGACTGCCACCTTTGCGAAAAAGACTGCGATGTTGATCAGGCCGAAGATCCATCCGTGGGAGCCATCTGGAATTCCCGGAAAATGCCAGCCGCCAAAAAATAACGTTACGACAACAGCGGACCCGGTGATCATCGCGGCATATTCGCCGAGAAAATAGAGCGCGAACTTCATGGAGCTATATTCGGTGTTATAGCCGCCCGCCAGCTCCTGCTCCGCTTCCGGCAGATCGAATGGTAGCCGGTTTGTCTCGGCGAAAATCGCAATCATGAACACTACAAAAGAGATGATCATTGGAATCGCGAGAAGCCATTTCCATGGATTCATCCAATCGCCAACGAAAGGCGCGATGAACCAGCCGTGCTCGACCTGGTACTGCACAACGCTCGTCAGCCGCAAACTTCCAACAATGAGAAAAACCGGAATGACGGCGAGCCCGAGCGAAAGCTCGTAGGAAAGCATTTGCGCGCTGGAACGAATGCCACCGAGAAAGGGATATTTCGAGTTTGACGCCCAGCCGCCAATGACGATCCCGTAAACGCCTAACGAGGAGATCGCGAAAACAAAGAAAATCCCGACGTTGACGTCCGCAATCACCATCGGCACACCGAACAACGTGCTCCCGAATGGCACCACTGCGATGGTGATAATGGCTGGCGCTACCGCCAGACACGGCGCCAGCCAGTAATAAAACGTATTGGTGGAACGCGGCGTGAAATCCTCTTTCAGCAGCAGTTTGAACATGTCCGCGATTGGCTGGAACAGACCAGCGGGCCCAACGCGATTTGGTCCGACGCGGTCTTGAATAAACGCGCTGACCCGCCGCTCGGCGTACACGACATAAGAAACCATGAATAAGATCACCCCGAGGAGAATCGCGATCTTTAGCAGCGAGGTAATGATGAAAAAAGAGTCCATTGAGCGCGTGCAGCGTTACTGTGTTGCAGCAGCTGACGATTTACAACGTTTCTTGCTGTAGAGTGCACTGTCCTCAGCGAAAAATTGCTGCGGTGCTGCCAGTAATTGGACTCCGCTCAGGACAGCGCACGCTACAGCTACTGCCGGGGGCGCCTCTTGTGGTTCAATGCTCGACGCGTGGGACACGCGCTCGGGTCTCGTGCACCTGTTCGCGAACTGCGCGGCGCCTTGCCTGAATTTCGATTGCTTCCTCGATTGCTTTCTCGTCTCGTGGATGCATCGGGGGCAGCTCTTCAATTTGCAAGATGTGCACGCCGAGATCGCCGATTTTGCTCAGGGTCAACCCGGCAAATTGCGGGACTGTTTCGCTGATCTGGTGGAAAACGTCTTCGATCGAGTGAAGCGCATCGCCTCCGCCGATTGCCTGGAGCAAATCGCGTAAAATCTCCCAATCATCGCGCGCGTTCCCAGGCGGGCGAGTCGCTCGGTTGAAACGTTGCAACCGGCCCTTGCCATTTACCATCGAGCCGCGCTTTTCGGCAAAACCGCACGCGGGGAGGACAACAGTCGCATTCTTCGTCGCCTCGTTAGGCAAAGTATTCATCACGACCAGGGCTGGCAGTTGCGCGAGTTCTTCCACCGACAAGCCCAAATGCATCGCGTTCTCTTTCAAAATCAGCAGCGCTTTGATCTGACCGGATCTCACCGCGCTGGCAATGGTCACCAGTTTTGCGCCTGGCGCGGAGCTGGAACGTAGAATCAATCGCGCCCCGTTCGTGTTCGGATTGCGATCTTTGCTCAGCAAAATGTGGTCTCCTTTCCCGCGTCTCGGGATGATATCGATGCATTTCACTGTTAACGAGTTGGCCAACTGCGTCGTTAGCCAGAGCTCTTCGTTTGTCATCCGCCCCGAAGCGACGATGGCAATCTCAGACCCGGCAAACTGTTTTAACTGAAGCGCTGCCTGTCCGATCGCCGTCGGCCAACCTGCCGCAACCAGTCTTCCCTCGGAACGAATCTGCGGTTCCAGCAAGCGGTCCTCGGCTTCCAAATAATTGTAATTGAGCCGTCCGTAATCGCACATCCAAGAGGAGTTAACGTGATCGTTCTCGCGCGGCGTTTGGCGATAGATCACGTCCTCGCGGGTTCCGATCACCGTGTTGCAGCCGGTCGCGCAACTTGTGCAGATGCTTTTGGTTTCTTTCAGAAACCAGACCCGCATTTTGAAGCGGAAATCGGTGGAGGTCAGCGCGCCCACAGGGCAAATGTCCACGGTGTTGAGCGAATAATTGTTATCCAACGACCTGCCAGGGTGCGCCGTTAAAACAGTGTGACTGCCGCGAGCAACGAACCCGAGCACGTCGTCGTGCGCGATTTCCTGGCAGAAACGGATGCAGCGAGAGCAGAGAATGCAGCGCTCGTCATCCAGTGTGACGCGCGGGCCAACCTGCACAGCTTTCGGCTTCTTCACTTTGTTCTCCAGGAATCGCGATTGCGAATTGCCGTAGTCGACGCTGAACTCCTGCAAACGGCATTCGCCCGCCTGATCGCAGATTGGGCAATCGAGCGGATGATTGATCAGGAGAAATTCCATCACGCCGCGCTGACACTCCTTTACCAGCGGTGAGTCTGTGCGAACGGCCATGCCTTCAGCGACATCCTGTGCGCAGCAAATTTGTGGACGTGGCATCCAGTTGATGATCGGCTTGCCATCGGCGCCGAGCTCCGGCTTCCGATCCGGACCCAGCCTCGGAAATCCCATTTCGATCAGACACATCCGGCAATTGCCCGGCGAGCTAAGTTTTTTATGATAGCAATAGCGCGGCACGAAAACCCCAACCTGCTCACAGGCCTCGATCACCCGCGTGCCCTTCGGAAACTGATGCCAGACTCCATCAACCTGGACGTTGAACATTGCCGTGTTCAGATCGGACATAGCTAAGGAAAGCAGGAACGCAGGAAATTTTTACAGTTGCAGATCAATTTTCTCGAAGCCTCGTTCGCGGCGAACTCGCTTTACGGTCAACGGCATCGACGAAAAGTTAAGGATTAGACCGTCGGATAATCCCGCGGCCTTAAGATAGCTGCGGGCGATTGCGAAGTGGACATTCTCCAGCGCCTCGACAGCCTTCAACTCAAGGACGATTTTCCCTTCGACGACAAAGTCGAGTCGGTGCTCACGAATCTGATGATCGCGGTAGAAGAGTGGAATCGCCTTTTGGCGCACGAAAGCAATTCCGCGGATAGCAAATTCAACGGCAAGCGCCTGCTCGTATACCGACTCGAGAAAACCTGGCCCAAGCTCGCGATGTACGGCGATCGCCGCTGCAATGATCGACTCAGTGATTTCCGAGTCTCTCAATTTCGTTCCTGCCTTCCTGCTTTCCTCAGACATATTCAGATCGTGCCTTTTGCGCCGGCTTTTTCCCAGCCGGGGTCGTGCGCCATGGGGACGGTGGGAATCGACTCCTCGTCGATCAATTCCTCGGGTGCGTATTCCGGCGGGAGGGGTGGGGGAACGGGTTTTTGCGCGCGGGCCGCAAATTCTTCGGAGAACTTTTCGACAAAACTTTGCGTCGGCCAAGCGCACGCTTCGCCAAAGGCGCAAATGGTGCGCCCTGCGATGTTGTCGCCAATCGTCTTCAATGTCTTCGGATCTTCAACCACGCCGCCGCCGCGTAGCATGCGGTCGGTGATTTTTTGCATCCAAAGCGACCCTTCCCGGCAGGGTGTGCATTGGCCGCAGCTCTCGTGTGCGTAAAACTTGTTGATGTTGTTCAGCACCCAGACCATGTCGCGGGAATCATCCAGCACGATCACGCCGCCGGAACCCGCCATCGAGCCCGTGGCTGCCAGTGAATCGAAATCCATGGGAATATCGTCGATCGAGATTTCGCGTTCAGTTGTCGAGCCATCCGGTTGTCTTTCCTTGAGCTTGAAGCGCTCATCGGCGCGCAACACTTTCGCCGAGCTCCCGCCTGGAATGACCGCTTTTAATTTCCGCCCCGGTCGCAAGCCGCCAGCCATCTCGTAAATCAACTGACCCATGGTCACAGTGCCAACTTCCACTTCGAAGTAGCCGGGATGTCGAACATCACCGCTGACGCAGAGAACTCGCGTGCCGGTGTTGTTAGGCCGGCCTAGGCGCGCGTACTCGGCGCCACCGATGGCGATGATATGCTTAATGTTACAGAGTGTCTCGACGTTGTTCACGATCGTCGGACACATGTAGAGACCCAGCACCGCCGGGAAATACGGTGGCTTGATGCGCGGATACCCGCGCTTGCCCTCGAGCGATTCGATCAATCCGGTTTCCTCACCGCAAATGTAGGCGCCTGCACCCCGATGAATGTAAAACTCAACGTCAAAGCCGGATCCCAGAATATTTTTGCCAAGAAAATCATGCCCCCGCGCTTCCTCGATAGCGCGCTCGAGGATCTTCGCTCCGTCGGGGAATTCGCCGCGTGTGTAGATGTAGGCTGTGTGCACGTTAAGCGCGTAACAAGAGATCAACATTCCTTCGAGCAACTGATGCGGATCGTAATGAATGATGTAGCGATCTTTAAACGTGCCCGGCTCGGATTCATCGGCGTTGCAGATCAAATACACCGGCCGTTTTTCATCCGGCTTGATGAAGCTCCATTTCAGACCACATGAGAACCCGGCTCCGCCGCGGCCGCGGAGTCCAGAGTTTTTAACCTTGTTGATGATGTCAACGCGCGACAGGGTCAACGCTTGCTTTAGTTGTTCGTAACCGCCGTCGCGCAGGTAACAATCGATGTCGCTTGTCCAACCGGGGCGCCCGATGTTTTTGTAAACCAGGCGGTGCTCCATCGGGTGCGGCGGCCAGGCCAATTCCGGATTGCCGATGGCCGATCGCTTGCCTGCAGTAGCCTCGGCATAGGCCGGTCGATTGCCGATCACGTCCGTTGCGGATTCTGGATTTACCTTCTCGTGTAGTTCTTCGCCGATCATGCACACTGGCGCGGTGTGGCAGCTAGCAAGGCATTCGACGAATTCGACGCTGTAATTCCCGTCGGCGCTGATCGCGATGGGATTATGCATTTCTTCTCCATCACTCGGGCCCTCGATTCCTAGTTTCACGCGCAGGTTTTCCATCAATTCGAGTCCCCCGGCCATCGCGCAACTGAGCGTGCGACAGATGCGGATATGCGTTTTACCGGCCGGCTGCTGGCGAAATATCGGATAAAAAGTGACCAGCTCGAGAATATTGATGGGTTGCAAACCCAGCTTTTCGGCAATCCAGAGCACGGCTTCGTCGCTGATGAACCCGAAATGTTCCTGCCACAAATGCAACAGCGGCATCGCCGCGCTTCGACAGCGCTCACTCGGATAACGCGCAATCGCATGTTCCATTTTCCGCTCCAGTTCGGCAGGAATTTCGATGCGCGTTGAGTTTGCCATGTCGGAACGTAATCCAGCGCAGGGATTCGCGGCAAATCGCGTTTCGTACAGCGGCCGCTGCCCTCAGTGGATCTCTCCAAATGTGTAGCCGCGTGCAACCTGGTGCGCTGAGGAGAGCGCACGTTACGGCGGGTTAATCCGACAGCGTGCTGTCTTTGGACTGCACCTTATCGTCCTTGAAAGTGATCGTGACCGTGTCTTTGCCCTGCCGGTAAACGTAAGTCGTTTTCTTCATAATCACGAAGTCTTCGGTGGTAAGGGAAGTCGGCGGCCCAAGAATCGATTCCACCTGTTTCTTCGACATGCCCTCCGCCACCTGATCCACGTTCGCCTTTGTGATGCGTTTGCTAGAGCAGCCGGCGAGCACGAGCATGAGCATGAGCGCGAGCATGAATCGTGACACAAACCATGACACGGCACTCATCGGTACCATTGGTCGCATCAGTCTCATTCGCATCATCTATCGCATTCGCCCATCACGAAGTCCAGACTGCCCAACACCGCGGGCACATCGCTGACTAAGCAGCCGGGCAGCAGCTCCGGGAGAATACTGAGGTTTACGAAGGATGGCGCGCGAATTTTCAACCGATATGGCACGCCGCCGCCTCTGCTGTTGATGTAAAAGCCAAGTTCGCCCTTGGGATTTTCGGCGCCGAAATAAACTTCGCCCGGCGGCGCATCGAGCCCCTCTGTGACCACGATGAAATGATGAATTAACTCTTCCATTTTCGTCATCACCCGTGATTTCGGAGGAGTCATGTTCTTCCAGTTGGAAACATTGAGCGGACCGCCAGGCAGTTTCTCGACCACTTGCCGCAAAATCCGCGCGCTCTGACGCATCTCTTCGACCCGCACCAGATAACGATCGTAACAATCGCCCGCGCTGCCGACAACCACGTCGAAATCGTACTGGTCATAATCGAGATACGGATGTTTGCGGCGCAAATCGTGTTCGACTCCGCTCCCGCGCAGGTTTGGCCCGGAAATCGCGTACGCGATCGCGCGATCCTTCGAGATGACGCCGATGTCTTTGGTGCGATCTACAAAAATCTTGTTCCGCGTCAGCAACCTGTCGCATTCGTCAAGACTCGGGCCAAAGTCGTCGAGGAATTTTTTTAGCTGCGGAACAAAGCCCTCGGGAAGATCGCGGATTTGCCCGCCCACTCGCGTGTAGGACGTGGTAAACCGCGCGCCGGTCAGGAGTTCGAAAAGGTTGTAGAGTTTTTCGCGCTCGGTAAACGTGTAGAGAAAAACGGACATGGCGCCTAGATCGAGCGCCATCGCGCCGAGCCCAAGCAGATGCGAGGAGATGCGTGATGTTTCGCAGCAGATCGTGCGGATCGCTTTTCCGCGCGAGGGAATGTCCCAACCCATCAATTTTTCCACCGCGAGTGCGTAGGCCACGTTGTTTGAGAGCGGGGCGAGATAATCGAGTCGATCTGTGTACGGCACGAACTGGTTGTATTGCATGTTCTCGGCGATTTTCTCGTCGCCGCGATGGAGAAACCCAATGTCCGGCGTGGCTTTGGTGATGATTTCGCCATCCAGCTCCAGTACGAGCCGCAAAACGCCGTGCGTGGCTGGATGTGACGGCCCCATGTTAAGGACCATCTTCTCGCCGATATCGTCCTCACCGGGTTGGCGCAGTGCTGCGTCGGCTGCGGCCACTCGCGTAACCGGGTCCGGTGACTCAATCTCGCGCGTCGTGAATGGCATAGGCTCGGCAATCAATTTACGCTGCCGCGTCAATCACCGCGCGCAAGCGCAATTTCCGACAAGCACAGGCCGGCGGTCTGTGCTCCCCGGACATCACAAAGCCGCGCTCGCGCTCGCGGTGAAACGCGATTAACTACGTCGCCATATGACAAAGAAAATCGCACTACTTTTCGCCGGCCAGGGCGCGCAGTGCGTTGGGATGGGGCGCGACCTCGCTGAGCAGTTTCCTGCCGCGGCGGATCTTTTTCGTCAGGCCGACGAAATTCTCGGCCGAAATTTAAGCGAGATTACCTGGAACGGGCCTATCGAGGAATTGACCAAGACTTCAAATTGTCAGCCGGCGCTTTACATTCACTCACTGGCGGCATTCGCGGCATTGCGCGACGTCGCTGGCGAATTCTCTGTAGGAGGCGCGGCTGGTCTGTCGTTAGGCGAACTCACCGCGCACGCTGCGGCGGGCACATTCAATTTTGCGACCGGTCTAAAGCTGGTGCAGAAACGCGGCGAATTCATGGACGAAGCGTCCGCAAGCACGCGCGGCGGCATGGCGGCGATGATTGGTGGCTTGGAAAACGACGTGCGCCGGCTTGCTGCTGATGAAGATGTCGATATCGCCAACATCAATGCCCCCAACCAGATCGTCATTTCCGGCGAGTTGGCGAACGTCGAGACGGCTGTCGGTGTGGCGAAAGAATACGACATCGGCCGCGCAACGATGCTCAATGTTGCCGGCGCATATCACTCACGCCTGATGGAAAGCGCCTATGAAAAATTAGAGAAAACCCTGGCCGCCGTTCCGATCCAATCACCGCGTTTCCCCGTGATCGCCAACGTGACGGGCGAAGAAGTGAAAACGCCTGAGGAAATCCGGGAGACTCTACGCGATCAAGTGATCGGAACCGTGCGGTGGACAGATTGTATCCAGCGCCTTACACAGCTGAGCTGTGATTTTTTCATTGAATTGGGACCAGGCAGTGTGCTGGCTGGTTTATTGCGGCGCACGCGCAAAGACGCCGATGTGATATCGGTCAGCGACGCTGAGACAGTGCACAAGTGCGCTGAGAAAATTGCTGCGCAAAATCAGTCCCACTAGGATTCACCTGGGGATGGCACTGGAATCTACAATATCGGCAAGTCGACCTGCATCTTCGCGAGGAAAATCGCTCGCGCAACGTGGCGCCGAATACTTTGGTATGACCGGGCCGGTGGAGTTGATGGCAGCTGTGAGCCTTTTGGCGCTCATGATCGTGCTCAAATTCGTGAATGTGACCCGGTACCGATTCGATAGCGATGAGCCCCAGCATATGCATGTGATCTGGGCTTGGGCGCGCGGGTTCGTCCAATACCGCGATGTGTTTGATAATCACATGCCGCTGTTCCATATCATGTTCGCGCCGATTTTCGGCCTGATTGGCGATCGAGCGAGCATTCTTTGCTGGATGCGTTACATTCTGTTGCCGATGTACTTTGTAGGTGCCTGGTGCACCTACCGAATTGGAGAATTACTTTTTTCGCGGCGCGCCGGTATCTGGGCAGTGATTCTGGTCGGCCTTTATCCCAGTTACCATTCAACTTCGTTTGAATTTCGCCCCGATAACCTCTTGGCGCCACTTTGGCTTTTGTGCATCACCACGCTGCTCAGGGGCCCCCTGACTTTGGCTCGAGCTTTGATTAGTGGACTTCTCCTTGGGCTTTGTTTCAGCGTCTCGATGAAGTCGGTTCTCTTGTTTCCGGTGCTCTTGGCCAGTGCAGCGATTGCGCTCCTGCTGGTGAGCAAAGAGCAGAGCTCACTCCTGCCTACATCTTGGATGTGTGTCGGGGCGGGGCTTCTTGTAGCCCTCCTTCCTCCTGCAGCCGTGGCGCTCGCTTTTCGTGGGGTGTGGCGCGATTTCTATTACTGTAATTTTGAGCACGACGTTATCCCGCATGTTGATGCTAAAACTTACGCAGCTTGGTGGATCGTAATTTTCGCGCTCGTACTCGGGTTGGCGATTTACCTTGCGCGGATCATTGTCCGCGCGGCGCCCGGGTCGGTAATCGCCTTTCGACGTGGGTTTATCTTTCTCGCATGCGGCGTCTATCTGCTGGTTCTGCATAGCTTTTACGTGCTGATTCTGCACACGCCCTGGTATCGGGTGCCCCGGCAGAATTATCTTCCGTTTTTTCCCCTTGGGTTCGTGCTGGTTTCCGGAGGCTTGCTTGCGATTTCGCCTCATCTGGAGAAATACAGCCCACATAACAATCATTATTTGCGGCGGCTTTCTCTTCCGGCTTTCATCGCTCTCGTGGAACTCACTTTGCTGATTATCACGCGTCCGCCTTGGATCAACGGTGCTCGACTCGAAACGAATTTGCTCCGCAGCGTTCTGAAAGTAACCGACCCCGGCGATTGGGTCCTCGATTGCAAAGGTGAAACGATCTTTCGGCAGCGCTCCTTTTGGCCGGTGACCGAACGCGTCACGTTGCAGCGCCTCGCGCTTGGTCTTATGACCGATAACGGTCCCGAACGAGCTGTCGAGACGCGCACGTGCGTAGCGGTCATGGAGGACCGAATGCCCCGTCGCACAAGAAAATTTATCTGGGAAAATTACGTTCCTGTCGGGGACGGCTTGCGCGTAGCGGGAAGAGTTTTGAAACCATCTAGGAAGAATGGAGGCCGGATAGGTTTTGAAGTCGTAATTCCGGCCAGGTACAAAATTGTCGCCCGGGAAGGTTCGGTTACCGGAACACTCGACGGCATGGCATATGATGGCGACCGCGCGCGTTTCCTCGCGCCAGGGAAACATACTTTCGCGCCAACGTCATCTAGAAAAGAACTCGCGTTTCTCTGGGCACAGGCAGTTGATCGCAACTTTCTTCCCGAGGAATTCTCCCACCCTTCCGGAAAACAATAAGAATTCCGGCGTTACCATATGAGTGAGTTGAATGGGTTCGCAAATGTGCGGAAAAACTGTCAGTGGCGCGATGGAAGGGGTGCGAAGCCGCCCCGCACTCCAAAAGCACTTCGTGCCAAACATACACGGGCGCTGTTAGGTTTCGCGATAGCTTTAGAAGTGCACACGCGTCCTAGCGTCGCTTTTGAAAGGGCTCCACGCTATTGTGCGGCTATTAGTTAAATCGACAAATTGGCTCAGGTTACGTAGTTTCTGCACATGACGTTGCAAGAACGCGTGGACTCGGACCTCAAAGAGGCGATGCGCGCCAAGGACCCGACCAAATTGGGCGTGCTGCGCATGCTTAAATCGGCGTTGAAATACGCCGCGATCGCAAAATCCGGCGCGGAGGCCGAACTCACTGATGCAGAAGCAGTCCAGGTGATCCGCAAGCAAGCTAAGCAACGCCAGGATTCGATCGAGAGTTTTGAAAAAGGAGGGCGCGCCGAATTAGCTGACAAAGAAAAGGAAGAGCTAGCGATTTTGAATAGTTATGTGCCGCAGGCGATGAGCGCAGACGAGGTCGCGAGAGTGGTGCGCGAAACAATTACCGAGCTCGGCGCTACGTCGAAAGCGCAAATGGGCGCAGTGATGAAAGCCTTGCAGGCGAAGGTAGCTGGCCGCGCCGATGGCAAAACGCTGAGCGTGGAAGTGCAAAAACAGCTGGTCTCGTGAATTGAGAATCGAGATTCGTGAATCGGTGTGACGATGTAACGATTCACGATGTAACGTGTTCGCCATGCTCTCAGCCATCATCGTCGCCGGCGGCAGCAGTCAGCGCATGGGATTCGACAAATTGTTTGCCATGATTGCGGGCGAACCGGTGATCGCTCACGCAATCCGCGCGTTCGACCGCGCGAGTTCCGTCAGCGAAATCATTGTTGCAGCGCGCGAAGAACGGCATGATGAAATCAAAAAAATCAGTCGCGACGCCGGTTTCAAGAAAGTCCGCTCCATTGTTCCCGGCGGCGAACGTCGTCAGGATTCCGTGCGCGCCGGCTTGGATCGGGTTGGGCGCAAAGCGAAATATGTGGCCGTGCACGATGCGGCCCGTCCGTTGATTACGCAGGAGCAAATCGAACGCGCCTTCAAACAGTGCCGGGTCCACGGCGCGGCCGCCTTGGCACAGCCAGTCAACGACACATTAAAGCGCGCAGATGTTAATCTTGTCGTCAGCGATTCGGTCGATCGGCATCAACTGTATGCGATGCAAACGCCACAAATTTTCGAGCGAAAATTGATCGGGGACGCCTACCGCGCCGTTTACGCGGAAAACATTTCGGTGACTGACGAAGTCTCCGCAGTCGAGCGACTCGGCCACAAGATCGCGCTCGTTCTTCACGACGACTTTAATTTCAAAATCACTTACCCGCGCGATTTGTCGGTTGCGAAATTCATCCTCCGTGAGCGAACGAAGGATGGTCGGTAGGGCGCGTCGCTCCGTGCGCGCCGTGGCGTGAAATGGCGAATTTAAAGACGGCGTGTCCCGACAGGTCGGGGACCGCCCTACCGCCCTGTCGTTTTGTCTTCAGCGGCCCATCGCGAGGCGCTCGGCAAGGAGCCGCGGCAGACCGGCCTTGGTGATTTTCTTTTGCGCGGTCGCGAGATCGTATTTTACCCGCAACAGTTCGACCAGCTTGTTCTCAATGTCGTAAATGCAATATGCTGCCCGCCAGTTTCCGTCGCGCGGTTGCCCCACGCTGCCCGCATTGATGAAATATTTTTTGCCCGGCTCGATGCGAATGTGCTCAGAGGTCTCGCGCCAGACGCCTTCCTCGCGAACAAACACCATTGGCACATGGGTGTGGCCGAAAAAACAAGCGGCGGTGCGCTGATAAGTGAAACTCGCCACGGCATCGAGATTGTTGAATACGTAGCCCCATTGCCCGGGCGTATCGAGCGTGGCGTGCACTATCGTAAAATCGTGCACCCGCCGCTGTAACGGCAGGCTGCGTAACCATTCCTTGTCTTGCTCATTCAAATGGTCGCGCGTCCACTCAATGGCGCGCTCGGCCAGTTCGTTGAAGCGTTCCGATGACGCGGGTAACGTTGCCTGTTCGTCGTGGTTACCTTTTACCACTGGGCAATCAAGTTCGCGGACACGTTCGACGCATTCGCCCGGATTTGCGTTGTAACCGACAACGTCGCCCAGGCAGACAAAATGCGTGCATCTGCGTTGACGCGCGTCTGTCAGAACGGCTTCGAGCGCCTCGAAGTTAGAATGGATGTCACTGAAAATTGCGAACCGCATTGGTCAAGGTTGAAGCGTTAGACCGTTAAAACGTTGGAATGGTAGAATCAAAACCGCTTCAGCGCTTCAACGATTTTAACGCTTCGACGGCCCTGTCTCGGGAATTCGTTGTTCCTGCGGAATCCCAAGTTTGTCTTCGAGGAACTTCAGCCGCTTGATCAAAGTCGGGAGCCGCTCCTTCTCGCCCTCATCGTAGAGACTGCGCAGGCGCTCATATGCTTCCCGCTCGCGCCACTCGCAATACGAAAGCTCATACGCCGAGAAACGGCCGTCCCATGGCGCTGCTTCCGGCAACGCCGCTGCCTTTGCATAGTATTCGGCGGCGCGCTCGTGGTCCTTGTATTTTTCTTTGTAGAGCCGGGCAAGCGCTTCGTAGAGCTCTGGCCGATCAGGATTGTTCTTGATTCCGCGTTCGAGGAAATCTTTCCCGAGCGCAAAATATTCGCGCTGCGCTTTGACTCGCAGCGCCTGGCGCGGCTGGTTCTGATCGTTCATCGCCGCTACGCTTGCGTTCCAGGCCATGTGCCAGGCGGCCGTGTCCCAGAACAGGAGCACCCGCGGTTGCAGCGTTGTGATGTGCCGAAACAACAAAAGCATTCGGCCCCACTCGGTGTTTTCCCATGCTGCGTGGGCCTGGATGAAAAGCGCATCGGCCACAATTGCTCGAAACCCGCTCAGAGCAGCGATGAATCCGAGTTGTCCGAGTTTTTCGCGCAGATCCAGATTGAATTCTACGCCGCGGAAATGTTCCTGCCGGTGAAGTGCCGCAAGGTCGCGTTCAACTGGCAGTTTAAGCAGGCCCATCACGATCAATACCACCAGCGCGATCAGGCCTCGGCTCATAATTCTTTTCCGTAGAACACAAAGACCGCCAGCAACGTGTAGATCACGGTGTAGAAAATGCCGAGCAGCGCAGTTTTAGTAAAAACCGCGACCGAAATCGCGGTGCCGGCGATAATGTCATCCACCAAATTGAAAGCCTGCAGATCGGGAAAGAGCAGCGCCACGATCGCGAGAAACACGCGTGTTATGAGTCCGCTGCCGTGTTCGGTGAGCCAATACTCGCGCGCAGTGGCTTCCAAGTGTCCGATGAAATAAATAAAAACCATCACCACGATGGTGAAGATCGTTGAGGTGGCGAATGTAGAAACAAACAGCGTAAGCGCTGTGAGCAGGCACGCTTTGAGGAAGATGATGATGATTCCGGGAACAAGATCGATGTTGAACGCGGAAGCGCGAACGGCGCGCAGAGCGTCGGCGAGCTGGTCTGGCGGCGCGGCGGCCATTTGTTTCGCGGTCGCGTGCAACACTGCCTGCTCGCGCATATACAGCACGGCGACGAACGCCGCGACCATCACCAGCGTGCTGATTGCCAGCAGCAAAAGGACTCCGGCAATTTTGCCCACCACGTATTCGAAACGCGGCACTGGCTTGGCGAGAATCGTGTAAACTGTGCGGTCCTCGATGTCCTGCGGCAGCATCCGGGCCGTGGCAACGATCGCCAGCAGCGAGGTGAACATCGCGATCGCGCCGAGTGAAACGTCCTTCAGGATTTGGAATTCCTGTTGGAAAGAGAATTGTGCCATGAAGATCGAGCTGCCGATCAACAGCAGTCCGAACACCAGCAGGACGTAAAACACCTTCAACCGCGTCAGCTCGGTCAGCGTGTTGCCGGTAATGGTGAGAATGCGTGAGAATGAAACAACGCGGTGACGCTTCGGAGCGCTCGAAGCGTTGAAGGGTTGAAGCGTTGAAACGGTTTCCTTATGCGTCATTTCCGTCTCTTCCATCCTTAACGGCTCGAGATCGAGCTTCGCCATTTTTCGTGGCTTCCAGGAACAATCTTTCCAGCGTTGTTGTCGATGTTCGCCGCTCGAGCAATTTCGCGTTTGACCGGCTGATGGCCGATTCAATCTCATCGACGAGCTCGTCGGAAGCGTCAGCGATGACAAGCTCGGTTTGATTTTCGATCGCGATCAATTCCTGCAAACGCCCTTCGCGCACCAGCACGCCATCGGCGAGAATGCCGATGCGATCGCAAATCTCCTGCGCTTGCGCGAGCAAATGCGACGAGAGCAGCACAGTGATTCCGCGGCGTTTCAGATCCATGATCAAGTCGCGAATCTCCCGCGAGCCAGCCGGATCGACGCCGGCCGTCGGTTCGTCCAGTACCACCAGCCTTGGATCATGAATCAATGCTTGCGCAAGCCCGATACGTTGCAGCATCCCTTTCGAATACGTCTCCAGCCGGCGGTCGCGCGCCTTGTTTAGCCCCACGAGATCGAGCAATTCGTTGACGCGTTTTTTCAATTCCGCACGCGTCATTCCGCACAGCCGTCCGAAGAAACGCAGCGTTTCCTCGCCGGTAAGATATTTGTAGAAATATGGGTTCTCCGGCAGAAAACCGACCGCTTCGCGGCTTTCAACCAGGCGACTGTCTCGTTCAAAAATTTCCGTGCGGCCGCTCGTTGGTGACACCAACCCGAGAATAATTTTCAGCGTGGTGCTTTTACCGGAGCCATTGGGCCCGAGCAGGCCATACACTTCGCCCGGTTCGATCCGGAGGCTGAGGTCCTTTACTGCGACAACTCCGCGAGTGGGATGAAACGGAACAGGAAAAATTTTGGTTAATCCGTGAACAGCGACTGCCGGACACCCTTCCGCACCGCTGCGGCCTGACGAGTTAGCCATAGCGAATCTCAAAGCCGCGGGCAACGACCGGTTCGTTCAACTTGTTCTCGGTTTGTTTGTGAATCAACGAGTGAAGTTCGCTGTCCGCGATGCGATCGACGAACGCGCGCACCTCATCCTCTTCACCTTCAACCTGAAGTTCCACGCGGCCGTCCGGCAGGTTGCGCACCCAGCCGATTACGTCGAACCCCTTGGCAATGTGGCGCACAGTGAAACGGAACCCCACGCCCTGGACGTGACCTTCGTAAAATACCTGAAGCGAGATCATCACTTGCTCCAAGATAGGCGATACTAGATGCTCGATGCCAGATCGCAAAGTCGGCGTGGACAAAACTCCAGCATCCCGCATCCCGTATCCAGAACCGAGCATTGCCTATTTGTACGAATAGACGAGACAGAAACTGCCTTCTTGGCCCTCGACCAGATCGACTGTCACAAAATATTGGCCGCTGTTCTCCGGCGCAAAACCGGCCGCTGCTTTTTCCTCATTGCTGTAACTTTCCGTGGTCACTGGCTTTCCGGTTTCATCAAAAACGCCGATCGCGACTTTTTTTACCGGCTCCACCGTGCCCACCGAAAACCAATACTGGTTGCCCGTATAAAGGTTCACCGCGATGAGGGCGTGATCGTGTGGCTTAAGCACGCCGCACCAATGTCCATCTCGAATCTTGAAACCGTCGTTTGCAAATGCTCCCGCAAGTTCGAGTGCGTCTTTGCGCGCATTCACTTCACCGTCTGTGTCTGCGCGCAGAACAAAGCTCGTCCTCAGCACACACATCGACACAAAAATGGGTAACCAATATTTCATTTCGGCGGTTCTTTGCTCTCTATTTCCGTCATAAGCTTGCCCACCGCTTCGTTCACTTTCTTCACTTCGTCCTGGCTCGGCGCCTTGCCGTCTGGAAACGAAACGAGTTTTTCAATCGCGCTCAATTGTTCGCTCACACTTTTGACCAGGGGTTCCTGACAGAGTTCGGGCGAAATTTCATTGATCTTTGATTGCATGAAGCGAACCAGAGCCGGTTGCCGGAGAACTTTCGCGGCGGGCTCGTTGTAATTCTTTATGATTGCACTGGTGACGACCTGCGTGCCGCGGATCCAACCGCCGAGAGTCACCAGGATGATTAAGTCTTGATCGGCGTGCGATTGCATTGAGGATTTCACCTCGTTTTCCGTCGCTTCCAGTTCCTCCTGCAGCGTGTCCCATTCGTTGTGCTCGGCAAATTCATTGATGCTATTGCCGCGGCTGAGCAGTTGCTCGCTTACTCCAAGCGCCTTTCCGAGCTTCATGATATCCGAGCCGATATTTTTGACCTGCTGACCGTCCTTCGCTTCGACGGCGATGAATCCATCGGCAATTAAGCCGCCGAGGTTGAGCGCAATCTGCGCGCGATTGCTATACGTCATCGGTATAGGCCCGCGGTATTGCGCCGACCAGTTTATTTTTCCCGTCTTCCCGAGCGCGGCGAAGAGCTCGCCTGGTGTCGGGACGCTCATCGAATCAGTTCTGACGCCTTTTGCCATTTGATCCGATGACAGACGTTGCGCCTCCTCGGCCGCCGTTGTGGAAATAGCAGCGAGCAGCGCAACTGCGGCAAGTGCAACCGACCGAACCATCGCGAAGATTATGCGTGCCCCAGCCAAATTGCCAATCGGAATCTCTCACATCGTGAACGGGTTGCCTCACTCTCGCACTACTGGCCCGACCGAACGGATTTGCCTGCATCCCCGAAAGCTGTTCTAGTCGGGGCAGAAGCGCATGATGAGCAGTAGCATCAGCCGCATCCATGCCCGCGAAATTTTGGATTCGCGCGGGAATCCAACAATCGAGGTCGATGTGCGCGTTGAAAGCGGTGCGCTTGGGCGAGCGGCCGTTCCCAGCGGGGCGAGCACCGGCGAACATGAAGCATTAGAATTGCGCGACGGCGACAAGAAGCGCTTCGCCGGCAAGGGCGTGACAAAAGCAGTCGCCAATGTTAACCGGGAGATCGCGTCGTTTCTCAAGGGAATGGACGCGCGAGACCAAGGGAACATCGACAGAAAGCTGATTCAACTCGACGGTACGCCAACCAAAAAAAATCTCGGTGCCAACGCGACGCTGTCCGTTTCACTGGCCGTCGCCCGCGCCGCGGCAGCCGCGGACAATCTACCGCTGTTTCGATATCTCGGCGGATCCGAAGCGCGAGTGCTTCCGGTGCCGATGATGAACATCCTCAACGGTGGCGCGCACTCGGATGCGCCGATCGATTTTCAAGAATTCATGATCGTGCCGCGCGGTGCGCCGAGTTATTCCGAAGCGCTTCGCTACGGCACCGAAGTGTATCACGCGCTGAAATCTGTGCTGAAAGCCCGACATCTTTCCACTGCAATTGGCGACGAAGGCGGATTCGCACCGCAGCTCGATTCCGCCGAAGACGCGTTGGAATCCATTTCGGCAGCCGTCGAGAAGGCGGGTTACAAACTGGGCGAGCAAATCTTCATCGCGCTAGATCCCGCTGCGTCGGAATTCTACGACTGCGAGAAAAACGTTTACGTTTTCAACAAATCTGGTGGTGCAAAAAAGACTGCTGAAGAATTGGTCGATTACTACGCCGAGCTTTGCGCGCGGTTTCCGATCGTTTCCATCGAGGACGGTTGCGCCGAGGATGATTGGGATGGCTGGAAAAAATTAACGAAAAAACTCGGCGCAAAAATTCAATTGGTCGGCGACGATCTTTTCGTTACGAACGTGGAATTTCTCCGAAGAGGCATTGCCGAGCACGTGGCGAATTCGATTTTAATCAAGGTAAATCAGATCGGCACGCTCACGGAAACGCTGGCGACGATCGATCTGGCAAAGCAAAACCGTTACACAACCGTGATCAGTCATCGCTCGGGCGAAACTGAGGACACGACCATTGCCGACATTGCGGTGGCGACCAATGCCGGACAGATTAAGACCGGTGCGCCATGCCGTAGCGACCGCGTGGCTAAGTACAATCAGCTGTTGCGGATCGAAGAAGAACTTGGTGACAAAGCCGCGTACGGCGCTACAATCCGCTGAAGTGGAGCACGGTTACGCTGATTTCCGCGCGCGTCGCGAAGCCACCGTCTGGCAGCGATTGAACCGGATTCTCCTTGTCCTGCTCATCATGGCGATCTGGCTGGTGATCGTGAGCCTGTTTGTTCCGCCGTACAAAAAACTGATGCTGAGCCGCACCGAGATCGACAATCTCCAGCAACAGGTTAACGAGCAACAAACGTTGCTGGCGCACCAGACGCGCGAAGTCAATTTGCTCAAGACAGACGTGAGCTATCTCGAAACGATCGCGCGAGATCGTCTCGATCTGATGAAGGAAGGCGAAACAATTTTTCGCCTTGAAACTGCACGCGCCAAACCGAAGCCCGCTGGTCCTACGCGGAAGTAGGGTAGTGCACGGCTCCCGTGTGCTGGCGAGCGCGTCCTCGCGATCGCGATCTTTTCTCTAGGTTGCTCGTCTTCACCATTGCGGAGACGAAAGGAGGATTGTTTCGGCGCGACGCCGAAACTAGCACGCGGGACGCACGCGCTAACCTTTGCGCTTCTAACTAAGTTCAATTAAATTCACGCATGCCAACGGAAATCTCCATTCCAGATGCTCAGGATCTGAAATCGCGCGTGCGCGAATTGCGGAGGTTTCTTTGACGTCGAACAGCTTCAGAAAAATCTAGCTGCAGTCGAGGGGCGTATGGCTGCGCCCGATTTCTGGTCGAATCGGGAGCGCGCCCAGGCTGATGTGGAGGAAGTTTCCCGATTGCGTTCGCTGATCAATCCATTCCAGGAACTGGAACGCGAGATCGAAGATTTCAGCGCGTTGCAAGAACTGGCTGGGGAAGAAAGCGATCCGGCACATCGCGCGCAGGCAGAGAAAGAAGTTTCGACCGAGCACGATCACCTTGCTCACAAGCTGGACGAGTTCGAGTTGCGCCAGTTTTTTTCCGGCGAAAACGATCGCGCGAACGCGTTTGTCACCATTCATTCCGGCGCGGGCGGAACCGAATCGTGCGACTGGGCCGACATGTTACTCCGCATGTATCAGCGCTGGATCGAGCGCAGCGGATTCAAGTTGCAAACGGTGGACATGCAACAAGGCGAAGAAGTCGGCATTAAATCGGTGACTTTGCTCGTAACAGGCGAGTACGCCTACGGACATCTGCAAATCGAGCGCGGCGTGCACCGGCTTGTACGCATCTCGCCGTTCGATGCGAACAAGCGGCGGCATACTTCATTCGCGAGCGTCGATGTTGTGCCCGAAATTGCGGACACCGCTCCGATTGAAGTTAATACGGCCGATCTGGAGATCGATACGTTCCGCAGCGGGGGCAAAGGCGGACAAAACGTCAACAAGGTCGAAACTGCTGTGCGGATTTTGCACAAAGCGAGCGGGATCGTTGTAGCCTGCCAGGCCGAGCGCAGCCAGGGGCGCAACCGCGAGCTGGCGATGAAAATGTTGAAAGCAAAACTTTACCAGGTCGAAGAAGACAAGAAACGCGCGGAGATGGAGCGGCAATATGGAGAGAAAGGCGAGATCGCGTGGGGAAATCAAATTCGGTCGTACGTGTTTCAGCCATACCAAATGGTAAAGGACCACCGCACCAGCGCTGAGACGAGCAACGTGCAAGCCGTGATGGATGGCGACATCGACATGTTTATCCAGGCGAAATTGCGCGGGGAGAAAAACACAAAGGGCGAGGACAAAGAGTTGTAGAGGCGCTTGTGCCAAGCGCCCGGCGTTTGACACAAACGCTACAATCGCACCAGTTTCAAACGAAAGCGCGCGTCGAATTCGCCGCCGTTGTGCGCGCAGCAACACGCTAGACACGCCACTATGCCTTTGATCCTGCGCACGCGAGGGAAATCACACTGGCAATTCGGGCAACGGTAGATGAAACGCGCCGCAAAACGCTTTGCTGGAAAGGGCAGCGTATGACAGCGCTTTTCGCCGGAGATTCCCAAGTCCCGGCAAGCTCGTTGCCACTCGGGTCCGTGTGGTGAGATCCTTCGTCGGCCCGCGCGAAATTGCGCGAGAATATGAGCAAGTTCGTGCCGCAGCGTGCGCTCGACCTCCGGCAGATGCTCAACCAACCGCGGGTTCAGCGAAATGAGCTTCTGGCGGTAATCGGCGCGGCCCGCGGCGGTTTTGAGACGTGGATTCCATTCAACGCGAAGGTCTGTTGCGATGCGACCGGCGCCTAACGAGCGCAATAGCTGGCGCGCTTTTGTCTCAAGATCGCTCGTTTTGTAGCCGCTTCGCTGTGCGAAGCGCGACGCGTCCCAAAGGGACGCGGCTACAGTTTGAAACGCGAACTCGAGTTGCCTAAGCGACGGCATATTCGCGCGCGTCTTTGGCTCGCTTCGCGATTCGGTCAAGTGCACCGCCAGCAGCGGCGATTTCTTCCGTAGTCGTCCATTTGCCAAGTGAGAAGCGGATGGCGGAACGGGCGCGTCCCATCGGCAGACCCATCGCCAGCAAAACATGCGAAGCTCTCACTGACCCCACCATGCAGGCTGAGCCGCTCGAGGCGCAAATCCCTTCCAAATCCAGCGCCATCAGCATCGTTTCCGAGTCGATACCGGTAAAGCTTACATTGAGTGTGTTAGTAAGCCGACGAACCGGGTCGCCATTTTGCTGCGCATCGGGAAAAACGTCGGCGATGCTTCTCCACAATTGATCGCGCAGCTGGGCTCTACGTTCCTGCTCTGTCTCTCGATCGCGCGATATCCATTCGGCGGCGGCAGCCATTCCCGCGATGCCGGCCACGTTTTCCGTCCCAGGGCGCCGCTGATTTTCGTGTGCGCCGCCGAACATGATTGGCTGGATCGGTAGGCCGGTGCGGAGCCAAAGAAAGCCTGTACCCTTTGGTCCATAGAACTTGTGTGCAGCAAAACTCGCGACATCGACGA
>Ga0126383_10000391_pt1 | contig 23901 bp, 12 predicted proteins | sample PanSoiMetPlot_35_FD_96882 | JGI IMG/M metagenome (GOLD analysis project Ga0126383, IMG submission 96882) | Tropical forest soil microbial communities from Panama - MetaG Plot_35 | ecosystem: Environmental > Terrestrial > Soil > Tropical forest > Bulk soil | place: Panama | collected 2016-02-17
GCCTTCTTCGCCGACAAGGGCAACCCGCCCCTGGACAACCCGGTGATCGTGAACAAGGTGCTCAAGGCCAACATCGGCCTGGAGCACTTCTGGCAGTTCACCAGCCAGCCGGTGGGCGGGGGCATGACCCACATGACCAACGTCGCCAATGGCAACTCACTGCTCACCTTCACGCCTTGGAGCGAGCCGGGCCGTGGCTTGAGCACGGTGGTCAGGCTGATCTACAACAGCCGGGAGGAGCACTCCGACTCGCCAGCTGGCAACAACTGGTCGCTCTCCATCTCTGGGCTCTCCCGCTTCGGCGACCCGCTGGACATCCACCCCAACAACGCCGACACCATCGCCGGCCGTTCCAACAAGTTCATCAACCTGGTGGACGGGACGGGCAGGCTATTGACCTTCACCGGGGTCACCAACCCTGACGGGACCACCGCCTGGTTCGAGCCGCCGGGGGTCCACCTTTTCCTGCGCTCGGTGACCACGGACAGCACCAACCCCAAGTTCTGGGCCATCACCCGCCCCGACCGGGTGACCTTCTTCTACAACCACGACGGCTTTCCGACCGCGGTCACCGACAAGAACGGCAACACGCTCTCATTCACCCTGAGCGCGGTCCAGCCGGGGGATGATCCGGGCGGGCCCAAGTTCCACGTCACCCAGGTCACGGATGCGGCGGGCCAGGGCTCCAGCCCGGCCCCCAACCGCAGCTTCAACATCACCTACTTCACCAAGGCGACCGCCCGCAAGCCCCAGATCAGGGGCAAGATCGCCTCTATCACCGATCACCTCTTCGATCCCAACCATCCCGAGAACGGGCACCAGCTCCTCTTCAGCTACTACGACGACGGCAACTTGCTCTCGATCACAGAGGCGGGTGGCTTCAACGCCGACGGCTCGTTTTTGGCCAGCCGGAGCTGGATCTTCACCTACACCACCTCGGACGGCTCGGGGCCGGCCATCCCCAACGCCTCGAACCGGGTCAACCCCGACCCCAAGACGCCCAACGAGTCGACCAAGGTCTTCAGCGTCCGCGACCCGAACGGGGTCGTAGGCCCGGTAAATCAGGAGACGCTCTTCACCTACAACGGGCCCACCAGCAGCATCGACCGCTGGAAGCTGGCCAGTGTCCAGGACCGGGCGGGCAACGTCACCAACTTCAGCTACGACAACGTCAACCAGGTGACCACGGTTGCCCAGCCCACGCCCAATGGGCAGACGGCCAGGACCTACAAGTACGCCTATGACGTCCAGGGCCGGCCCACCCAGATCACCGATCCCCTGGGTGGTGGGAACACCAGCTTCGTTTGGAGCGCGGACAACACTGTCAACAAGCTGACCGAACCCAACGGCAACACGCGCCAGTTCGCCTACAACGACAACGGGTATCCGACCGACGTCTTCGACCAGCTAGGCGACCACACGGTGCTCACCTATCAGAACGTTCAGGCCGATGCCAGCGACGTATCCGCGCACTGGAACCCGAATGGGGGTGCCATCGGCACCGGCCGCACCATTCCGCACTTGTCGCAGCTCGTGACCAAGCAGAACCCCAGGGAGGTGGCGACAGGCAGCTCCGACAAGTGGAGCTTCGGCTACGACACGAACGGCAACCTGAGCTCAGTCACTGAGCCGCTGGGCAACGGCACCACGGCGACAGCCACCACCACCTACAACGGTGACGGGACGGTGGCCAACCGCAAAGACTTCCTGGGCAATCAGACCACCTATCTGAGCTACGACGTCAACGGCCTGCCGACCAAGATCGCGGATGCCAGCGACAGTCCCACGTCATCGACCCACCCGCTCCAGATCGGCTACGACACGGGCGGCCGGACCACCTTCGTGCAGGACGAGAACCACGCGTCCTTCTCGGGTGGGACCCCGGCCAACTACCAGACCCAGTTCTTCTACGACAGCTTCAACCGGCTGGGCCGGCAGAGCACGCCCAAGTCGACCAGCCTCGCCCTCACCACCCTGATCTGGTCGGACCTTACGTATGACGTCAATAACAACAGGCTCAGCGTGGTGGCGCCCCACTTCGGCGCTCAGGACACGGGCCAGGGTGACACCACCAGCACCAGCTATGACGTGCTGGACCGCAAGGTGCAGGTCACCGACCCCTCCGGCAACAAGACCGCCTACACCTACGACGTGGCCGGCCGGCTGACCCAGGTGACGCTGCCTTTGGGGGTGCAGAACGGGACGCCCAACAACACGCACACGGTCACCTACGGCTACGACGCCCTGGACCGGACCACCATCCAGACCCAGAACCACGTCAACCTGGACAACAGCCTGAGCACGCTCAACACGCTGGCCTGCTACGACTCGGTGAGCAATCTGGTCTCGGTGACGGCTCCCCAGGCCAACCTGAGCTCGGTCACCTGCCCGGGCACGACCTCGACACCCTTCACCACCGTGTACGGCTACGACGCCGCCCATAGGCTGACCAGCCGGACTGACCCGCTGACGCAATCAGATCAGGCTCACCATCAAACGCGGTACATCTACGACCAGAACGGGAACCGCATCAGGCTGATTGATGCCAATGGCAACACCACCAGCTTCAACTACGATGCCCTGAACCGGCTGACCCAGACCTCTCAGCCTTTCATCTTGAGCACCCAGACCACCGCGGCCCACCCGGTGGTAAGCAAGTCCGTTTACGACGCCGACGGCAACGTGGTCCAGAGCTTCAGCCCGCGGGCGGTGGACTGCCTGAATGTGTCATCGTGCCAGCAGCCGCCGTCGGGTACCAGCTATGTCACCACCAACCACTACGACCAGCTCAACCAGCTGATCCGGGTGGACCTGCCCATAGACGGCAGCTCCACCACCCCCTATTACATGCACCGGGCCTACGACTTCAATGGCAACCTGGTCTCGGTCTCGCTGCCCGTCACCCAGAGCGACCCGGCCCAGGTGCCGGCGGGAGCGAAGACGGTCAGCACCTACTTCGACCCTGGCTGGGTCGCCAGCAGCCAGGTGGGGACGAATACGCTCATCCACCACGACTACAACGGCAAGGGCCAGCAGACCTGCCGGCGGCCGGCATCAGCCTGCGGCTCGGACGCCACCAACGCGGTCTCATGGAGCTACCGGCCCGACGGCCGGCTGGCCAGCCGCACCGACCAGCAGGGCCAGTCGGTCAGCTACAGCTACGACTTTGACGGCAACCTGACCTCCTCCCACGACGCCAGCGGGCTGGTCTCGGCCGGCCAGGCCCCGGTCGACAGCCAGAACCTCTACGACGACCTGGACCGGCTGGTGCGCAGCGACCTGAAGTCGGAGGACCCCAAGGTCAGCAACTGGACCTTCTCGAGCTTCGCCTACGACTTGAACGGCAACGTCTCAGACCAGGACCAGAACGGGCTGGAGAGCACGCCCAACGGGACCCTGGTCAAGGACGGGCATAGGCTGCACAGCGACTACGACCAGGCCAACTGGCTGGTCGACCAGATCGACAACACCTTGAACCAGCGAGTGCTGAACAGCTTCACCCCGATCGGTCTGGAGTCCAGCCGGGAGATCGACAAGAGCAACGGCTCAGGCGGCTGGACTCCGCTCCAGACCACCAGCTGGAACTATTTCCCCAACGGCAAGCTGAGCCAGCTGAGCACGGTCAACGGGAGCGGGACCACGATCGAGCAGCACACGGTCAGCTACCTAGACACCAACCCCAAATACGTAAACACCAGCGGCGTCTACGTAGACGGCAACCGGACCCAGGACCAGTACAGCCTGCGGCTGGGGGGAGGCACTTCCAGCCCGTGTACAACGACCAGCCTGTGCACAGCCACCTACGGCTACGACCCCCGCGACCGCCTGGTCCAGTACAACGACGGCCACGGCGACCAGACCAGCTACACGCTGGACGGGGCGGGCAACATCCAGAGCCAGGTCCAGACGACACCAAGCGGGACCACAACGGTCAGCAACACCTACGACCCCAACAACCTGAACCAGCTCCAGCAGTCGAAGCAGACGTTGCCGTCAGGCAGCCAGACCATCCTCCTCTATTGGTACGACAGCCTGGGCCGCCAGCAGTGCGTGACCGACGCCAACGTCACGCAGCCCGCAGGTATCTGCAACCCCAGTAAGGGGGTGTCCGCCTCCCCCCACCTGCTCCAGGACTACAAGTACGACTACCTGGACCGGCTGCAAACCTACCGCGCCTTCACAAACGGCGGCAGCCCCACGGATGAGGCGGACTACGTCTACGACGCCCTGAACCGGCTGGTGCAGGAGACCGAGCAGCACCCCACCTTCTCAGGCGACCAGCACGTCACTCAGTTCAGCTACCTGGGCCTGGGCGGGCTGGAGACGGAAGAGCAGCAGAGCTCCAAGAACAGCGGCAACACCCTGTTCATCAAGGACTTCACCTACGACGTCTACGGCCACCGCCTGGCGATGACGGTGTCAGGCTCCACGCTGCCCAATGTGCCCAACGGGACCTTCACCTACGGCTACGACGTGCACGGCTCGGTCAGCCAGCTAGTGGACGCCAACGGCAACACGCAAGCCAGCTACGGCTATACGCCCTACGGCCAGAGCGACAGCACCCTCAGCCAGGGCGAAAACGCCGACAAGACCACGCCGATCAACCCGTTCCGGTACTCGGCCAAGCGGACGGACACTGGCTCGGGCAGTCTGGACATGGGCGTGCGTCGCTTCGGGCCAGACACTGCTCACTTTCTGACCCCGGACTTCTTCTATGGCTCGCTGGCCGACCTCTCGCTCTCGATCGACCCCCTGACCGACAACCGATACGACCTGGCCGGCGGCAACCCGATCAGCTTCAAGGAGTGGGACGGCCATATGGTCCTCGCCGACGGTGGTGGCGGGGCAGCCACGATGGCCTCCTCGCAGGATCTCAGGGATAGTCTCGTTAAAAGCAGCCTTGCGACTACCAATCGCGACTCCAGTGATTCCCAGAAGGATCAGGACCCCCGTCGTGGCTGCAACATCCCCGTAATTGGATTCTTCATCTGCCGGCCCCAGGCCAAACCGGCTTCCGATGATGGGCAATCGGATCAGCAGACTACGAAGTCCCAGCTGTGTCCGGGGCCTGCAGCAGCTCGCTTTGGCGTGGTCGTCTGCAGCGCGGGCACCGCAATTCCACTTCCACTACCCAAGACAAGGGCTGGATCCGGGAGCTCAGATCTCGGCACAGCGGCGCTTCTATTGCTGGCGGGGGCGGGGCTCGGGGCGGCGGGGGCAGTCCTCGCTCGCAGTGGGAGTAAGCAGAGAACGGGCGAGATCTCTGTCGACACGGACGTCCTGATTAATGCGATCGAGGGTGGGCGCGAAGCCGATGTGGACGTCGCTCTCGCCGGCCGCGCCCCAGTTGTGTCGCCACAAGTTGCAGCTCAATTTTTCGTCAAGGGTGATCCGAACGGACTCATGGCTTGGATGCTGGCCCGCGGCGGCCGGTTCGGAGCGACACCACTGCCGTCAGATATCTCCTCCCTGCAGGCACAAGTAGTGGCGACTGGTAGACAGCCGCTAGGTCCAGAAGACGCTGCCATTGCTGCTTCAGCGCGGCGGGAGGGCTTGCCTGTGCTGACAGCTGACCACCGCTTCTACAATGCTCTTCAGGCGATCAACTTCCCCTCACAGCTCTTCGTCACATGAGTCTGTCCAGCACCGCGACGGTGACGACCACGGAAGAGTGTGAGAACTGCCGCTTTTCGATACGCCGCAGGGTACAGCTCAAGTCCTACAATACCCGCTGGCGCCCAGTATGAACGTGGGCGACCAGTTGTTGTGGGGCGGTAATGATGTTGGACAGCCTTGACTTCGGTTAGGTCGGGTTGGCGGGCATCGAGCCATGCGCTGTTTGCAAGTGCGGCCCAGCAGCCTGTATGAGGTGCGAATTGAACGCGATCGGATTGTCGAGGTCCGTTGAATCGGGCGTGCCGACCAGGAAGTGGCCCTCTTCGGTGAAACGGGGAGCGCGAGGAAGAGTCGTGGCGCGCCCTGACGGCTGAGAACTTCTGTGTCCGGGGTTCTGGTCTGGGGACAGTGTTCATCAAGTTGGCAGCCTCTCGCCACCTGATCTCGGACTCCGAGTACGACTAACCTAGAATCGGCCGCAAGCCAGTCGAAGTTGGTGGTTGCGGCCCGCATATCCTGGCCAGCCATGGGCCCTAGAAGCAGGAGGAACACGGTGGCAAATAAAGCTGATTGGGTGGCTGAGTACGAGGCGGGATGGTCTGCCGCGCTCGATGAGCTGGTAAGTGACGGGATCCAGGCCAAACTCGTCGGCATCGCGGCCCCAGTCCAACTGAAAGGCCAGCTTTCGACCGGAAAGCCATTCTACTTCCGCTGCCGATGGAACGAGTGCTCGCTCGCCGTCGGCGGCGCTGATCCTGCTGATATTCCGGAATGGCACCGAGAGGTGATCCGCGAGAATGCCAGTTATCTCCCTCCCCAGGAAGCCATGGCCGTCCTACGCGAGCTCCTCGACCTCTACGAATCTCAATGATCAGATGTGTGGTAACGTCACCACCACCACGTAAACGCAAACCGTATTGACTAGACACTCGCTGAGTTTCAGGGCGCGCGGCCGCCAGACCGCCTCCCGGGTCGTCGTCAGGTGGAGGTTCGTCCAAGGGGATGCGTAGGTGAATCTCGACCCTGGGCCCGATCACCCGCACCTCCTCGACCAGCAGTCGCAACAGCCCCTGGCGGTGGTCGAAGTCCAGAGAATCGATGCCTTCGCGGACACGTTCGGCAAAAGACTCGACCTTGCGAGCCAGCCGGTTGCTGACTGCCAGCTCCTGACGCTGCGCGACCAGGGCGTCTCTCTCCTGCTGATCTCAAGCAGACGATGCCAGTCCGAAGAGCTGCGTGCCAATCGGGAGACCTCCAGGCCGAGCACCACTCCGACCTCGCCCATGCCCACCGCGGCCACCAGCTTCTGAAAGCCTTCGCGGTCGCTGTCAGCGCCTGACTGACCCAGGTCACTGTCGATCACGACTACACGGTCCAGCGGCCAGCCCAGGGCGACCGCTCGTTCCCGTAGTGCGTACTGGCGCCTGGTACTCTCGGTGTTTTCGAACACCTGACGGAGCGTGCTCTGGCGTACGTAGAGGTAGGCGAGTCGCTGCAGGTGGCTGGCTGTCACCTTCAGATGCTGATCGCGGTTCACGAGTCGTACTTCCTTTGGCTGCTCAACGCCATATCCGTCAGCAGCCCCACCAGCTCGACGTTCAGGCTGGTCAGCCCGAGGGCTCGGCCAGTACAGGACAGTTGAGCCTTGCTCGGCCGCGGCTGGCTGGTCGGCGCGAAGGCGCGCATCCAGCTCGGCAAACCGCCATGTATGAGCACGGCGAGACCGCGTGGGGTCGCGGTCGGGATCTCGCCGACGGCCTGGGCCCGCAGCGCTTCGTAGCCGTGGGCCAGGTCGGCCGCGGCGGCGGTGATCCTCATGTCGTCGTCGGCAGCCCCCTTTTCGTTGGCGCTGGAGTGCCCGTTCGACGCTGCGCGGATGCACGCTCAGGCCGAACCGCTCCTGGGCCAGCCGGGCCAGGGCCTTGCTGTTGAGCCTGGCATCTTCGGCCTGGGCCCCCTCGAGCACGTCCAAGACGGGCTCGGTGAGCTTGTGAGCCCGCTTCGGCCCCGGCCGCTGCGGCAACAGCCCCGGCAGGCCCGACTCCTGGAACGCAGACTGGGCTTGATAGAAGGACGGGCGCGAGAAGCCGAAGCTGGCACTGGCCTGGCTCACTCGCTGCCCATCCTCGCGAGTCCGCCGCAGCATCTCGTACTTGACCTGGACCAGATCGTTGGCGTCGAAGAAGGGATTGCCGGCGGTGAAGGCGGGGTCGCGCACGGCCTGGGGCCTGGGGTTGAGGGCATGTTGACGTCGAAGGGCGGCAACCTTGTCGGCAGGGGAGTTGGGGATGCCAAGGTCGTTCTCCGGTCTGGGCGTTAGATACATTATGCCGTATCCATGGAAGAAGTCAACCCCTGCATATGGTCCTTCATGCGCAGATGATATTCACTCAGTCTCGACCTAAGACTCCACTGCGAGCCATTGCTGGCTCATATTGCGGCGAATTCTGCCTTACATGTACGGCGTAATCCACCCTTACACACTCCCATCCCGGGCCTGGCTCAGCTCGCGCACCAGAGCAAGCAGGTCCTCGACCCGAAAGTGTGCCCTCCCCTCGGAGAGGATCACGAAGGGGTCGACACCCTCCACGTCTGTCCAGCTGGCCGGGATTGAATGGACACGTTCGTCTCCGGCCTTTCTGAACAACACCCGGTGCTCACCCCAGTTGTGGGCATAGCCAACCAGCTCGAACGCCTGGCCGGTCAGTGGGTGGAAAGGGTGGGTGACAACGAACCGTCCCACACCGTCTGCACGATCTGTAGTTGACCGCGTACACCAACTCGATCGCCGAGCGTTGGGTCGCCTCAGCTCGCCGCGAGGCGCTGGACTGGCTGCTGGTCCTGAACGTGCGCCACCTCAGATGCATCCTGAAGGAGTACGTCGAGCACTACAACCGGGCTCGGCCCCACCGCAGCCTCGATCTTCGGCCCCCGACCGGCGATCCCCCGCTCAGCGATCGTGACGGTCAAGTAGTGGTGATGACCAGGCTGGGCGGACTGCTGCGCGAGTACAGCCGCGCCGCCGCCTGACCGCAGGACTGCTGCAGGCACGGCCCCCTCTAATTGGGTGGCAGCGCTGTTCTTGGTGAGCCAGAACGATCCACCTTCGCCGCTCGTGCGCCACCTTGAGCGCGCCGTCGACCTGAGCAGCAACGAGCCGCTGAGCCGATCTTGTTTGCGCTTGAACCACGTCTACGCTATAGGGCCGTCCCACGGGCCCCACCCACAGCAGGATGCGTTTCGCACCCCACACGGCGGAGAGGCCCGCCTGAACGGCATCGCGTCGTCGGCGGACGGCTCCCGGATCTGGGTCACCTACGTGGGCCGGCTTCCCGGCCTCGCGGACCGGCAGGGCGGGGTCATCGAGGTTCCGGCCTTCTGAGAGACCTCCACCGCCGAATACGTGCCATTCGCATGGCAGACGGCCGTGGCCGGCGCAGCGAGGCCGAACGCCGAACACTGCACCGGCTCCCATTGCGGGTGTGCCGTCAAGAAACTCCCGACGCCGTTCCGGCGGGGAACCAGCAACGGGAGGTTGGTCAACCTGCCACGATGGCCGACCCTGCTTCATGCCTTCCTCTACTCGGTCTTTCGTCTTCTCCTCAACGCCCTCATCAGTCAGGGTCGGGATGACGCCGAACTCCGGCTTGAGCTCTTGGTTCTCCGGCACCAGCTGGGCATCCTCCAGCGCCAGGTCAAGCGGCCACGCGGGCGGCCGGCTGATCGCGTCCTATTCGCCAGCCTCAGCCAGCTGTTGTCTCGCCCGACTTGGTCCTGCTTCCTGGTCAACCCTCAGACCCTGTTGCGCTGGCATCGCGATCTCGTCCGGCGCAAGTGGCCCCTGTTCGCCCGCCGCCCCAGGCGCGGACGTCCGGGTCTGGTCGCCGAGCGTTGAGAGCTGATCTTGCGGCTGGCCCGGGAGAACACGCGCTGGGGGCTACCGGCAGATCCAGGGTGAGTTGCTCCGGGCTGAGGTCCTCGCCCCCCACCAACAGGCTCCACGGGCTGAATGGATCATGACTGACAGGGAGTGCGCATCTGGCAGAAGGACTGGCTCCATCGAGATCGGTGACCCCGTGGAATATACGCGCCCATCACGGTCACGGTCGGCAACGCGGCCGCGACACTGGACCGGCCAGCGTCCAGCTGCTCGACGGTGCCGCAGGCCAGGATCTGCCACCCCAGCACCCACCCAGAGCCAGCTCAACTACCGAGTCAACGTCACCGTCGCCAACATCAGCGGCCTAGCTCGATTTGCTGATCGCATCCGTAAGGCCTGACGAGGACTCCGCATCCGGAGTCGAGCACCCTTTGCGCGCCCGACTCCATCACACCCACCGCAGCCTCATTGGAAAGGAACTCAAGACGATCTGAATAAAGCCGAATAAAGCACACAAAAAGGGCGCGCCTCCCGCCTGAATACGATCCCTGAAGGCTTTATTGCCAAGGTTGAGGTAGCGGGTTCGAAGCCCGTCTCCCGCTCCACTTTGTACTTCGTGTCCAATTTGAATTGCATCGGGCCGCAAATTAGGCGGCACGATGACGCGATGAGTCAGAGCGCGTCACCAGGCAAAGGCCTTGGGGGCGGCCAAAAACCTCAAATAAAGCGCTCTTGCTGGGTCCCAATGCTTCATTTCAGCATTGCGTTTCAGACCCGATTGGACACAGCGTCCAAAATTCCGGAGGATGAGTGCATCGCGCCCCTCACAGCTAGCCGAGGGCGGTCGCGTCCACGTCAACGCTATTGGACGTAGTCGTCGAAGCGGCGACCACCAGATCGGTCGTAACGAAGACCCGTTTCTCTGGCGACGGGACAGCGTCAGGTCGCCGGCCGCTCCTGCGATGACGTGCTGTTAGCCGCGTACCCGCTCTGGAATGGGCTCAATCGGGGGCTCTCGCTGCACGGCGTTAGTGGCCACCGTCGTCCCGTGCATCACCTGGGCGATCGGCTCAAGGCCCGCACGCGCCGGCCGAAAGCCGGCTCGGTCTGCGGGCCGCTATGACTCCTTCTTCTTGTTAATCAAAGGGTAGACGGCACGGGCTTTCCGAACCGACGCACCAGGGGCTAACGCCACGGGAGTCCACGGTGAGTCGGCTATGTGATCCCTGGAAGCACGTCAGCTACGATGCGGCGAACCATTGTTTCGAAACCCCACCGGCTCTCCCTTGTGCTCCTCGCCTTCGTGCTCCAGCGCCAGGAACCTGCAAGCAGCGCTATTCGACTGTATCAGCTGCGTTCATGGACCTTGACTGCGCCCTGGAACCATGCAAGACTGTGATAGTGGGTGGGGGTGTCGGGAAGCGTGTACCTGGCAACAGTGTACCGCCGCGCCACAAATGGATTTGCCCTGTGCCCGGCTGCAAGACGGTGCGAATTGCTGCTGGTTCGCCAAAGTGCCCCTTTCACCCGTCAGTTAACATGATACTGCTGCGTAGACCAAGAAGGTAAGTCGAATGACACTAAGTCATTGACTGGCTTAGTCGGCGCCCGCGAGGCTATCAAGCGCAGTAGCGAGTACGGTTTGATAACCCCTTGCGCTGGCAATGGCTGCTCTGTAACTGAAGTAAGCAAGACTGATTGTTGTAGCCGTAGCGAGGCTCGGCGGCAACCAGTTGCCGACGAACAGTACAGGCCAGGCCAACCCAGCGCTAAGCAAGAAGACAAGAACCAATGAGCAGTAAAGGTTCAATCGTGAGCGGTAATGGTCGTGTTCATTCGTCAGTGATACCGCCCAGGAGTCATAAAGCCGCAAAATCATCCCTTCCATTGAGCCGCCTACGACCTCATGCAATTTATCTTCGTAAGTCCTCAGCGTGTTGCCAAGAGTTGTTGGAAGGATCCGGTAGTCCGGAGATGGATAGTATCTACTCACTCTCACTGCCATGTCGTCGATTCGTCGGATTAGATCTGGCGGCGCATGCTGGCGCCAATCGTATTCTTGCGCGAGTTCATCCAGCTTGACGCGTGGCCAAGGCCATGGAATGCGACGTTGCCTATTCATCGCCATCGGTATGCGACTTGCTTCGATCGCATCTACAAGCGGTCGCGGAATGCTCTCACGAAGCATCTGCTGACGTGCTAACGCGAAAGCATGGTCCTCAAGCCGTTCCGTAGACTCCTGCAGGCGTTGACGACGCCACCGTTGATAGCTACAGCCGGCACGGGTCAGCGGATTGATTAATAAGGCAGTGCCCCAATAGCCCTCCAGCAGCCTGATGGCCTCGAACTCGAATGCCTGTATCGCCATGGTTAGAATCACAATTGCGCCAACCAGTAAGAACACAGCTTGAAAGGTGATGTTGCCAATGGAGATCGCTGCGTCGAGCAGGTTGTTGTGGTGAGCTCTGAGGCTACCGTAGAGAAGGATGATGGCGACTAGAGCACCTGCCGGCAGCCAGGCACTGGGGCTTAACTGGTCCAGCACTCGTGCTGCGAGCTGCGAAAGGGATTCCCGCGTCCCGGCAATAGGCTTGGCCGCACCTGGTGGTGTCGTAGCTGTTGGACTCATCGCCTCGACGCAACCGGCTGAGAGCTACTGGTCGCCTGCGCCGTCCGGATCGCCGCTGGCCTGCTACGAGTGCCTACGAGCAGGTCCCAGCGCCGTCGGCTTTCGCGCGTATGGCAGCGGAGCCGCTCCGACGCTGGCGAAGTGCGTGGCCAGCCGGGCGACGATCTCCTCCCGCCGCTCGATGTCCTGATCGTATACCCCGCGTCGGCGTGACTCAGGACTCGCATTGGCGCTCGAAGTATGCCTCTGGCGCCTCCAGTTCCGCAGGCAATTACGACCTGCGCTCGAGGTCGGTCGGTGCGACATGATGGCAACGCAAGTGAGGTCGATCCGTCACCCGTGGGAGGGAATTGCGCGTTCACGCGCATGACGCTAGGGCGGCAGCTCCCGCACACCCGCCAACTGTCCTTAGTCCTCCCGCAGTCCTTTGAAGGTCGGCGCCCGTCCGTCAACGGCCTGCGTCCATTCCGCGAACTCGAACTCGCCCACCAGCCCCGGCTCGACGAAGTGCGCCCCCTTCGGCGGCCGGCCGACGTCGAAGGGCGAGCTCTCGCGCTCAAGAGTGGCCATCAAAAAGCGGCATCGACTGCGGTCACGGTTGCGGATGGCTCGCAGGTAACCGTGCGCTGAGCATCGTCAGCATGCACGCCAACGGCCACCTAATCCAGGAATACCTGCAGGATTAGCCCGCGAGGCTGGATCCCGCCTCCGTCCATCATCGTCCTAACGATGTGAGTTGTGGCGCGACTCGACCTGCTCAGCGTGTCCGTTTTGTCAGGGTCCAGAAGGTGATCGAGTAGCGCAGCGACCGCGTCGCGGGATGCGACGACGACCGAGTCGAGCAACACCTTGAGCGTCAGCGACCCCACTGCCGACGAGGCTCTAGGCGACCTAAGCTGAACTCGGGCCCTCTCATAGATGCGACGGCCGCATCTCCAGCCCTGCCCTATCCGAAGCCGAACTCAAGCGGTTCTAAATAAGGCCAAATAAAGTGCACGGGAAGGGTCGATAGCCGTATCTGAATACTGTTCCTGACGTCTTTATTGCCAAGGTTGAGGTAGCGGGTTCGAAGCCCGTCTCCCGCTCCACGTTTGTACTTAGTGTCCAATTTGAATTGGATCGGGGCCCAATCAGCCGGCACGATGAGTAGGGGCGCGTCACCGGCCAAAAGACTCCGAAGGCGCCCAAAAACCTCAAATAAAGAGCTCTTACTGGGTCCCAAGGCTGTATTTTAACATTGTGGTCAGACCCGATTGGACACAACGTCCATAATTCCGGAGGATGAGTACATCGCGTCCTTCACAGCTAGCCGAGGGCGGTGGCATCCACGTCATTGCTAACGGACGTAGTCGTCGAAACGGCGACCACAATATCGGTCTTAACGAAGACCCGTTTCTCTGGCGACGGGACAGCGTCGGATTTCACCCGGCCGGTCGCCGTGCGGGCGACTCGTGCACGTGTCTACGCGGCGCTCTTTGCGTGATGGCTGTGGGCTCGTTCTGACGACCTGGAACCGAGATGTCCTTGGAATGACTATCCCCTCAGGGCTAGAGTGCGGCCTCGGCCGTCCGCCCTGTGCCGTCAATTTCCCAGCAGGTGCGCGGCGCGACGGTCCTGGGTGCGGACGGCCAGAAGATGCCAGAAGCACGCGTCAGCGCGACGTGAGCTACAGCAGGCGACCATCGGGAGACGTGGGCCACCCAGCTCGAAGCTGCGCTGAGCACGACCACCGCCAGGGCGGCTATGACGATCAGTCCGGCACTCGAGCCGACGGCGGCGGGAACGGCGCGCTGTTCGGTCATGCCAGCCTCGCCGGTTGGGAATGAGGTACTGCCTCACCAGGGGTAGTCGTCGGGTCCCCTATAAAGAGGACGCGACCCTTCCCCCCATGGCGAACGGGGGTGCGATCCGCTTGAGTCGATCCACTTGGCGGCGGGGCCCGCCAGGTCTTGGATGTCGGCGAAGTCCAGGCAGGAGGTGCCGAATGGCCCCTGACCCTGCCGAGGAGCTGGCTCTGTGGCGCTATCACTTGATCACGGAGGCACTCCACCGCCAGCTTGGGAGCAGGGAGCGTGGCGTGATCGGTACTGTTCAAATTCGCGATCGCCTACACATGCGCCTTCCATAGTTGGGGAACGAATCGTGCGCCATGGCCGGGCAATTAGGAGCCGCCCCAGCCGTCGTCTCGTCCACGGCGCCGGGCCAAGTACGCGGCCGCCTCGCCTCGTCTACTCACCTCTAGCTTGGTAAGGATCGACGAGACGCTCTTCTTTACTGTCGCGAGGGTAGATCCGAGCTGCTGCGCGATGTCACGATTGGTGCGGCCCTCGGCCACCATGTCGAGCACCCGTTGCTCGTGAGCGGATAGCATGTCCAGCTTCTCATTCTTCGTCTGCCTTCGGCCGCGGCGGACCTGTTCGAACACCGGCGCCGTGACAGCGGGATCGATCAAGCTTTGGCCTTCCGCGATGGCACGCACCGCCCGGATGAGTTCGCCGGAGGAGACCTCGGCGGAGAAACATCCCGCCGCTCCAGCCTTGATGCTTGCAAGCAGCGCATCCTCATCCGCCATTGGAGTGAGCACCAGCACACGCGCCTGTGGTGCCTTTGACCGAATTGATCGGATTGCCTGAATACCGCTGCGGCGGCCCGCCAGCAACGCAATCACCACCGCGTCAGGATGGGTCCTAGCGGCCTCGCGTGTCGCTGTACCAGCACTCGCTTCGGCCACGACCTCAAGGTCGTCCGCCGCGGCCAAGATCTGTCGTAATCCGACTCGGACCATCTCGTGGTCGTCGACGATCAGGACTAGCGTCTTGGCGCCACTGTTCGTGCGTGACCGGTCACTGCGGCCAGCGGGCGGACCGTTGTCCAACTTTCCGTTCGGCATGCTACTTCCCCCCGTGATCCCCTCGCACCAAAGCTGAGTAGGCTTCCATGTCCAACTGAGTGGAGCCAGTGGGCATGGCTAATGGCCACCCCCCGTGATCATGATGGGCGGCCTGGGGGACCGCGAGGGGAACCGACTGGACCTTCATAAGGGTCATAGGTCTCGTCAGGAGCGCCAAATGACCCGAAAAAAAGGTAGTCATCTGTTACTAGACAGGCCGCCAGCGCCCGGTGAAGATGGTCTGAGCATCTAGCGGTGTCAGAGGGAGGACCGAGCGTGGGGAGGACGCGGACTTTTTGGCTTATCTGAGTCGTAATAGCCGCCCGGTCAGACCCGACCGCGGTTTTCGACGTGCCGCCGGCGCCCTCTCCGCACCCGGGCTGGAACGCGAGGGGCCAAGGGGCCGCCCCGCCATCGGACTTCACTTGTCAATTTACAACGCTCAGCTCCCCCGAACTACCCATTTCTCGCGCGACCTCGTTAACCAGGGCCCCGCAACGAAGGCTGGCTGCGCTGGCCCACCAGGCCAACGACTACACGACCACGAGAACCGTCGACCATGAGATTGCGGAGGGAGAGGAGTGAAAGGTAAGGCCGCATCGGCACACCTGAGGCGGACGCTGCTGGCCGCCACGCTGGCGGGCGTTGTTGTGGGCGCGCAGCTGCCGGCGTCCTCCAGCGGGTTCGCAGCTCCGCGGCCGCCCACCCAGGCCGGCGCGCGCACGACTGCGCCGGTCAAGCTGCCGCCCTCGTCCGGCGAGCCCGCGGCTAAGCAGCCCAAGAAGCTGACGGTCGGTGAGCAGCCGGATCGCCGGACCCGCCATTCCTCCACGCGCTATAACGCCGACCACACCTTCACCACCACCATCTCGATCCACCCGGTCAACTACTGGGTCCGCAATGGAGGCTGGGAGGCGATCGACAGCACCCTGGTCTCCACCAAGGAGAAGGGCTACGCCTACCAGAACCGGGCCAACAGCTGGCAGACCCTCTTCAAGGACCAACTTGGCGACGACTACCTGCGCTGGATGGTCGACGGCCAGGCTGTGAGCATGACCCTTCAGGGCGCCTCCAGGACCAAGGCGACTACCAAGGGCTCGACCATCGGCTACCAGGACGCACTGCCTCACCTGGACGCCACCTACAACGTGCTGGGCAATGGCCTGGATGAGGTGCTCACGCTCAAGGACGGCAAGGCGCCTCGCAACTTCCAGTTCCTGCTCAAGACCCCTGAGGCCACCACGGCCAGCCAGCAACCGGACGGCAGCTGGGTCTTCGTCCTTCCCGGCCACGCCCCTGGCTCCTTCTGGCTCAAGGCTCCCTATGCCTACGACTCGGGCGGCAAGAGCGTGGACCCGGGCCAGCCCCACGCTCAGATGAGCGTTCAACGGGGCAAGGATGGATTTGACCTGACACTGAGCCTGGATCAGTCGTGGTTCAAGGATCGTGCGCGGCAATTCCCTGTCTACCTGGATCCCTCGTTCACCATCCAACCAGACGCAATGGACGCAATTTTCGACAACAACTGCGGTGGCTGTGCCAGCCTCTTTGGTGGAGGAAACTACAGGCTAGGGCTTGGGAATTTCCAGCACTGTATCCCGCTACAAGGCTGCTCCTACTCCGCAAATCGGTCGGCAATACAATTCGACCTGAGCGCCATCCCAGCTGGAGCGACGATCAGCACCGCCAACCTGCGCCTTTTCTGGGACCAGGTGTGCGACCCCTCGGGAAACAGGGGTGGCACCTGTGACGCCGGCGCCAATATTGAGGCACATCTGATGACTGCGGCCTGGTCGCCTTCGAGTACCACTTCCCAGCTGCAGTTCGGTAGCAAGGCTCTGTCTACCTTCACGGCTTTGGCCGCAAGCGCTCCCCCGCAATGGATGACGTTCGACGTGACCAGCACGGTAAACAGTTGGGTTACCCAAATCGCATGCCCGTTGGGGGGGCAACCGTGTCCGGGCGGCCAACCGAACTTACGGGCTCTACCTCATGATGAGCAACGACGGCCAACATAGTTCGGGAGGGCCACAACCACCGGGTTCGGGCTACTATGCGCCGGAGACGCCCCAGCTCGTTGTCACTTACGGCGGCGACTCCGTCTTGCTCAACCAGCCTGCGGTTCTCCATGCCAATGGAGCGGAGCTGAGCTGGGGCCAGTACACCGGACCTTCAGGTGCCGCCTTCCAGAAGTACGAGGTACATCGCTCCACGAGCCCCGGTTTCGTGCCCACACCGAGCACCTTGCTGACAACCACCTCCGATGTCTCAGTAACTAGTTATCGGGACACCACTGCCGCTGCGAACGCCACGTTCTATTACGCGGTGGTTGCCAACAGCAGCAAATCAAACGAAGTCAAGGTAACCCTCCCCGCCAACGGCCAGTCTTCGATGAGCCTTCAGTCGCGACCGGGCAGCGGCAAGGCTACATTCATCGCTTACTCCACAACAACGACCAACTGCGCCAACTATGGGGCTGACCCGAATCTCAACGTGGGCTCCGACTCGTCACACGTGTATCGGGCACTTATCGGGTTTGACCTGCATGCATTGCCCACTAACGCCGGCAACATCAGCGCCAAACTGAACCTCTGGGACTTCAACCAGAACTTTCAGAACAGCAGCCCTCAGACCTTCACTATGCATGCCTACCCGCTCACCGCTAGCTGGAATGAGGGCACGGGCGTGGCGAGCACGCCTACCTGCACCGGCGACGGCGCCACTTGGTACGAGAGAACGGGAGGCGTCCAGTGGAACAGCCCAGGCGGGGACTACGACGCCAGCGCGGCCTCCAGCCCGGTCACCAACCAACCTTTTCCGGTGTTGGACAGCTTTGACGTCTCAAATATCGTGTCCAAGTGGGCCAGTGGCCAGTCGCCGAACCAAGGCTTCATCATCAAGGCCGACAACGAGGGTCTGGTCAACGGCAACTTCACCACCTTGGCCAGCAACGACTACGGCCTTGTAACTGGCAACCGGCCGACGCTGCAACTGACCTACACCGATGGCAGCCACGCCATCGCGCCCACTGTGTCGGTCTCGGCGCCAGCGCCCGGCTCCATGGTCTCGGGCAGCTCGGTGACCTTGTCAGCGGCCGCCTCCAGCCCCGGCTCCGTGAGTCAGGTCCAGTTCTTCGTGGACGGCAGCTCGGTTGGCACGGTAAGCCAGCCGCCTTGGCAGGTCACCTGGAATTCTGCCAGCATCGCCAACGGCAGCCATACCATCACGGCCACAGCCACCGACAGCGCCGGCAACACCACCACTTCGGCCGGATCGACGGTCACTGTCAACAACTACTCCTCGCCGACCACCACCATCACCGCTCCCGCCAACAACGCGGCGGTGACCGGGACGGTGACCGTGAACACCTCGAACACGGTGGCCAGCGCACGGCGACCACTGCCGCCCACCCAGTGGTCAGCCGCACGGTCTACGACGCGAACGGCAACGTGGTCCAGAGTTTCAGCCCACGGGCCGTCGACTGCGCCCTGGTCGCGGCCTGCGAGCCCTCGGGCACGCTCAATTACGTCACCACCAACCACTATGACTCGCTCAACCGGCTGATCCGTCAGGACCTGCCCGTAAACACCAACAACCCCACCTCACCCGATGCGACCCAGTACTACATACACCGGGCCTACGACTTCAACGGCAACCTGCGCTTCGTCTCGCTCGCCACCAGCGTGAGCGATCCCACCCAGGTGTCAGCCGGCGCGCAGACAGTGAACGTCTACTTCGACCCGGGCTGGATCGCCAGCAGCCAGGTGGGGACCAATACGCTCATCCGCTACGACTACAACGGCAAGGGCCAGCAGACCTGCCGCCGGCCTTTGCTGGCGTGCACTACCTCGGACACCAGCAACGGGGTCCTCTGGAGCTACCTGCCTAACGGCAAGCTGGCCAGCCGCATCGACCAGCAGGGCCAGCCGGTCAGCTACGTCTACGACGCTGACAGCAACCTGGTCTCCTCGCACGACGCCAGCGGGCTGGTCTCGGCCGGCCAGACCCGGGTCGACACCCAGAACGCCTACGACGACCTGGATCGACTGGTGCGCTCGGACCTGAAGAAGCAGAGCGATGCCAACTGGACCTTCAGCAGCTTCGCGTACGACCTGAACGGAAACATCACCGATCAGAACCAGAACGGCCTGGAGAGCTCGCCCAACGGGGCCCTGGTCAAGGACGGTCATAAGCTGCACAGCGATTACGACAGCGCCAACTTGCTGACTCAGCAGATCGACAGCACGCTCAACCAGCGGGTATTGAACAGCTTCACCAAGATCGGTCTGGAGTCCAACAGGGAGATCGACAAGAGCAACGGGTCGGGCGGCTGGACCCCGCTTCAGACCACCAGCTGGGGCTATTTCGCCAATGGCAAGCTGAGCACGCTGAGCACGGTCAATGGGAGCGGGACCACGATCGAGTCGCACGCGGTCAGCTACCTGGACACCAACCCTAACTTCGCGAACACCTACGGCGTCTACGTTGACGGCAACCGGACCCAGGACCAGTACAGCCTGCGGCTCGGGGGAGGCGCTTCCAGCCCGTGTACAACGACCAGCCCGTGCCCCACCACCTACGTCTACGACCCCCGCGACCGCCTTGTCCAGAACAACGACGGCCACGGCGACCGGACCAGCTACACGCTGGATGGGGCGGGCAACATCCAGAGCCAGGTCCAGACGACAGCAACCGGGACCACCACGGTCAGCAACACCTACGACCCCAACAACCTCAATCAGCTTCAGCAGTCGGTCTCAGGCGGCCTGACCCTCAAGTACTGGTACGACAGCCTGGGCCGCCAACAGTGCGTGACCGACGCGGGCGGCAGCCAGGCCAACTGCAACCCCTCCCAGAACACTACTGCCTCTAGTGACCTGCTCCAGGACTACACGTACGACTACCTGGACCGCCTGCAGACTTATCGGGCCTTCAGTGGCGGCCCCAGCAGCAACAAGACCGATGAAGCTGACTACGTCTACGACGCCCTGAACCGGCTGGTCCAGGAGACCGAGCAGCACCCCAGCTTCAGCGGCGACCAGCACGTCACCCAGTTCAGCTACCTGGGCCTGGGTGGGCTGGAGACCGAAGAGCAGCAGACCTCCAAGAACAGCGGAAATACGTTGTTCATTAAGGACTTCATCTACGACGTCTATGGCCGCCGCCTCGCCATGACGGTGTCAAGCTCAACGCTACCGGGGGTGCCCAACGGTACCTTCACCTACGGCTACGATGTGCACGGCTCCGTCAGCCAGTTGGTGGACGCCAATGGCAACACTACCGCCAGCTACGGCTACACCCCCTATGGCAAGAGCGACAGCACCCTCAGCCAGGGCGAAAACGCCGACAAGACCAACCCCATGAACCCCTTCCGGTACTCGGCCAAGCGGGGAGACACTGGCTCAGGCACCCTGGACATGGGCGTGCGCCGCTTCGGCCCCGACGTCTCGCACTTCCTGACGCCGGACTTCTTCTACGGCTCATTGGCCAACCTGTCGTTGTCGATCGACCCGCTGACCGACAATCGCTACGACCTGGCCGGTGGCAACCCGATCAGCTTCATCGAGTGGGACGGGCACATGGTCCTCCATGACGGCTACGGCACTGCCGCCGCATACCCCATCGCCATAGACAAGCCCGTCCGGAGCATCGCTCAGGCGCCGTCGCGGGATTGTTGGTCCAACCCAAGCGCTTGTGCGGGTGCGGCCGTGGCGCAGGGCAAGGAGCTCGGAATCGGCATCTTGCAGGGTGGCGAGCAGCTGATCGGTGGCCTGTATCACACTGCAAAGCTCGGGTTTGAATGCCTCCCCCAATCCATGGGTGGCGGTCGATTCGACCCCATCGCCTGCGCTCGTGACATCTATCAGACAGACTTGGCGATTGCCCAGCATCCGGGCGAGTTCCTGGGCAGCCAGGTCGACTACGAGGACTTCAGCCACGGTCGCATTGCCCGGGGCATTGGACACCTGCTGCCCACCGTGGCCCTGATCGCGATCACAAAAGGGGCTGGCATCAGAGCAGCTGGTCCCGAAACAGCTGTGCCCACGATTGCTGGTGAAGCCCCGGAAGGGTCCGCAGGGCTACGGCTGGTCGTTGGCGGGGGCCGGGCACAGGGCTTCCCAGGACTCCAGCCCCGAGACATCTCGCTCAACATACGGCGGGCCGCTGTGCCACATGTGGTCGGCGACATCGCCGCCGCTCCATTCCGGAGCAGCTCCTTCGGGTCAGCGTATTTTGAAAGGGTGCCGTATTATGCCTTCACCGGTAAGAGTGCCGGGGCGTTGCAGGAGGCGGCGCGCGTCCTTCGGCCGGGGGGTCAGTTGACGATTGAGACCGGGTCGGACGCACCGACTGGTGAGATTGTCGGAAACTTGGCGATGGCTGGGTTCCGGGGTATAACGGAAGAGGATCTCGGGTTCAAGCGCTTTACGGCCATCCTGGGAGGACTGTAGTGTTAAAGAGCCAGGTATTCTTTCGTTGCAACGGGGGAGACTACTTTGTGGGGACGAGGTGTCCCTTCGACGGCTGGTCTTCTCCTGAGGCCGAGGAGGTGACCGCAGCGCTGAAGCACTTGAGTGCAGCCGAGTCTCCTTCAATCCAGCGACTCAAGGAGGCTGGAGTATCAGAGGCGGCCTTGGAGCGAGTGATCATTGTCGAGTTTGGGGACGACCGTGCTCGATTCGATGCCATGGCTCCCCGAGGGTACATCATCAAAGGCAAGTGGGTAGAGCTAAAGGATGTAGGGCCGGAGCTAGCGTGAGAGAGTACTTGTTTTACCGGGTTTCGGCTGGTCAACACACTGGTGGTTGATGGGCGCTTGATGGCCTCCGTGACAACGTCAGCAACATGGACGAACATGCTCAAAGAACCGGCACGTCAGATCCTGCAATCCCGTTCGTTGATGGCGCATTTGTAGCCGCCGGTGGCGACGATGTAGGCCTTGACCGTTACGTCGAAGGTAGTCGCGATCGATGCGTCCGCCTACGCTGCTCGCGGGAGCCCGCGAACTCGATCCTGTGGGTGACTACCGAGAGGCAGCTGCACGCGGCAATGAGGGAAAGTGGTGTCGATCGACTGCCGGCTGGCGGGACTCTGCTCTACTACACAGGAGCGGCGAAACTGTGGACGGATCACCTCGCTTTTGTCAGCAGCGATGCGGGACTGGATGGGGCAGCCTCTCGCTTTATTCTCGACGCCGGGGTTATCAACATAACTGACCGACGCCGTGTCAGCGGACGGTCCGGTGGACATCACCTATCTCAACCACACGGTCTGTGCCGAATACCTCTTGAATCATACTGAGGTCGTGGCTAACACCGAGCGGATCCCCTTGCACTATGGATTCTCGGTGCTAGTGGCGCCACTCAGGCTTGCGGGTGGGACTGGGTCGCCGGTCCGAAAATCTTCGCCATGTGGGAGAAGCCACAGGTATAAGCTGAGTGGCACGGTACAACGAAAGTCAAACCACAGTTTCCGGACCGTTGTGCTTGCGGTCCGAAAGGGCCGGCTTCGAACTTCCCACGGCCGAACGTGGTCTGTAAGACCGCCGCGAAAGCTATGTGGGTCGAGTCCCGACCGCCCAGGAACTGCCATTTCTCGGACATACTTGGCGCCTGTTGCAGGGAATTGTCCACAGGGCAGCCCACCGAGAGGTTGGTGGCTGTGATTAGGTTCGAGGGTGAGCTGACGGAGTGTGTGCCATCGGTAATGGCGACGCGGACGTCGGAGCGGGGGAGGAGGGGGAGGAGGACGAGCCTGCGTTTGCGTGGGTGGCGCCGACTGGGATTCGGTGCAACTTGCTGAAGTAGCGCCAGACGAGCTTGCGATTGGAGTCGATTTGGTCGCGACGAATCTGGTAGTGGGATGGTGCTTTGGGATTCCTGCCGACCGCTACGCCGGACTCCGTCACACCAACCTCAGCCCCAAGTTGAAAGGAACTCAAGACGATCTGAATAAAGCCGAATAAGGCACACATAAAGAGTCGCGCCTCTCGCCTGAATACGATTCCTGAAGACTTTATTGCCAAGGTTGAGGTAGCGGGTTCGAAGCCCGTCTCCCGCTCCAGTTTGTACTTGGTGTCCAATTTGAGTTGGATCGGAGCCCGCAACACCGGACATAATGACGCGATGAGTCAGGGCGCGTCACCATCAAAAGACCCTGGAGGCGGCCAAAAACCTCAAATAAAGTGCTCTTGCTGGGTCCCAATGCTTTTACTTCAACATTGTGGTCTGACCCGATTGGACACAGCGTCCAGAATTCGGATGATGAGTGCAAGGGCGGCGTGTAGGGCCGGACCATGCACCACCTGAAGGCGGACAGGATTCGCGTTCTCGCCAGCGCACGGCCTTCAAGGTTTGATCGGTCATGAGCAGTGGTGGTCTGCCGACTGTCCGAGGTCCTGAGCCTTCCCCAACGCCATGCGGGTGTCGAAGTAGGTCCTCGCCTGGCGAAGGCCAAACCATGCTGAGTCCACCGAGTTCTTAGAGCCAGCCAGCTTCTTTGGCAAGTTCGGACACAGCTTCGATTACGCGTTGGATCAATGCAAGCTCGTCGTTATGCCACACAGCCTCGAAGGTCAACGTCGCGCCCGGAGGTGCGAGGGTTTACGAACACGACGCTGCGTGGCGCCAGTTCCATTACGGAAGCATTGATCAGTGTCACCCCGCGTCCCTGCGCAAGGTTCCGCCAGACCGTGTTGCCCGTGGCCTGTTCATCGATCCTGGGCTCGAAGCCGGCAGCGCGGCAGTAACGCGATGGTGTCGAACAAGCCAGGGGCCATTTCGCGGGGTCAGATCTCAAACTGAACTGCCCTGGGTTCGATGGAGACTCCATTTCTTGGGAATAGAAGGAGTCACATGTCCACATCGAACACGAGCAAGCACCCCA
>Ga0126383_10000392_pt1 | contig 23848 bp, 19 predicted proteins | sample PanSoiMetPlot_35_FD_96882 | JGI IMG/M metagenome (GOLD analysis project Ga0126383, IMG submission 96882) | Tropical forest soil microbial communities from Panama - MetaG Plot_35 | ecosystem: Environmental > Terrestrial > Soil > Tropical forest > Bulk soil | place: Panama | collected 2016-02-17
ATCGCGCGCATGCTCGACGCCGGCGCGATGGGGATCATGGTCCCGATGGTCGAGACCCGGGAGCAGGCGGAGTTGATCGTCTCCTGTACGCGGTATCCGCCGGCCGGCCGGCGCGGCGCGGCGTTCGGCGTCGCGCCGCACGATGACTACCTGCCGGGCAGCGTGACCGAGAAGATCGCCGCCGCGCACGAGCGGACGCTCGTGATCTCGCTCGTCGAGACCGCGGTCGGCATCGACAACGTCGATGCGATCGCGGCGGTGCCGGGCGTGGACGTCGTGTGGCTCGGCCACTTCGACCTCACCAACTTCCTCGGCATCCCGGGCGAGTTCACGCACCCGAGGTACTTGCGGGCGGTGGATGCGCTCCTCGCCGCGTGCGAGCGCCATGGCAAGACGCCGGGGTTCATGGCCGCCGACGACGCGTGGGCGAAGGACTACCGCGCGAAGGGTTTTCGCATCCTCGCCTACGGGATCGACGTGGCACTCATGCAGACCGCGCTTGCGCGAGGGTTGGCGGCGCTGCGGGAGAACGAGGCGCGGAAGGGCTAGAATCGCGCGGTTCAACCGCGAGGCCGCCATGCTCCAAGCCGCCGATATCGCCATCCGCCTGAACGCTGCCGACGACGTGGTGATCGCGCGCGTCGACATCCCCGAAGGGACGATGCTGCTGCGCGAGAACGTCCGCACCGCCGTCAAGGTGCTCGCCGGCCACAAGATCGCGGTGAAGGCCATCGCCGCGGGCGCGCCGGTGCGCCGCTACAACCAGATCATCGGCTTCGCGACGCGCGCGATCAACGCCGGCGATCACGTGCACGTCCACAACATCGCCATGGGCAACTTCGAGCGCGATTACGCGTTCTGCGCAGACGTGAAGCCGACGCAGTACGTGAGCCCGGCGGCGACCTTCCGCGGCATCGTCCGGCCGGACGGGCGCGTCGCCACGCGCAACTACATCGGCATCATAACCAGCGTCAACTGTTCGGCGACCGTGGCGAAGCTGATCGCGCGGCAATTCGAGAATCGCCTCGATGAGTTCCCGAACGTCGACGGCGTCGTCGCCCTCACCCACAAGACCGGCTGCGGAATGGCCTCGGAAGGCGAAGCGATCGACATCCTGCGCCGGACGACCGCCGGCTACATCCGGCACGCGAACTTCCACTCGGTGCTGCTGGTCGGGCTCGGCTGCGAGGCGAACCAGATCAATCACCTCCTGGCCGCACAGGGGCTGAAGCGCACCGATCACCTTCACGCGTACACGATCCAGGACAAGGGCGGCACACGGAAGGCGGTCGAAGAAGGCGTGGCGCGGATCAAGGCGCTGCTGCCGGAGGCGGACAGAGTCGGCCGCGAGACGGTCCCGGCTAGCCACCTGACGCTCGGCCTGCAGTGCGGCGGGTCGGACGGCTACTCGGGCATCAGCGCGAACCCCGCGCTCGGCGCAGCGGTCGATCTGCTCGTGCGCCATGGCGGGACCGCGATCCTGTCGGAGACGCCAGAGATCTACGGCGCCGAGCACCTTCTAACCCGCCGCGCGGTCTCGCGCGAGGTCGGCGAGAAGCTCATCGGTCGGATCCGCTGGTGGGAGGACTACACGCGGCGCAACGGCAACGAGATGAACAACAACCCGTCCCCCGGCAACAAGGCAGGGGGGTTGACCACGATCCTCGAGAAATCGCTCGGCGCGGTCGCGAAGGGCGGGACGACGAACCTGGTCGACGTCTGCGAGTACGCCGAGCCCGTCACCGCCAAGGGCTTCGTCTTCATGGATACCCCGGGCTACGACCCGGTGTCGGCGACCGGCCAGGTCGCCGGCGGCGCCACCATGATCTGCTTCACCACCGGCCGCGGCTCGGCCTATGGCTGCAAGCCCGCGCCTTCGCTGAAGCTCGCCACCAACACGCCGCTGTTCGTCCGGCAGGAGGACGACATGGACATCAACTGCGGCACGATCGTCGAGGGGAAGGAGACGATCGCCGAGGTCGGCGCGCGCTTCTTCGACCTCGTCCTGAAGACCGCCTCGGGCGAGAAATCCAAGAGCGAGCTGTGGGGCTACGGCGACGACGAGTTCGCGCCGTGGACGCTCGGCGCGACGATGTGAGCGAATCGCGAGCCACGCTCGCGACCCCCCGCTCACCCCCGGAAATCGACCGTCCGTCGGACACCGCCGTCGGCGCACCGACACCCGCAACCGGACTTCACCCGCGATGAGCAATCCGCCGCGGCGCGGCCGTGACGTAGATCACGCGCGCCCATGACGCCAGCATAGCGGTATGGCATAGTCGGGCCGTCAAAAAGAACAACACAAGCAGCACCGGTCCGGCGGTCCGCGTCTCCCGCTGGTGCCCCCGGATGAAGACGCTCGAACAGGAACTGCTCTTCGCAGTCGAACGCCGCGCCCGATGGGCGCGGGTGCGCTCCGGCGCGACGCGACCGACGCGAGGTGCGGTTTCCGCAGGGGTTTGGGTATGCAAACGCCCACGCGGCCCGCCGGCGCGGCCGCTAACACCGGCTCCCGTTCCGCGACGGAGAGCAAGGCGCTGATCAGCCAGTGCCGCGAGCTCGCGCGCTCCAAGCTGAGCGGCATCGTCGCCGACGCGCTCGACAAGGTCGAGAACGACCTCTTCGCCGCCGCCGACGCCTCCACCTCGCGCGCCGAGCAGCAGATCCTCTTCGAGGCGATGTCGCAGGTCAGAAGGCATCGCGCGGAGATCAAGGCCGCGTTCGACCGCCACTTCGTCGAGGTCTTCGAGCGGCGGGTCGCCGAGCGCTACTCGGCCCATGGCGCAAAGAACGAGGTCAAGCTCGAGGACCTCGCGCTCGTCGACGACGCGGCGATGGAGCAGGACCTGGTGGTCCACGACCTTGCCCGCAAGACGACGAACAACATCCCCCCGGACCAGCTGCTCGGCATCCGCGCCCGCTTCGGCCACCTGCTCGCCCACGAGACCGTCGAGGACGACACCGCCAACCCGCTCTCGACCGAGGCGGTGTTCGAGGCGCTGCACCGCGCCTGCGCCAAGATCCCCGGCGACTTCGCCGTCAAACGCTCGCTCCTGAACGCGTTCCAGCCGTACATGGCTGCGGGGATCACGAACGTTTACGCCGACGTGAACCAGAACCTGATCGCCCACCATGTCCTGCCGCGCATCAAGCACCAGGTGAAGCGCGCGGCGGATATCGGCGTGGCCAGCGCGCAGAGCCTCGCCGCCAGCCAGGCGCTGAACCTTGCCCAGCTGATGGGCAGCGCGCAAGGGGCCGCCGCTGCGGCGATGGGCGCGAGCCAGCCGATCGACCTCGCCGCCCTGCTCAACCACGTGGCGAACGGCCCGCCGACCGCGCGCGCGAAGGTCACGCGGATGCTCGTCGACCCGGCGCGGTATGCGATGGAGAGCGCGCTCACACTCCCGGCAAGCCCGGCGCTCTTGACGTCGCTCTCGGCGCTGCAGGCGGCGAAGCTGCCGTCGGAGGGCGGCGCGTTCGACTTCATGGGCGCGCTCGGCGACCAGGTCCGCGCGCAAAGCCATCCGCTCGACCAGCTCACGATCGAGCTGGTCAACATGGTCTTCGACTACATCCTGGACGACAAGCAGGTCCCGGTGACCGTCAAGCGCGAGATCTCGCGCCTCCAGATCGTGGCGGTGAAGGCGGCGATCCTGGATCGCACGTTCTTCGCGCGCCGCAACCACCCGATGCGGCAGCTTCTCGACCGCGTCGCCGAGGTGGCGACCGACCCCGAGATTGCGACCGACGAGACCGCCAAGTTCCTCGTCGGCCTGCGCGGGACTGTCGACTACCTCGTTCACAAGTTCACCGACGATCTCGCGATCTTCGTCGCCGCGCGCGAGACGCTCGACAAGATTGCCGAGGAGGAGCGGGCGTCGCGGCAGCAGGAACTCGCGCCGACGACCGCCGAGCTCGAGCGCAAGGAAGAAGCCGAGATCGCGCACGCGACCGCGCTCGCCGAGATCAAGCGCCGGCTCACGAGGAAGACGCCCGGATTCGTCCGCGACTTCCTCTACCAGTGGTGGACGAAGACGCTCGTCGACGCCTACATGAAGGAGCGCGAGGGCGACGACTCGTGGACCCACCGCCTGGGCGTCGTCGACGCGCTGGTCTGGAGCGTCTCGTCGCTGCGGACGGCCGAGATCCAGCAGCTCGCGTCGATGCTGCCGACGCTGATGCGCACGCTGCTGCGCGGCATGAATGCGATCGACATGCCGGCCGACGCGCGCCACAGCTTCTTCAACCAGCTGATGCAGGCGCACACCTCCGCGATCAACACCGCGAAGGCGCACGCGAAGCCCGCGCCAGGCGCCCCCGCGGCGACGGACGCGCCGCCGAGCGAGCCGGCGGTGACCGAGCCGGGTGCCCCGGAAGAGGTGTCGGCGACTGCGCCGCCGAATGACGACTTCTTCGTCCACACCGCGCTCGCGCTCGAGCGCGGCGCGGTGGTCGAGTTCCTGGACGGGCAGTCCACCGTGCGCGCGAAGCTCTCGTGGGTGAGCCCGAAGCAGACGATCCTGCTTTTCACGTCGACCGCCGCGGGTGCGCGGAAGCTCGCGCCGAAGGCGTTCGCGGAGTTGCTGCGCGATGGCAAGGCGCGCGTCATCGCGGTCTCCGAGGCGCTCATGGATCGCGTGGTGCACGCGATGATGGGGCCCGAGTCGCTGCCCGCCGCAGCGTAACCACGGAGCGAGTCCACGTCGCCGACAGGTTCTCTCCCGCGACCCCGCAATCCGGTGGGCTGCCACCTCGCCGCCAAGCTGGGCAGCCGATACCTAGGGGTCGCGTTTTTTCTTCCCGGGTCCGCGCGCTCAGTCGCGCGGACCCCGTTCCATGAACGCCGCCATCGCGCCGTTAACCCGCTCGGGCGCCTCGAGCATCGTGAAATGCCCGACGCCCGGCACGAGTTCGACCTCGGCGCGCGGCGCGAGCCTTCGGACCATGTCCAGCCATGGCGAGCTCTGACCAGGCGCGAGCGGCAAGCGCTTTCTCTCGGGCGTGAGATAGGTGCTTTGAATCACGAGTAGCGGTACCTTGATGTTCTCCAGCGCGGCGGTCATTCGCCGTGCGTCCCAGCCCGCCATGCTCGGCCAAAGCGCGGCCCCGATCGCCTCCGGCAGCGCCAATGCGCGCTCGCGGATGCGGTCGGCTTCGGTGCTCGCGACGAAGAACATCTGTTCGAACAGCGGCCGGACGAACGCGCCGTATCCCGCCGCGGCCACGGTCGCGCGCGCGGCGTCTTCCGCACGCGCGCCCGCGGCGCCCTGAAAGCTGCCGTCGACGAGCACCAGCGCTGCGACCCGCTCGGGCGCGTCGCCATACGCTTGCAGCACCACGCGGGTGCCCATGCTGTGGCCGACGAGGACCGCTCCGGAAAGGCCGAGCGCGCCGAGGAGCGCCGCGACGTCGGCGCCGAAGGTCTCGATGTCGCTGCTGGCAGGATCGCCGGGTGAGGCGCCATGCCCGCGCAGATCGCAGGCGACCACGCAGTGCCGGCCGGCGAATGCCGCAACCTGGTGCCGCCAGTCCTCGTGGGCGCACGCGAAGCCGTGCACGAACACGAGCGGCGGTGAGCCCGCGCCGGCGCGCTGGTAGTGCAGCCTCGTCCCGTTGACAGTCGCCTCAGGCATCGACGACGAGCGCTACGCGGGCTTCCACTTGATCGAGCAACCGATCGCCGCGGTCTGCTCCGCGGGACCCTTGCCCTCCCGCGCGACCTGCACCATCGCGTCGAACAGCTCGCGCCGCGCGTCCGGAATCGCGGCGGTCTTCGAGGCGTCAAGCCGGCCGTGGTATTGCAGCGCGAGGTCGCGGTTGAAGCCGAAGAACTCCGGCGTGCACACGGCGCTATACGCCTTCGCGACCGCCTGACTCTCGTCCAAGACGTAGGGGAACGGAAAGCCGAACTCCAGCGCGACCCGCTTCATGTTTGGAAAGGAGTCCTCGGCGTACTCGGCCGGATCGTTCGACATGATCGCGATCGAACCGATGCCGTGGCGCTGCAGTTCCTTGCAGTCGCGGACGATCCGTTCGCGGATCGCTTTCACGTAAGGACAGTGGTTGCAGATGAACATCACCAGCACGCCGTTCGCGCCGCGCGCCGTCGCGAGCGAGTGCCGCGCGCCGTCGACGCCCGGCAGGTCGAAGTCGACCGCTTGCCAGCCAAAATCGCAGACCTGTGATTGCGCTGCCATGGGGAGAATCGCCGCAGAGAGGGGCTAGAATCTTAGCATGCAGGTGAGCGCTTCCCGCACGCCGCGTTTCTACTGCGAGGCCTCGCTCTCCCCCGGCGCGACGATCGAATTGCCCGAGCGGGCCGCACGGCACGTCGCGGCGCTGCGCCTCGCTCCCGGCGACGCGGTGGTGCTGTTCAACGGCGACGGGGACGAGTGGGCGGCGACGCTCGGGCGGATCGAAAAGCGCGGCGTCATGGCGTCGGTGCGCGAGCGGCGCGCGGTCGACCGCGAGTCGCCGTTCGAGGTCCACCTCGCGCAGGGCGTGTGCGCCGGCGACCGCATGGATCTCGTCCTGCAGAAGGCAACCGAGCTCGGGGTCGCGTCGATCCAGCCGCTGGTCACCGCCCGCTCGATCGTGCGGCTCGCAGCCGAGCGCCGCGGGCGGCGCGAGGCCCATTGGCAAAACGTGACGATCGCGGCCTGCGAGCAATGCGGCCGGAACCGCGTCCCAGTCGTCAAGGCGAGCATCCCGCTCGCGGATTTCCTGGCGGGCGCGACCGGTGCCGTCACCCGGTTGCTGCTCGCGCCCGAAGGCGAAACGACGATTCGCGCGCTGGGGGCGCGGCCTCCGGTGACGGTGTTGATCGGACCCGAAGGCGGCCTCGCCCCCGAGGAGCGCGAGCTTGCGCTCGCGACCGGCTTCGTCGCGGTGCGCTTCGGTCCGCGGATCCTGCGTACGGAAACCGCGCCGCTCGCGGCGCTCGCGGCGCTGCAGGCGCTCTACGGCGACTGCTAGGGCCTAAGGTCTCGCGGCGGCGCCGGACACGATCGCGATCATCTCCGGATTGCCGCCTCGCTGGGCGAGATCCAGCGCGGAGTTGCCGCGCGCGTCGGTGGCGCGAACGTCCACCCCGCGCCCGGCGAGGAAGAGCCGCACCGCGAGGACGTCGCCGCGCCGCACTGCGTCGAGGAACTGCGTCGGGTCATAGTAGGTGAGCCCCATGCGGGCGAGGTCCTGCCGCGCGCGGATCGCCCGCGCCTCGGCGCCCACCTGCGCCTCCGAGCCGATCTGCTTGGTGCTCATCGCCGCGAGCGACCGGCCAATCGACAGCATCTTCTCGCGCTCCGGCTGGGGCACGTCGGCGAAGATCTCGAGCATCACCGCGTTCGCATCGGCGTTGCGACCGTTCAAGATGTCGTCGATCGCCTTCTGCCCGGCCGCAGGATCGCAGCCTTGCGACGGCCCGCCGTCGCGCGGGCACGACGCCGCGGCAGCCTGGGTGACGATCTGCAGCAACGACAGGAACCGACCGAACGTCGCCCAGTCGGTCGCGCCCGGCGGTGAGCCCTGCGCGTGCGCGGTGCCGATACCGGCCGCCGCGATGAGCGCGACCATCAGCCGCTCGCAACGCATTTGAACCTCCTTCGCTTCCTGCGACTCCCCTACCAACCGCGAAGTCTACTCTCCCCGATGCACGGCGGATAGAATGCGCGGCGTCGAGAACGAGCCATGCCGATACTCCCGAGGCCCGACGCCGCGTTCGTCACCTGGTTTCGCTCGGTCGCGCCGTACTTCCACGCGTTCCGTGGGCGGACGTTCGTGATCGCGTTCGGCGGCGAAGTCGTCGCCGAGGGCCGTTTCGTGTCGCTCGCCCAGGACCTGAGCCTGTTGCACAGCGCCGGCATCCGGCTGGTCCTCGTCCACGGCTCGCGCCCGCAGATCGAGGCGCAGCTCAAAACGCGCCGGCACCGCTCGAGCTATCACAAAGGCCTCCGCGTGACGGATCCGATCGCCCTCCAGTGCGTTAAGGAGGCGGTCGGGCTGCTGCGCGTCGAGATCGACGCTTTGCTGTCGCTCGGGCTGCCGAACACGCCGATGGCCGGCGCCGCGATCAACACCGTCTCGGGCAACTTCATCACTGCGCGGCCGATGGGCGTCCACGACGGTCTCGACTACCAGCACACCGGCCGCGTGCGGAAAGTGGACGCCCTGGCGATTTCCGCGAGTCTGGACGCCGGGAACATCGTCGTCGTGTCGCCGATCGGTTACTCGCCGACGGGCGAGGTGTTCAACCTCGCGATGGAGGAGGTCGCGGTGACGACGGCGACGGCGCTTCGGGCAGCGAAGCTCGTCTTCCTGTCGGATGCCGCGGTGCTGGACGTCGACGGGACCGTGCGCGCCGAGCTCAGCGCGAACGAGGCGGAGCGGCTGCTCGCGCAGCACGGCGGTCGCTTGAGCAAGGACACGCGGACCTATCTCGCGCGCGCCGTCGAGGCGGTACGCGCGGAAGTGGAGCGCGCACACGTGGTCACGCGCAGCATCGACGGCGCACTGCTGATCGAGCTCTTCACCCACGAGGGCTCGGGAAGCATGATCACCGCCGACAAGCTCGAGCGCGTCCGGCGCGCGACGATCGACGACGTCGGCGGGATCCTGCGGCTCATCGAGCCGCTCGAGGCGGACGGGACGCTCGTCCGCCGCGGCCGCGAGCTGCTCGAGCAGGAGATCGGTCAGTTCACCGTGCTCGAGCATGACCGGTTGATCCTTGGCTGCGCGGCGCTGTATCCGTTTCCCAGGTCGCGCGCGGGCGAGCTGGCAGGCCTGGCGGTCCGGCCCGAGTACCGCGGTTCGGGCCACGGTGAGAAGCTCGTAGCCGCCATCGAGCGCCAGGCGCGCGCCGCCGGGATGAAGAAGCTCTTCGTGTTGACGACCCGGGCGGCGCAGTGGTTCGTCGAGCGGGGGTTCGGCGAGGCGGACGTGACCGCGCTGCCCGCGGCGAAGCAGGCGATGTACAACTGGCAGCGGCGGTCGAAGGTGCTCGTCAAACCGCTGCGATAGGAGAGTGCAATGACGCGGACCGTCAAGTGCGTGAAGCTTGGCCGCGAGGCCGAGGGGCTCGATCTCCCGCCGCTGCCGGGCGAGCTCGGCAGGCGGATCTACGAGAACGTCTCGAAGGAAGCGTGGCAGATGTGGCAGGCGCAGCAGACCCGCCTCATCAACGAGAACCGGCTCAACCTCGCCGATCCGCGGGCCCGAAAGTACCTGCTCGAACAGACCGAGAAGTTCTTCTTCGGCGGCGGCGCGGACGAGGCGTCCGGCTTCGTGCCGGTCAAGAAGTGACCGCGGCGGGCGCTATTCGTTCGCCGCGCGGCTCAGGCTCTCCGAGCGCAGGTGGCGGACGTCCCGTCCCTCGACCATGTAGACCACGTACTCGGCCATGTTCTTCGAGTGGTCACCGATCCGCTCGAGCGCCTTCGCGACGAACAGGATCTCGAGGCAGCGGCTGATCGTCCGCGGGTCCTCCATCATGAACGTGATCAGCTGGCGCAGGATCGAGCGGAACTCGGTGTCGACCACCTCGTCCTGCTGAACCACTTCCTGGGCGGCCGTCACGTCGAGGCGCGCGAACGCGTCGAGCGCCTTGCGCAGCATCGCGAGCGCGAGGTCCGACACGTGCCGGACCTCGATGCGCGGCATGTGCATGCGGTCGGCCTCGTAGATCAGCTTCGCCATGCGCGCGATCTTCTCGGCCTCGTCGCCGATGCGCTCGAGGTCGGTGATCGTCTTGATCACCGCGATGATCAGCCGCAGGTCGCTCGCGGCCGGCTGGCGCCGCGCGATGATGTGGCTGCAGGCCTCGTCGAGCTCGACCTCCATCGCGTTGACGCGGTGGTCGTTCTGCTTGACTCGCTCGATCTCCTCCATGTTGCCGGTGAAGAGCGTGTCGATCGCGCGCCGGATCTGCTCCTCGACGAGGCCGCCCATCTGCAGCACGCGGGTGCGCACCGCCTCCAGCTCGGCGTCGAACTGCTTCGAAGTGTGCTCGGTCATCGGGGGCCTTTCGTAAGCAGGCTAGGGTAGCACCGTGACAGCGCTATTACACTGCCCGGCCGTCCCGGGTGAGCGTGCGGACGCCCGCGGCCGTCCCGAGCAACAGCACGTCCGCGCCCCGCCGTGCAAATAACCCGTTCGTCACCACGCCCACAATGTTGTTGAGGCGCTCCTCGAGGGCGGCGGGCTCGCGGATCGCGAGGCCGGCGACGTCGAGGATGACGTTGCCGTTGTCGGTTGTGAAGCCGGCGCGCAGGGTCGGCCTGCCGCCGAGCTTCGCGACCTCGCGCGCGACGTGTGCGCGCGCCATCGGGACCACCTCGAGCGGCAGCGGAAACCTGCCGAGCTCACCGACGAGCTTGGACTCGTCGGCAATGCACACGAAGCGTCGCGCCACGGCGGCCACGATCTTCTCGCGCGTGAGCGCGCCGCCCCCGCCCTTGATCATCGCAAGTTCCCGGGTCACCTCGTCCGCACCGTCGACGTAGACCGCGAGCTCGTCGAGCTCGTTCAGGTCGCGGAGCGGGATCCCGAGCTGTCCCAGCCGTTCGGCGGTCCTCTGCGAGCTCGCCACGGCACCTCGAATCCGCTTCCGAATCGCCCCGAGCTCCGCAATGAAGAAATCCGCAGTCGAGCCGGTCCCGACGTCGACGACGCTTTCATCGACGACGTACCCGATCGCGGCTCGCGCCGCCGCGGCCTTGAGCTCGTCCTGCGTCATGGGCTCGTCATGTCATCGGCTCGTCATGTGTCATCGCCGCAACGGTCCGATTCTACGCGCCGGCATTACGGGCAAACCCCCTTGCCCCCCGCGGCAGGCCTGGGCGTAAACTAGAGCCGTCTTCCCCTGCAGCACCGGACCTGCCATGCGTGACGCGAGGAGTCTTGCTCTCGCCGCGATGTGCGCGGCGCTCACCTCGTCTGCCTTAGCCCAGCAACCGCCTGGCTCGGCGCCGGCAGCCGACGATTCATTCTCCTCCCCCGCGATCCAGCTTGGCGGGTGGCGCTCGCTCGGACCCGCGGTCGGCCTGCGTCCAAACGCCGGCCGCGGCGGCTGGACGGGGGGCATGTTCGTCGATTCGCCGGGTGGACAGGGATTCAACCCGGCACGGGGCGACCCGACCGAGCGTGGTCTCAGGGTGACCCCCCAGGGGCGCGGCCCAGTCCCGGAGGCACTGCGGCTCGGGCCGCCGCCGGACCCGGCCGCCGCGACGGCCACCGGTGCCTTTGTCGGGTATCGCTATGACAACCTGCTGCTCTCCTCCGCGGTGCGCCAAGGGGTCGCGCCCGGGCTCGGCGGCACGAAGCTCGACGTCGGCGCGAGCTACGGTTTCAGCGTCGCGCCGCGCCATCTCATCACGCTCTCGGGGGGCCTGACCCTCGGCCAGGCGACCGCGCTAGTGCCGTACTTCGCGGCGCTCGGTCCGGACGCCGCCACGCGGTGGAGCTACCGGCAGGGCGAGCCGGGTGCCGGCTTCCGGGTGTCGTGGCTTTACAGCTTCGGCCGTAACCTCTACCTCAACACCAGCCTCGGCTACGACCGCACCTATCTCGAGGTCGAGGGACAGCAGGGTCTCGACCGGAGCGCGACTTCGCTCGGCACCGTGTTCGGCTACCGCTGGTAGCCCCTGCATTTTCTCGCGTAGCTCGCTAGACTGAGCGCTCTTCCGCGCGCCCCGCGCGGGCGACTCTTGCGTCTTCGACCCCGAATTTTCAGAAGGAGGGTTGTCATGGGACTTCTCGACGAGCTTCTCGGCGGCATGATGGGTCAAATGGGCGGGCAACCCGGCGGTCGCGCGCAGGCGGCGCCGCAGTCGGGTAACGCCTTGCTCGACCTCGCGATGCAATTCGTCCAGAGCTACCCCGGTGGCCTTCCCGCCCTGGTGCAGGCGTTCACCAAAGGGGGCTACGGGAACCAAGCGGCCTCATGGGTCGGGACGGGGCAGAACCAGCCGATCTCGCCCGACGTCATCACGCAGATCTTCGGCGGGCAGCGGGTGCAGTCGATGGGCCGCGACTTCGGCGTCGACTCGCAGCTCGCGGCCGGCGGCCTGGCGAGCCTGTTGCCCGAGATCATCAACCAGTTGACGCCGGAGGGCCGGGTCGACCCGCGGCACGAGCAGACGCAAGGGGACGAGTTCGCAGCGCTGCTCGAAGGCGTCCGCGGCCGTCTGACCGGTTAGCGCGCGGGCTCGTCGCTAGCGGCCGCCCGCTAGAGCAGGACGCGCCGGAAGTCGGCCAGCACCTGGCCGAGAAACGCGTTGAACCGCGCCGCCGCGGCCCCGTCGATCACCCGGTGGTCGTACGAGAGCGAGAGCGGCAGCACGAGCCGCGGCACGAAGCTCTTCCCGTCCCACACCGGCCGCATCGCGGCGCGCGATGCGCCGAGGATCGCGACCTCCGGCGCGTTGATGATCGGCGAGAACGACGTGCCGCCGATGCCGCCGAGGCTCGAGATCGAGAACGTGCCGCCCTGCATGTCGGCGGGCTTGAGCTTGCCGTCTCGTGCCTGCTTCGCAAGCTCCCCGGTTTCGCGCGCGACGTCGAGGACCCCCTTCTTGTCCGCGTCCTTGACGACCGGCACGACGAGGCCGTTGGGAGTGTCGGCGGCAAAGCCGATGTGGTAGTAGCGCTTGAGGACAAGGTTGTCGCCGGCGAGCGAGCTGTTGAACTCGGGGAACCGCTTCAACGCCGCGACGCACGCCTTGACCAGGAACGCGAGCATCGTTACGCGCAGACCCGACTTCTCGTTCTCCTTGTTGAGCTGGACGCGGAACGCCTCGAGGTCGGTGACGTCCGCCTCGTCGTTGTTCGTGACGTGCGGAATCATCACCCAGTTGCGGGCGAGATTCGCGGCCGAGATCTTCTTGATGCGCGCGAGCGGCTCGAGCTCGACCGGCCCGTACTTCGCGAAGTCGACTTCAGGCCATGGCAGCAGGTTCAAGCCACCCGCGGCTCCTGCCGCGGGCGCGAGCGCTGGACCGCGGGCAATCGCGCCCTTCACGTAGGCCTGGACGTCGGCGGCCACGATCCGGCCCTTCGGGCCAGTGCCCTGCACCTTGGCGAGGTCCACGCCGAGTTCGCGCGCGAACTTCCGCACCGACGGGCTGGCGTGCGCCTTCGGCGCGCCCTCGCCCGCGGGCACCCCCGCCGGGACCGGCGGCGCGCGCGGCACGGTCGCTGCCGGCGTAGGGCGCGGCGCCTCCGCGAGGGCCGCGGCCGCCGGTTCGTCTCGCCGCGCCGGAGGCGGAGCGGCCGCGGCGGGGGCGACCGGTGTCGCCGGCTCCTGCGCTGCCTTCGCGGCCCCCGCCTCGGCAGCTTCCAAGACCACGATCGGACTGCCCTCCGAGACCTTGTCGCCGATCTTGACGCGCACCTCCTTGACGACTCCCGCCGAGGGCGACGGGATCTCCATCGTGGCCTTGTCGGACTCGAGCGTGACGAGCGACTGCTCGGGCTGAACCGCGTCCCCGGGCTTGACGAGGATCTCGATGACGTCCACCGACTTGAAGTCGCCGATGTCGGGAACGAGCACTTCTTTCATTGCGCCCATGGCTCTCCTCTCGCGGACAGAACGGCAGGGGACAGCAGGCGCCGTGTGCGCGCCCCAACCGCTCTTCTCCTCCTCGGCTTGTTCTAGACCGCGACCGGGTTCGGCTTCTCGGGGTCGAGGCCGTACTTCCGGATCGCCTCGGCGACGACCGCCGGTTTGACGGCGCCGTCCTCGGCGAGGGCCTTCAGCGCGGCGATCGTGACCCAGTATCGGTTGACCTCGAAGAAATGGCGCAGCTTCTCGCGCGTGTCCGACCGTCCGTACCCATCGGTGCCGAGCACGCGATAGCGCTTGCCGGGGGGCATGAACAGCCGGATCTGGTCCGCGAACGCCTTGATGTAGTCGGTCGACGCGATCGCCGGCCCGTCGCGGCCCGCGAGGCGGCTTTCGACGTAGGACTTGCGCGGGGTCTCTTCGGGGTGCAGCAGGTTCCAGCGGTCGACTGCTAGACCATCGCGGCGGAGCTCGGTGAAGCTCGGGCAGCTCCAGACGTCGGACGATACGCCCCAGTCGTTCTCCAGCACCGCGGCGGCGGCGATCACCTCGCGCAGGATCGTCCCGGAGCCCATGAGCTGGACCCTCGGCTTCTTCCCCGGGGCCGCTTCGCTCAGCAGGTACATGCCCTTCAGAATGCCGGCCGCCGCATCCCGGTCGGCGACGTCGGCGAGCCCTGGGTGCGCGTAGTTCTCGTTCATCACGGTCAGGTAGTAGAAGACGTCTTCCTGGTTCGTCACCATTCGCCGCACCCCGTCGTGGATGATGACGGCGAGCTCGAACGCAAACGTCGGGTCGTAGGAGATGCAGTTCGGAATCACCGACGACAGGATGTGGCTGTGGCCGTCCTCGTGCTGCAACCCCTCGCCGTTCAGGGTGGTGCGGCCCGCGGTCGCACCGAGCAGAAAGCCGCGGGCACGCTGGTCGCCTGCGGCCCACGCGAGGTCACCGACCCGCTGGAAGCCGAACATCGAGTAAAAGATGTAGAAGGGCACCATCAGCAGGTTGGAATGGCTGTACGACGTCGCGGCCGCGATCCACGAGCTGAACGCCCCCGCTTCGTTGATGCCCTCCTCGAGGATCTGTCCCCCCTTGTCCTCGCGGTAGTACATCACTTGGTCCCGGTCAACCGGGACGTATTTCTGCCCTTCCTGCGAGTAGATTCCGAGCTGCCGGAACATGCCCTCCATGCCAAAGGTGCGCGCTTCGTCGGGGACGATCGGAACGACGTGCTTGCCGATGTTCTTGTCGCGCACGAGCGCGGTGAGGAGGCGCACGAACGCCATCGTCGTCGAGATCTCGCGCTCCTGGCTCTTCAGCATCTGCTCGAACGCCTCGAGCCCCGGCACCTGCGGGACCGTTTCGGCCTTGCGGCGCCGATGCGGCAGATAGCCGCCGAGCGCCCGCCGCCGCTCGTGCAGGTACTTCATCTCCGGCGAGTCCGCGGCCGGCATGTAGAACGGCAGCTCCTCAAGCTTGTCGTCGGGAACCGGGATATTGAAGCGGTCGCGGAATCGCTTGATCGAGTCGAGATCCATCTTCTTCTGCTGGTGCGCGGTCATCCGCCCCTCGGCGATGCGGCCCATCCCGTAGCCCTTGATCGTCTTGGCGAGGATCACCGTCGGCTGGCCCTTGTGCTTCATCGCCGCGGCGTACGCCGCGTAGATCTTGTGCGGATCGTGGCCGCCGCGGTTCAGCCGCCAGATGTCCTCGTCGGTCATGCGCGACACCATTTCCAGCAGCTTCGGGTGCTTGCCGAAGAAATGCTTGCGCACGAACGCGCCGTCGTTCGCCTTGAAGTTCTGGTACTCGCCGTCGACGGTGTCGAGCATCACCTGCTGGAGGATGCCTTCCTTGTCGCGCGCGAGCAGCGGATCCCAGTACGACCCCCAGACGAGCTTGATCACGTTCCACCCGGCGCCGCGGAAATCGGCCTCGAGCTCCTGGATGATCTTGGCGTTGCCGCGCACCGGCCCGTCGAGCCGCTGCAGGTTGCAGTTGATGACGAAGACCAGGTTGTCGAGCTTCTCGCGTGCGGCCATCGAGATCGACCCGAGCGACTCGGGCTCGTCGGTCTCGCCGTCGCCCACGAACACCCACACCTTGCGCTTCTCGGTGTCGGCGAGGCCGCGCGCGTGCAGGTATTTCAGGAACCGCGCCATGTAGATGCCCTGGATCGGCCCGAGCCCCATCGATACCGTGGGGAATTGCCAGTAGTCGGGCATCAACCATGGATGGGGATAGGACGAGATGCCCTTGCCGTCGACCTCGCGGCGGAAGTTGCTGAGCTGCTCCTCGGTAAGCCGCCCTTCGAGGTAACCGCGCGCGTAGATCCCGGGGGACGAGTGGCCCTGGAAGTAGATGAGATCGCCGCCGTGCTGCGCGCTCGGCGCGTGCCAAAAGTGATGCTGCCCGATGCCGATCAGGGTCCCGAGCGAGGCGAAGCTCGCGATGTGCCCGCCGAGGTCGCTGTCACCTTTGTTCGCCTTCGCGACCATCACCATCGCATTCCAGCGGCAGTAGGAGCGAATCCGCTCCTCGAGCGCCGCGTCGCCCGGGGATCGCTCCTCGAGATGCGGCGGTATGGTGTTGATGTACGCCGTGTTCGGGCTGTGCGGCAGGAACGCGCCGGACCGGCGCGCCTGGTCGATCAGTCTCTCGAGCAGGTAATGGGCCCGCTCCGGGCCCTCGCGCTCGATCACCGCTTCGAGCGCGTCGATCCACTCCTGGGTCTCGAGGGTGTCGGGGTCGTTGGCGGCTTGAAAGTCGGGCACGGCGGCCATCGCGGAGTCTCCAGGAACCGTACGAGGGCGGGAGGGTGCTGCTGCCCGCGAAGCTTAATACGCGGCTCGTGCGCGAGGCAATTTGACGGTCCCGGCGCCTCGGCTCATTTTTCGTAATATGAGATCTCGAACCGGATTACACAATGGACGGCGCCGTCGAGGCGCCGGTATCCCGCCTGCTAGAATCGTCCGGCCTGTTCCCGCCCCGCCTTGAACGGCACCCCCGTGGACACCCGCATCATCGACGGCATCGCTTTGTCGCATCGCATGCGTACCGACCTGCGGCCGCGCGCCGAAGCGCTCGCGGCCCGCGGCGTGCGTCCCGGGCTCGCCGCGATCGAGATCGGCGAGAACCCGGCGTCTCGGGTCTACGTGCGCAACAAGATGAAAGCCTGCGCCGAGACGGGACTCCACTCGGATCATGTCGCGCTTGCCGAGTCGACCTCCGAGCGCGAGCTCCTCGCGCGCATCGCGGCGCTGAACGAGGACGCACGGATCCACGGCATCCTCGTCCAGCTTCCGCTGCCGAAGCGGATTTCCGCGGAACGCGTGCTGTTCGCCGTCGCGCCGGGGAAGGACGTCGACGGCTTCCATCCAGTGAATGTCGGTCTGCTCGCCAGCGGGCACCCGCGCTTCGCTCCGTGCACGCCGGCGGGCGTGATGGCGATCCTCGAGGCCGAGAGCGTGAATCCTTGGGGACAGCACGCGATCGTGGTCGGCGCGAGCAACATCGTGGGCAAGCCGATGGCGCTCCTCCTCTTGCAGAGGGGGGCCACGGTCACCATCTGCAATTCCAAGACCCGCGATCTCCCCGACCATACGCGGCGTGCGGATATTCTCGTGGTCGCGGTCGGCAAGCCGAAACTGGTCACCGGCGACATGGTCAAACCGGGCGCCGTCGTCATCGACGTCGGTATCAACCGCCTTCCCGACGGGAAGCTTGCCGGTGACTGCGATTTCCCGAGCCTAGCGGGCGTTGCCTCGCGGGCGACGCCGGTGCCCGGCGGCGTCGGACCGATGACGATCACCATGCTGCTCGCCAACACGATCCGTGCGGCCGAGCTCGCGCTCGAGGGCGAGCCTGTCGCCGCGCAGTAGTGGTTCGCGCGACCCATCAGGAGCGTTCGATGTTGAGAGACGACACGCCGACCGCCGACGCTGCCTTGCTCCTCGAGCGCGCAGCGACAGCCGAGCCGAATCCGCTGCTCGACTTCTCCGGCCTGCCGCGCTTCGGCACGGTCGAGCCCGAGCACATCGCGCCGGCGGTGGACCGACTGCTCGCCGACAACCGCGCCCTCGTCGTCGAGCTCACGCGCGCCGACACGCCGGCGACGTGGCCCGACTTCGCGCAGCCGCTCGAGGAAGCGAACGAGCGCCTCGGCCGGGCGTGGGGCATCGTCGGTCACCTGCACGCGGTGCTCGATTCGCCTGCGCTGCGCGAGGCGTACAAGGCAAACCAGCCCAAGGTCGTCCAGTACTGGACCGAGCTCGGCCAGAACCTCGCGCTCTTCGACAAGTACAAGACGCTGAGGGCGTCGCAGGAGTTCGCGCGGCTCACCCGGCCGCAACAGAAGGTCGTGGACAACGAGATCCGGGATTTCCGCCTCTCGGGCGCGGAGCTCCCGCCGGCGAAGAAGGCGCGCTTCGCCGAAATCCAGGAGGAGCTCGCGCAGCTCTCCACCCGGTTCTCGGAGAGCCTGCTCGACGCGACCAACGCGTACGCGGTGCTCGTCGAGGACCGGGCAGTGCTCGCGGGAATCCCGGCCGACGTGCTGGAGACCGCGCGCGCGGCCGCGGAGCGCGACGGCAAGCGAGGCTGGAAGCTCGTGCTGCATGCGCCCTGCTTCGTCCCGGTGATGCAGTACGCCGAGCATCGCGGCTTGCGCGAGGTGATGTACCGCGGGTACGTCACTCGCGCCTCCGAGGAGTTCGGCGCCGCGTTCGCCGCGAAGGAGGCCTTCACGGCCAAGCTGAACGGCGCGTCGGCGCCCCCTCCTGCGCCGGACCGGCTCACCGAATGGAACAACACGCCGCTGATCGCGCGCATCCTCGAGCTGCGGCGGGAGGCCGCGCAGCTCCTCGGGTACGCGAGCTACGCGGAGGTCTCGCTCGTGCCGAAGATGGCCGAGTCGCCGCGCCAGGTGCTTGATTTCCTCGACGACCTTGCGCGGCGCGCCTTGCCGTTCGCCAAGCGCGATTGGGCGGAGCTCACCGCCTTCGCCAAGGCGGCGCTCGAGCTCGACGAGGTCGAAGCGTGGGACGTCGCCTTTGCGTCCGAGAAGCTGCGCCACGCACGCTACGCGTTCTCCGACCAGGAAGTGAAACAGTACTTCCCCGAGCCGCAGGTGCTCGCGGGAATGTTCCGCCTAGTAGAGACGCTGTACGGCATCCGCATCACGGAGGACCGCGCCGAAACCTGGGAGGCGTCGGTGCGGTTCTTCCGGATCGGCGACGCGACCGGCGCGCTGATCGGCCGCTTCTATCTCGATCCGTACGCGCGCGAGACCAAGCGCGGCGGCGCGTGGATGGACGAGGCGATCGCGCGCCGCCGCACGAGCGAAGGCGTCCAGGCGCCGGTGGCGTATCTCGTGACCAACTTCTCGGCGCCGGTCGGCGGTCGGCCCGCGCTGCTCACGCACGACGAGGTGCTGACGCTCTTCCACGAGTTCGGCCACGGGCTGCACCATCTGCTGACCAAGGTCGACTACCTCGGCGTATCGGGGATCCACGGCGTCGAGTGGGACGCGGTCGAGCTGCCGAGCCAATTCATGGAGAACTTCGGCTGGGAGTGGGAGGTGCTCGCACACATGACTAGCCATGTCGACACCGGGGCGCCGCTGCCGCGCGCCCTGTTCGACAAGATGGTCGCCGCGAAGAACTTCCAGTCGGGAATGCAGACGGTGCGGCAGCTCGAGTTCGCGCTGTTCGACATGCACCTTCACCACGACTTCACGCCCGGCGGCGCGGCCTCGCCGCTCGCGCTGCTCGATGCGATCCGCGCCCGGGTCGCCGTCTCGCTCCCGCCCGCCTACAACCGGTTCCCGAACACCTTCTCGCACATCTTCGCGGGCGGGTATGGTGCGGGCTACTACAGTTACAAGTGGGCGGAGGTGCTGTCGGCCGACGCCTACGGCCTTTTCGAGGAGAACGGCGTGCTCGACCCGCGGACCGGCGCGCGGTTCCGCGAAGAGGTCCTCGCCGTGGGCGGCAGTCGACCGGCGATCGAATCCTTCAAGGCGTTCCGGGGGCGGGAGCCCACGGTGGACGCGTTACTTCGTCACAGCGGCATGGCCGCCTGAGCCTGCTCCCCCCTTGTCAAGGGGGCCAGCGGGTAGGCCGCGTGCAATTTGCCGCAGCCCCGAGGGCCGGCGGGCGGACCGCTGGGAGCCCGGTTGCTATCATGCCCTCGTCATGTCCGGCGCGAAGACGAGGAGCGATGATGCCTAGATTCCTGCTTGGAGCGCTCGCAGCGCTGCTCGCCGCGAGCGCCGGTGCGCAGACCTACCGCTGGGTCGACAAGGACGGCAAGATCAACTACAGCGACACGCCACCCCCCGCGACCGCGAAAAACGTGCAGAAGCGCTCGGCCGGCGGCAACGTCGTCGAATCGAGCCAGAATCAGGTCCCCTACGCCACGCAGCAGGCGCTGCGCAACGCCCCGGTGACGGTCTACACCGCCGAGACTTGCAAGCAGCTCTGCGACGAGGCGCGCAGCTTGCTCGCGCAGCGCGGCGTCCCGTTCCGCGAGATCGTCGTCGCCGACCAGGCTTCCAGGGAAGACCTCAAGAAGGTTTCGAACGGGCAGGAAGTGCCAGTGCTGGTCGTCGGCAAGAGCGTCACCACGGGCTTTGGGACCGACTCCTGGAATCTTGCGCTCGATGCGGGGGGCTATCCGAAGTCGGGGCCGCCGATCGCCCAGGGGCCTAAGCCTGCAGCGCCAGCGCCCAAAGTCGAGGCGGCGCAGGCGGACGAGTCCGTCGCGCGGGGACGCTACGCGCCGCTGCCGCCAGTGGAGGGCGACGTGCCGCTCCAAATCAAGGGTCGGTACGCGCCGCAATAGCGGGCCCGGCCCTCGGGCACGAGGGCATTTTCCCGTGACGTACACTCGGGGCGATGAGACTCGCCACGTGGAACGTCAACTCCCTCAAGGTCCGCCTCCCCCATCTTCGCGATTGGCTCGCGCGTGCGCGCCCCGACGTCGTCTGTCTCCAAGAGACGAAGGTCGAGGACCAGAACTTCCCGGCGGCGGCACTCGAGGAAGCCGGCTACGCCGCGGCGTTCTCGGGGCAGAGGGCTTACAACGGGGTCGCGATCCTCTCACGCGCGCCGCTCACTGCCGTCCAGCGGGGCATACCGGGCTGGGACGACGACCAAAGGCGCGTGATCGCAGCGGATGCGGGCGACATGCGGGTGGTCTCCGTGTACGTACCGAACGGGCAAGCCGTGGGCTCCGAGAAGTACGAATACAAGCTCGAGTGGTTGCGGGTATTCGCCGACTGGTTGCGCGGGCAGCTCGCCGCGCATCCGCGGCTCGCCGTGCTCGGCGACTACAACGTGGCGCCGGAGGACCGCGACGTCTATGACCCGCGGCTGTGGACCGGCCAGGTGCTCTGCAGCGAACCAGAGCGCGCGGCGTTCAGGCGACTCCTCGAGCTCGGGTTGAAGGACGGCTTCCGGCTGTTCGACCAGCCGGAGAAGTCGTTCACGTGGTGGGACTACCGCTTGAATGCGTTCAAGCGCAACATGGGCCTGCGGATCGACCACATCCTGCTTTCCGCGGCGCTCTCGGCCGAATCCAGGCGCTGCACCGTGGACCTCGCGCCGCGCGCGCTCGAGCGGCCCTCGGACCACGCACCCGTGATCGCGGAGCTTGGAGCGGCGTGACGCAAGTGCGAGCGGGACTCGGTACCGCACGATCGTCTCGAGTTCCGCGGCGGTCATCGCGGGACCGCCATCAGCCGGAGGCTCCAGGCGGCGCTTTCGCAGGCGGTTCGTCCGGCGCCTCGGATACCCATGCGTCGAGGAGCGTGTACGCCACCGCCAGCACAACCGGGCCGACGAAGAGGCCGAGGAGTCCGAACCCGACGAGGCCGCCGATGACGCCGGCGAAGATGAGGAGCAGCGGCAGGTCCGCGCCCTTCCTGATCAGGATCGGTCGCAGCACGTTGTCCATGCTGCCGACGATGAGCGTCCACACGAGGAGCGCGACGAACCATCCGGTCGCACCCTGGAACCACAGCCAGACGAGTGCGAACAGGAGGACCGGCACCGCCCCGATCTGCGCCACGGCCAGCATGAACATGAGCGCGGTGAGCACTGGCGCGAACGGCACGCCGGCGACCCAGAGGCCGATCCCGCCCAGGAGCGCCTGCACGAAGGCGGTGACGACCACGCCGAGGGCGACGCCGCGGATCGCCTGCCCGGCGAGCCGCACGACGTTGTCGCCGCGCTCGCCCGCGAGCCGTCGCCCGAACCGGCGGACCCAGGCGGCCGCACGCTCTCCGGTCGCGTACAAGATCGCGGCGATCACCACCGTGAGCAGGAACTGCAGGCTGACAAGACCGAAGCTGCCGACCTCGGCGGCGAACCAGCGCACGACGCGGCCGGCGTAAGGCGCAGCCGCCTCGTCGAAATCCTCCAGACTCTTCGCCGCGTACTCGTTCCAGAGCCCCGCGGCCTGCGGGCCGACGAGCGGGGCGTTCGCGACCCATGCGGGCGCGGGGGGTACCTTGAGGCCCTGCAGCCCTTTCGCCCAGCCGGCGAGCTCGTCGGCGTGCGAGACGATCGTGCCGATCGCCGCCGAGAACGGGGCGACGAAGACGAGGAGCAGCGCCATGGTCATGACCGTGACCGCGAGCGCGCGCTTGCCCCAGAGCCGGTGTTGGACCGCGACCATCACCGGCCAGGTCGCGACGACGATCATGATCGCCCAGATGAGCGCCGCGAGGAACGGCCGGAGGATCCAGACCGACGCGAAAATGAGCGCGCCGATGAACAGCACCGCGAGGACGGTGCGGAAGAGGTCGCGCTGGATCGGGGCCATGAGCGGGGGGAGGCTCGCGCGAGATGTTACCTGCGCCGTGCCAAAGAATGTTTCGCGCGCGGTGGATCAGGGCGGTGTCAACCCTCCGCCTCGCTCTGCTGGGCCCTCCGCTTCGGAGGGCCGGAGTCAGTCGATCTTCTCGTACGCGGGTAGCGTGAGGAAGTCGACGTACTCGCCGGTGGTGATCGCGTCGAAAAGCCGCGCGGCGTCCTCGTACCTGCCGGCCCGCCAGGCTTCCTCGCCGAGATACGTCCGCACCTTCGGCAGCTCCTCGGCGGCGAGCTGCCGGAAGAGCTCCACGGTCACCTTGCGGCCGTCGTCGAGCACGCCCTTCGGCGAGCGGATCCACTGCCAGATCTGCGAGCGCGAGATCTCCGCGGTCGCGGCGTCTTCCATCAGATGGAACACCGGCACGCAACCGTTGCCCGCGAGCCAGGCGCCGAGGTACTGGATGCCGACGCTGATGTTGTTGCGGAGCCCTTCTTCGGTGATCGGCTTCTCCGGCCGGAAGGCGAGCAGATCCTTCGCGGTGGTGTGCACGTCCGGACGCTGCTTGCCGTACTGGTTCGGCGTCGGCATGTGCTCGTCGAACACCGCCTTCGCGATCGGCACGAGCGCCGGGTGCGCGACCCACGTCCCGTCGCAGCCGTCGGTCACCTCGCGGAGCTTGTCTTGGCGCACCTTCTCGAGCGCGGCCTCGTTCGCGACCGGGTCGCCCTTGATCGGGATCTGCGCCGCCATCCCGCCCATCGCCGGGGCGTTGCGGCGGTGGCAGGTCTTCACCAACGCGAGCGCGTAGGCGCGCATGAACGGCGCGGTCATCGTGACCTGCGCGCGGTCGGCGAGGCAGAAGTCCGGGTTCGATCGGAACTTCTTGATGCACGAGAAGATGTAGTCCCAGCGGCCGATGTTGAGGCCGGACGAGTGGTCCTTCAGCTCCCACAGAATCTCGTCCATCTCGAATGCCGCCACCACGGTTTCGATCAGGGCGGTCGCGCGGATCGTGCCCTGGGGAACGCCGAGCGCGTCCTGCGCGGCCGCGAAGATGTCGTTCCAGAGGCGCGCCTCGAGGTGACTCTCCATTTTCGGCAAGTAATAGTACGGCCCCGAGCCGCGTGCGAGCAGCTTCTTCGCGTTGTGGAAGAACAGCAACCCGAAATCGAAGATCGCGCCCGAGGCCAATTTGCCATCGACCGTCACGTGCTTCTCGTCAAGGTGCCAGCCTCGCGGGCGCGGGATCACGACCGCGGTCTTCTCATTGAGCTTGTATTGCCTACCGTTCTGCTCGAACGCGATCGTGCGGCGGACCGCGTCGCGGATGTTGATCTGCCCCTCGATCATATTCGCCCAGGTCGGGCAGTTGGCGTCCTCGAAGTCGGCCATGAAGGTCGAAGCGCCGGAGTTGAGCGCGTTGATCACCATCTTGCGATCGGTCGGGCCGGTGATCTCGACGCGCCGGTCCAG
>Ga0126383_10000393_pt1 | contig 23819 bp, 19 predicted proteins | sample PanSoiMetPlot_35_FD_96882 | JGI IMG/M metagenome (GOLD analysis project Ga0126383, IMG submission 96882) | Tropical forest soil microbial communities from Panama - MetaG Plot_35 | ecosystem: Environmental > Terrestrial > Soil > Tropical forest > Bulk soil | place: Panama | collected 2016-02-17
CCGCGGACGGTTGCACTCACTCCCACCGACGTACCGCCAACTGAGATGTTCGCACCAACACTCTGAGCAAATGCGGGTAAGGCACCGATGCAGCCACATCGATAGGAGCAGAATTTTCATTTTTGCGCCCACTTGAACTCAGAAAAGCATGTATCAGGAGACCATGCCCGCGTCATGCCGTCAAGGGAATCTCGTAGAATTTTATAAGATTCATTCTCTTTATTGGTAAATAGGTTAACGCCTTAATCCCATTTTGTGGCAGAATACAATTAAATCCCGATAATGGGCGGCACTGCTTTCGGTCCTGCGAAGTATTCGCAGTGCACCGTTCCGGCCGGCCAATGTCTGGAAGCTGCTTCGGCTGCTACCATCATCCCGACGGGGCCGCAATAGTATAGGTGAGTGCCGAGGGCGTATTCCCGCAAAGTCGCCGCGATATCCAGGCCTTTAGCGGGGTCGCCGCCGTCATGGTGAAACTGCACTCGACTCTGCGCGGCCAGGATCGCCAGGTCGTCGAGGAAAGCCGTCTCTTTCGGCGAGCGGGTACAATAATGCAGCCGAAAATCGGCGCGGTTGCGGCGCAACTCCGCGATCATCGCCATGATCGGCGTGATGCCGATGCCACCCGCGATCAGCAGGTGGCGGGCCGCCTCGGCCGCCAGCGGGAAGTTATTGCGCGGCGCCGAGGCTTCGACGATGTCGCCGACACGGACGCGCTCGTGCCATTCGCGAGAACCTTGCCCTTCCGGCTCGCGCAAAACCGCGATGCAATAGCGCGCGCACTCTGCCGGATCGTTCCACAGCGAGAAGTCGCGTACCGGTCCCTCGCCTACTCGTACCGAGACATGCGCCCCGGCCGCGAACGGGGGCAGATCGTGCTCCTGCAGGTCCACCAGCTCGTATCCCTTGATCCGCTGGGCCAGATAGGTGATCGATCGGACGCGCAGCAGCATGACCCGACGGCTCATCCAGGAACTTCGCCCCAGGCTACATAGCGCCGGCGTGTCTGCCGCTCCCTGCCCTCCTCGACCATGCGATCGGCCTGCGCTTCGACCAGATCGAGCACCGGGTCGCTGCCGACATTTACGAGGCCGTGCGCGCGAAGCAGGGCCTCGATTTCCTCGCGCGGGCGGCCGCCGAGAAACGGCAGCTGATTGCCGATCTCCGCGTATTCGGCGCTCGTCCGGGCATTTTCTCTCTGGTGGGTCAAGAACCGGGGATCGAACTGCCCGTCAATGACGGCGAGCCGTCCGCCTGGCCGCAATACGCGAACCCACTCGTCCACCGCCGCCTCCGGATGAGGTAAGGTCCACAGCACATGTCGGCTGACGACGAGGTCGAAGCTGCCGGGCGCAAACGGCAGCTGCTCGGCGTCAGCCTCCTCGAAGCGGGCTGCGCCGCCTTGCTGCGCCGCCTTGCGGCGCGCCTCCGCAAGCATCGCGGGCGCGAAGTCGACGCCGGTCACCCGGTGGCCGCGGGAGGCGAGCTCGAGGCTGAGGAATCCGGTGCCGCAGCCTGCATCGAGAGCGTCGAGCCCGCTTCGCCCGCCCAACACCAGATCGAAAATACGGTCCCACGCGGCGCGCTCCGCCGCCGTGCGGATGCTGTGCCCGAAATCTTCGTCGAAATGCGCCGCCCGCCGGCCCCAATGGGCGGCGACCTGTTGTTTGACGGGGTCGGATTGAAGGGAGGTCATACGTTGCCTCTCTTGACTTGCAAATAATCGTCATTCCCGCGAAAAAACGGGAATCCAGGGGCTCGGGGTTCCATCCGTTGCCCTGGACCGCCGCTTCCGCGGGGGCGACGGAGGGCCACTCAGCCAAGCCCGACCACCGAGGCCAGCGCTTCCAATTGCTCTTCATATCGGGAGACCGGATTGAGAAGAAGATGATTGGCGCCGGCGGCGGCCAGCCCATCCAATCGCTCTTGGACCTGCTCCGGCGTGCCGTGGATGCCGGAGGCGTCGGTGCCTTCGGGGTTGCGGTACACGACGGTGAACCAGCGGTGCAACTCGGCGCGCGCGATCTCCGGCCGATCGTCCACCGACAGAAACACCCGTTTCGAAATCGGGAAGGCGGCCGGATCGCGACCTGCCCTCTCTAGAGCCTCGTGCAGGATGGGGACGGATCGGATGAAGGCGGCATCGCTCGACCCGCCCGAGCCCATCCAACCATCGGCGATCGTCGCGGTGCGGCGCAGCGCATCCGGGTGTCCGACACCCATCCAGATCGGCGGGCGTGGCTTTTGCACCGGCTTCGGCGCCATCGTGCCGTCTTCGAGCCGGAAGATCCGGCCTCGGTACTCGACCCGGGGCTCGGTCCACAGCGCCTTGATCAGCTCCACTGCCTCGCGGAAGCGCCGCACCTTCCCCTCCCGCGGGGTCTGAAACTGCTCGTAGTGATGGTCCCGGCCGAGCCCCACGCCGAGGATGGCGCGGCTATTGCTGACGTAGTCAAGACTGGCCCATTGGTGCGCAACATGTACCGGGTTGTGCACCGGCAGCACGACAACCGACGCGCCGAGGCGGATCGTCTTCGTGACTGCGGCGGCATAGGTCAGCACAACGACTGGGTCGAAGCAGAACACGTGGTCGAGCGTATTCTCGGTCACCCATAAATCGCGGAACCCAAGCGCCTCGGCACGCTGCGCGACCCGCTGCACCGCTTCCATGGCGATCGGCTCGGGCGAGCGATGCGGCAGCGCCACGCCCAACGCGATCTTGTCTTTCAAGCCCATACGGGTCCGACTCTCCATCTACACGAGGCTCGCATGCACAAGCACTCATTGTCGCCCCGGCGGAAAGCCGGGACCCATGTTCCGGTCGCCTCAGTGCCGCAAGAATTTCTTCATACGCTCTTTAAGGCCGGGCGACCTTTTCGATCAGCTCGATCTGGGCCCCGTCGGGTGCTTCGAGGAAACAGACGCGGCGGCCGTTGTTGGGCGGCAATTCCTCGAGGACCCTTACCCCGTTCTCCCGCAGCTTGGCCATTGTTCCGGAATAGTCGTCGGTATCGAGGGCAATGTGTTCGATGCCGTAATGCTGCTCGTGATTTTGCGTCGAGATCAGGGTCGTGATGTTGAGCGTCAGCCCATGCAGGTTCACCCGATGGCCGCGGCCCGGGATCTCGGCCACATAGGTCGCACCGAGGTTGTCTATATAAAACTGCATGGTCTGCTTGGGATCCTTGGTCTTCACATGCACATGCTGGATAGCAAAGGACATGATCTTTCCCCTCCTCATTCGCCGGCATTGCGGCACCACACGATATCGCGGTTGGTTTTCGAGGGCGAGCTTCTTTCTGGAACGCGCGTTCCCGAGCTGGCTGTTATTGCGCGGAAAAAAACAGCGAACAACTGCGGCCTTTGCCCGCACAAATCCTCGGTTTCTGCAGGTTTCCGCTGCGCGATAACAGCCAAAATACTGGCTGATATTCGCTGATAATCGCGGGCTCGATCGCTGTTCCCTATAGTCAATAACATCCGACCAATTTCGCGTTCCCTTGGACGAAGTACTCTACCACGCCACTACGGCGATTTTCGGGTTCAGCGTGGTTCTTGTCGTCTCAAATTGGCGCTTGCGAGGGTATCGGCGATGGTTAAAAGTTGAATCCAGCCGGCACCCGAAACGGCCGGTTAAATTGAGGGGGACCCACATGGCACATCGCCCGTCGACGGGATTCCGGCTGATGCTGGCAACCTGCCTGCTCGCCGCGTGCGCTTGGCTCGCCGGCGAGGCTCGGGCGCAGGCGATCATCGACGAGGCGCGCCAGGCCGGGCGGTCGGCCCAGTCGTTCCCGGCGGCCGACGAGGATTATTTCCGGGCGATGGACGGCGGCATCCCGCTCAACCCCGACGAGGTCAAGGGCCGCAACATGTGGATCCTCTGGACCGGCGGCAACGACCGCTTGTGGGACGAGCTGACCAACCTGACCTTCGGGAACTTCGATCTCCTGAAAATTTTGTCCTCCTATCCCGGTCTTAAATACAGCCGCGACAATCGCTGGAACTATTTCGGTCTGGTCAACGAGCCGTGTTTTTCAAAGGCCACCGGGCCGAGCCCGCAGCGCTACGGACTGTGGCTGGATGTGCGCGACCCTAACTGCCCACCCGACCCCTTCGCCAATGCGGAAAAGTATCCTGGGGTCGCTGTCGGCGCAGGCGGCAAGAACATCCCGGCGGGATCCTATTACGGAGAGCCGACCGGGATCGTCGGCTTGCGGCTCTTCCCCAATCCCGACTTCGACGAGGCTGCGGCAAAGGAGTGGAATGCCGAGCGGTTCTACAACGACCCCGACTACTATCTCTCGAAGGAGCTGGTGCGCCCCTACCGCGTCGGCGTCTCGTGCGGCTTCTGTCACGTCGGTCCGAACCCCGAAAAACCGCCGGCGAACCCCGAGGCGCCGCAATGGGAGAATGTGAGTTCGACCGTCGGCGCGCAGTATTTCTGGGTCGATCGCATCTTCGCCTGGAATGCGGACCAGTCGACCTTCTTCTTCCAGTTCTTGCACACGGCGCGGCCCGGCTCGCTCGATACGTCGCTGGTGTCGAGCGACAACATCAACAATCCGCGTACGATGAACGCGGTCTACAACCTGCCGGCGCGGCTAGAGGCGGCGAAACGCTGGGGGCAGGAGACGTTGGGGCCGGACAATCTCGCCAACAAACAGTTCAACGACTTTGTCAGCCAGGGGCCGCTGACGCAGTTCTTCCAGCCGCCGAACACCGTGTGGACCCCGCACGTTCTGAAGGACGGTGCCGATTCGGTCGGCGCGCTGGGCGCGCTGAACCGGGTCTACCTCAATATCGGTCTGTTCAGCGAGGAATGGCTGCGCCATTTCAACCCGATCCTCGGCGGCAAACCGGTCACCCCAATCGAAATTACGACGGCGCGCGCGAACTCCTCCTATTGGGGCGCGACCGAGCTGCAGACGCCAGCGATGGCGCTCTTTCTCCTGAAGGCGTCCTATCCGCACAAGCTGAAGAACGCGCCGGGCGGGACCGCCTATCTGAACGACCCACCGGAGACGGTCAATCAGGGCAAAGTCATTTTTGCCGAAAACTGCGCAGCCTGCCATTCCAGCAAAGCCCCGCAGCCGCCGGTGGCGAGCAACCCGGCCATGTGTATCGGCCCAGGCTATCTCGACTGCTGGAGCCGTTATTGGGAATGGACCAGGACCAGCGATTTCAAGCAGCAGATGCGGCAGATCGTCAATACCGACGATTTTCTCGACAACAACTTTATGTCAAACGACATGCGCGTCCCGGTGACGTTTGTGCAGACCAACGCCTGCAGCCCGCTGGCGACAAACGCGATCGCCGGCAACATCTGGGACAATTTCTCTTCGGCTTCGTACAAGGACCTGCCCTCGGTCGGCGCGATCACCGTTTACAACCCGTTCACCGGGGCTCCGCAACAGTACCAAATGCCGGCGGGCGGCCGCGGCTATACCCGCGTGCCGTCACTCGTGAGTGTCTGGTCGACGGCGCCGTTCCTGCTCAACAACAGCGTCGGCCGTTTCAACCCGAGCCCGTCGGTCGAAGCCCGCATGGCATCATTCGACGACGCGATTACTAAGATGCTGTGGCCGGATAAGCGCGACAAGGATGCCGTGCTGGGCGACAAGATCCCAGGCGTGATCGACCGTACCAATGTGACGAGCTGGCTGCGCGTCCCGACCGGGTATCTGCCGGACGTGCTGAAGGACGCGCAGGATCTGCTGCAGTGGATAGCGCCGAAGCTTTTCGGTCAAGGCGGCCTCGAGATCGGGCCGATCCCGGCCGGAACACCAATCGATCTGCTGGCGAATTTCGACCCGCTGCCGCAGTCGACAAATTTCCGCGAGCGCCTTGCACATGACAAAGCGGTGGTCAAGGCGGTCGTGCAACTGGTTCGCGATTTGAAGGCACTGCCGCAGGGCGCCACCGACGAGCAGGCGCGACAGGCGTTCTCGAATGTCGGGGACCAGCTCTTCGCGCTCAGCAAATGCCCCGATTACGTCGTCAACCGCGGCCACTATTTCGGTACCAACCTCGGGGATGCCGACAAGAAGGCCTTGATTGCGTTCTTGAAGACATTCTGACGGGCACGTCGTAGGACGCGATGGCCTGTCAAAGCGCCTTACCCCAACCCTCTCCCCGCAAGCGGCGCAAGCGGGGAGAGGGAGGGACCCGCGTAGCGGGAGGGTGAGGGGCGGCAGCAAGGGACGACACTGCGATCAGAGAGGTCCAATGAGTGAGCGGGGCCCGTTCGATTATATCGTTGTCGGCTCCGGCGCCGGAGGCGGGACGCTCGCTGCGCGGCTGGCCGAAGGCGGGCGCTCGGTGCTACTGCTGGAGGCCGGGGGCGATCCGCGGCAGCTCTCGGGCACCAATGACGACCAGCCCGGCACCAACCGGCTACCCGACGATTACGACGTGCCGTCGTTCCACGGCTTCGCCAGCGAGAACGACGCGATGCGCTGGGACTTTTTCGTTCGGCACTATGCGTCGGACGAGATGCAGCGCAAGGACCCCAAATACCGCCGGGATTATCGTGGGGTCCCCGTCGACGGAGTTCTCTATCCGCGCGCCGGCACATTGGGCGGCTGTACGGCACATAATGCAATGATCCTGGTCTATCCGCACAATGCGGATTGGGACGGGATCGCCCGCCTCACCGGCGATCAGTCGTGGAATGCCGAAAACATGCGGCGGTATTTCATGCGGCTGGAGAATTGCCATTACCGGCCGCTCGAGCGGGTGTTGGCGGCGGCAGGACCGAACCCGTCGCGCCACGGCTGGCGTGGCTGGCTGCAGTCGGAAGTCGCGATCCCAAAGGCGGCGGTGCGTGATTTCGGATTGGTGCAGGTATTGCTCCATTCGGCGCACGAGGCGTTCGACGAGATCGGACAGCCGATCGAACGGCTGATAGACTTGGCCGAGTCCAAGGCCGATCCGAACGACTGGAGGCTGGTGACCGAAAATGCCGTGGGGGTGCGCTACACTCCGCTCGCGACACGCGGTCACGCGCGGATGGGTGCGCGCGAGCGGGTATTGGAGACGGCACAGCGGTACCCGGACCGCCTCCGGGTGGAGCTCGATGCGCTCGTCACCCGCGTGCTGATCGACGAAAACAACCGCGCGACCGGCGTCGAATACCTGAAGGGCGAGCGCCTCTATCGTGCCCATGGCCGGCCGGCGACCTCGCAGGGCGAACTCCATCAGGCTCAGGCTGCGCGCGAGGTCATCCTTTGCGGGGGCGCGTTCAACACGCCGCAGATCCTGATGCTCTCGGGAATCGGGCGCCGCGACGTATTGGAGCCGCTCGGAATTCCCCTCAAGGTCGAGCTGCCTGGCGTCGGCAAGAATTTGCAAGACCGCTATGAGGTCGGCGTCGTCAACCGGATGAACTTCGACCGCTGGAACATTTTGGAGAGTGTCACCTTCAGCCGCGGCGATCCGGCATACCGCGACTGGGCCGAGAAGCGGGAGGGTCTTTACACCAGCAATGGCGCTGTGCTGGCGGCGATCCTCAAGTCACGCGCCGAGCGTCCATTGCCAGATCTGTTCTGCTTCGCGCTGGTCGGTCTGTTCGGCGGGTATTTCCCCGGCTACTCCTCACTCGCTGTCACCAAGCCCAATTACCTGACCTGGGCGATCCTGAAGGGACATACCGAAAACCGCGCAGGCGAGGTCGTGCTGCGGTCCAACGATTCGCGCGACACCCCGCTGATCAATTTCCATTATTTCGAGGAGGGCAGCGACACGGCGGGTGAGGACCTCGACTCGGTCGTCGCCGGGATCCGTTTTGTGCGAAAGCTGACGGCAGAGCTCAAGGCGGAAAATGCGATCGCCGAAGAGGAGCAGCCCGGCGACGCGTGTCAGAGCGACGACGAGCTCAGGGAATATGTGCGCAGCACGGCGTGGGGCCACCACGCTTCTTGCACCTGCCCGATCGGAGCGCGTGACAGCGGCGGCGTGCTCGACGGCAACTTTCGGGTGCACGGCACCACCGGGCTGCGCGTCGTCGACGCCTCGGTGTTCCCGCGCATTCCGGGCTTCTTTATCGTGAGCGCCGTTTACATGGTCGCCGAGAAGGCGGCGGACGTAATCCTCGCCTCGTGATCGGTTGTTCAATGATGTAGGCGGAACCGTTCGACCAAAGGGTTCAGTGCCCTCGCTCGCCCCAGAAAGTTCCGACCGGTATCCCCGTCCCCGGCCGCTGCGTAAATCTTAGCGGCGCGGAACAACAGGTGCGCGTCGACCACCCCTGACGCGAGTGCACGGTCGATCCAACCGCGCGCCTCCTTAAACTCGGCATTGCGGTAAAAGGCCCAGGCGAGGGCAGACTGCGTCGCGAAATTTTCCCTGAGCTGCAGATCCGCTTTGGCCCAGGTGACTGCCTGGGGGCCGTCTCTCGCCACATCGGCGTAGTAGTCCGCGAGATGGTGGAAGTACTGCACCTCGCCGCGCTGCGCCGATTGCAGATAGCCGGCAAGCGCCTTTTTTTGCCACTCCCGCGCCGCATCCGGTCGCTCGGCAATCTCGTAAAGTTCGGCAATCGCCTGCAGCAGGTCTGGGCGGTCATTGGCCGATGCCAGCGCCTGAAACCGGTCGATCGCCGCGGCGTATTTGCCCTCGGCGCCGAACAGTTCGGCCCGATATTCATCGGCCAGCCAGTATCGCGGATAGGCCGCTTCGGCTCTGTCGTAATGAAATCGCGCGCCTTGGTACGCGCCTCCCGAGAAGGCGAGAAAACCCCGCTGCACTTCGAGCCACGCGTAGGAGCGCATTTCTTTGGCGGTCAATTCGTCTTCAGCCTCCCGGTAGAGCCGGTCGGCACCCGCGAGGTCGCCCGTCTTGCCGCGAAAATGCGCCAGGCGCGCGAGGGCGCTCCAGGAGCGCTCGCTTTCGATTGCAGCAATATACTCGGCCTCGGCCTCGTCATAGTGCCCGTGCTGAAAATCGAGGTCGGCGCGCAACAGTCGCACTTCCGTGCAGTGGCTGAACGTCGGGATGGCCAAAAGAGCTGCCTCGACATCGGCCAGCCTATGAAGCTTGAACGCAACGTTCGCCTTCAGCAGCCAGAAATCGCCTGGATTTATCACCAGTGGCACGGCCCGCTCGATCGCCCGCTCCACCGCTCTCAATTGCGCCAGATCGCCGGCGAGCGAGGCGCGCTGGTAGCGACGATAAATATACCGGGTCAACCTCTCCGCGTTGATCGGCGCCGCAAACGGGTCAGTGGCGCTCAGGTCTGCAATATCGCGATCGATGCGTTGGAGTTCTTCCTCGTATCCCGCCACTGACGAGACGGCCAACATGCCCCTCACCCTCCCGCTGCGCGGGTCCCTCCCTCTCCCCGCTCGCGCGAAGAGGGCTGGGGTGAGGGGCGGCTGTGGGCCGAGATCACCACGGATCTGCCAGGTAGGGAAAATCGGGCAGAAAGTCTTTGTCATTCCTCAGCGGATTGGGGGGCGTTTTCGGCTCGATCGGGGCGCTGTTCCAGAGCGCGGGGTCGTTCAGCAACTCGACATGGTACCGCTTGCCGTTGAGACTCGCGCTCATGTCGAGAAAAGTCGCCAGAAAACGCGTCGCCACCTGGTCCTCCAGTCGCCGCCCGAACGGCCAAGTGCCAGTCGTATCTATATCGATCGAGTTGACATTGGGGATGAAGATGTCGACGGGGCGCCGCAGCGGTATATGCAATCCTTTCGGGTTCCAGGAATCGTCGGGCATGTTCAGCTCCTGAAACAGGATCTTGCTAACGCGCGGGAACGCGTCGGCGACATGCGTGTAGGTGCGGTGGACGGAAACCGGAGAATTGTCGTGGTCGAAGGCAGAGGCCAGCCGAAGCGCCGTGATCGACGGGCCGAACCCCCATCCGAGGTGCCCCAACCGCTTGACGAAATGCGGCGCGAGCCAGAAATTGTTTGCGCCGAGCTGGCGGTTGTCCTCGCGCTCGCTCAGTGCCGCGTCGGCGAAAGCCTGTCCGTCGGTGTCTACGAGCTTGTATTTCTTCAGTTCGTCATCGAGTGTAAACGCATCCAGCAACACATGCGGATGTTCGATCCATAGCGGGTGGTCGGGAATCGTCTCGACCTTGCTCGATGCTTTCAGCACCCAGCTTTCGCCCCAGGTATTGACGACACGGTGTTCGTCCGGTGTGCCGGTCAGAAACGCCAGCGGCAGTTCCAGGATGATTGCATTGCAGTTTTGACCTGCTCTAGCGTCCTTGCCGGAGTACACGAACCGGAAATTTCCGTTTGCGTCTTTTTTGAACCGGTTGCCGTTCCACGTCAGTGGTCCGGGCGGCAATTCCCGCTTGGCGCCATGCCCCCATTCCGGCTGGCTCGGGTCGTAGTTGAAAAGGTCGTTGCCTTCCAGTTCGAGAAATGTCTTCGGGATCTTGAGCTCCCGCAGGTCCGGCATCGTGTGGGGCACATGATAGAATTGCGGGGCGTAGTTGATCGACCGGAAGAACCCCGGCAGATCATTGAAAAACGCATCGTCCCTGCCGCCGACGAACACCTTGATCGATTGACCGCCGGGGGACTGCAACGTGGCGCTTTGATTGGCTGCAATGGCCGCAGAAAAGCTTCCACCGGGGAAATTAATAAAGCGGATATGGGCTCGATTATTGCGATCGACAGTCACGCGGACTTCCGACGGCGTCAATACACTGAGGTACTTGTCCTTGACCGCCTCCAAATATGCCAGGAAACCTTCGAGGCTCGCATCCTGCGCCGCCGGCCGCACGTACCGGCGGTCCGACGCGATCAGGATCCGGTACAGCATGTCCGGATCCAATACCCCCGTGTGGGGAACTGCGGCAAAGGTCAGAGCAATGACGACCTTCTCACCGCCCGAAGTGTCGCGGCTCGGAAATCCGAATATGTCGTAAAGGTCGGCGGCGCTGACATCGATATCCGAGAAAATCGAATTTACGGCATTGGGATCGTTGTGGTCTGCCATACTAGCCTCCTCCCTTCCCTGCTGCCGCGAGCGCGAGGCCGCTCACGCGATCATCGTTCCTTCCGCAGACAAGTCCCAGGTCAGCAGGATGCTGGGGACGGTGCGATCGGGCGGCAGCACCTGGCGCTCGATATAGAGACGGACCAAGGTCGTCGTATAGGGCCGGAAGAACGCGATTTGATCGAGCGTTGCCCCGTCGAAATGCAGTGACGCATCCCACGAGCCAGGCTCCGTTTGTTCCTCGTAGCCGTGACCGATATAGCCGACATAGGGAGTGCCCGATGAGGCAATAATGCGGACTGTCAGCCCCGGCGACACCCGTCCCTGCCGTGGGACCAGATCGGCGACATCGACATGGAAGCATCGATAGCTCGCATCGCCGCTGTAGACGTCGACCTCCGCATCGAATTGAGTGATCTGCGCCTCGCCTCCTGCGTCCGTGCGGAACAGCTGAAGATTGTAGTCGGTGATCGGATCTCCCCGCTCGTCGACGGCATGGATGATGAATTGCTGATATTGTTCCGGGATCTTCTTGAAGCGGCCCTCGGCGTCGGCCCTCTGAAGCCATGCGCGATAGCCGGCCTCGGCATCGCGATCCGCCGCCGTCATCTCGAACGCGGCGACCACGAGGTCCTGCAGTTCGGCGGTAGGATTGCTCAGGATTGTCGCGTGGTTCAACCCATCGGGTCCGGCGGGATCACCGACGAGGTGCACCGGGATCGAGACGTTCAGCCACCTGTCGGCGACGACCCTCTGCGGGCGCGGATCCCGGGCGCCAGCGAGGTCGGCTGCCTTGCGGCGCGCGACCATGCCCTTCTCGGTCATATCGAGCTCGATCGCGCGGACGTTGAGCCCGCAGCCGGCACGCCGGACCGTTCCATCGGTGCCGGGTTTGTCGACGAGCTTGCGCAACCCCGAATACGTACCGGTTCCGCAGAACACAAAGACATAGGGTGTCTCGGGACCCGCGTCGTAAACTGGCGGCGCTGCAAACACGTCTTCCTCGGCGAGTCCCCAGCTGAACGAGCTGGCGAGTTCCAGTTCCTCGAGAATGCGGTCCCCGGCCTCCAGAAAATCGGGGCCGGGTTGCTTGCTGCCCTTGAACACCGAGCCTAGCCAGCTGCGACCCTTCTTGGCGAGCGGCGACCCGAAGGTCGCGGGCGCCAGCGCGATCAGCCGCTTCAGGCGTTTGACCCGCAGCGGATCGGCGGCCAGCCACGAGCGCACGACCAGTATGCCGGTCGAATGCACCATCGCGTCAAATGGCTGATCGACGGCCAAGCCCCCCTGCGTGCTCAACGCTCGATCGAAGGCTTCGGCCAAGTCCTTGATCGTGACCTCGTTGTTCAGGGAGACATAAGTGCAGGTGCGCATATCCACACTGTCGAGAGCGAGCCGGCGGCGCAGGATGTCGCGCCAAGGCACCCAAGACGCGCCCTTGTCGGAATAGCCGTGCACAAAAACCACGGGATTGGGCTTCGCTGGCATGGCTGTCTCCAATTCCCCCGAGCAGAATAAAGTTAACGGCGGAAGCGCGACGTGGCAAACCGGGAAATGCGTTAAAAGGTGATGGAGGACCTCAGGCCAAGGACCAGCGCGTTGGGGATCGGCGCCGTTGCGGGGGCCGGCAATGGTGCCGCAATATGGCCGCCGGGATGAAAGATCAGCTGTAGATCAGGCTGTAGAAACCACCATGGCGAGACATACGCCTGATAGGTGATTTCGAGCACAGTTTCGTAGTCGCGCCTCACGCCGCCGGTGCCCGTAAAGAGTGTCTGGTCGCGATCCAGACGTCTGGCGGCGTTGCCGATCCGACCATAGCTAGCCGCGACACCGAAGAGGTCGAGTTCACGCTGGGGGAACGGACCCTTAAAGGTCAGGCCAGCATCAACCTCGAGACTGATCGGATTGCGGTTGGGCGGCGCGTTACCGACGCGAACAAAGGCGGCCAGACCCTGGTTTGCCGTGTCCGGGCGTCGCCACACCATCTTGTCCAGTACGAAATAAAGGCCGAAATCACCGCTGTGGCTGGCCGCGATACCATTGCTCGTTGGGTCCGCCAAGGAACGTCCCAGTGTGTCACGACGCAGATCAGGAAAATCCGCGGTGTGGTACCAGCCGCCGAGCTTGAAGTCGCTCAGCAGGAGGGAAGAAATCGGCTCGGTATCGAAGGCATAGGCGATCTCTGCGATCACCAGCGTGCCGCCCTCCCCGATCAGGAAATTGGTGTTGCTGGGGTTGCGAACCTGGGGATCTCCTGGTCCCGGGGGTGCTGGATTTCCGTTAAAGGCCGCCGTGGAAAGCGTCAAACCAGTCGTCGGCGCAACCTGCAGCCGCACGCCCGGTACTGTAAACGGATAGCAAGGTCCGCCACTCGGCAAGTCGGTCGACAGGAGGTCCGGACAACCGAACGCTGAATTTATGAAGTTAGCTGAATACTGGCTGATGTAAAATTCGTCGTCGAGGCCTATTTGGCCGATGCGGAGGGAGGCTTGGCGATCGAGGAATTCCTGCTGCAACCAAAGATCATCGAGCCGCGTCGAGGACAGAGCCTCGATATTGCTGACAGAGAGAAGATTGCCGATCGCATTCCGCGACAAACCGCGCCCGCTGATCTGGTACCCATCGACGTAAAAACTTGCCCCCGGCCAGTTCGCGATTTTTTCGAGGTCGAGCTTAAGGGATGCTGTAAGCAGTCCCTGGTAAATCGTTGACTGCCGTATGCCGCCGTTGGGATTGGAAAGGGTTTCCGCAATATAGTTGACACCGAGGTCGACACCCGCCTCCTGCCAGGCTTTGCGGACGCCGCCCAAATCGCCAGTGAGGGTCTCCCGCTCGAAAACTCCTTCTTGTGCCCCCACCTGCTGGCTGGGTGGCCCGAGAGCAGTGGCGGCGATGATCACTAACGCAGAGACGCTGACCCGCACGAAGCACGCTCGCGCCGTTAAAGAATTCTAGAGCCAAGCGGCCCTCCGAAAGCAGTAGTACAGGGTACTGCAGATCCCCAGCATCAGCAACAACGCGGCGGGATAGCCGAAGGGCCATTCCAGCTCCGGCATGTATTTGAAATTCATTCCGTATATGCCGGCAACCGCGGTCGGTACGGCGAGGATTGCGGCCCAGCTGCCGAGTTTCTTGACGATGTCGTTCTGCCGCGCGGCGGAGAGCAGCAGGCTCGCTTCGAATGCGGCCGTCAGACGTTCGCGAAGGTCGACGATGGCCTCGTTGACCCGGAGTACATGATCGTGGACATCGCGGAGATACGGTTTTATTGCCGAGCTTCTGCCGGGAAAGTCGTGCCGCCGCAGCTGATTGCAGATCTCTATCATTGGCGCGACCGCATGGCGCATATTGAGCAGCCCGGAACGCAAGCGATAAATGCGCTCGATCTTGTCGCGCGCCGGCATCGCCGAGAATATCTCTTCCTCTATAGCCTCGAGCTCTTCGGTGATCTTGTCGATGATCGGGAAGTAATTATCGCCGACAAAATCGAGGATCGCGTACATGATCGCGCTCTCGCCCAAACGCAGCAACTCCGGGTTGCGCTCGCAGCGCTGCCTCACATCGGCGTAGGAGGCGGACGCGCCATGGCGGATCGACACGACAAAACCCTTGCCGACGACCAGATGAGTTTCGCCATACTGAATTCCGCCCCTGTCGAGCTGCGCAGTCCGCAATACGATGAAGAGAACATTGTCGTAGACATCCAGCTTGGCTCGCTGATGTGCCTGGTTGGCGTCCTCGATCATCAATTCGTGTAGACCGAGCTGCGACTGGACCACGCCGAGCAACGCCGCGTCCGGCTCGTGCAGACCGAGCCAAACGATCCCACTCTCTCGGCCGGCCAGAGCGCCGATTTCCTCGACTGCCACATCGCAGACGCGCCGGCCGTCGCGGTATAGCGCGCAGGCAACGACGCCGGGCCGCGACGCATTGGCGGTCCGGGCAACGACGAAATCGAGCATTTCAGTCAAAGATCCTGATCCTCTGCCCGGGTACGCCGTGCCCGTGCAGCGCGCTGCCCCGCCCCGAGAGGCTAGGATTGACCATGAAGTAGACGTGCGCGCTCTGGGGCTTGGCTCCAGGAAGGAGCCGCTGCCAAGAGCCGTCGGAGCGCAGAAGCCAGCTCTGCGCGTCGTCGTTGAGGTTTGCCTCCATGATCTGGTCGAGGATCTGCTGGTGCACGGTCGGGTTCTCGATTGGAACAAGCGCCTCGACGCGGCCATCGAGGTTTCGCGGCATCCAATCGGCCGAGGAGATAAACACCAGCGCCTCAGGCGACGGGAGGCCGCGCCCGGCGCCAAAGCATGTGATCCGGGCGTGCTCCAGAAACCGTCCAATGATGCTCTTCACGTTGATGTTTTCGGAAAGTCCGGGAACCCCGGGCCGCAAAGAGCACATGCCGCGGATGACGAGAGAGATGGAGACCCCCGCCTGCGAGGCGCGATAGAGCGCTTCGATCATGCCGACATCGACGAGCGCATTCAGCTTCGCCCAAATCATCGCCGGGCGGCCGGCCTCGGCATGGGCGATCTCGGCCTCGATCAGTTCCAGCAGCTTTGCCCTGATGCCATCGGGCGAGATCGCAAGCTTTTCGAGGTGGCGGGGCCGGGCATAGCCGGTGATGAAATTGAACAGCCGGGCCGCATCACGGCACAGCGCGGGGTCACAGGTGAAGAACGATAGGTCCGTATAGATTTTGGCGGTGACCGGATGGTAGTTGCCGGTGCCAAAATGCACGTAGGAACGGAGGGTCTCGCCCTCGCGGCGCGCGACCAGCGATACCTCGGCGTGGGTCTTCAGATCGACGAAGCCAAAGATCACTTGCGCGCCGGCCTGCTCCAATCGGCGGGCCCAGCGGATGTTGCGCTCCTCGTCGAACCGCGCCTTCAGCTCGACAAGCGCGGTGACAGATTTTCCCGACTCGGCGGCGTCGACGAGGGCGGCGACGATCGGCGAATCTTCCGAGGTCCGGTACAATGTCTGCTTGATCGCGATGACGTTCGGATCGTCCGCCGCCTGCCGCAAGAACTGCACTACGACATCGAACGACTCGTACGGGTGGTGAACGACGATGTCCTTCGCGCGGATCGCGGCGAAACAATCCCCGCCATAATCCTTTATCCGTTCCGGAAAGCGGGGCGTGAACGGCGTGAACAGCAGATCCGGTCGGTCGGAGGTGATCAGCTGTCGGACATCTGAAAGGGCAACCATTCCGTCGAGCACGACGACGTCCTGAGGCTGGGTGCCGGTCTGCTCGATCACGAAATCGCGCAGGCGCTCCGGTGTGCCGGCGGAGAACGTCAGGCGGATGATCTGGCCGCGCCGCCGCCGTTTTAGCGCCGACTCGAACATCACGACCAGATCCTGCGCCTTCTCCTCGATCTCGATGTCGCTGTCGCGCAGGGCCCGAAACAGCCCGTGGCCGAGTGGCGTCATGCCGGGAAACAGCTCCGCCAATCCGATGGCGAGCAGCACCTCCTCGACCAGGATGAACCGCGCCGTCTCGCCCGGCAGCCGGATGAATCGCTCGACACGGTCGGGGACGAGCACCAGCGCGTTGATCTGGGATCCGTCCGCGCGGCGCAATTCCACAATCATCGCCAAGGCACGATTGGGAATGAACGGGAACGGATGCGCCGGATCGATTGCAATCGGCGTCAGCACCGGGAGCAAACGATCGACGAACAATTGCCGCAGCCACTCGCGGTCGTCGGCAGTCAAGTTTTTGTGGTCGAGAATCGAGATGCCTTCGGCGCGCAGGCGTTTCTGCAGATCGGCCCAGCAGCGCTGCTGTCGCTGAACCAGCCCTGCGGCGACCTCGGCGATCGCCGTCAGCTGCTGCTCCGGGGTCAATCCGTCGTCGCTCTTCACTGGAACTCCGCTGGCGGCCAGTTCCTTGAGGGCGGCGACCCGCACCATGTAGAATTCGTCGAGGTTGCTGTCGGAGATCGACAGGAACCGCACCCGCTCGAGCAGCGGATGGCCCGAATTGCTGGCCTCCTCGAGAACGCGTTCGTTGAAGGCGAGCCAGGAGAGTTCGCGATTTAATGTATCGTTGCGACGGGGGGACAGCGGCGCCGCTGCTGTCGTTTTATCCGGCAGCGGCCGGCCGATCGCCAATTCGGCCATTCGTACCCCTCTTACCACAGAACAAGGCGGTCTTGACCTCCCGCCGGCGCGGGCAACAGTCCTATAGGCCGGGATCATCGCGCCGGCAACCCGCGCGAGGCCTGCATCCGGCCGCAGCCTCAGAACAGACGGAGGAACAGCAGGTAGAGGCCCGCCGACAGCATCATGGCGATCGGCAAGGTCAGAACCCACGCCAGCGCAATGTTGCGTATCGTCGATAACTGAAGGCCCGACCCGTTCGCCGCCATGGTTCCGGCCACGCCCGACGATAGGACATGGGTGGTCGATACTGGCAGACCGTACATGTCGGCGCCGGCGATGGTCGCCGCCGCGACCAACTCTGCCGCCGCGCCCTGACCATAGGTCAAATGTATCTTGCCGATCTTCTCGCCGACTGTGATGACGATCCGCTTCCAGCCAACCATCGTACCGAGGCCGAGTGCGATCGCGACCGACACCTTTACCCAGATCGGGATGAACTTCGTAGAAGCGTCGAGCGACTGCTTGTAGGTATTCAGCGTCGCCCCGTCGTCCTTCGACAGATCGCTGTCCTTATCCTTCATCAAATTGCGCAGAGCTTCGTCGGCGAGATACATGTCGTTGCGCGTATTGCCGACCGCTTCGGCGGGGATTCTCGCGATCGAGCCGTATTGCTTGACCTGATTGTCGATATCCCGGATCAGCACGGCGAGCGACGGAAAGGTTCCCTCGTTGATTTTGTGGTGCGCGACATACTCCATCACGGCGGGCCGCGGATCGCCGAGAATGCTGTACCCGGCGGCCTTCTCTTCGACGATTTTCGAGGCGGCCGCCGAATTGGCCGAGAACTGCGCGATCTGGCTATCGGACATAGCACGGTTGAGCGCGTAGGCGGTGGGAACCGTGCCGATCAGGATCAGCATGATTAGCCCCATGCCTTTTTGTCCGTCGTTTGAACCATGAGCAAAGCTGACCCCGGTGCAGGTGAAGATCAATAAGCCGCGGATCCACCATACCGGGGGCCTATCGGTCTGCGGTGAGTGGTACAATTCGGGCTTGCGGATCAGAATTTTCATTGCGAGGAGCAGCAGCGCCGACGCGAGGAAGCCGACGAGCGGCGAGAACAGCAACGCTTTCCCGACATTTGTGGCTTGCCCCCAATCAACACCTGAGGTCCCGTCCTGGCCGTTCACCAACGCGTTGGCGATGCCGACGCCGATGATCGATCCTATCAGGGTGTGCGAACTCGATGCCGGCAGTCCGAGATACCAGGTACCGAGGTTCCAGATGATTGCGGCGATCAGCAGCGCAAACACCATCGCAAATCCGGCCGAGCTGCCAACTTGCAGGATCAGCTCCACCGGCAGGAGTGAGATTATGCCAAACGCGACGGCGCCGCTCGACAGCAGAACCCCGAGGAAATTGAAAGAACCTGACCAGACGACTGCGATCTGCGCTGGCAGCGAGTGCGTGTAGATCACGGTTGCGACCGCGTTGGCCGTGTCATGGAAACCGTTGACGAACTCGAAGCCGAGTGCGATCAGCAGAGCGACGAAGAGCAGCAGGAAGGGCAGAAAGGTCGTGGTTCTCGCCCCGCTGGCGTCGACATCCGCGTAAAGGCTGTACGCTACGTAGAGCAGACCACCCGCAAGCAGCAGCAGGAACATGATAGCGGTGCCCGGATCGAGTGCCTGGTCGAGCCTCGGGCGTACTGCAGGCGCATCAGTTTCCGCTACTATTTGTAATGTAGCGTCTGTCATATCCCCCGTCCCCCTGGTATTGGCAATAGCCGCAATTATGACGATGCGACCTTACATTTATGTGACAGCGCTGTTCGGATCTCGACTTTGTAAAGCCAGGGGAGATAATGGAGGGATGTTCGGAGACATGGCGGACGGATTGGCACGAACGCGGTTTGTCGCGTCGGTCCTTTTCGCGGTTCTTCTCGGACTCGCCCCGGCGAAAGCTGACGAGCAATCCAAATGCGCCTCAGCGCCCCACCTGTTATGGGGTGATGGCGAGCATGACGACACCGCAGCCCTCAACGCCTGGTTCCGCGGCGAGACGGTGATCTGGGCACAGACGCGCGAAAAGGTCGGCGCGGAGATCGTCGACCGGACCTTTCTATTAAGTTCCACAGTTTACGTTTCCGGCGGCACCGAGCGGCGGCTCGAGCGCTTCCGGATGATTTGGCCCTGGCGCAATGAAGTCGTCTCGGGCGGCATAATCGCCACCGGCAACAATCCCGACGAGGAGCCCCACACCGAAGGCATCACAATGGTTGGCGCCGACCCAGACGAGGGCGTCCCCTACCAAGCCCCCGACCCGGAGCCCCTAGACCACGGCATCCCGAGGCACTGTCTGACGTCGTAGCCCCGCGACACTCCAATCAGGAGGAGTGCCGGAAACGGGTGACCAGGCCGGCCGAGCCTTTCACATGGTCCTTGAGGGCCGCGGCCAATTCCTCGCGGGTCATGCCCGGCTGCAGCGCCTTCGGGTCGAGGTCGGTGGCGACCAGCGTGAAAGTGTAATGGTGCCAGTCCGTGTTCGGCGGTGTGCCCGGCCCGAAATAGATCCCCACCCCCATCAGGTTCTTGCCGCCGACGAATTTGTCGGAGGGCTTACTAAGTTCGCCCTCGGCAAAGCCCTTCACGTCGGCGGGGATCCCATAGATCACCATATGCGAGACGCCGGCCGGGGCTCGACCTTCAGGATCGAACAGCAGGAGGGCAAAGCTCTTGGTACCGTCCGGCGGGTTGGACCACGCCAGCGGCGGCGAGATGTTCTCGCCGACGCAATTCGGGCTTCTCTGCTTGTCGCTGCACGCGTTTTTCGTCGCCAGGATGCCGTTGTCCTGAACCGCCGGCGAGGTCAGCGTTAACACGTCCGCCGCCCCCACCACTGGCACGGCCAAAAGGGACGCAATGGCGAACCCACCTGCGGTCAGCAACACTGTGATACTGCGTTTCATAGCGGTTCTCTCCCTCAATTTGTCTAATCAGGCGGCTGACATCACTCAGCCGCCACTGTCGCGGCAAACGGGGCCGAGACCTCGGCGCGTTCGGGACGGGGCATCGGCTGCGGCCACCAGCGGTCTTCCCATTCGCGGAACAGGCCTTTCAGCTTTGGCAATACTCGATCGGCGAACAGTTTGGTGTTGTATGCAGCGAGCTCCTTGCCCATGCTTCCGAACTGCATCAATAGCATCAGGTGGCCGACATTGAGGTCGGTCGCCAGCTCGGTCAGTTGCTCGACGACTTCGTCGGGCGAGCCGATGATCACATAGCCGCGCTCGACGATGTCCTCCATGCGCGTCGTCGACCGCGCCGCTTGGCGGGCCTGGAGGCTGGCGGCGCGGCCGATCTGGCCGACGATGCCGGCGCGTTGCGTCGCCTCGGTGATGTAACCGGGCGGCATTGCCCAGCGCGGGTCGACACGCAGGCAGCGACCGTAGAAGTATTCCGCCGGCTCACGATAGAGGCGCATCGCCTCGTCGCGGCTCTCGGCAACGCCGACCGATTGCAGAAACCCGGCACGGTATGGGTTCTTCTCCTTGCCGAGCCGGTCCATCTCCTCCCAGAAGCCGTGCATCGTGGCGCGGCCGTCCTTGAAGCCGAAATAGGAGAGATACGCGTAGACATAGTCCATCTGCGCGCACCACTGCCAGGTCTCGACCGAGCCGCCGCCCGGGATCCACACCGGTGGGTGCGGCTTCTGCACCGGCCGCGGCCAGATATTGACATAGCGCTGCTGGTTGAAGCGGCCGTTGAACGCAAAGGTGTCCTGCTCGGTCCACGCCCGCAGCACCAGGTCGTGCGCCTCGTAATAGCGCTCGCGCAGCATGCTCGGGTTCTGCCCATAGGCAAAGCAGGTGTCCATCGGCGTGCCGACCGGGAAGCCGGCAATGAGGCGCCCGCCCGAGATGCAATCGATCATCGCGAATTCTTCGGCAACCCGCGTCGGCGGGTTGTAGAGCGCCAGCGAATTCCCCATCACACACAAGGCGGTATCGGTTGTGCGGCGGGACAGCGCCGAGGCGATCAGATTGGGCGATGGCATCAGGCCGTAGCCGTTGGAATGATGCTCGTTGACGCAGACCGCGTCGAACCCGCACTCGGCGGCGAATTCGAGCTCGTCCATGAAGTCGTTGTACATCAGATGTGCACGCCGCGGATCGAACAGTGAGGAGTGGATATCGACCCACACCGAGGGGTGCTTCTCGCGGAAATCCTCCGGCAATTCGGTGTAGGGCATCAGGTGAAACCACATCAGCTTCATGGCGCTGGCTCCTCAGTTCCCCGATCGAGCATACTCTATGGAGAGTAGGTCAACAGCATCTATAATGGACGAGATAGAGATGACGGCCCCCTCTTTCGCCCCGATCCTCGAAGCGGCGAGAACCCGGCTCGGCGCTGCGGCGCTGGAAACGCGCTTGCCGCAGCCGCGCGGGCCGTCCGAGCTCAAGGCGGTCACGGATGACCGCTATCTGTCGCAGATGTCATTGCGGATCTTCCGGGCCGGTCTAAAGCACAGCCTCGTCGACGCGAAGTGGCAGGCCTTCGAGGAAGTTTTCAACGGCTTCGACCCGCGCCGCGTCCGCGCGATGTCGGACGATGGGTTACAGGCGCTGCTCGCCGACACGCGGCTGATCCGCCATTGGGGCAAACTAAAATCGGTGCGCGACAATGCTGCCGCGATGATCGCACTTGGCGAAGAACACGGCAGCTTTGGCGCCTGGCTCGCCGATTGGCCGGGGACCCGGATCGTCGAGCTGTGGGAGGCGCTTGCTAAGCGCTTCAGCCAGATGGGCGGCAATTCCGGCCCAGCCTTTTTGCGCATGGTCGGCAAGGACACCTTCATCCTGACGCCCTCGGTCACCGCGGCGCTGAAGCACTGGGGAGCGGTCGATGCACCGCCAAAGAACCAAAAGGACCGCGCGGCCGTCCAATCCTCCTTCAACGCCTGGGCCGCCGAAACGGGCCGGCCGCTGTGCCAATTGAGCCTGATCCTCGCCGCCTCGGCCGAGGACTGAAAAACAGCGCGAGCATCATTATTGGCTCAAATGGTTCAGCGCATCGCGCAACGGCTGGCTGGAGACGGTAAAGAGCCCTGAGAATGGGGTGTCCAGCTCTTGAATGACGAAAAACGCAGAGACTATTGACACCCCGCCGAGCAGGATCGTGGTATAGGACAGGGCATTGCGCGGCGCGGTCAATCCAAATCCGCTAAACACGACTGCGAGCCAAAACACCAGCACGATGTAAAACGGCAGCGATATCGAGCTCCCGGTTTCCTCTATCAGTCGCCAGCGGGTTTGCATCAACCGTTCGAATTGAGCGATGCAGGTGGTCAACAATCGCCGCTGCATCGGATCGTGTGGCTCCAGCTGGCGGATATCAACCTCGATACGGGTCAGCATGTCGCCCATTATGGAACTTTCGAGATAGGAGCCCGCGTTGGTCGGCACCTGGTTTGGATAATAATCCCCCGGCGGCTTCGGCTCTCGAAGCCATGTCGTGGCGATCGCCGCTGCCGTGTAAGCACGCAGCAAGTCGCGGGTCGGCTGCGTGTCGGGGCCCCATACGCGCAGCGACCGATCCAGCTGGATCACCTGGATTGCCAAAGCTTTAAGGTCGTTGCCCACCTTGTCGAACGACGATTTGACGGAGCTCGTCAACAACCCGAGAACCAGCGCGACGAAGGTCATCAGCATCGCGACGACGAGTTGGACAAACTCGATGACCTCCCGGCTCCTGTGACGTTCCGCCAGGAACGGCCGGATCAATATCCCGAGCGCGCAACAACCCAGCAGAATGGCGAGTACGACCACGGTATCGAACAAGGCCATCACGTTACGGGAGTGTCGCGGCCAGAGAGCGAAATCCGCTAGCGGCGTATCGCAGCGTCGGAAATTCTCCTGGCAGGAACGGTACCAGCTATTCCCAGTAGGCTGCGATAATCGTGTTGTCGTTGCCCAAGATCAGATTGAGCCGGTTCGGATTGTGTGTAATGCCCCTGATGCCGCGCGACGGTATAATCCATCGCAATACCTTGGGGAGATCCTCCTGGCGAACCACACCTTGTTGGCCGGGTTGAGCTTGGCCGCGCTCGACAAACTTCTTGCCGACGCAATCCTTGCAATCGTTGACATTGATCTGCGCCTGACTGGCGCCGGGCATCTCTTTCACTTCGATCGCATTCTCAGAGGAGCGCACGCGTACCCCCTTGAACAGGTGACCCTCTTCCAATGGAAAGACCGCGCCTATCGGCACAAAACCATCGGCCGGCTGCGTTTGCTGCGGCATTGTCGCGATGAATTGCAGATCGAGAATGCCGTCCAGAGGCTTCCCGACATAGGTCGGGACCAGCTGCGGGGCGCTCCAGCCTTGCGATCCGGTCAACCCCGTGACGCGCACGATGTCGAGTCTGGGTTCCGTTGACGTCCGCATCACCTCGACGCTGGTTATGTAGAGCACAGGAAGTTCCGTCCCGGGCGACGTTTCACTGGAAGGGGTGGCTTCGACCATCTGTCCCGCGCCTCCGGGGTATCCTTGCGGCTGTCCGCCCGCACCGGTCGGCGGCGGGCCGCCCTGCGCGAACGCGAGTCCGGCCAGACCGGCCTGCATCGCAGCAGCTATTGCAAGCACTCCCAAACGCGGGAAGTTTTTGTGCATCACATCCTCCGGATCGCCAGTGTTCATCCCCAGCGGGCGCCCCGATCCTGCGCCTGCGCAGCCACCTCGATGCAAGGAATA
>Ga0126383_10000394_pt1 | contig 23744 bp, 21 predicted proteins | sample PanSoiMetPlot_35_FD_96882 | JGI IMG/M metagenome (GOLD analysis project Ga0126383, IMG submission 96882) | Tropical forest soil microbial communities from Panama - MetaG Plot_35 | ecosystem: Environmental > Terrestrial > Soil > Tropical forest > Bulk soil | place: Panama | collected 2016-02-17
GAGCCGACGCGGGAGCTCGAGGTCGCGGGCGTCACGGGTACGAGCGGTAAGACGACGACGGCGTTCCTCCTGTTCGCGATCCTCGCGGCCGCCGGCCGGCGCCCGGGGCTGCTCGGGACCATCGAGGCGCGCGTCGGCGGTGAGCGGCGGGGTGTCGTCCGCACGACCCCGGAAGCGATCGACCTGCAGCGGCTGTTCCGCGAGATGCTGGACGCCGGCGATCGCAGCTGCGCGATGGAGGCGACCTCGCACGGCTCGGAGCTCGGCCGGCTCGACCACGTCCGTTTTGCCGCGCTCGTTTTCACGAACCTCAGCCAGGACCACCTCGACTTCCACGGAACGATGGAGCGCTACTTCGAGGCGAAGCGCCGCCTCTTCCTCGAGGGCCGCCCGCCCGCGGCGATCAACGTCAGCAGCGACTGGGGCCGCAAGCTCGCGGCCGACCGCCCGGACGCGCTCACCTTCGGGCTCGCCGACGATGCCGAGGTCGGCTCGGCCGCGCTCGAGGGGATCGACTTGAAGCTGCGCGGCCGCTTCAACGCGGAGAACGCGCTCGGCGCCCTCGCGGCGGCCCGGCTGCTCGGGATCGACGATGACGCGATCGCTCGGGGGCTCGAGGCGTTGCGCGGCGTCCCCGGCCGATTCGAGTCCGTCGTCGAGGGCCAGCCGTTCGAGGTGATCGTCGACTACTCGCACAAGCCCGAGGCGCTCGAGAGCGTCCTGCGGACGGCGCGCGAGCTGACGAGCGGACGCCTCATCTGCGTCTTCGGGTGCGGCGGCGACCGCGACCGCGGCAAGCGGCCGCTGATGGGCCGCATCGCCTCCAAGCTCTCCGACGTCGCGATCGTGACCTCCGACAACCCGCGCAGCGAGGAGCCTCAGGCGATCATCGACGAGATCCTGGTTGGGGTCAGCGGCGAGGTCGAAGTCGAGCGCGACCGTGCCGCGGCGATCGAGCAGGCGATCTCGATCGCCGACGAAGGCGACGTTGTGCTGATTGCAGGCAAGGGTCACGAGCAGGGGCAGGAATTCGCCGACCGCACGATCCCGTTCGACGACCGCGAGGTCGCCCGCGACGTGCTGCGCCGCCTCGGGGCCAAAGCGTGATTCCGCTCCGCCTCGACGAGGTCGCGGCGCTTGCCGCGGGTCGACTGACGACCGCGCCGGGGGCCGAGCAGATCACCGGCGTGAAGGTCGACTCCCGCCGGGCCGAGCACGGTGACCTGTTCGTCGCGGTCGGCGGCGGTGTCGCGTTCGCGGAGGACGCCCTGGCGCGAGGCGCCGCCGCGACGCTCGTTCCGGTCGATGCGTTCGCGGCGATGGCCGCGCTCGGCCGCGCGGTGCGCGAGCGCTCCACGGCACAGGTCGTCGGGATCACGGGCTCGACCGGCAAGACGTCGACGAAGGACATCCTGGCCGCGCTCTGCACGCCGGCCGCCGTAACCGTTGCCGCGGAGGCGAGCTACAACAACGAGGTCGGTGTACCGCTGACGCTCTGCCGGCTCGGGCCGGAGACCGAGGTCTGCATCCTCGAGCTGGCGATGCGCGGCTTCGGCCAGATCGCCGAGCTCTGCGACATCGCGCGGCCGGGGATCGGGGTCGTCACGAACGTCGGCCCGGCCCACCTCGAGCTGGTTGGCTCGCTCGAGGGGGTGCTGCGCGCAAAGGGTGAGCTTGTCACGGCGCTCCCTTCGGGCGGCACCGCGATCGTGCCCGAGGAGTTTCCGGTCGAGCGCGAGGACATCGACGTCGTCCGGCTCAGGGAGCAGGAGCCCGGCATCGAGGAGGGTCGTGCAGTCGTCGGCGGTGTGAGCTTCAACTTCACGTCTCGACACCAGGCGGCGAACGCGGCCGCAGCCCTGGCCGCGCTGGACGCGCTCCGGCTGCCGCGGCCGAAGCACGTCGACGTCGAGTTCTCGCGGTGGCGCGGCGAAGAGCTTCCGCTCACGGGTGGGGGCGTCCTGGTCAACGACGCCTACAACGCCAATCCGATCTCGATGCGCGCGGCGCTCGCCGATCTCGTCGAGCGGGCAGGAGGCCAGCGTCGGGTCGCGATCCTCGGAGACATGGCAGAGCTCGGCCCGGGGGCAATCGCCTTCCATGTCGAGATCGGCGAGGAGGCCGCCCACGCCGGTGTCGGCGCCCTCATCGCGGTCGGCGAGCTGGCGCGCGGCTATCTCGACGGCGCCCATGGCGTGCCCGTCACGCGCTGGGTCCCGAGCGCAACGGGCGCGATCGCCGTCGCCGAAGAGATCCTCGAGCCCGGCGACTGCGTGCTCGTGAAGGCCTCGCGGGCGGTCGGCCTGGAAATCGTCGCGGAAGCCCTGGCAGCGGTGCGCGCTTGAGCCGGGTCCTGATCGCAGGCGTCATCGCGCTGCTCATCTCGATTCTCGCCGGCCCGAAGTTCATCGCGTATCTGCGGCGCAAGGAGTACGGGCAGCACATCCGCGAGGAAGGGCCCGAGCACCACGTCTCCAAGCAGGGGACGCCGACGATCGGCGGCCTCCTGATCCTCGTCGCGGCCAGCATCGGCTTCCTCGCGGCCGGCCGCTACACCGTGCCCGCGCTCGCGGTCCTCTTCGTGACGCTCGGCTGCGGCGCGATCGGGTTCCTCGACGACGTCATCAAGCTGACCCACAAGCGCTCGCTCGGGCTGAACGGCCGCTGGAAGCTGCTCCTGCTAGGCGCGATCACCGTCGGCGTCGGGATCGCCGCGCGCCATCAGCACCTGCCGACGGAGGTCTACATTCCGGCGGTCGGAGCGCTCCAGCTCTCCTGGGCGTGGTACGGGCTGTTGTTTCTCGTGATCGCCGGTGCCGCGAACGGGGTCAACCTGACCGACGGTGTCGACGGCCTTGCCGCCGGGACGGGGATCATCGCGCTGTTCACCTTCGCGGCGATGAACGTGATCGCCTGGATCCGGTCGGGCCGGCCCGGGCACCGGTTCGAGACGAAGCTCGACCTCGCGATCGTCGCCGCGGCCCTGATCGGGGCCGCGATCGGTTTCCTCTGGTACAACGCCTGGCCGGCCGAGGTGTTCATGGGCGACACGGGGTCGATGGCGATCGGCGGCGCGCTCGCCGCGTTCGCGATCTTCACGCAGACGATCTTCCTGCTGCTCCTCATCGGCGGCATCTTCGTGATCGCTGCGCTCTCCGTGATCATCCAGGTCTTCTCGTTCAAGTACTTCGGGCGACGAGTCTTTCTGATGGCGCCCATCCAGCACCACTTCGAGATGAAAGCCTGGTCCGAGACGAAGGTGATGGTCCGCTTCTGGATCGTCACCGGGATCCTGTGCGGAATCGGCTTCGCGCTGTACTACCGCTACTTCACCGGGTTCCGCTGAGCAGCGACCTGCCGCAACGAGTGCTCGTGCTCGGGCTCGCGCGGTCAGGGAAGGCGGCGGCGGCGGCGCTCGAGCGGCGTGGGGTGGAGGTCGTCCGCGCAGACCGCGAGCTCGGGAACGACAGCGACCTCTCGTTGCTCGAGGGGGTGGAGCTCCTGGTCAAGAGCCCTGGCGTTCCGCGCGAGGCTCCGCTCATCGCCGGGGCCGAGTGTCGCGGCACGCCGATCTGGAGCGAGGTCGAGCTCGGCTTCCGGCTCCTTCGGCCGCGGCTCCTCGGTGTGACCGGCACGAACGGCAAGACGACCACCACCGAGCTTCTCGGCGTCATGCTCGAGACGCCGGTCGCCGGCAACGTCGGCCGTGCGCTGACCGACCTCGACGGTGAGATCGAGCCGAACACGTGGGTCGTGTGCGAGCTCTCCAGCTTCCAGCTCGAGGACGTCCACGAGCTCGCGTGCGAGATCGCCGTCCTCCTGAACCTCGAGCCGGACCACCTCGACCGCCACGGCTCGTTCGAGGCCTACCGCGACGCGAAGCTCCGCATCTTCGAGCGTGCCGGGACGAAGATCGTCCCGCGGGGTCTCGGGCTCGACGGCACCGAGTTCGCAGCGGACGACCCGCTCCCCGCAGAGCCCCGCATTCGCGGGATCCACAACCGCGAGAACGCGGCCGCCGCAACGGCCGCCGCTCGCGCCGCCGGCATCCCGGACGACCAGATCGCGCATGCCCTCCGCACCTTCCCGGGCGTTCCGCACCGGCTCGAGCTGGTCCGCGAGGCGAACGGTGTCCGCTACGTCAACGACTCGAAGGCGACCAACGTCGCCGCGGCCCTCCGCGGGCTTGCCGCGTACGAGGACGAGCCGGTCCACCTGATCCTCGGCGGCTCGAGCAAGCGCGAGGACTTCACGCCGCTCGCGCAGGCAATCGGCCCGAACGTCCGCAGCGTCCACGTGATCGGGGAGACCGCGCAAGAGCTGGCCGCCGCCATCCCCGGAGCGGAGCGAGACGGCGACCTCGCGACCGCACTGAACAGCATCGAGGCAGAGCCCGGTGACGTCATCCTGCTCTCGCCGGCCTGCGCGAGCTACGACCAGTTCCGCGACTTCGAGGATCGTGGCGAGGAATTCAGGAGGCTGGTGCAGAACCTGTCCGCGTGAAGCGTGGACAACTCGAGGCCCGCGTCCTGACGCTGGTCACTCTTGGCCTGGTCGCGTTCGGGCTCGTGATGGTCTACAGCGCGACCTCGGCCTCGGCCGCGCTCGCGAACGGCGACCCCGCGTACTTCCTCAAGCGCCAGGCGGGCTACGCGCTGCTCGGGCTGGTGCTCATGGTCGCCGCCTCGCGCATCGACTACCGAATCCTCCGCCGCCTCGCCCCGGCGCTGATCGTGACGAGCCTCGTCCTGCTCGTCGCCGTCCTCGGGATGGGCCAGGCGGTCAACGGCGCCCGCCGCTGGATCACGTTCGGACCGGTGGTCTTCCAGCCGTCCGAGCTCGCGAAGTTGGCACTTGCGGTGTGGGCCGCGTCCTACCTCACACGGCGGAGACCCCCGCAGCGGCTCGCCGAGCTCTGGCGGCCGTTCGGCCTCCTCGTCGCGATCTTCTCCGCCCTGTTGCTGGCGGAGCCGGACCTCGGGACTGCGATCACGATCATGCTGATGCTCGCCGGGATGCTCCTCGTCGCGGGAACCCCGGTGCGCACGCTCGCAGCCGGCCTCTCGATCGCGGGCACCGTCGGCCTCCTTGCCGTCTGGTTCGAGCCATATCGCCGGGCGCGCCTCTTCAGCTTCATCAACCCGTGGCACGACGCGCAGGGCGCCGGCTACCAGACCGTGCAGGCGATCATCGGCCTCGGCTCGGGCGGGATCTTCGGCCGTGGCCTCGGCCAGAGCATCGAGAAGGCGAATTTCCTCCCCGAGGCGCACACCGACATGATCTTCGCGATCATCGGCGAAGAGCTCGGGCTCGTCGGTGCCGCTGCGGTGATGGCAGCGTACGCGGCCTTCGCGTACTTCGGCCTCCGGATCGCGCTCGGCTGCAAGGACCCCTTCGGCAAGCGCCTTGCCGCGGGCCTGACCGTGCTCGTCTGCGGCCAGGCGGCGATCAACCTCGCCGCGGTGATGGGCCTCGCTCCGCTGACCGGGATCCCGCTGCCGTTCGTCTCCTACGGCGGCTCGAGCCTGGTGGTGGCGCTCGTCTCGGTCGGCATCCTCCTTAACATCGCGGGCGATGCCGGAACGCGACGCGCCAGCCTGCCTGATAGCGGCCGGGGGGACAGCCGGCCACGTGCTGCCCGCCCTCGCGGTCGGTCAGGCGCTGCGCGACCGCGGCGCGCGAGTGACGTTCGCCGGATCTCCACGGCGCGCCGAGGCGCAGCTCGTTCCTGAGGCCGGCTTCGAGCTCGACACCTTCCGCGTGAGCGGGATGCCCCGGCGGCCCGGGCTCGCCCAGGCGCGCGCCGCCCTGCACGCGCTCGCTGCTCCGGCCGCGTGCGAGCGGATCCTCGCGCGGCGGAAGCCGGACGTCGTGCTCGGCGCGGGCAGCTACGTGGGCGGGCCGATGGTGCTCGCGGCGGCGCGGCGGCGGATCCCGGCCGCGCTGACCGAAGCGGACTCGCACCTCGGCCTCGCGAACCGGCTCGCTGCACCGTTCGCCAAGCGGGTCTTCCTGGCCTACCCGATCGAGGGCCACGGGCTGCCGAAGTACGAGGTCGTGGGGCGGCCGCTGCCCGCGAATTCGCAGCCGCTTCCGCGCGAGGAGGCGCGCGCGCGGCTCGGCCTGCCTCCCGAGGGCCCGGTGCTGCTCGTCGCGGGAGCACGCGCCGGAGCGCGTTCGCTGAACGAGTATGCGGTCGAGGCGTTCGGCGCTGCGGGGCCTGCGGTGCTACATGTGTCGGGGGAGCGGGACTACGAGCTGCTCCGGCCGCGCGTATCCCGGCCCGACTACGTGCTCGTGCCCGTGCTGGACGGCCTGGGCGCTGCGTACGGAGCCACGGATCTCGCGCTCATGCGCAGCGGGTCGACGGTCTGGGAGCTCGCCGCTTCCGGAAAGCCGGCGATCCTCGTCCCGTACCCCTTCGCCACAGGCGATCACCAGACGAAGAACGCGCGGTACTTCGAGGCGGCCGGCGGCGCGATCCTCCTGCCGGAGGCCGAGCTCGGGGGAGCCGCTGAGCTCGTGCGCTCGCTGCTCGACGACCCGTCCCGCCTCGAAGAGATGAGCGCCGCCATGCTGCGGGTGGCGAAGCCGGACGCGGCGGACCGGATCGCGGAGGAGCTGATCGCGCTTGCTCGAGGGTAGGCGCTTCTGGTTCGTCGGGATCGGCGGCGCAGGCATGAGCGCGCTGGCGCTCGTGGCGAAGGCGTGGGGCGCGGAGGTCGGCGGCTCCGACCGCGCTCACTCGTCGTACGTCGAGCGGCTCCAGGAGGCCGGCATCTCCGTGACCGTGGGGCATGATGCTGCGAACGTTCCCGAGGGCGCCGAGGTGATCGTCTCGAGCGCGATCGCCGCGGACAACCCCGAGGCCGCAGGCCGTGAGGTCAAGGGGCGCGGCGAGCTGCTCGCGGAGCTCGTCGAGCTGCGCCCCTCGATCGTCGTCGGGGGCGCGCACGGCAAGACCACGACCGCCGGGATGATCGCCTTCTGCCTCGACCGCCTCGGCAACGACCCGTCGTTCCTGATCGGGGGCGAGATCGCGCAGCTCGGCGGCAACGCTCGGGCCGGGGGAGGCTGGCTCGTCGCGGAGGGAGACGAGTCCGACCGCTCCCTGGAGCTGCTGCGCCCGGAGATCGCGGTGCTGACGAACGTCGAGCTCGACCACCACGCGACGTTCGCCTCCGAGGAAGAGGTGCGGGAGCTCTTCGAGGACTGGCTAGCAGCAGCGCCTGCCCACGTCCGCGGCGAAGACCTCGAGCCGGTCGCTCTCGAGCTCGGGGTCGCCGGGGAGCACAACCGGCGCAACGCCGCGACGGCGCTGGCGGCCCTCGAGCTGGCCGGCATCGGTCGCGCGGAGGCGGAGCGCGTCCTACCGGAGTTCCGCGGCGCCGGGCGCCGGTTCCAGCAGCGCGGCGAGGCGCACGGCGTGCGCGTGTTCGACGACTACGGCCACCACCCGACGGAGGTCGCGGCGACGCTCGAGGCGGCCCGGTCGGCCGCGAACGGCGGCCGGCTGCTGGTGCTCTTCCAGCCGCATCTCTACTCGCGCACCCGCCATCTCGCGGCTCCGCTGGCGCGCGCGCTCTCCGCCGCAGACGTGGTCGCGGTGACGCAGGTGTACGGCGCGCGCGAGGAGCCGGTCGAGGGCGTCGACGGCAAGTTGATCGTCGACTCGCTTGCGGCCGAGCGCCCCGGAATGTCTGTCGCGTGGATGCCCGAGCTCGAAGACGCCGCTCGGTTCCTGGCCCGCCGCGCGCGTCCTGGTGACCTCGTGGTGACGATCGGTGCCGGAGACGTTGAACGCGCGGCGCCGCTGATCGTCCGGGAGCTGGGATGAACGTCGAGGAGGGCGTCCTCCTCTCGCGCTTCACGACGGTCGGGATCGGCGGTCCTGCTCAGGCGTTCGGGCGGCCGGAGACCCTCGCTGAGCTCGAGGAAGCACTCGCCTGGGCGGCCGAGCGCGACCTGCCGGTGGCCACGGTCGGGATCGGCTCCAACCTGCTCGTCGCCGACGACGGCTTCGACGGGGTAGTCCTCAAGCTGGCCGGCGGGCTCGCCGCGGCCGAGGTGGAGGGCGAGCTGCTCGTCGCGGGAGGCGGCGCTGCGAACGGCGTGTGCCTGCACCGGGCCCGGGCCGCGGGGCTCGGAGGGTTCGAGTTCGCCTGCGCGATCCCAGGCACCGTGGGCGGCGGGGTCCGGATGAACGCGGGTGCGTACGGCAGCGACTGGGCGGTGATCCTCGAGCGCGCGCTCGTGGTCGACGCCGAGGGGAGCCGGTGGCTGGACGCCGCACAGCTCGGCCTAACGTACCGGCACTCCGACCTCCAGCACGGCCAGGTCGTCGCGCGCGCCGAGTTCCGACTCACGCCGCGGCCGGAGGAGGAGATCAAGACGAAGGTGGCCGAGCTGCAGGCGCAGCGCAAAGCCGCGCAGCCGACGAACAAGCGCACGTTCGGCAGCGTCTTCCAGAACCCCGATCACGAGTTGACCGCCGGCCGGATGCTCGAGGCGTGCGGACTGAAGGGCCACCGGATCGGCGGCGCGCAGATCTCTCCGCGACACGCGAACTTCATCGAGAACGCGGACGGCGCGCGGGCGGAGGACGCGCTGGCGCTGATGGCCGAGGCCCGGCGGCGTGCGCGCGAGCGGTTCGGGGTCGACCTCCAGCACGAGGTCGTGTTTCTGGGGTCGCTCGAGCTGCCGCCGATCGCGGGCTGATGCGCGACGAGCTTCGCCGCCGAAATCGAGTCACGGCCCGGGCCCCAGGCGCCGGAGATCGTCGAGATCGAGGAGGGGTGGGACAGCCTCGTGCCCGGAGGGGCGGAGGAGATGTTCAGCCGGTTCCTGGCCGCAGCGCCGGTCGAGCTCGGCTGATCCAGGTGGATCTCGGTCCGGCGCACATCCTCCACCACGGTTCCAACGTATCCGGGGTAATCGACTGGAGCGACGCGTGCCTCGGGGACCCGGCGCTCGACTTCGCGTGGTCGCTGTACGACACCGGTGACGCCTTCGGGACCCGCGTCCGGAGGCGTACGAGCGGGAGCGCGACAAGGGCGTCGGCCTGTGCGAGCGCGCGCGCTTCTATCACCGGCTCGGCCCGTGGCACGAGGTGCTCTGCGGGCTCAAGCACGGCCGCCGCGAGCTCGTGGTGGGCGGGCTCGAACGGGTCCGATCCGGCTTCCGTAGGAGGCTCCGCGGGGGCTGCGGCGAATGTACCGCCATGGCCGAGCGCCGGCCCCAGCAGGCTTCGCGTGCGCGCGCAGCGGTGATCCCGTTCCGGACCGGCTCGGACCGCATGGGCCTCGTGCGTCTGCTGCCCTCGGGGCGTTCGCTCGCGATCGGCTTCGCAATCGTGCTCGGGGCAGTCGGTCTGTACGCGCTCGCGCGCGTGACGCCGATGTTCGCGCTCCGGCGCATCGAGGTCGAAGGCGCTCCTCCGGCGGTCGCCGCGCGGGTGCGCGCTGCGCTCGTGCCGCTCGACGGGAAGAGCCTGCTCGCACTCAAGGGGGCCGAGATCGACCGCCGCCTCGCGCCCCTGACAGTGGTCGCATCCGCCACGTACGACCGCTCCTTTCCGCACACCCTTCGCGTCGTCGTCCGTCCCGAGCATCCGGTCGCCGTGATCAGGAACGGCGCCGATGCATGGGTCGTGGCCGCGAGCGCCCGCGTGATCGCGTCCGTACCTGTGCACTCGGCGTCCAGGTTGCCGCGTATCTGGCTCGCCTCGGACTCGCTGAAGGTCGGCGCTCCTGTGACGGACCGGCTCGGCCTTCGCGCCGTGCGCGCGCTCGCGCTCGCGCGGAGGGCGAACCTCGCTGGCCGGGTGCGAGTCGTCCGGGCGGACGATCACGAGCTCACTTTCATCCTCGGCTCCGGGCTGGAGCTGCGACTCGGCGACCTTCACGCCGTGCGCTTGAAGCTGGCGGTCGCCTCGCGGGTCCTGCCGGACCTCGTCGCGCGGGGCGGGTACGCGTACCTCGACGTCAGCGTCCCCGGACGCCCGGTCGCGGGCATTAACCCTAAACCCGCAGGTTGAGCCTTAGAGTTCAGGTGCAAACTCGGCGTTGACAGGCGGCGCCGGCGGGCGTACGCTGCCCGACTTGAAGGGGTACCGTAGGGTAGAGCTTCAGGTCGAGATGGGTTGAGCGTACGATGAGCGTGAGAGATCAAGCAGGCAATTACCTGGCCCTGATCAAGGTCGTGGGCGTTGGCGGGGGTGGCTCGAACGCCGTCAACCGGATGGTCGATGCCGGCATTGGCGGCGTCGAGTTCATCGCGATCAACACCGACGCGCAGGCACTCCTGATGTGCGACGCCGACGTGAAGATGCCGATCGGGTCGAACGTCACCCGGGGGCTCGGCGCAGGTGCCGATCCGGCGGTCGGGCGTTCCGCGGCCGACGAGAGCCGCGACGAGCTGAAGGAGGCGCTCAAGGGCGCAGACATGATCTTCGTGACCGCCGGCGAGGGCGGTGGCACCGGCACCGGCGCGGCGCCGATCGTGGCGCAGCTCGCGGGCGAGATCGGCGCGCTCTGTGTCGGCGTCGTGACGCGGCCGTTCTCGTTCGAGGGGCGGCGCCGTGCTGAAGTCGCGTCGCTCGGAGTCGAGGAGCTCCGCGACCACGTCGACACGCTGATCGTGATCGAGAACGACCGGCTCCTCCAGGTCGTCGAGAAGCAGACGTCGATCGTCGACGCGTTCCGGATGGCGGACGACGTTCTCCGCCAGGGCGTCCAGGGGATCACCGACCTGATCACGATTCCGGGGCTCGTCAACCTTGACTTCGCAGACGTCCGCACGATCATGAACGAGGCCGGCTCCGCGCTGATGGGCATCGGCTCGGCGTCCGGCGAGGGCCGCGCGACCTCCGCTGCGCGCCAGGCAGTCTCGTCGCCGCTCCTCGAGTCGTCCATCGAGGGCGCGACCGGGATCCTCCTCAACGTCACCGGTGGCCCGGACATCGGCCTGTTCGAGGTCAACGAGGCCGCGGAGGTCGTGACCTCGGCCGCCGACCAGAACGCCAACGTGATCTTCGGCGCAGTCATCGACGAGGCCCTCGGGGACGAAGTCCGAGTCACGGTGATCGCGACGGGCTTCGGTCCCGCGCGGTTGCGCCGCCGCCGACGCACCGAAGAGGCGGCGGAGCCCGGTCGCGAAGGAGAGCGCGAGGTTCCCGCCGAGCGCTTCGAGGTCTCCGACGAGATCCTCGAGGTGCCGTCCTTCCTGCGCGACGGCTGACGAGCAAAGCGTGTTCCTCTCGTGTGCGAATCGGGAGGTTTAGGCGTGCCCGTTGGCGGCAACCATTCTGCTGCCCTCTCGGGTCGACCGTAGAGGTCGGCCCGCGATGACCCGGTCCGGCCGCCCCGGTTTCGGCCTCAAAAACGCCGAAGCCGGGGCGGCTCCTTTTTGCAGACGCTCTCGGCCACCGTGGGTCGCTCGGCGCCTTTAGCATCAGCGTCCGATGCAGACGCTCCTGCGAACGCCGCTGTACGACCGACATGTCGCTGCCGGCGCGAGGCTGGTCCCCTTCGCCGGCTGGGAGATGCCCGTCCAGTACGAAGGCGTGATCCCGGAGCATCTGGCCGTCCGGCGCGACTGCGGCGTCTTCGACGTGTCCCACATGGGCGAGCTCGAGGTCGAGGGGCCTCGCGCGCGCGAGCTGCTACAGGCCTTGCTCTCGAACGACCTCGACCGAATCGGACCGGACCAGGCGCAGTACACGTTGCTCACGAATGACGAGGGCGGGATCGTCGACGACCTGATCGTCTACGAGCGCGATCCCGAGCGGTTCCTCCTGATCGTGAACGCGGCCAACCGGGACGCCGACTTCGCCTGGCTGCGCGATCGTGAGATACCGGGCGCAACGGTCCGCGACGTCTCGGACGACTATGCGCTCCTGGCCGTCCAGGGGCCGCGGTCGCTCGAGCGTCTCGGGCTCTCGGACGCGCCGGCGTTCACCTTCGCGGAAGGCGAGATCGACGGAGTCGCCTGCACGGTGAACCGCACCGGCTACACGGGCGAGCTCGGCTGCGAGCTGCTCGTGAAGGAGGGCGCAGGAGGCGAGCTCTGGGACCGCGTGGTCTCCCGCGGCGCCGTGCCGTGTGGCCTCGGCGCCCGGGACACGCTGCGGCTCGAGGTCTGCTACCCGCTGCACGGAAACGACATCGGCCCGGAGACGGACGCGATCTCGGCCGGCCTCGGCTGGGTCTGCGCGCTGGACAAGGAGTTCGCGGGCGTCGAGGAGCTCCGCCGGATCAAGGAGTCCGGGCCGGAGCGCAAGCTCGCCGCCTTCGTGATGGAGGAGCTCGGGATCCCGAGACAGGGGATGGCCATCGCCGAGGGAGGCGAGGTCACCTCCGGGTCACACTCGCCGATGCTCGAGCGCGGGATCGGCATGGGCTACGTCCCTGCGGGGACCGCCCAGCCGGGCTCCGAATTGACCATCGACCTGCGCGGGCGGCCTCGCAGGGCGCGCGTCGTCAAGAAGCCGATCTACTCACGGGAGGAGCAGCATGGCGGCTGACGGGAACCCCGGTGACCTGCGGTATCACGCGGAGCACGACTGGGCGCGGATCGAAGGCGACGAGGCGACCTTCGGCATCACCTGGTTCGCGCAGGACGCGCTCGGCGAGCTCGTTCACTTCGAGCCGCCCGAAGAAGGGAGCACCGTCCGGGGAGGCGAGCCCTACGCCGAGGTCGAATCGGTCAAGGCGGTCTCGGACGTGGTCGCGCCGCTGTCCGGGGAGATCCTCGAGATCAACCGCGCGCTCGTCGACGCTCCCGAGACCGTCAACGCCGATCCCTACGGGGATGGGTGGATCGTCCGCGTCCGGCTCTCCGATCTCGCGGAAGCGGAGTCGCTCATGGACGCAGCGTCGTACGAGCAGTTCCTCGCCGAGCAGGGTTGAGCTACCTCGCCCTCACGGACGCCGACCGGGAGTCGATGCTCGAGGAGATCGGCGTCGGCTCGATCGAGGAGCTCTTCGCCGACCTCCCCGCCGGCATCCGCTTCGACCGGCCGCTCGACCTCCCGCCGGCGCTCACCGAGCAGGAGCTGAACGCCTACTTCGAGGCGCTCGCGGATCGAAACGAGCACAACGGCGCACACGTCTCGTTCCTCGGGGCCGGCCTCTACGACCATTACGTCCCCGCGATCGTCGACGCCGTCCTGCAGCGAGGCGAGTTCCTGACCGCTTATACGCCGTACCAGCCGGAGCTGAGCCAGGGCGTGCTCCAGTCGATCTTCGAGTACCAGACCGCGATCTGCGAGCTCACCGGGATGGACGTCTCGAACGCGTCCGGCTACGACGGTACGACCGTCGCTGCCGACGCCTGCTACATCGCCAAGCACGCGACCGGCCGCTCGAAGGTGGTCGTGACGGAGGCGACGAACCCGCAGGTCCGGCAGGTCGTCAAGACCTACGCGCCGGGCTTCGGCCTCGAGGTCGTCGAGGTGCCGCAGCGGCACGGGGCGACGGACCCGGACGAGGTCCGGGCGGCCGCCGAGGGCGCCGCGTGCGTGATCTTCCAGCACCCGAACTTCTTCGGCGTGCTCGAGCCAGCGCCGGATCTTGCGGCCGCAGCCGGAGATGCGGAAGCGCTACCCGTCGCTCACGTCGACCCGCTCTCGCTCGGCGTCCTGGAGGCGCCCGGGAACTACGGCTGTGCGATCGCCATCGGAGAAGGGCAGTCGGCGGGCAACCACATCTCCTACGGCGGTCCGCACTACGGCTTCCTCGCGGCGCGCTCGGAGTTCATCCGGCGGATGCCGGGACGCATCGTCGGCGAGACCACTGACGCCGCGGGAAACCGCGGCTATGTCCTGACCCTGCAGACCCGGGAGCAGCACATCCGGCGGGAAAAGGCGACATCGAACATCACGACGAACCAGACGCTCTTGGCGCTGGGGGGCCTCGTCTACCTCTCGTGGCTCGGGCCGCGGGGAGTTCGCGAGCTGGCGGAGACCTGCATGGCCCTCGCCGACTACGCGAAGGGGCGCATCGTGACCGCGGGCCTCGAGCTACCGTTTGCGGATCGGACAACATTCAAGGAGTTTGCCGTACGGGTCGGACGGAACGCCCGCAAGGTCGTCAAGGACGCGGTCGACCAGGGCATCCACCCCGGGTACGCCCTCGGACGGGACTACCCCGGGATGGACGACGTCCTGCTCGTCGCCGTCACCGAACGGCGCACGAAGGACGACATCGACCGGCTCGCGGAGGTTCTCGCGCCGTGAAGCTGATCTTCGAGAAGTCGCGCCCTGGGCGCCGCGCCGGCCGGCCGCCCGCGACGGATCTGCCGATCCCCGAGGTCCCGGCCGAGTTGCGCCGCTCCGAGCCGCCGCGCCTGCCGGAGATCGCCGAGCCGGACCTGCTCCGGCATTTCACCGAGCTCTCGACGCGCAACTTCGGGATCGACACGGGCTTTTACCCACTCGGCTCGTGCACGATGAAGCACAACCCGCGCGTCAACGAGCGCCTCGCGGCGCTGCCCGGGTTCCGGGACCTTCATCCGCTCGAGGACGAGAACCGGGCACAGGGAGCGCTTCGCATCTGCGTTGAGCTGCAGGACGCGCTCGCCGAAATCACGGGGCTGGAGGCGGTCTCGCTGCAGCCCGCCGCGGGGTCGCAGGGCGAGCTCACGGGCCTCCTGCTCATGCATGCGTACTTCGCCGAACGCGGCGAGGACCAGCAGCGCCGAAAGATCGTCATCCCTGACACCGCGCACGGCACGAATCCGGCGAGCGTCACGATGGCCGGTTACGAGCTCGTCGACGTGCAGACCGACCCTCGCGGGAACATCGACGTCGACGATCTCCGGGCGAAGGTCGACGAGACGACCGCCGGGCTGATGCTCACGAACCCGTCGACGCTCGGCCTCTTCGACGAGAACATCGAGGAGATCTCCAGGATCTTCCACGACGCGGGCGCGCTGATGTACTACGACGGCGCCAACCTCAACGCCGTGTGCGGGATCTCGAGGCCCGGGGACATGGGCTTCGAGATCGTCCACATCAACCTGCACAAGACGTTCTCGCAGCCGCACGGCGGCGGCGGCCCGGGTGGGGGCCCGATCGCGGTCTCGAAGCGTCTCGAGCCGTTTCTCCCGGTCCCGGCGATCGTCCGCGACGGCGACGCGTTCAGGCTCGACTACGACCGGCCGAAGTCGATCGGCAAGGTGCGCGGGTTCCTGGGGCCGTTCGGCGTCTTCGTCCGCTCGTATGCGTTCATCCGCGCATACGGGCCGGCGCTGCGGGAGATGTCCGAGGTCGCCGTGCTCAACGCGAACTACCTCCTCGCGCTCCTGCGCGACGACTACAAGCTGCCCTTCGACCGGCTCTGCATGCACGAGTTCGTCGTCTCGGCGCGCCGGCTGAGGCGTGAGCACGGCGTGACGGCGCTCGACGTCGCGAAGCGGCTGATGGATTACGGCTTCCACCCGCCGACGGTCTACTTCCCGTTGATCGTGCCCGAGGCGCTGATGATCGAGCCGACCGAGACCGAAGCGAAGGAGACGCTCGATGCGTTCGCGGAAGCGATGCGCGAGATCGCGCGGGAAGCGGTCGAGGAGCCCGAGCTCTTGAAAGCGGCGCCGCACGACACGGTGGTCGGGCGGCTGGACGAGGTGAAGGCGGCGAAGCGCGCGGTCGTCCGGTATCAGTTCGAGGACCATCCGGACCTCTCGGCCGAGCCGGCCGCCGCCGGGATCGAAGCGCCAAAGGGAGCCTGATGATCGATCTTCGCTCGGACACGCAGACGAGACCGACACCCGACATGCGCGCGGCGATCGCGGCGGCCGAGGTCGGCGACGAGCAGAAGCGCGAGGACCCGACCGTCAACGAGCTCGAGCAGCGGGCCGCCGAGCTGCTCGGCCAGGAGGAGGCGGTCTACGTCCCGACGGCCACCATGGCGAACGAGATCGCGCTCCGGACACTCGGCGAGCCCGGCGACGAGGTGATCGCGGAGGAGAACTCGCACATCTTCATCTCCGAGCTCGGCGGCCCGGCTGTCCACGCCGGCCTGATGACGCGGCCGTTGCGTTGCACTGCCGGCCGCTTCACGCCTGACCAGATCCGCGGGACCGTGCGCTTCACGGACGGCACCCACGTGCCGCCGACGAAGATCGTCTCCGTCGAGAACACGCACAACGCCTCCGGCGGACGTGTCTGGCCGCTCGAGGAGATCGAGGCGGTGGCAGGGACGGCACGGGAGCTCGGCCTGCGACTGCACCTCGACGGCGCGCGGATCATGAATGCGTCGGTTGCCTCCGGCGTGCCGTCCGCGACGATCGGCGGGCACTTCGACACCGTCACGCTCTGCCTCTCGAAAGGGCTGGGCTGCCCGTTCGGCGCGCTCGTCGCGGGATCGGCTGAGCGGATGGCGACCGCACGGCGGCTCAAGCACCTGTTCGGCGGCGCGATGCGGCAGGCCGGCATTGTCGCCGCGGCCGGGGTCTATGCGCTCGAGCACAACATCGAGCGGTTGGCCGAGGACCACGAGCGGGCTCGCCGCCTCGCGGTGGGCCTGCAGTCGGCCGGAGTGCCGGTCGACCTCGAGCAGGTCGAGACGAACTTCGTCCAGGTGGACCTCGGACCGGTCGGGCTCTCGCCGAAGCAGGCGCTTGCGCGGCTCTGGGAGCACGGCGTCGGGCTTTCGATGACCGCGCACCCGACGCGCCTCCGCGCGGTGACGCACCTCGACGTCGACGACGCCGACATCGAGGGCGCGGTCGAGCTGATCCCCAGAGCGCTGGGAGCACTTGCCCACGCCTGAGGAGCGGTTCACGCGCCTCGCCGGGGAGGTGCAGCGGCGCGACCGCCTGCCGAGCCTCGCCGCGGCGGTCTTCAGCGGGGGTGAGGTCGCGTGGTCGACGGCGATCGGGCTTGCGGACGTCGAGGCCGGCGCCGACGCGACCGTGGACACGCAGTACGCCGTCGCCTCGATCACGAAGACGTTCACTGCAGTCTCGGTCATGCAGCTGCGGGACGAAGGCAGGCTCGACCTCGACGACCCACTCGAGCGCCATCTTTCCGATGTCGCGCACAGCCGGCTGACCCTCGGGCGGATGCTTGCCCACGCGTCCGGTCTCCAGCGCGAGCCTCCCGGCGAGGTCTGGGAGTCGCTCGTGTTTCCCGAGGCGGAAGAGCTCCTCGCGGCGCTCCCCGAGGCGGAGCAGGTGCTGCCTGGGGCGACCGCCTGGCACTACTCGAACCTGGCTTACGCGCTGCTCGGCCTGGTCGTCGCGCATAGCGTCGGGCGGCCGTTCCGCGAGCACGTCGAGGAGCGGCTCCTGCGCCCGCTCGGGCTCACCCGGACGACGTGGGGCTTCGATGCGCCGCACGCGCGGCCGTACTTCGTGGAGCCGTACTCCGATTCCGTGCGCCGCGAGCCCGAGCTCGACATCGGCGGGAAGGGCGGTGAGTCGGGGTTGTGCAGCACCGTCCGGGATCTCGCGCGCTGGGGAGCTTTCCTCTGTGATCCGGACGAGTCGCTTCTCAGCCCCACGAGCGTCGAGCAGATGCACGCGGTGCGGATCATGGCCGAGCCCGACTGGACGCTCGGCTGGGGGCTCGGGATCGAGCTCTGGCGCCGCGGCGACCGGGTCTTCGGCGGGCACACCGGAGGCTTTCCGGGGTTCGTCTCGATGCTCGTCTACTCGAGGCGCGAGCGGATTGGCGTCATCGTGCTGACGAACAGCGGGCCGTGGCCGAAGGCGACGGACACGGGCCTGCGCCTGCTCGAGGCTGCGCTCGAGGAGCTGATGCCTGCCTCGGAGCCCTGGGTTCCGGAGGAGCCGCCACCTGCTGAGATCATGCCGTTGCTCGGGCGCTGGTGGTCGGAGGGTCGCGAGTTCGTGCTCGGCTGGCGGCGCGGGCGGCTCGAGGCGCGGAGCGCGACGGCCCCGCCGGAGCGCGCGCCCTCGGTGTTCGAGGCGGACGGCGCCGATCGCTTTCGCACGATCTCGGGGGACGAACGCGGCGAGCTGCTCCGAGTCGTGCGCGGAAACGGCGGCGAGGTCGTGAGGCTCTACTGGGCGACGTACCCCTTCACGCGGGAGCCTTCGACCTTCGGTTCCGGCCGGCCCGCGGAAGAGGCCTAGGGGTCCCTAAGCTCGGTTCGCCCGGCCTCCTCCCCGAGGCGAGCGTATCGGGGAAAGTCGCACGTGTCCGTCACGGGACCGTGACGAATGCGTGACCTTCGCCGCGGGCGCCGATGGGCTCAGCGATCGCCCGCGAGGCCGAACCCCACCGCGGCGACCGCGTACAGCCCAACGAGCATCGCGCCTTCCCAACGGCTCCCCTGCCCGTCGCGAAGCACGAGCGCTACGGCAACCGTCGCGCCTCCGAGGGCCGCGAGCTCGACCGGCCTGAAGCTGAGCGGCAGGGCCGGCGTGACCACCCATGAGACCAACACGACTACGCCGGTCACCAGCAGCGCGACCTGTGCGCTCGACGAGACCGCGATCTCGCTGGCGAGGCGCAGGTTTCCGCGCCGGGCGATCACGACGGCGCCGCCGTGCTCCGCCGCATTACCGACGATCGCCACGATCACCGCCGCGGTGAAGAACTCGGAGAGGTTCGCCGCCCGCGAGAACGCGTCGAGGGAGTGGACGAGGATCTCGCTGATGACCGCGGTGACGACCGTGGCGACAGCCAGCACAGTGAGGGCCGTCGGCAGCGACCAGCCGGAGGCGGGCTCGCTCCCGCTCGCCTCGTGTAGCCGCTTGTGCCGCCTGAGCCCCCAGGCAGTCACAGCCGCGTACAGGAGCAGCAGCACCACCGCGATGGGCACGCTCGCCACCGCGAGGGAGTGGCGTTCTGGATCGCCGGTCCAGCCCGGCACGGCCGGGAGGAGGAAGAGGAGCGTCGCCGCAGCAACCAACCCGAGTTGGACGAGCAGGGAGCTGAGATCGAGCGGCTGCGGCTTGCGGGGCCCCGCGACGAGTGCGAAGCCGAGCACGAGCAACAGGTTCGACACGACGCTTCCGACCAGCGAGGCGCGCACGACGTTCGGCAGGCCCTGGTTGACCGCGAACAGCGCGATGATGAGCTCGGGCGCGTTGCCGAAGCTCGCGTTGAGGAACCCGCCGATCCCTGGGCCCGTGTGCTCGCCCGCGTGGTCGGTGGCCTCGCCGATGAGCCACGCGAGCGGCACCAGCGCCGCGGCGGCGAAGACGAACAGCGTGACGTCACCCACATGGACGACGTAGTCGAGCACGAACGTGAGCGGGGCCAGGACAAGCGACCCCCAAAGGAGCTTCCGGCCCACCGGGCTACCCTAGCGGTCGTGCTGGAGGCAGTCCTCTTCGACTGGGGCGACACGCTGATGGAGTTCCGGTTCGACGAGGAGCTGATGGACTCGGCCTTCCGCGCCGGCCTGGACGCCCTCGGCCGCGACGACCTCGCGCCGGCGGACGAGATCCGCGCGTACTTCCGCGAGCGCTTCGAGCCGCTCTTCTGGGTCCCCGGCACGCTCGAGGAGATCGAGTACCCGGGCATGATCTGGGACGCCCTCGAGCACTTCGGCACGCACCTCTCCGACGAAGAGCTCGACCGCTTCCTCGAAGCCGAGCACGCGGCATGGCAGCCGGCGCGGGTGCTCGGATCGACCACCCACGCCTTGCTCGACACGCTGCGCGGGCAGGGCCTGAAACTCGGCCTCGTGTCGAACGCGTTCGACCCCGGCTGGCTCCTGCGGCGTGACCTCGAGCAGATGGGGATCGCCGAGCGGATCGACGTCGCGGTCTTCTCGTCAGAGGTCGGCGTCCGCAAGCCGCACCCCGAGATCTTCCTCCGCGCCCTCGCCGCGCTCGGGGCGGCGCCCGAGCGGACGCTCTTCGTGGGGGACCGGCTCTACGAGGACGTGCGCGGCGCCGGCGAGCTCGGGATGACGACGGTCCAGGCCGTCTGGTTCCGGGCCGACGAGCACCCCGACGGCGGCGTGCCCGACCACGTCGCGTTCACCCAGTTCGACGTGCTGAACATCGCTCGCCGGCTCGTTTCTGTCTGATCGCCCTACCCTCATCCGCCGGCCTTGTCAAGTCTTGCGGAGGACGGCTCACTGCACCCACAATCCGGGTATGCGCATGAGCGAGCAGGCGGCGGCCCGGCCGAGCAAGCTCCCACTCCGCCCCCAGGACGAAGTCGAATGCCGCCGCTGCGGAGTGCACTGCGACAAGGTCGTCTACCCCGCTGCGTGCGCCGAGCTCGGCTGTCCCTTCCTCTACGCCTACGAGGAATTCGGGCACACGTACGTGGGCTGCATGCAGAACGTCTTCGAGGTCGAGATCGACCTCGACTTGCTGCTCGAGGCGCAGTCCCGCCGCGGCGGCTTCGGCGCAGTCCGAGCGGCGAACCCACCGCTGCCGCTCTGCCAGGTCGAGGTCGAGAGCTGCTACGAAAGCCGGATGGACGACCTCGGCTGCGTCAACCCCGAGTTCCACGAGCTGCCGGTCGGCGAGCCGAGCTTCCGGATCTTCGCCCAGATCCGCGCTTCTTAGTCGCTCGCGCGTAGAGCGCCTTCAGCTTCTGCGTCTGCTCGGCGTCGGGCCCGTGCCCGTCCGTTCCCGGAACCTCGAGGTAGGCAGGAAGGCCCTGCACCTTCGGGTGCGCGAGGAACACGCCGAGCCCTTCGCCCATCAGGCCCTCGCCGATGTTGTCGTGGCGGTCGCGGTTCGAGCCGAGCGGCGTCTTCGAGTCGTTCGCGTGTAAGCAACGAAGCCGGTCGAGACCGATCGACGCGTCGAGCTCCGTCATCACCTTGTCGAGCTCGACCGGATCGGTGACGTCGTAGCCCGAGGCGAAGAGATGGCACGAGTCGAGGCAAACGCCGAGCCGCGGATGGCGGTCGAGCGCCTCGTAGAGCGCGGCCAGCTCCTCGAGGGAACGACCGATCGTGCCGCCCGTGCCGGCCGTGTTCTCCATGCACAGCCACGTCGTCTCGTCGCACCGCTCGAGCGCCTCGGCGAGGGCGGGGATGACGCGCTTCAGCGCGGCATCGAAGCCACCGCCCAGATGCGAGCCGACGTGGAAGACGACCGCCTCGGCGCCGATCGCGCGGGCAGTGTCCACGGTCGAGCCCAGGGTCGACACGCTCTTCTCGTAGAACTCCTTCTTCGGGCTCGCGAGGTTGATCAGGTAGAGCGCGTGCACCGCGACAGCGTCGATCCCGAGCTCCGCGCGCCGTTCCCGGAACGCCTCCAGGTCGGCCGGGTCGTGCTCCGGGAAGCGCCACGCCCGTGGGCTCTGGACGAACAGCTGGACGGCGTCCATCCCGAACGCGTGCCCGTTGTCGAGCGCCTTTTTGATTCCGCCTGGACAGTGGCCGCCGAGGAGCACGAGCTGACGCTAGCGCAGCCACGCTCCCAGGCGTGCGGCCTCGTCCTCGAGCTCCCTCCGCGCCTGGCGCGGGAGCGGGGCGAACGGGTGGACGACGACGCGCTCGCCCCGCTGCTCCCACCAGCCGGCGACGAAGCCGTCGACGAGGACCGCCTGGCGGACGTCTCCGTTCACGGCGATCACCTGCGACCGGTACTCGTCAGGAAGGACGCGGGTGCGATCCTTGTGCGCGAGGAGAAGCTCTTCCCAGCGCGGAAGGAGGCGCGGGGGCGCGAGCACATCCGGCCTCGCGAGCGGCGCGCGCGGGAGATCGAGAAGCTCGCGGCCCTGCTCGTCGCGGAGGCTCCGTAGGCGCAGCGACTCGAATCCCGGCTGAAGGTCGCGGATCGGCACGCCGCTCCACGCCGAGACGTCTGCGCGCGTCGCGGGGCCGAACGCCGAGAGGTAGCGGCGAATCAGGTAAGCGGCGGCGTCGCTGCGAGGAGGGAGCTCGTGCTCGGCCGCACGTAGCAGCGGCGAGCCGCGGAAGGACCAGAACGCCGCCTCAGGAGTTTGCTCGAGCCGCGCGAGCGCGACGATCCAGCTCTGCTCGCGAAGCTCGTCAGGGTCCTGCGTGCGCGGGTCGTACCCGAGCTGCCGCATCAATTCGGGGCGTGTCAGCGGGCGCTCGCGGACCAGCTCAAGCGCGCGCTCGACCACCCGCGCGTGCGGCCGGGCCGTCCCGCGTACGCGCACGAGCGTTCGCGACTCCCGGACGCACCCGTCGAGCCACGGGTAGTCCCGCGCCGAGACGAGGTGCATCGTCGCCCGCATCAGCAGCGCCTTGACGACCGAGCCCCGGGCGAGCGCACGCTCGAGCGCCCGTCTCTGGAACCCCTCGAGCCGCGCCCAGAGCGCGACGTACGGCGCCGGCGCCCACTGCGCCTGCAGCGCGGCGACTCGCTCGATCGCGCGGGCCACCGGCAGCCGCTCGCGCCGAAGTAACAGCTGCCGCTGCAGCACCGTCCGGTTGAGCTCGCGCAGGGTCAGGACTCGCTCGGCCACGCGATTACGCTACTCCGATGGCCGTCGTCGTCCGCTTCGCTCCCAGCCCGACGGGCTTCCTGCACATCGGTGGGGTCCACACCGCGCTCTTCAACTGGCTCTTCGCGCGCCACGAGGGCGGGGAGTTCCGCCTGCGGATCGAGAACACCGACACGAGCCGCGAGGTCGCGGAGGCCACGGATCAGATCCAGGACTCGCTCGGCTGGCTCGGGCTCGACTGGGACGGCGAGATCACCTTCCAGCTCGACCGCATGGAGCGCTGCCGCGAGGAGGCCCTGCGGCTGGTCGCCGAAGGCACGGCGTACGAGGACGAGGGCGCGATCCGGATGCGCATGCCGGACGAGGGGACCACCGCCTGGGACGACCTGATCCGCGGGAGGATCGAGTGGGAGAACGATCGGCTCGACGACCTCGTGATCGTGCGCACCGACGGGCGCCCGACCTACAACTTCGCGTCGCCGGTCGAGGACTGGCTCGACGGGATCACGCACGTCCTTCGCGGCGACGACCACATCTCGAACACGCCGAGGCAGATCCGGATCCTCGAGGCGCTCGGCGCGCAGCTGCCCGCCTACGGCCACCTCGCCAACATCCTCGGGCCGGACGGGAAGAAGCTCTCGAAGCGTCACGGCGCGACCTCGGTCGAAGAGTTCCGCGCGCAGGGCTACATCCCCGAAGCGCTCCTCAACTTCCTCGCGCTGCTCGGCTGGAGCTACGACGACAAGACGACGGTGATGTCACGCGAGGAGCTCGTGGAGCGGTTCACGCTTGACCGCGTCGGGGCAAGCCCGGCCGTCTTCGACTTCCAGAAGCTCGAGTGGCTCAACGGCGTCTACCTCCGAGCCCTGCCTCCCGACGAGTACGCGGACCGGCTCGTCGCGTACCTGCAGGAGCAGGGCTACGAGTGGGACGAGGAGCTGATCCGCCGCGCCGCGCCGCTCGTCCAGGAGAAGATCTCGACGTTCGGCCAGTTCGCGGAGTTCGCGGGATTCCTCTTCGCCCGGCCCGCTCCGGAGGAGCCCTTCGACCTGCCCGAGGTGGCGCAGGCGCTCGAGCCCGTCGAGCCGTTCACCAGCGAACGCATCGAGGCCGCGCTACGGGGCTTCGCAGACCAGCGCGGGCTCAAGCCCCGCGAAGCGTTTCAGCCGATCCGTCTTGCAGTGACGGGATCGAACGTCTCGCCGGGACTGTTCGAGAGCCTCGAGCTGCTCGGCAAGGACGAGACCCTGGCCCGCATCGGCGGCGGGAGCGGGCGGGGCGGCGCCAACGGGTCGAGCGCGCGCTGAAACTCGAGCCAGGCCCGGCGCCTGAAGTAGACGCTCGGCCGTGGAAGCTCTGCCGTGGGGATCGTCGGAGGCATCGC
>Ga0126383_10000395_pt1 | contig 23737 bp, 27 predicted proteins | sample PanSoiMetPlot_35_FD_96882 | JGI IMG/M metagenome (GOLD analysis project Ga0126383, IMG submission 96882) | Tropical forest soil microbial communities from Panama - MetaG Plot_35 | ecosystem: Environmental > Terrestrial > Soil > Tropical forest > Bulk soil | place: Panama | collected 2016-02-17
AACTGCGGTCGCAGCAAAGGCTCGCCGCCCATTAAGGCCAACACCCGGCAGCCATGATCGTAAAGCCAGTCAATCGAGCGCCGGGCAATATCCTCGGTCATACCTTTGACCTTGTTGTTATAAGCCCAGCAGTACCAGCAATCCAGATTGCACTTGTACTCCACGAACAGGTAGGCAGTGATGGGATGAAAATCGCCCGGCAAAACCCGTGATCGAATGTACGGGAAAAGCCAGCCGCGCATGCTGCGATAGACCTGCGACAGGCGCCAGTCACGCTTTTTCGGAAGTATCTCGGGTCCGGGATCGGACAGCTTGTCGGGAAATTGAGGAAATATCGGCTCCGGAAGCGTCCGCCCTTTTGGCTCGGGAATCTTAACTGGCGCTTGCGACGAGTGCATCAGAAGATTGTGGATGTCGACATCGATACGGAATTTTGGGACGGTTGCCATATCACGTCTCCCTTACACAGATCTCTTTGGGTGCCAAATTCCTGAGATTACGGTATGCGCAAAGAAGTTGCAGGAAAATGTTCACGGGTTCAAGCACCTGCGATCAGTCTTGAGCTTTTGCAGTTCGCTGATACACGTGCACAAGATACCTTACTAGATAGTCGTGCCTTCTGGGTGCGTCTCACTTTGAGTCACCTCAGGCGTTTTACGAAGCGGGAGAGGGCACCTTGCCGAGAGGCTTGTCGCACGTTCCAGCCCGCAGGCGCTCATGAGGCGCTGAAGCACATCCACCTTCTCTGTCCCGGGAGGCGCCACCGCGTGTACACCACTCTCAATCAGAAGAAGGAGCACCGCGGCCACTCAAGTAGCTCCAGGCTCGGATCACCCGCCGGTTCGGGAGCGATCTTCGCCAAGCCGTGCCGTTCAAGAGTTTACGAACGAAGCTCATCCGTTCGGCCCGTCGGAGCTAGCAGCACGAGCTTCGTCCAGGTTCTCCTCAGGAGCATCGTCCTCTGCACCTCATGCGTTACCGCTTGCGACGGCCGTTTTGCGCTAAGCAGCCGATCGATCAGCGCCGGATAATGTGGATGACGGCTGAGGATAGCGGATCTCTACAAACAGGGTGCGCATTCCCGCCAAGTCGCTCGAGAGACAACAACTGCGCGATTAGTCAGTCTCCCCTCGGCGCCTCCCGGCCGGCTGTGAAGCAACCAATAAGGGCTGTACAATTTTCTGTGCTACAATAGTTACAATAGTTACAATACTTGAGAGGAGCGCTTATGGGAACGACCCGATCTGTAGTCATCAGCATGCGCCTGCCCGCTGCAAGCGGTGCTCGCCTGAAGCGCATGGCGCTTCGCCACGGGTGGACGCAAAGCGATGCCAGCGCTCGGCTCGTCGAAGAGGGGCTCAGGCGATCGGAATTCGCCTTCATTGATTTTCGCGACTCTGCCGCAGGCAGGCAAGCCTACATCCTGGGCAGCACGCTTGCGGTATGGGAGGTGGTGCTGCTCGTTCGTGCGTACAGGCATGATATGGTCGCCGTCGCCAAGCACCTTCAATGGCCTGAGGCCAGGGTTCACGCTGCCATCAACTATGCAGAAGCATTCCCGGAAGAGATCGAACGGGCCATTTCCGAGAACTCTGCCACGGATTTTGATGTGCTCAAACGCATGCTGCCCGACGCCGCGAAGATCGGTTCCAGGCGGTTGAGAAAATCGCGAAATGCTCAAGCTCCTCCTCGATGAGCACATCTCGCCCGTGGTGGCGGCGGGTCTGATCCGCCGCCACCCATCGCTTGCCGTTCACTCCATGACGAAGTGGGAGGATGGTCGATTCTTAGGACAGGACGATTCTGCATTTCTGGAACATGCCTCCGAGCAGGGATTGACGCTGGTTACCTACGACCGGCGGACAATTCCGCCGCTCCTCAAACTCTGGGGGGAAGAAGGGCGGGATCATGGCGGGGTCATTTTCATCGACGAAAAGACGATTTCTCCAGCTGATCTAGGAGGCCAAGTGCGTGCCCTCTCCAATCTGATAAGAGCATCGGCCAAATGGAACTGGACGAACCGCGTTTGTTTCCTCCAGCGCTAAAGCTTCAGTTGTGGGACTTGGCAGCAGAGCGCCAAGAGGCTGGTGGATATCCTGATCACTGGTTCGCAGCCACTCAAGTAGCTCCAGGCTCGGATCGCCCGCCGGTACGGCAGCGATCTTCGCCAAAGCCGTGCCGTTCAAGAGTTCACGAACGAAGCTCATCCGTTCGGTCTGTCGGAGCCAGCAACCCGAGCTAATAAGAGCTTGTGTTGTTCGGAAAGGGATGACCAAAATTCGTTCTTCATAAAGATTGGTATTCGCTGATGGTCCAAAAACCACGGCCGACAATATACAGCGTAGAGTAGAGGACGGGGAACAGCGCTTCGGTTCGGAGTTCCGCCATGAATCAATCTGTAATCCCATAGCATGCATGACCCCTCGGGTACGACGGGTTCGATGCCTTCTTGTTCAGACACACCAGTCGCGTCAAGATGCGAACCGAGCCAGAGGGCGGTAGTTCCATGCACATCGTTCAGCTCCAGAAGAGGAATACTGACTGTGATGGCTGAGGTCGGCAGAAGTCTGTCGATTCCTGAGCGCGGAAACAGCCATCCCCCGTCAGCATGGCGGTCCTGTGCAGGAGCTGCTGGCAATGAGCAGACGATGCCCAGGGCGCCGAGCACGAACCCCCCATCCAAGGCTGCTTCCATTATCGGTAGCAGATAGGGATTCGCGAAGAACTGAGGATCGTTGAAAGGCGGCTGCAAATCGAGTGGGATCAGCAAGCGCCGAACGCCTGTCACTAACACATCACGGCGCTCGCAGCCGTCCCGGTATCGAGAATATGCCTCCAAGAAAACTCGCCGCGCGTCGGCAACGAGTGAGGTATCCACAATGTCCTCAACAATCAGCGCCCCGTCCTTACGAAAGCGCCGCGACGCACAGTTAACTGTCTCAGGGCCGAGTGTACCTGCGGCGCGTTCCGATTGCAGCGGCACGATTCTCGCTACAGAAGGCTGTTGACCGCCTTCGACGCCCATAACATTTACCCCAGAGCAGCTTGCATTTTTTGTCTTATCTAGTAGAAAGTCACATCGCTAAACGGTCAGAGAGCAACGATTATGAGTTCCCGGCATGCGACCACCGCCTTCGAACCTCCTCTTAAGTCTGTGGCCTCGTAAAACGAACTAGTGTAGTGCATCATAAATTGTAACCCTTATATTTTGCGACATCTTAAGCCGTTGAGCAGCGGCATGCCGAGATCAATGACGATGACGTCCGGGCTCAGACGCGGCGCCGGCGCGAGCAGCGGCCGTCCGTCGGTCAAGGTACGCGCGACTTCAAATTTCGGCTCCAACAGCGTCTGGAGGCCTCAACGCTGAGCGTGTGATCGTCTGGAGAAGGGCCTGGAGCTTCCGCATGCGCCTACCTCCGGGCTTGCCCCGTGCCCAGACACACTTAACCCCGGAGGCAGAACCGCCATCCCATCAAAGCTGGGGCGCGAGGGGAACTCTCAATAATGACAGGTCTGGCGCTCATCCTGATTCCGACCGATGGCAATCGTCCGATTTGCGTGATAGTTCTGGCAGTTCTGCCAGGATGATACAACCGCCCCAAAAAGGTTGGCGAATGTGCAGTCGAGTCTCACGACTCGGACCATGCCATGGTGAACGTGTTTGGTGATTCCCTGTCTGGCGTCAAGCATTCTTTCCGGTCGTGTCGCCTCACTCTGGAATGTTACCGAGGATCTCATTGAAAAATGTTACCGAACCCAATGGGATTCGGTCCCATTCGATCATTTAACTTGGTCCCACCCTCTCAATGAATAATGTCACTGGTCTCTCGGCTTGCGCGGAACCCCTGCGACGCCCGTAGTGCGGCGCGTTTAGGAGTGGAGCGCAAACCGAGAGACCAGTGGTCGCCCCTGTGTGCCGCCTGACTGAGAATCGCAGCTATTTTGTTCCGACCCCTTCTTTTTCGAGAAAATCTTGCGCTAGGATCGCCCAAGAGCGGCGTCTGGCAACTTTGTCGACCTGCGGCATCCCCCTTTTTGATCTTTCCCGGCACATCAGTGTCCGCCCGAAAGATCTTGGCCAGCGGTGAGCTTAGCGAACCGCGCGAACTGAAGGCACAGTCACGCGCCGCAAAATCGGTCATGCCCTGCCGCCCTCAGCCGGTCTCTACAACTCCGCAGTCTGATCTCTCGACGGTACATCAGCACCGTAGACAAGTTGTTGCACGATTCGCATCCGCCATAACCGTACCCTGCGTTATGGTAGCCAGGTGAAAGGCGCCGCACCGTCGAAGTTGTTCAGCAAACCGGGCTGAAGTGGATGGCCGCATGGTAGCATGACACCGTGAACTCACAATGGCAGGAGGGTTCACCACTGCGATTGTTTCTCCGTTCCGCTGTTGCTTCGTTCCGCCGCGAAAGGAGGGCTCCAAATGGACCATCAAAACCAATGGACCATCAAACAATGAGCAGACCAAGCCGAAATAGTACCAGCACGCCAAAACTGAGTACCTAGTTTCAATGTCCCGAGGAGATGTAGCCTGGTGAAAGATGGGTGGATCCTATTACTATCCCGCCTATGGCCTTCAGCTATGTAGCAGCAGGTCGATCCCAAGCCTGGTTCCAATTGAGAAGAACGCGTTTCCCTGTGTTAGTGTCTCGTTTGAAGGCCTGCCATGCTGGTTCGGCGGTTCATTCCTGAAGGAGTGTCGGACCACGCTCGTTCAACTTTCTGATCTGACGGTGACAGTTATCCGCACCTCAACGGACAGCTACTGGCATTTGTGGTTTACCGGCGATACTGAATATTTGGTCAAAAATACTGAATATTTGATCAAAAACGATGGCTTGGAAATTTGGGTATCCTGGCGAGAGTCAGTTGCATTCGCAGACGTCTGCGCGTGTTTGCTCGGTCCGGCGGTGTTTGGGCTTGTGCTTCAGCTACAAGGGCGAACGTCCCTGCATGCAAGCACCGTGGTGATCGACGGGCTCGCGGTTGCCTTCCTCGGACCTTCAGAGGCGGGCAAATCCACCACCGCCGCAAAATTCGCTCAACTGGGATACGGGGTGCTTGCCGAGGATGTGCTGAGCTTTCTGCCTGACAACAATGAATTCATGGCGACGCCGGGGTACCCAGTGATCGGACTCCGGCCGCAATCGGTGGAAATGCTTCACAGTCGTGCGGACACCTCGTCTTGCCGCCCCGCCGGGGAAGACAAGTTGTGCCTTGATCTTCAGCCAGGCGCCTATCGTATTGAAGCGGAGCCTAAGCCGCTAGCCGCGATCTATGTGCTCAAGGCGCGCAAAGATGACGAATCCGCGCCCTACCTTGAGCCTTTGGAACCGCATCGGGCGCTTCTGGAACTGGTCCCCAATACCTTGGGGCAATTCGACGCAGAATGCCGTGCTCGTAACTTCAGTTTTCTTGCCCAGCTTGCTCGCGCTGTGCTAGTCAGACAGATGATCCCTCACTGCAATCTGGGTCGGCTTGAGAAGATGTGCGAGCTGATTGCTGGGGATTTTCGGAAGCAGGTGGTGCCATGGCGGAAGATGAGGACAGGAACTCATGTATAGCGTTGGCGACTATGTATGGATGCTGGCGGACATGGAGCGCACACAGGCATACGCTGCAGCTTTGCGGAAAGCAGTGCGGCCGGGATGTGTTGTTGCCGAAATTGGAACTGGGCTAGGCTATTTTGCCATGCTGGCATGCCACTTTGGCGCTCGCAGAGTCTATGCCATAGAAGTAGCAGACGTCATTGAGGTAGCCAGACAAATTATCGGCCAGAGTAGATATGCTGAGACGATACAACTTATCCCCTCGAAGTCAACCGCAGTTGAGCTGCCCGAGCGCGCGGATGTGATCATTTCCGATCTGCGCGGTGTCTTGCCGCTAGATGATGACGCGGTATCCTCGATTATCCATGCGCGTGAGCGCCTGCTTAGCCCGGGCGGGCGGTTGATTCCGCGCCGAGACATCATCTGGGTGGGCATCGTCGAGTCGCAGGCAAGCTACGACCGTCTGTACCCCCCCACAGCGAATCTCCATGCCGATTTTGATCTGGGGCTGGTACGCCGGATGGTGGCCAATAGTTGGAAGAAGGTCCAACTCAAACAAGGCGACATACTGGCTCCGCCGCAGGTGTGGGCCACACTGGATTACGAAACAGTAACCGATACGGGTTGCAGCGGCCGGGTTGATTTCCAGGTCTCTCGCCGGGGAACTGCCCACGGGATCGCGTTGTGGTTTGATTCCGAGTTATGTGAGGATGTCGGATTCTCGAATTGTCCCGGGGGGCCCGAGCATGTTTATGGTCAGGGCTTTTTCCCTTTTGAAGAGCCAGTAACCGCGGGACCCGAAACACGAATCACCGTTCAGCTGCGCGCTGTGTACGCCGCAGGCTGGTATGTCTGGTGTTGGGACACTACTGTCGCCGACAGCACGAGCCGAATCATGAGGAGTTTCAAGCAAAGCACCATCTTTGGCAATGCTATCGCGCCCCATACGTTGCGCAAGTGCGCAGATGGGTTCATACCGACGCTGAACGACGACGGCGTGATGGAACAATTTGTACTCGGTTTGATGGACGGGAACCAGTCGCTTCGCGAAATCGCTGCCAGGGTGTGTGAGCGCTTCCCTCCTCGGTTTGGCACCTTCCAGCAAACCCTGGACTGGGTGTGCGAGCGCTCACGGAAGTATAGCCGTTAGTGCTGCTCTTGAGAGACAACAATCGGGCTCCGGCTACCCTCGGTCACTGATTGAGAAGGCTGCCAAGTTGGGCATACTGCCCAACATCCCCACCGACCAGGATGGAGCCATTCTTCTCCAGCCACGCATGTGCCTGAAAGTTCGACGAATCTTTCAACACTCCAATCCTGATCTGTGCTGTGAAACCGTAACGAGCCAGCATGTCCCTGGCCACAAGGCATCGGACCAGGCAGGTTGCGCCAGGAACATATTCGGCGGCGATGACCACCGCTTTGCAAATATCCTCGATGCTCGGCATATTTAGAGCGGTGAGTGGAGCCTGCGCATGATTCGACTGGTGCAGTTCAAGGTGCGCCCGTGGAGCGAGACGAAGAAAAATCGAGACCGCCAACAGCCGGGAAAACGCTTCAGCAAGCAACGTCTTGAAGCTGAATGGTGCGCGAAGCAGTTTACGCAGCCGCCTCATCTCGTATCTCGATCAGACCCTGCTGGTGTAGTTCTTGAAGGAGGTTCATAAGGTCCTGCTCGCAGCGATCAGCGCTGACTTCGTACTCGCGCATGACGGCATCGCAAATCTCTTCGAATCGGGAAGGCGATTGGATCTTTTTCCAGACCACTCTACCCACACCGTTCAATCCGAAATAAACGCCTTTCTCGCATTCAAGAATGATGATTTCCTCGCCCAGGCCGGAGGACACCTGCGAGCTTGATGCCACTATGATCGAATTGCCGGAAATAGTCATTCGCAACCGATGCTCCGTAGTATAGCACTCAAGCTCGGCTGAAGTAGGGTTGGCATGGACAGCACACCAGAAAATCAAAGAATAAACGGCAGCGTAGAATTGTGCCCGGACATGCTGCTCTCCGCACCCAATTTGCGGTAAGGTTGGATGCCGTGAAGCCGATCTTTTGTGCGCAAGCGCACCGGTTCTTCTGTAGCGCGGAGAAAACGCTGGTCTTCGCATGCTTCTTGAGCGGGGATCGGCTGATCCGTTTGATTGGGTGGTAGTCGAGCGCACGGCAACCCCCACGGGATCCTACCCGCTTGTTGCCAGCGATCTGGCACGCTGTCGCGTGAACCTGGTTCAGCCGAGATCCGGGAATGGCTCCTGGACCACTTGCGCCTGAACCAGTGTAATAACTTGATCTATCTGGCGGAGTGGCGCCGCCTGCTGCTTGCCTTCTCACACCGCGGGCATTCCTGTCATTTTGCTGAAGGGATCAGTACTTAGCCTGCGGTCCTACGGCGACCTCGCCCTGAGAGACTTCACCGACCTCGACTTGTTGGTCCACCGCGGCGATGTGTTCAAGCCGCTCAGATGTAGTGGCTGGGAAGCCGGCTACTTCAACGACGTCCGCAACTTCCATGGCATGAACTCTGCGAGCGCCAAAGTGGCATGCCAGCATGGCAGAATAGCCTAGCACAGTCCCAATTTCCCGACCGTACTGCCTTCGCATGCCTGTGTGCGCCTCATGTCCGCCAGCATCCATCCATAGTCGCCGACGCTATACATGAGTCCCTGTCCTCATCTTCCGCCATGGCACCACCTGCTTCTGAAAATCTCCAGCAATCAGCTCGCACATCTTCTCAAGCCGACCCGGATTGCAGTGAGGGATCATCTTTCTGAGTGGCACAGCGCGAGCAAGCCGGGCAAGAAAACTGAAGTTACGAGCACGGCATTCCGCGTCGATGAGCGATCTTCCCAAGGTATTGGCGAGCAGCTCCAGAAGCGCCCGATGCGGTTCCGTAGGCTCAAGGTAGGGCGCGGTTTCGTCATCTTTGCGCGTCTTGAGCACATAGATCGCGGCTAGCGGCTTAGGCTCCGCTTCAAAACGATAGGCGCCTGGCCGAAGATCAAGGCACAATTTGTCTTCCCCGGCGGGGTGGTAAGACGAGGTGTCCGCATCACTGCGAAGCATTTCCACCGATTGCGGCCAGAGTCGGATCACTGGGTACCCCGGCGTCGCCATGAATTCATTGTCATCAGGCAGAAAGCTCAGCACATCCTCGGCAAGCACCGCGTATCCCAGTTGAGCGAATTTTGCGGCGGTGGTGGATTTGCCCGCTTCGGAAGGTCCGAGGAAGGCGACTGCGAGTCCGTCGATCACCACGGTGCTTGCATGCAGGGGCGTCCGCCCTTGTAGCTGAAGCACAAGCCCAAACACCGAGCCGAGCAAATCCTCGCAGACTGCGGCGAATGCAACTGACTCTCGCCAGGATACCCAAATTTCCAAGCCATCGTTTTTGATCAAATATTCCGTGTGGTCGGTACACCACAAATGCCAGTAGGTGTCCGTTAAGGTTTGGATAGCTGTTACGGTCAGATAAGGAAGTTGTCGAACGAGCGTGGTCCGATACTCCTTCAGGAATGAACCGTTGAACCAGCGTGGCAGGCCTTCAAACGAGACGCTAACACACGGAAACGGGTTCTTCTCAATTGGAACCAGGCTTGGGATCGACCTGCTGCTACATAGCTGAAGGCCATAGGCGGCGTAGTAAAAGGATCCACTCATCTTCACCAGCCCAGATCTCCGCCGCACCGGAAGCAACGCATCACGATATCAATGAGGCCATCATCATACTCTGTGTACCACCATCTGCTTTTCCCGTCTTAATAGCCGCAAACCCCGTAATCTCTAAAAGATTCCCGTAGGTGATCAGTTTTGGCGTGCTGTACTCTTTCAGCTTGGTCTGCTCATTGTTTTGATGGTCCATTTGGGGTCCTCCTTTCGCGGCGGAACGAAGCCACAGGGGAACGGAGAAACAACGCAGTATAACCCTCCTGCCATTGTCAGTTCACACTGCCATGCTACCACCATTATTTGTTCGCGGCCATCCACTTCAGCACGGTTTGCTGAACAACTTCGACGGTGCTGCGCCTTTCGCCTGGCTACTATTAGTACGCTTCAACCACAGGCCCAAAGACAACGGCGCCAAATTCGCGAAAATGGAGCCAGAGCTTCCGCGTGTTTCACCGGGGATGGCATCGACTTCCACATAGTCTTTCAGCGCGGGCTTTAGTGGCGCCAGATCCCTCCAGCCCTCACGCTGCAAAAGAATGACTACAGGTTCTGCAACGAGCGGGGTTTTGGGGCGCGCAAGAATTTCGACCGGCAAAACATCTCGCATAAGATCTCGAAGCAGTTGCTTACCCATGTACCAGGGTATGGGCGGCAGGCCCATGCAGAATTCGATGATCCGCAAGTCGCAAAAAGGATGCCGGTACTCCAACGGAACCTGGGTAATGCCGGCATCGTGATCCTCCATGAGCGCTGGCCAGATTGGGTGGTTGAATATGCGGGGGATACCCAGAGGTCGCCGGTGGGCAGGACCATAGGAGAGTTGGCGCCAGCGATCCCGCAACCCGCACCGGCGCTCGAATTCGGGATTGAGCCACTGCGGATAATTCTGGAAGGGGTCCGAATGCTGGCGGAGCGCCTTATGTCGCAGATTTCTCAACCATGTGCGCACCCCGAAAACTGGAGGAGACAGCTTCAGCCGCCTGCAGGCTAAAAAGTCGCTGAAAAGGCGTCCCACCTGTCCGCGACGCAATTGCTCGCGCTGGTAGGAGGCAATGTCGCATTGCAGAAGTGTGTCTCCGTCATTCCCGTCCAGCACGACTCGACTCTGGGAAAGCAGCGCGCGATCCAGTGCCGCGAAATTGCCCAACATTGGATCGTGACAAGGCTCAGGCGTGTTGAACTGCGGATCGTCCCAGGCCCGAAAAAGTTTCGTGCCCTCCGCAGCAAAGATGAATTCCAGCGGTATTTCGAGGTGCCTGGCGGCGATTTCTGCGAATCTCCCCTCAGGGTCGTCGAACATTCCGGTATAGACGACACAGAATGCTCGCACACTATCAACTTGCCCGCGCGGGTGCATCAGACGGTGGGCGGTTGCCGCCAGGGTTGGCGAATCCAACCCGCCGCTCATGAGACAGGAAACCCTTGGGGTCCGCAGTCGGTCAGCGACTGCTTTGCGCAGCAATTCATCAAACTCCTCAAGATAGTGCTGCGGTTTCGCACACCGCCGTTCTGCTACAGTCGGCAGCGTCCAATAACGCCTCAGCGAGATGTCATTGCGAGACCAGCTTAAAGTGTGAGCAGGCGGTACGCGTGAAACGTCACGAAACACTGTAGCTGCGAGATCGTATTGCATGTGGAACAACAGGAAGTCGCCGATCGCTGCTTCATTCAGCTCTCCAGATATGTCCGGATGCATGCGCAGGACATTCAACGTATTGCCGAGAATTAATCGCCCATTAAGGCGGGAATAGAAGAGCAGCCTGGTGCCGATATGGTCGCGTGCGCAGAATAGACGTTGCTCTCCGCCGTCCCATATAGCAAACGCGAAATCCCCTCTCAGGTGCTCGACGCTGGCGTCTCCCCACCGGTGATAGGCATGCAGAATCAGCTCTATGTCACTGGAGTGTTGCAGCCGGGGATGTCCCCCCGCAGGGAACTTTCTGATAAGGTCTGCGCGCCCATCTAAGCGCACATCCCCAACGATCCAGGAGCGAGAGTCAAGGGTGAATGGCTGCATTTCATTGCATGACTCATCCGTGGTGCGTAACAGCGCGCAGCCCAGGCCCACATTCTCCTCGACCACTGTCTGCTGTTCATCTAGGCCGCGAAAGGCCATCGCCTGCGTCATCCGAGCGAGCAATGAGGGACTTACTGGTTCGCGATTCGTGTTCAGGATGACGACAAAGCCACTCATTATGAATCGGGCCGCATTTTGTGAGGTAGTTTTGGATTACGTTCAGTATCAGCTCCCGAAGGGAATCACCAAACACGCGCCATGGCATGGTCAGAGTCGTGAAACTCAACTGCAGACCCCCAAACCTTTTCGGGCGATTGTATCACCGGCGGAACCAGGCTGGTGCTGGCTGAACTACCAGAACCATCAAGTAAATCGGACGGGTGCCCCCGGTCGGAATCTGGGCGAGCGCCAAATCTATCATTATTGACAGTTCCCCTCGCGCGCCAGCTTTGATGGGAAGACCGCCTTGGTCGAAGCCGCCAACGCAGCAGCCCGGGCCAAGGGCACTTACCTCCGTGACAAGATCCATCGTCTCAAGGCCCATCGCGGGTACAAGCGCGCCGAGGTTGCGATCGCCCACAAGATCTTGGTCTCCATCTACCACATGCTTTCAAAAAACGTCTCCTTCAACTCGGCGGAGGGCGATCGTCAGCCACGCCGCGGCAAACGAGTATCTGCCGCTGCACAATCGCCGTTTTGTGCGACCGCCGGCCAAACCCGAGGACTATCACCTGCGGGAGCCGCGGGCGAAAAAACTTCGTCAGATCTTTCGCTTGGAGACGGAACGCGCGATTACCAACGATTGGGTGATCCGCCACGAAGGACCTTGCCTGCAACTGCAACCCGGGAACCGACGCTATGGTCCCAGCAAAAGCACGGCACTCGTGTGCGAATGGGAAGACGGCACCATGGAAGTTACTACCGCGGCGCGCGCATAGCTTTTACAGAGTGGTTGGAACCAAAGCCACAAGCTACTCGGTACTTCCCCCCGGCCCGCATTAAACGTGTGAGAAAGGCAAAGAAAGATCACCCGTGGCAGCGGGGCTATCAGAACATGCAGGCTTGGACTCCAACAAAGGGGGTCGCTAGGCCGCTCGTTGGGATACGCACTTCCGCTTCGCCCTAAACAACAGGCTTCGCTTCAGTGCGCATCACAACAAGAACAAACAACCAACATCAACCCGAAAAAGTGACATTTCTAGTGAGTTAACGATGGGGACATTTCCAAGGAGTCTTGACATTGAGGTTGATGTTGGTTGCAGCCAAGAGATCTTCATACTATACTGTTTCTCGCAACGTCAGGATGCATCCCGTCCGCGGGAAGGGACGATCCCACCTGAGCCGTCCGGCAATACTGAACATCAACCTCACTTCTGCCCGTCATAGCGGACACGGGGCGATTAAGAAGGAGGAATGATGTCTCGCGAATTGCCCGCCAAGCCAAATCTCGAACACCTTCGTAAACAAGCCAAAGACCTGCTCCGCGAGTTTGAGCGCGGAGAACCCGCCGCCATTGAGCGCCTCCGTCCGATTTCGCTGTCTACCTCGGCCAAGCCCCGGCTTGCGGATGCCCAACATATCGTTGCCCGCGACCACGGCTTTGTCAGCTGGCCCAAGCTCAAGCAGCATGTGGAGGAGCTGCAAAACGCGCGCCGGCCCGCGGAACTCCTCTCGGCCGCGGTTTGCGCCAGCGATGCCGATCGTGTGGCGAGAGTGCTCGAAGAATACCCGGAATTGAAAAGCCGGCTTGACCAGCCGATGGCGAACTACGATGGGATGCAGGCGATGCTGGCGGCTGTGCAAAGGAGCGACCGGAAGACGATTCAAGTCCTGCTGCGAGCTGGCGCTGACATTCATGCCCGGAGCCAGTCATGGACACCTGGTATCGGGGCACTGGATGAGTGCGCAGAGGAAATGGCACCATTCCTGATTGGGTGTGGAGCTGACCTGGATGCGCACTCGGCAGCGCGCCTGGCCATGTTCGATCAGTTGCAGGAACTGGTGAAGGCGGATCCGGACGTAGTCCGCGCTCGCGGAGCGTTCGGGCAAACGCCGCTGCACTTCGCATCCACGGTCGAGATCGCGGAATACCTGCTCGAACGTGGTGCGGAGATCGATGCCCGCGACTTGCAGCACGAATCCACGGCGGCGCAACACGCGCTGCGGGTCGTCCAGGCGCGCCACTACCGTCGCGACCGGCAGGACATCGCGCGCTACCTCGTGGCGCAGGGTTGCCAGACCGACATTTTCATGGCAGCAGCGCTGGGCGATTTCGCCCTCGTGCGCCGGCATGTGGATGCGGATCCGGATTGCATTCGCATGCGTGTCTCAGAGGAATATTTTCCCAGGCAGGACCCGCGCAGCGGCGGGACCATTTACACCTACCAGTTCGGACCGAACCGGACGCCGCACCAGGTGGCGCGCGACTTCGGTCATGAGGAGATCTTTCAATTCCTGATGCAGCACAGCCCGCGAGAGGTGAAACTGGCGCAAGCCTGTGAGCTGGGAGATGAGGAAGCCTTTGCGGAACTGTTAAGGGAACGTCCGGCGACGGGGCAGCCGCTCAGGGAAGAGGATCGGCGCCGGATCCCCGATGCGGCGCAGAACAACAATCTCAAAGCGGTCCGCCTGATGCTGCGGGCAGGTTGGCCGGTTGACGCGCGGGGTGAGTACGACATGACTCCGCTGCAGTGGGCGGCATGGCACGGGAACGCGGAAATGGTGTGCGAGATCCTGGAATATCATCCGCGGCTCGAACTCGACTGCGAGCACCACATCACCGCGCTCGGGTCGGCGCTGCATGGCTCGATGAATGGCTGGCACCGCGATACGGGAAACTATGTCGCTACGGTCGAGGCGTTGCTGCATGCCGGAGCGAAGGCACCAAAGGTGACCGAAGATCTGGAGGCCAGCGATGCGGTGCGCGATGTGCTGCGCCGGCATGAGCAAAGCTTGCCTTCGACGCCGCAAAGATAAAGGAGAATCTCTATGCATCCCACAATGGCAAATGGAAAGATCTGTTATCTCGAAATGCCGGCGAGTGACATTGCCCGTTCGGCGGCTTTTTACAGCCGGGTGTTCGGATGGAATATCCGAAAACGTGGAGACGGCAGCACCGCTTTTGACGACGGAGTGGGCGAAGTGAGCGGCACATGGGTGCTGGGACGTCCTCCGGCTGCCGAGCCCGGGCTTCTGTTCTACATCCTGGTAGACAGCGTGGCCGAGGCGATCCAGGCAGTAGTAAACAGTGGAGGCGAGATCGTGCAGCCCGTGGGCAAGGACGCGCCGGAGATTACAGCGAGGTTCCGCGATCCCGGCGGCAACGTCGTGGGTCTTTACCAAGAGCCTGCACGTTGATCGAAAGGGTGCCCGCCCTTCGGACGCCGCGAGGGGCGGGCACCGGACACCAATGGCGACATATTTCCCGTGTATGTCACCGCGCCAACGCGCCGTGTGCGAGATTGGCGGCATCACCTATGCGGCGATTCGATCGAGAGAGTTGCTCGACCTGCCACGTTGCCGACTACTGCAGCCGTTGCCACAACCGTTGCCGCGCAGCCATATTCCACGGCCACCCTTCAAGAATAGTGGACATGCCAGGCTGGCGATGATTAACAAACGAAGTTGCTTCGCCTGTCATGCCTATCAGGATACTTGCTCCGAGTGCCAAGACAGAAACTCCGCTAATCCCGATCCGTTGATAGAAGCGGCACGCGTGGATTTCAGAGCGGCTGTAGAACGGCGGTACGACTTGGGATCAAAGTCTGTTGCCGTAGCCGCCGTTGAAGCCAAGAACTCTGAAGATAGAAACCCAGCGCGGCGTCGGAAATGCCACGCTGGGTTGTAGCGAAGTCATGGAGACAAAACCCCAGCCTGCTTCTCAGTGAGGTCTGGGTTCTTCGTGATTCGGAGGCGGCTGCCCGTGGCTGGGCGGCTGCTGCCTCTGTTGCATGTGTTGTTGCTGCGCGGTATGCCGTTGTTCCATGTGCTGGGTTTGCTGCTGGTGCCGTTGCTCCATTTCTTGCTGCCTCGCCTGATTTGCCTGCCTGGCCTGTTCCTGCTGCATGTGCTGGTGATCCCGCTCCTGCTGTTGCGCCAGCTTCTGGTGCTCCTGCTGCTGCTTGGCGTAAAGCTTTTCCTGTTGCTGTTGATATTTCTGATCGAGCTGGGCGTTACCGGTATTAGGCGGGGCCGGACGCTGGTGGGGTTGAACATCGACAGCGTGTGCGGGCGGTCGAGGAACGTCGGGGCGTGAGGCACTGCCGCCGCGAGGTTCATTGTTCGCGCGGCTAGGCGCGGGATGATAAGCGCCTCCAGCCTGCCTGGCTGCGACTACTCCATGCTCGTTGAACGCCCCTGGCCGGGGAGTTGCCGCGACCGGAGGCTTACCACGATTCACCGATGCGCGAAGTTGAGGATTGCCGCGAGCAGCCTGGCGGTGCTGGGTCTGAGCGGCAACCGGTGGAACGTGCCTGTCGCGCGCGGCAATTTCATCCTGAGGTGTGGGGCGGGCTGTAATTCCACCCTCGCCACCGACATAGCTTATGCGGTTGACGGTGGTGTTTTCGACGACGGTGGTGTTGTAAACATTGTGAATGTCGGTGACATTCACATTGTTGACGGCCCGGTTGTAAAAGAAGCGTTCGCCTTCCCAACGGCCGCCTTCGTACCCTTCACCGGGGTAGCCGAAGCCGTAAGGAATTCCGCCGTAGAAACCAACGCGCGGACCCCAGTAGCCTTCGTTGAAGAAGAATCGGTCACCGTTCCACGCCCAGTACCCCGGGGTCCAGAGATAGCCGGGTTCCGGGGCCAGCACCCAGGTACCGGGAACCCAGTAGTAGTCGTCGTAGTCATAGTCGAAGGCCCAGTAGCCCGGAACCCAGATGTAGCCCTCGGCAGGGAGAGGGGGCTGTTCATAGATCGGCAGAGGGGGAGGTCCGAAGCTGATCGCGAACTCGACTTGAGCGGACGATATGCCGGCTGTGATCAACACCAGGAACGCAATCAACAGCAGACGGGCTAAGTGAAAGGAACGCATAATTTCTTCCTTGGCTCAATCCTCCGTAGCGTCCCGGTACTGCTTTCGAGCCGCGGGCTGCGCAGAGGGGAGCTGAGAACTGCAGCTTCCAGAGATTTCAATTCTCCCGGGAATATTAAACGCCCGTCGCACGGATATGTTGCTCGGGGAAAAACTGTAGAGCGAGATGCTTTACCAGGCAGGGGTTTGCCTATATTTAGTGGCCAGAGAGAGGGTAGATCCCCGGTTGGCGGCCCAGTGCGGCTTCTCAGCCTGTCAAACTGCAACGGCCCGGCTCAGGCTACACTGCGCACTCAGTCTCGCCCAGGGACGTGGGCCACCATGGTCCAAAAACGAGATGCACGATCGTGGAGAGAACCGGCATTGGTCACCCCGATCTTGAGATCGATCGGGGAATTGCGCTCAAACCAAAACAGTACAGCCACGAACCGCGAAGAGCCAAGGGCTGATATAAATAGCAGGGACTTCCGGATGTGGAGAATCGAAGGGAGGATGGAGATGAGAGAGTATGCTGCGATCGCGTGCCTGCTGTTTAGTTGCGCGCTTATGGCGCAAAGCGGCCCGTCTACAGAGACTTTTTCAACTTCGGCAGGCCCGGTGAAGATCACCGCGATCTATCACGCGAGCGCCCTGATTGAAGCTGGCGGCAAGGCCATCTACGTTGATCCGGCAGCGCCAGGAACGTTTGCCGGGCTGCCGGCCGCGGATCTCGTTCTAATTACCGACATCCACGGAGACCACATGGATCCCAAGTCCATTGCGAAAGTGAGTAAGAGCACGACGGAGATTTTCGCGCCCACGGCGGTGGCCAGGACAGTGACCTCGGCCAAGCCTATCTCTAATGGTGAGCGCAAGCAGTGGAATGACTGGACGATTGAAGCCGTCCCTATGTACAACCTGGTGCGCGGGCCGGCTCCAGGCAAGTTGTATCATGACAAGGGGAGGGGTAACGGTTACATCCTGACCTATGGCGGCAAGCGCTTTTACTTCTCCGGCGATACCGAAGGAATTCCCGAAATGCGCGCGCTGAAAGATATTGACGTGGCATTCGTGTGCATGAACCTGCCCTACACCATGCCGCCGGAGGAAGCCGCCGCCGCGGTCAAGGCCTTTCATCCCAGGGTGGTGATTCCTTATCACTATCGTGGCTCGGATCTTTCCGTGTTCCGCAAAGGGCTGGAAGGCACGGGAATCGAGATGCGAACGATGGAATGGTATCCCAATTGATTTGAATCACGGACCAGCCGGATCGGCAGAGGCGTTCACAGGGTTGCCCGTCGCAGAAACAGGAGCGAGTTCGCCGGTCTTCCACAGATTGCCCATGCGAAGCGTCAGCAGCAATCCGCCGCCGTAAACCGCGCAAACGATCAGCAGCTGCCAGGCGAGCTGCAGGTAGTTGTGCGCGGCAAAGCGGTGCCTCAGCCAGAAGAGCAGCGGAACAAGTGGCGTACAAAGCGCCGCTGGCAGGAGGTACGCCTCCCGCAGGAATCTGATCAACCGCATTTCGAGCAGGCGGCAGAGGTGGCGGGGAAAGAAGCCGAGGGCGGTAGCCGTGAGCGGGATAGCCGTGCCCAGGGCGTCTCCGATGATGCCATAAGGCCGGATCAGGATCACGCTGAGGATAAGATTGGACACCGCCTCGATCGCCACAATCCTTGACAATGTGTGGTGTCTGGCCATGCCGAACAGGATTCGCGGTGAAGCTCCCTGCGCCAGCATCAGCGTGAGCGGAATGCACAGCACGACCAGTACGGGGTAGCTGGTCGCGACATATCTCGCGCCAACCCAGGCTTCGATGATCGATTTCCCGAGAATCAGCAGCATCAGCGAGATGGGAAAGATAATCAGGGCACATGCCCGGTTGCCGAGCACCAACATCTTTCTCAGACGGTCGATCTCGCCTCTGGCCTCCGATTGGCTCGACATGGGAACGAAGATCTGCGCCAGGCTGCTGACCACCTCCGACGCGTAGTCAAGTAGTCGGTCCCCAATGGAGAAGTAGGTGATCGCAGCGGAGGAAAGAAGAGCGCCAATCACCAGTTCGTCGGTCTTGAAACGCAATTTGTAAGCGATCATAACCAGGAAAGTGGCGCTGCTATAGCTAGCCATTTCACGAAGGGACCGGCGATTGAAGTATCGCCAATGAAACTGCAACGGTAACAGCCGCAGCACGATGGCGAAACGCAGAATACTGATCAGCATGGGCACAACTACGGTGATCACGGCCAGCATGAGCAGACCGTAGCCATGTCGCAGGGCGATGACGACCAATAGAGCACGCAACAGGCTGCCGATCACGTTGGTAATGTTGAGGAAGTAGAATTTCTGCAAGCCTTCCAGGATCCCGCCGAAGACTCCCAGGGGAAAGCCCACCGCAACCGAGGTCCCGACGATCAGGAAGAGCCAGCGGGCAGTGACGAGGAATTCCGAAGGTATCCGGAAGAGCGATTCCACGGCAGCGTCGCCGGCGAGGGTGATGATCAGGACAACCACGCCGATGATGGTGTAGCTCCAAAGGCTGGTGTTGACCATCAGATTGAGGCGGTCGGACTCTCCGGTTGCGCTGAATTTCGAGACGTAGCGCACCACTGAAGAGCGGATGCCCAGATCAAAGAGTCCATAGTAGCCCGTGATGGAGAAAATGAGGATCCATATCCCGTAGGCCGTGTCGCCAAGGCGGTGAAGGATAAAGGGCGAAAGAAAGATTCCCACCAGGATGTTGACGCCCAGGCTGAACCAACTGGAACCGACGTTCTTAATGATTTCGAGTTTGCGCATTGATTTCTGGTAGAGAGCCTGGGCGACGGTGGTTCCACGGACCGGTATGAGTCAGCGAACTACATTTGGGGCTTACGGGACGGTATTCCCCTCCCGCGCAAGCGGATGCAAAAATACTATCACCCCAAGACGGCCCGCGCAGGGAACTGAGGGTGTTGAGGTTCCTGAGGGGTGTGATGGTGAACGGGATACGGGTCGACCGGGATGTCTGGCAAGGGGCTGCCGATGCGGATCTGGTGCGTGCCGAGAGCCGCTACCGGTTCGTTATCACTGACCCGGCCTTTGTAATTGCTGTATCACCGGCAAAGATGTCAGAAGACTCGCTGACTCCATGCTGTTTGAGGTGCACGACTCGATCAGGGACCTGCCGGGAGCAACTCCCGCACGAAAGCTGCTGGTCACACGCGCGCTCGAATATCTTGACGGTTTGGCCCGCGAGTCCAGCGGGGATCGTTCTCTGCAGCGGGAATTGGCGGCGGCGTACGAGCGGGTGGCGATGTGCAGGGCAACATCGACGGGCCAAACCTCGGAGACAGCGCGGGCGCCATGGAAAGCTATCGCAAGGCGCTCGGAATTCGCGAATCCCTGGCCGGGGAAAACCCTGGCCAGAGCCCGGAAGAGTTGGCTTACGACTACGAACGGGTTGGCATCGCTCTCGAAGGTACCGGCAACTATGCCGCTGCATTGGATGAATTTCAAAAAACCTTGCCCTTCCGCGGGCGTCTTGCCGCCGCCAGGCCGGGACCGGAGTCCGAAGAGAGGCTGGCCGGAGCATATTTCCAGATTGCCTACTGTGAATCGAACCTGGGGAGGGATCAGAGTGCTCTCGAGAATTATCAAAAAATCGGCAACCCTCCGGGAAGCGATAACAGGCGACACCCCGGCGCACAATGCTTATGTGCGGATGAGGCTGGCGGGGTCCTATGGCTACATGTCCGGAATCTGGTCGCAGAAAAACGACTTCGTTCGCACTATCGCGCTCGAAAGCAAGGGTGAGAGATATTCTCCAGAAGTTGATGGAACAGGACCCCTCGAACGCCAGTTACCAGCACTATTTCTACGAAAGCTCGTACTGGCTGGGCTTTTACCGGCAGACGAGCAGTGACACCGACGGGGCGTTGCGCACTTACCGGAAATTGTGCGCTGATCTGGATTCGTTCGTGGCCGCCGATCCCAGGGAAGCGGGTGCAAAAGCGGACCTGGCAAGATGCGAACGAAGCCTGGGCGCCCTCCTGGTTGCAAAAAGGTGACACAGCTCACGGTGTGGAGAACTTGCACAATGCCATGTCAATTTTTGACGAGTTGTCACGAATTGATCGGGCTCACAACCTGGAGAAGCTGGAACCGGTCGCGGCCACATTCTCGGACATGGCGGATGCATTATCCAGGGCAGCGTCTCTGCCGAGGATCACGGCAGCGGCTCGAATTGCGAGATGGCAGGAGGCTCGGTCGGCGTAGCTGAAGAGCCAGGAAGCGTGGGACAGAATCAGGCAGCAGGCCCCGACGGAACATCTCGGGGATGGGCCGCAGACGGTGTCCTGGGGAATTTCCAAGTGCGATATGGAGATCGCAAAGCTGCACGGGACGGCGCGCCCGCGACAAAGAAATTGCGCCTCAAAAACCGCGGCCGTTTGCCTGCGTTCGTGTAACATCCTCAGGTTCCAGACTTCTGGCCCAGGGCACTGAGCCTCCCGGGGTAGAGGAACGAACAGCGCGACACAAGCGCATTCACTGCCATGAAAAAAATCTTCTTCAACTCACGTGGCTTGCGTGCTGGTTGGCGGTTGTTGATCTTTGTCGGTCTTTTCTTTGGCCTTGGATATCTCGCGAACCTGCTGGTCGCTCACCTGCTTCACTTGAAGCAACGACCGTTTCTTGATCCCGTGGGCCTGGTTTCCGATGAATTGCAAGGGCTCATCCAGGCATTGATGGCCACGTGGATCATGTCGCGCATTGAACGACGCCGCCTGGCCGATTACGGAATTCCAGTCCGCAATATATTCGGCCGCGATTTCTGGGCCGGCGGTGCCTGGGGCTTGCTCTCGACTGCGCTCCTGGTCGGTTTGATCGCGGCGTTCGGTGGCTATCGCATCACCGGTCTTGCGATTCATGGCGAAGAGTTGTGGCGCTTTGCCGCGCTCTGGGCCCTGGCCAACCTGCTCATTGGATTTTCTGAAGAGATCCAGTTCCGCGCGTATCTCCTCACCACCCTCGCCGATGGAATCGGATTCTGGGTGGCGGCGTTTCTGCTCTCGATCGGCTTTGGGGCCCTGCACTACTTCCTCAAGCCCCACGAGCGCTGGGAAGATTTCGCTTCCACCGGCCTGTTGGGACTGTTCATGTGTCTGACCCTGCGGCGTACGGGTACGCTCGCATTCGCGATCGGTTTTCACGCCGCCTTTGATTGCGGCAACCTGTTTATCTGGTCGGGGCAGAATGCGGGCGAATTTGCCGTGGGTCATTTGCTCGAAACCAGATGGGTGGGCCCGCAGTGGCTCACCGGCGGCCTCCTGGGGCCGGAGGCGAGCCGCATGGTCTTCGTGGTGATCGCATTATTGTTCGTCCTGTTTGACCGCGGATACAGGCGTGCGAGGTTCCCCTACTTCGAGGTTTCCGGCGAGTTGAAGTAAAAGGCCGAATCTTCCGGGCGCACCACGCGAGGCATCCACAGAGGACGGCGCAGGCCGCCGGGCCCCGGGGCCGGGCGGGCGAGAGCCTTCCATCTCTGGTAGACGGCGTGCGCGAGATTGGTGTCGACGAAGATGTCGCCGTAGCGGTCGCCAGGCGAGGCACGCTCCACGCGCACCAGTTGATGCCAGCAGTGCATGCCGCTCACGGGATCGGGGTGGACGGGGAAAGTAATGTCCTGGTGCACGCCGGCATCGCTCCACCAGACACGTTTCGTGTCCGGATCGGAAGTGGCGTAACTTTCGACGCCGGTAACCTGGCGCATCTTCCACTGGCCGTTGCCGACTTCTTGCAGGTCGACCCAGGCGCTCGACATGCGCTCCATTTGATCTTCTTTATTGATGCGCCAGCGTCCGAGGTGGTGGGAGCAGGCAACCACGCCCGGAGCCAGGCCTTCGGTGATCCAGGCGTGCAGGACGAAGTAGCCGATCTCGGTGTGCACTTTCATCAGGTCCCCGGTACGCAGGTTGCCCAGGCGCTCGGCGTCAGCCGGGTTTACCCAGAGCGGATTCTTGTGGGAAATCTCGTAGAGAAATTTCGCGTTGCCAGAGCGCGAGTGAATGAGATTGGGCAAACGAAAGATGGGCAAAAGCGTGTAGACCCCGCCGCGCGCCTCCCTGGGCCACTCGACCACGGGTATGTGCTCGGCATCGAAATCGCCGGATGGTGTGCCGAGAGAGGCCTCTTGCGCCGAGCGATGAATATGGCTGCGGCAGTACTCGGGCAGGGCGAACTCGGGCCACTTCCAGTCGGCCAGAGTTTTCGCGAAAATTTCGAGCTTGCGCGATGGCGTGTTGTATCCCGCGACCGGCCGGTCATTCACCATGACGCCGATGGCCTTGCCGGACCTGGTGACCACGCCGCTGGCTTCGACCTTTGAGCCCTCAAGATCCGCGGCCGAAAGCGGCTTTTCGTTCAGCTTGTAGACGTCATTGGTGACCAGGAAGGCCCCGTACTTGCGCATGTACTCTAAGGGCGTGAGGTCTTCCTTCTTTGCCGCTTCGGGCAGGCCAGGCACGGAGTTCTCGAAGATCCAGCCGTAATAATCGTCCACCGTGAGCTTCTCTCCGGGCCGGTACGGGGATTCGAACCATTGCCGTATGCCCATGGAACCGTCCGGGTCAATAGCCCAGGAGAGGTTGATCCAGAATTCGTCTTCTTCCCAGACCTCTCCCGGATTTGCCTGGTAGGTGTGTTCAAATTTCTTGCCCGCACGTTCCTGGAGGACGCGGGCGATGGGCTGGCGGAACCCGATCCAGCGGCCGCCGTGAGTTTCCTGGCTCATGAGGTCGTGGCGCTCGGAGCTGAATCCCATGGGCAGAACGTAGTCGGCAAACCACGCGGTTTCATTCCAGGTGGGCGTGAGCGCGGCGTGCAGGCCCAACTTGCCTTCATCGCGCAACATTTCGATCCAGGAAAAGCCGTCGGGATAGGTCCACACCGGATTCACTACGCGCGTGAAGTAGACGTCAAGCCGGCCGCGGCCTTCTTTGAGAAAATGCGGCAACAAGAACGACATTTCATGCGTCGAAAGCGGCCACTCTCTCGGGTAGAGAAGCTCATTCCAGCGTTTCTGCGGCGGTGGAACCTTGAAAGGACGAGGAACGAATTTGTTCCAGGCGTTGAGGTTGTGTCCGCCTTCGGTGCCAACCGATCCCGTCAGCACATGAAGAAGCATAAGGGCGCGGGCGGACTGCCATCCACCAAGATTGCCGGAGGCGCTGCCACGCCACACATGCGAGGAGAATCGGCTGCCGGCCGTCGCAATCTCGCGAGCGAGTCTTACAATCATCTCGGCCTTGATACCGCTTTCTTTTTCTGCAAACTGGGGAGTGAATTGGGCGTAGTGGCGCTTCAAGGCATCGAGCGTGACTTCGAAGCTCTGGCCTCTTGCCCGGAATCCATCGATCTCGAGTTCCTCCCAGTTAGTCCAATTCCTGACGAAGGCGGCATCGTAACGGTTTTCATCGAGAATCACGTTGGCCAT
>Ga0126383_10000396_pt1 | contig 23725 bp, 15 predicted proteins | sample PanSoiMetPlot_35_FD_96882 | JGI IMG/M metagenome (GOLD analysis project Ga0126383, IMG submission 96882) | Tropical forest soil microbial communities from Panama - MetaG Plot_35 | ecosystem: Environmental > Terrestrial > Soil > Tropical forest > Bulk soil | place: Panama | collected 2016-02-17
CAACTGGTAAACGGCAATGACGGCGCTAGGCTTGCCATTCAATCGGCTGACGATGCTATAGTCCTGCGTGCCCAGCTCCACGCCCGCCACGTCTCTCACACGAACCGTTCCACCGTCTGACGCTTCGCGCACAATAACATTGCCGAATTGCTCTGGTGTCGCCAGACGGCCTTGAGCGAGCACGGCGTAGGTAAACTGCTGGTCCTTTTGAGCTGGCTCTCCCCCGACTTCACCCGCGGGATTCACCGTATTTTGTGCCTTGATCGCGTTAACAACATCCGTGACCGTGATGCCCAATTTCGCCAACTGGTCGGGTTTCACCCATAACCTCATCGCGTACTGTCCCGAGCCGAAGATCTGAGTCTGGCCGACGCCGTACAAGCGCGCGATCTGATCATTGAGGTTGATGTAAGCGTAGTTCGCCAGGTACTTCGAATCGCGAGTGCCATTCGGCGAATACAGGGCAATCAACATGAGTGGAGCTGTGGTCGCCTTCTTTAGCGTGATTCCGTAATTGCTCACCTCGGGCGGCAATTGACCGTTTGCCAGTTGCTGGCGCGATTGCGTCAGCATGAGATCCATGTTGGGATCAGTCTTGAGATCGAAATCGACCAGTAAGGTCGTTTGCTGGTTCGCGGTGGCGTTCAGCGAATACATGTACGTCATGTTGTCAACGCCGCTGACTTGTTGCTCGATGGGAGTGGCAACCGCTTGCTCGAGCGTCTGCGCGTCTGCGCCGGGATAGGTAGCCGACAGCCGGATCTCGGGAGGAACGATGTTCGGGAACTGCGCTACTGGTAAAGTCGCGATTGAGATCGCGCCGACGATGACCGTAACAACTGCAATCACGATCGCAACAATAGGCCGTCGAATGAAGAAGTTTGCCATGTCTAACGGTCCTCCGGTTCCTTCCACGGTGTGGGATTGACCACTTGGCCTTCTCTGACTTTCTCTGCGCCCACAGCCACAACACGTTCTCCTGTCTTTAGGCCGGAGGTGATCACCCAGAGCGTGCCCACGGTCGGCCCGACTTGTACAGTGCGGACTTGGGCCCGATTGTCATTGCCAACCACTGTGACCTGGTGGGTTCCTTGCAACTGACCAACTGCTGACTGAGGAACAAGCATCGCTGCAGTGATCTTTCCGGTCTGCGCTCGAACGCGCGCGTACTGCCCTGGTCGCAACAGATTCTTGGAATTGCGGAACTCGCCGACTATCTGGATTGATCCTGTCTGCTCATTCACTTCACGATCGGCGAAAATAATCTTGCCGGGGTACGGATAGATTGCCCCGTTGGCCAAGGTTAACTGCAATGGAACGCGTGAAACACGAGCGATCCAGTCCGCGCTACCCGGAGAGCTCCCGACCGCCAATCGCAAATATTCCTGTTCGCTGATCGGGAAATAAACTTTGATCGGGTTCACCTGCGAGACTGCGGTGAGAACCGTAGACTGGACCACAAGGTTTCCCACCTGCACTTGCGTAAGGCCCGCAATCCCATCAATCAGGGAAATGACCTTCGTGTAACCCAGGTTCAGCGCAGCCTGTTCGACAGCGGCGTGGTCGGCTTCGACGGCGGCCTTCGCTGCGCGGAGCGATTGTGTGTCGCTATCTAGCTGACTCTCAGGAATGGCGTGAGCTTCCGCTTCAGGAACGTCGCGCCTTACGTTTATGTCGGCATTGGCCATTTGGGCCTCCGCCTGGGCCAATTGTCCTTTAGCTTGATCGAGCGCTGCTTGAAACGGGCGGGGATCGATCTCAAAAAGTAGATCGCCCTTTTTGACGGCCGCTCCTTCGTGATAATCCTGGCGAATCAAGTAGCCGCTTACTTGCGGCTGAATCTGGGCATTGACATATCCTTCGAGTGTTCCCACCCACTCGCCCTGAACCGGCACGTCCCTTTGGATGACCGGTACAACTTCCACCATCAGAGGTGGAAGCGAAGCGGCAGCCCGAACCTTACTGCCACCACAGCCAAGTAAAGTCAGTGCCAACAGGGCCGAAAGTAGAGTCAGAGTTATCGGTCTCAGCTCTCGGTCACTGCGGATCGGAACACTAAGATGGCGTTCACTGAAAGTCTTGAACATTCATTGCACTCCCGAACAAATGGTGAATTAGGGCCAGCCACGCGGACACTAATGATGTAAGTGCTTTAGGTGGCCGGTCTTTTGTGATTCCTCTTAATTCCGATCTCAAACTGATCAAGACTCGGAATTACAATGAATCGATGAAAGAAAAACTAAACGCGGGAAAATGCACTTCGAACGTATGCTCACCGCTCTTGAGTGCGATTCCGCCGTAGTGAGTCCGGACCTCTAGTTCTGCTTTGGTGGATAGTTCTTCAGCATTTTCCGCATCACTTTATCAAGGTTCTCTTGAATCTTTTTCTGGTTGCCGCTTGAGTTGAGTGTCTTGCTCGCATTGCCTGTCCAGACAAGTTCCTTTGTGGCACGGTCATACATATCGAGAACGAGACTTCCATTGGTAATGGTCGAACTCGTAGCGGTGCCCATGCCGCCTCCACCCCATCGGAATCCTCCAGTACCGAACGCGTTCCATTCCCTTTCGTGATTGAGAGCGATCTGATAGCCGACGTAGAGATCGGCCGTATCACTGTCGGTCCTAGTCAAGCCCTTTACCGCTAACTGGGCGTCAATGGACTGCTTGATTTGTGCATCGACAATTTGATTGGGGTACGAACCACCATCGATGGTGACCCACTTGTAGGTGTGATATTTTTCAAAATTCGTACCCGGCATGTGGTTAGAACGAACGTCCTGCGCCATTGTCGGGATGCAGGCGATAAAAATCACTGCCAGTGCGATAACGATCTGATTGAATTGCCGCATCATGATTCTCCGTTTCCTTACAAACATTCCTGATGGACTTCATCCGGCGTAATCAGCTTGCGGATTCGCTTCCATGGAGCTATACAGCTTGAGGATCAGGAAGCCACAAGCGAGCCGTAGGTCGATCAGAAACTATTTTTGGCGGAGATCACCGGACAGATGCGTCAACGCGGAAGCATCCTGATGAACGCGGTTCCGTGGGAGCGACCGCATCAGTTATTGACTGGGAATCGCCCTCAAAGGCCGGGGAAACGTGAGCGGAGATCCTTTGCTCGGCGTTCACTGACGAGCAATTCGGTTTCATGGAGATCCGTCATCACCAACGCGAATGTGCTTCCGTCATACGGTTTGACGCATTTAATCTTCGAAAGATTGACCAGAACCTCGCGGCGGGCGCGGAAGAAAAGTTCCGGATCGAGACCTGCTTCGAGTTGATTGAGTTGATAGTTTGCCCAGTAGTTCTCCGACGCGGTTTGTGCCCGCACGATTCCCTCATCGATATAGAACCAGAGGATCTCTGTCGGGTCGACCAATAGAAAGCGACTCTGTTTTCGGCAAACGATACGGTGAAGGCGTTTTCCACAAATTGCAACCTCCTGGACCCGCTCCTGGTTCTCAGCGCGCTCTTTATCGGATTCCAACAGGCGTCGCGCTCTCTCCAGGGCGCTCGTGAGGCGATCTGGCTCGATCGGTTTCAAAAGGTAGGCGATTGCATTTGCCTCGAACGCTTCCAAGGCATGCTCATCGTAGCTCGTTGCGAAGATCACAAGCGGCATCTTCAACGTCGCTGGTATCGCTCGGATCACACCGAAGCCATCTAACTCGGGCATTCGAATGTCCAGAAATACCAGATCAGGCTTTGTTGATTCCATGTGGGCCAGTGCTTCCAGTCCGTCCTGAGCTTGTCCAACAATCTCCACGTCTGAATAGACCTCAAGAAGACGCGCAAGCCGGCGGCGGGCTGAGGGTTCGTCGTCTACTATTAGAACTCTCATGCAAGATCCTTTTTTTCTCTGTTGATGACCACAATTGCGTCGGTGCCGCCTCCTGAACGCGGACTCAAAGTGAACGTAGCGTTCCCCTCATAAGCCGTCTCCAGCCGGTTTCTAACATTCTGAAGGCCGACATGAGTCCCGGGCTCACGCGACTCTTCCGATTTAGTCTGCAGGCCAAGGCCATCATCCGACACTGTAAGCTCGAAGCCTGAAACAGTACGCCTCGCTATCACACTCACCGTGCCACCTTCGGTTTTCTGGCAGAGCCCATGTTTGAGAGCATTCTCGATGAGAGGCTGCAAAAGCAATGTAGGAACTTTTTCTTCAAGCACTGAGGATTCAACATCAAAAGAAAACTTCAGCCTGTGCCCAAACCTGGCTTCCTCGATATTCAGATAATTTCTCGCGAACTCGATCTCCTCCCTCACCGAAATGAAGTGTCGATCCGTGTTAGCGAGGACGTAACGGAAAACCGCGGCAAGGCGCAGCGTCATCTCTTCCGCCTTTTCTGGCGCTGTAATCGATAAGTCTGCAATCGTATTCAGGGAGTTGAAGAGAAAATGAGGGTTGATCTGGGCTCGGAGAGCCCGTAGTTCAGCATCTGCGATCTCTTCGCGGAAGCTGTTTTCACGTCGCAAGCGTTCCAGCCTTTTTTCTTCTCCCACGAGAGTACCGATTCGAACCTGAATCTCGGCCGCAATGCGCGTGACAAAACTTAACTCCATCGCGGTAAGAGGCGGTCGAACGCTACGGTAGCCGAGCGCAAGCAAATGCGCAGGTTCGCCTTCCTGAAATAGCGGAAGAAGGAAATCAGCCGACGAAGAGATGATGGGGCGAAGCGGACTATCTGAGCGAACGAAATATGGATTCGGCCCTAACGACTGTATCTCTTCGCCGCTTGAACCCAATTCCGACAGAGCCATGATTTGCGCGGCAGCAAGCGACAGCGTGTTCTTCACCACCTTCTCGCCTGCTCGATATACCTCTTCTATTGTTCCGAGTTCTAACAATTCTCTCCAGAACTGTTCAGACGCTGCATTGAAGTCCGGTACCTGAAACACCCACCCATCGATCCAGGCGTCCATCTTGCGAATGATTATGGGGGTGAGCACAAGCGTCGCCCCAATGATGACGACAGAAAGAAGAGCTGTGCCTGCCTTCTGATGTATTGTATCGGTGGCAAACGAGTCGAGAGACTTAACTGGTCCCCACAGCAGCAGCGCGACTGTTGCCCAGATATAAAGATGGGTGACTCGCTTTACGATAATGTCGGCAAGTCTCAAGCTCGCAAACGCGAACATCATGCCGAGCACGATCAGCGTATTGCAGAACTCGGCCCAGGCTGCGTCTGTCGTCGGTGTGCCAAAGTCAGGACTCAGAGGATATTGCGTACTAGCCAAATAACCGTAAATTAAACTTGCCGCGAGTCCCAACAAGCCCATAGTTGTTAGCCAGGCGAAAAGTAAAAGTCCCCGCTGTCTCAACTGGACAGTTCTAAAGAGAGAAGCTCGAATACCCAGCAACAGAGCCGATGTTGCACACACTCCACAAGGAATGAATGCGGTCCAAGGTATCGATCGCAGTGCTTCCGCGATAACGAAAGCCACAACGCCGCAAACGGCATTCGTAATCATGGCCCACCGAAGCCATTTCGCTCGGGATGGTTTTGTCTTATCTGATTCCTCAATCGGAAAATAGCGAACGGAGAGAACCACTGGAATGTAGATTACGACGATGAGCAGCAGGGTAAGTGTGATTGCGTCCAGCCAAAACAGCGGAACCATTGATACCCACGCAATCGACACGCGTACAACGCGCGCCAGACTGGCAAGCAACATCATGATCGCAATCGAGGCGAACGCTCGTGGGCTTTCTCCGTTGCTCCGGAGGAGGTAGAGGGCGCGCATTAGGATGACTGCGACCGCAACTTCCAGGGCAGCGCCTACGGTATGTATCAGCAAAACGTTCGGATCTGCCATCCACCCATCAAAGAACATTTGAAAAGGCAAAGCAAGCACTCTCCTGAATATCTGCCTGAATTGTAGGGAGCTAGTGCACAGAATTGTGCTCGGCCAGAGGTCGCTATCCGCGCTTGGACGAGTTGTTCCGCGGATGGAAACGCACGCGATCGGAAGGGCTACCCGGCTTCATCGTATCTAGAGAAATGATTGACCAAAGACGAATCGAAAAAGGTGATCGGCAGCTTTGGGAAATCAGAAAGGGTGACTATGAGATTCGAACGCCAACGAACAAATAGCAGAATCTTCGCCTGCAGAATCCATGAGCTTCTTCACGATGTCGTCAGTACGACTCGGTCGGCCGCCACCTTCGCGGTCGGAATGGTGCGAGCCGGCATCGCCGTGACTCTCATCTTCTTTATAATCCAGCTCGGTATCTCGGACCTTTACGCGCAACAGGCTCCGCCACCGACAGGCCCGACATATACTCAGCTCTCCTACGAACAGCTGCATCAGTTGGTCGCGCCGATCGCTCTTTATCCCGACGCGTTAGTCGCCCAAGTTCTGGCGGCATCGACTTACCCAACCCAGGTATCCGACGCAGATCGCTTTGTGCAACAGAATGCCAGTATGTCTCATCAGGAGCTGGCGCGAATCGTAGATACTCAACCTTGGGATCCCAGCGTCAAGGCGTTGACGGCTTTTCCATCAGTGTTGTCAAATCTTGACCACAATCTCGACTGGACGAGCAAGCTGGGCAATGCCTACTTCAACCAACCCCAGGACGTCATGGCCGCGGTTCAGACGATGCGCCAGAGGGCGTATGCGGCCGGCACACTTCGATCCTCGCCACAAGAGAATGTTGTCTATCAGCAGGGTTACCTTGTAATTCAGCCGGTCAATCCCGCGGTGGTCTATGTGCCTGTGTACAACCCCTGGGTGGTATATGGTGCACCCGTTCCTGTTTACCCGACATATGTTGCTCCTCCGCCGCCATCAGCTGGCACGGTGGTGGCAGCAGCCGCGGTTGGGTTCGCGGCGGGCATTGCGATTGGCGCATACAGCTCCTATCACTGGAGCTGCTCTTACTGGTCGCCAAACTGGTACTCTCACACGGTGATTTACAACAACGCACCGTATGTCTCCGGCAGCCTAACGGTCGTGAACCACGGATACTACGGCTACTATGATCATGCGCCGTCTGCCCGTGCGTACAACCATGAGGTCGTTTATGGTCCGAATGGATATGCTTCACGAACGGCGACCACTGTGGGAAATCAGACTAATGTGCACATTACCGGACCGAATGGTACAGCCAGTCGGTCCACGACCCACAATGGCAACGGGAACTACGCCAGTACGGTTACCGGGCCGAACGGTCAGACTGTCAACCACACAGTCACGGGACGCGGGACCGGGGACGTGACGGCAACCACCTCTGGACCGAACGGTACAATGAGCCGTTCCACCACATTCAATGGCAACGGCACCTCCTCGACTACCGTCACTGGACCGAACAGTCAGACGGCTGATCGCACGGCTGCCGGGCGCAGCAATGGCAATGTGAAGGCGACGACCGCAAGGCCAAATGGAACGGTTGATCGTTCCAATCCGAACTCCGGGAATGGAAGGTCTAGTGCATTGACCTCGCCGATGGGAAATGCGAACCGCGCTCTCAAGAGCACTGGTTCGGGACGATCGCGAATTTGGATGCCACGAAAGTAGTGAATCACCGTATCTTAGGAGGGCGCAGCCGCAGGAAAAATCTGCGGCTGCTGCCATTTGCACACATTCAAGCCGTCCTCCGAAATGTTCGCCACACCATGTTTCCCAAACCCTCCACCTTGGTGACAAGTTCAGATTGCGCTCGGCTTCAGTGAAGTGGCGTTTGTTTGCATAATTACGCACTCGTCTTCAATCGCCAGATGACTCCAATCCAGCAAGGCAAGATCGAGATGGCGGATTCACAAACGGCATTTTGGAGATATGAGCAGATGACGGCAAAGAATGTGCGCTTCCCAGGAGATTTCTGGTGGATCTCAATACTACTGCTGGCAACCGGCTTTTTGTTGTTACCGATCGCTGCCAGAGCTCAAGTTACGGCCTCGGGCGAACTCAAATCAACCAGCCGGACAATCGAGCAGCTTACCAACAGGCTTAACCCTGCCGTCGTAGAAATCGATGTGAAAGGCTGGGAAGTTGACGACGACGAGAAGGAGCAGGAACGTGCAGGCTATCTCGTTCATGATCGTCGCCTCGGATCCGGCGTTGTGCTTACTCCGGAGGGCGAGATACTGACGAATTATCACCTCATACGCGGCGCCCAGAACATCACGGTTCATTTGCTGGGTTCGACCAAGAAATGTGTTGCCAAGGTCATCGGGGATGACCCCGATGTCGATTTGGCACTCCTCAAGATCGACGGCTCTGAAATGCCACACTTCGACTTGTCCGCAGGCAGTGCTGTCAGCCAGGGACAAATTGTTCTGGCAATAGGAAATCCATACGGCTTTGAACATTCCGTTACTCTTGGCGTCGTAAGCTCGGCTTCGAGAGAACTGGAGAATGACATACCGACAACGTACATTCAGACGGATGCGCCGATTAACCCCGGCAACAGCGGCGGGCCTCTCGTTGATCTCGATGGCCACTTGGTGGGGATCAATACCCTAATCTATACCTCTTCTGGCGGCAGCCAGGGAGTGGGTTTCGCAATTCCTATTGAGACCGTCCAACACTCCGTAGAGACTATGGAAACCCATGGTTCGGTCAAGAGACCTCACCTTGGCGTTTTCTTGGAACTCGTCACTGAGCCGGTTGCAGCCGGATTGAATTTGGCTACGAACAGTGGACTGTTGGTGAATGACATCGATCCTGGTAGCCCAGCCTACAAATCCGGGATTAAGCCTGGCGATGTAATCCTCAGCGTTCAAGGGAAGGCCACTCCGGATTGGAAAAGCCTTCGCGCTGCCCTGAACTCACTGCGCGTCGGTGAGTCTGTAGAGTTCACTATCGAGAGAAACAGGACACAGCATTCGATCACAGTAAAGCCTCAATACGACGGCTCGCGACGTCCGGAGTTAATGGACTATGTGAACATCGTCAGGGATTATGTCGACCAGTTAGGAATTATTGGAGTCGATTTAAACGCTGATGTTCGTCATTTACTTCCGGAAACGCGTGTCCCGGGTGGTGTCGTCGTCGCCGCGAAGTGCGAAGGCATAAGGTACGATACCGATGAGTTGGAAGCAGATGACATCCTGCATCAGGTTAACGGTCATCGCATCCATAATGTCGCGGATTTGCGTTCCTACCTGCTTCAGGCCGCTCCGCACGAATCCTTGGTATTTCAAGTCGAGCGTGAGGAGCGCCTTATGTACATTGTGATCGCCGCCAGAGACTAACAAGACCGGGGTGGCAGCACCAAAATGCGAGGTATCTTCCGCTCGCAGTTGAAGGTCACGTCCCATCGACGAAGCATTCACGCACAGAGTTTTATTTCGTCCTTCTCCTCGTGAGTCGGGACGAGTTCGGTTGAGTGCTCACATTCACTGATCATTGCGAGATCCGATGGCTCCGAATGCGGATGGACGATGCTTCGCGTATTGTTGCTAAGAGGCGCTGCTACGTACTCAACAACCCTGAGGAGTAACCTTAGCCAAACCATCGCAAAGATAAGAACAACCAGGTAGCCAAGACCACTGAAAACATTCAGCAAGTACCACACCTGTTCGACGATGGAACGGACCATCGTTCCTCCTCAATGACGGGCCATAACGTGGCGCTTTCTATCCGGTTATGCTTCTAGGCCGCGTGCCAGCTTCAATGAAGAGGCTAGAAGCTGGTCCGCGGCGCCGCTCGATCCTCATCCATTCTTTGCGACCTGTCCCCGAGCTTTCATGTCTTTGGCCAGCTTCTTGACGACCTGGTCCGCGAGTTTTTTCGCGTCAGTGGAGAGACCTTGACGAGTATCTTTGGCGGCATGAACTGCCAGTCCTATCGGTCCGATCGGTGGTAACAGATCGCCACCTTTCACTTTGACGTCGAAGGAGTCCACAGGAGCCCAGCTGTCATCGGTCCTCGAGAGAGCAACGATGTGAACGCCCAGATGGCTTGCTCCCACATTCATGCCGACGAGTCTGGCCGCGGCGTTGCCGGCATTGGCTCTTGTGATGCAGCCGCTGATAACTAAGGCCCCAACCGGAATTGCGCTAGGATCGGGATTCACCATGACAGACATCTTCTTCGACAGTTTCTTTTCCATTTCCTCGGTAATGTTGTTTAGAACCTTGGGATCGACGGCAATACTGCTTCCTGCGCCTGGCGACGCTACGCCACCCTCCGTTTCTGGACATGCCTTTGCAGAAAGCAACGCGGCATCTGTAACAGGTTGAGCTTCAACAGCGAAGCGAAGGACTACGGCGGTACGTCGCTGTGATGGAGCTACGGTGGACTGATTGTCAGATTGAGTGTTAGCGGATGCCGCTGATGCGCTTCCGATGGCGACTGCCGCTAACAACGTTAGAACGAAAACTGAACGGACTTTCATGACTACCTCCAATAAGTATGTGATTTATTCGTGTGCTACAAACCTTTGTTTACCACGCTCTCGATTGCGCTCTTCGCTACCCCAGCAGTGCCAACCAAACCGTCTGCCTTGTCTAGGGGAACGTTTAATCACCACTTTGTGTCCCCAATAGCGATGAACGCTGTGTTCGCCGAAATAGAAATGGGAGCACCAGCTTTACGATTGCGCCAAAATAGCTTGACCATGAACTCGGTTTATCTGAACGCGCTTTCTGTGCCTGGTTGGAGTGCACAACAATGCAAAAACTGTCAATTCCTGGCAGAGGATCTAGTACCCACGTGTGCGTATTGTCAGCCTGACCAGTCACATTGAGAATGAGGTTGCGTTTGTCAGTCAGTGCCACAATCACTTTCCGTGCTCGTGCCAATAGATCTCACACTGATCAGAACTCGGAATTACGATGAATCGATGAAAGAAAAACTGAACGCGGAAAACGCGCTGCGAAAGCGCACTGCCAGTCTTAAGCGGTTTATAGTCTTTGGATTTGTACATGCCCCCGTTGTTGTAGACCCACAGGATTTAGCGGGGACCGAGTAGAAAAAGGGCCTTCCGAGGATTGTCGCGCCGCCTCGATTTCTGTAATCAAGACGGGATAATTCCATCGAAAAGGCCCAATTCATAATCTCTAGTGCCGAAAATGCGGCTTTGCATTTGCCTGCGAGACCGGTCTCATGAAGTTAGAACGAATCTGCGCAGGCGAGGATCCGCCGGTCGGGCTTTGCAACTCAAATGCACCCGTTCCTAGTTGGTTTCCGTCGGTCTCAAGGAAAACCGCGGTCGAGTCATCCACGACATAGAAGCTGAGGTTAAGCGCGGAGATGAACGAGTTTGAGTTCGTCTGCAGAGTTGGGAACGAGGCAATACCACGGCCATTCGAACTCACCGAGTAGTTGCCCGAACCGAGTTGAAGATCCGAGGCTATGAAACCCAGATTATTCGCATCATAGAGTCCCGTCATAGTGCTGGCAGCGGCTGTGAACTCCGAAATCCAATCCGCTTCGCCATCGTTATTAACCCCGGAAAGATTCAGACCGTAGCTTCGCGAGGCCGCTAACGACGTTGCATTCTGCACATATACATTGCCTCCTGAGATTCCTGTTCCGTTGCCCGCGCCGTTATCTATTTCGAGCAGCATGGCGCCGCCCTTATACGGATATGCCGCGAAAGCATACAGACCTACTCCGGCTGTGCCATCTGCCACGCCACCGTTATAGATTCCATTCAGAGTCAATACACTACGTGGCCCGGTAGAGGTGAAGCTGCCATGCACGCTCGGCGCTTGCGCAACAAAGCCCTCATCATTCACATCTTCGAGACCGCTTGTAATCAGGTTTGAACCATCGGAGGTGAGAAGGCCCGCCGCGGCAAACGGTCCGAGTGCAGTGTCCTCACCGGCTAGAGTGAAAACGAGTGGGCCACTTGGAAACGAGGTATTGCCGGTTGACGCGAAAGCGTCTCCGGCGAGAAAGGCCGCAGAGTCGGTCTCAATAAACTTCATGTGCGTGGGATCAATCACAAACACATCAAACTGAAGTGTCCCAAATCCGGTGGCGTTGGTTGTGAGCTGAGCTGCCCCTGGCGATCCGGCAAGCACCGATCCTGAGAGCGGCAGGGCCCTGAGCCCATCCGAATTGCCAATGTCATTGAAGTCTTGCAAACCAATCGCATTGCCATTGCCGTCGAGAGAGAATGAGCCGACCGTGGCAAGGGAATTTACAACGGTAGAATCCGCGCCTTGGAGTCCGAACGCATAAGAACCTTGAAGAGCGCTTTGAGTCACATCGGATGTCTGCAGGTCGATCGTGCCACTACCGCTGCCGTTTGAATCGAAGCGGCTAATCAATCCGTGGGAGTTGGACGTCAAAACGAAGTCAAGACCAAATTGAACTTGTGTGCGGTTAATCGTAGCTGAGATTGTGCCAGTCCCTCTGCCGTCTTCGGCGACATGATAGTTTCCGGATGTGGGCAGTCGGTTGAAGGCAAAACCGGTGTTCAAAGCAGAGCCTAAGGCCGGATCATCAATATCGATCACGCCGCCGCTAAAGCCGCCATTGCCATTGGCGGTTAGCGTGCCCGCCACGGCAAAGAAGCTCTCAAAGCCTTGGGTATCGTCCAGGCCAGAAAACGAGAAAACGTAAGTACCGTTGAGATTGCTGTTATTGAAGGCTCCGCTGGTAGGTGCGACTGCCTGGTTACTCGAGCTCCCGCACCCAACAAGACCCGTGAGACCGGCAGCGACAAGTAGGAGGATGACCGTATTTCTTAAAGACATACTATTTGAAACCTCCGAATCTGTGGATCCACTTGGTTTTAAACTCGCTTTCAGAGTTGTCAGGTAAAGCTTCAGGGCGTCTTGCGCAGAGCTCCATCCTTGGTTGTTGTTGGAAACGGACAGTGAGTTTGTTTTACCTATTGCACTGGCATTGAAAAATTGGAGCTCACTGTAGTAATGGAAAGCATTTTTTCGGGTGCGTCGATCGTGGTCGTGCTCGGGTAAGTGGTCCCATCACCCATTACCGAGAACTGAACAGTTGCGATGAACGTGTCAGCCGGGGAAGAGAAATATGATCTGACCGCGATACTGCGTAACCGAAGCGTTGCCTCATTGAGCGTGAGGGTCAGTCGGTCTCCTGGTTTGGCATAGTCGTTAATGACGAGCGCGTTGCCACCTGTCGGCTCATGCTCAAGATCGATGCGGTGGGTCTGAAGTGCCTGCTTAAGAGCAGTGGGATTGAGCGGCAAATACATTTCTGTCAGCTCACGAGTGGCTGCCATTTCCTGTTCGGCCTCCTCGATTTTCTTTTCCATGATGTGGCGACGAAGAGGTCCGCCGCTAAGCGGCGGTGGTCCACCCTGGGCTCCGACAGGTGTTTTCACCAGAGTTCCATAGGGGCTATATCGACAGATTGATTGCTTTGGGGGACGAGGATTGCCGTTAACGGTGACGGTCGTAGTCTCGATCCACTGGTATCGATGCAGCTTCTGTTCATTCGCCGCTGCCGCTTGCTGCATCGCCTGGACCCTATGCTGTAAATCCTCGGAGACTGCTGGTGTTTGCGAATGTCCGAGATTGGGAAAAACAAGCGTCGCCACCATAAGCAACAACTGGACTACTGATTTGAACTGTTTCATCTGTACCTCATAGACAATTGGCGGCACACTCAAAGCGGCCAGTTGAAAGGTTTCGGCCCCCGGTCTTGGTGTCTGCAAGCCAGAACTCTCAACTATTAACTGCAGTGTGGGGAGGTTTGCAGTTGCTCTCCACTAAGAGTGTGCCGTGCCTATCTTTCCAGAACCCTTGAAGAGCTGGATCTTCATTGCGTCCGGTGCGGAAATCGGTCGTGTGAGCGCAGAAAACGGGGTGGCGAGTGCAAGCAATCGGCAGACTCGGAACGGCCGCCATACGTCTTAGATGGTGGGATCGCCTAGAAATTCGGTCTAACAGTATTGCTGTGCATCAGCGGGCACCGCCCATCAACGGCATATCCGCGCTCGCGCGATTGGACCCGCGTTAAGAATTGTTGTCGAGAAATGAACAACGTTTCCGGAGCAATATGCGGAGAAGAAAAGTGCTGCCGGCTAAATATCGTTGGAGGCAAACGATGAGTGCGATGGTGAAATTGTTAGAGTGCCCTGCAAACCTTTCTGGAAAAGAGGGAATCCGAGAAAGGGTCGAATCTCTATGGGAGCTTTACTTGATATGGAGAATTAGAGATTCCCAACCTGCTGAACGAAAAAGCGTACCTGAGAAACCGGCCTCTGGATTCCTCCTGCTTCGTGAAATCGAAGCAACAGCTCTGGATGTGCTGAGGCCGAACTCGTCCGAAGAAATTCCATGTGAATTTGTTGTGGCATTGATGAAGTCAACCGCGGACTCGACAGGTCGGTTCATGCTCGCAAATCCTAACCATGCCGACCGTTATCGCAGGTTGGGGTTCGAACTGTTCTGGGGTGGTCTAGCCAAGATGGATTTTAGATGATGAGACGTTGAATCGGCCATCTCGGAAGGAACTTCGAATCTGCCAGAAAGGTGTGCATATGGTGCGAAGAATCTGGTTTGTCGCTTGTCTGGTTGCGATGGCCGTAGAAGTGGCAACAGCCCAAAGCAGCGCTGGAAACATCGTTACCGGCAAGGCGAAGGTCGACCTTATCAGCAGCTATACGGGCTCCGAGCCTCTTCCTAGACCGGAGAGCGTGATGATTCAAGACTTCACACTGGTGGGGGACGTGATAACGGACGAGTCAGTTGCCGGTCGCCTTCACAGGAATCTACAACGATTACATGGATCAGATGAAGATTCAACGCTCGAGGTTCTTATTCAGCAGATTCAGAGTAGTTTCTCCAAGACACTCATACAGGAGTTCAATAAAGTGAACGTCCAGTCGGAAAGAGAGTCCGATGGAATAGGTTCTCCAACCGGGTCTGCTTTGATTGTTGAAGGCGAGTTTGTTGCCGTTGATGAAGGGGACAAGACCAAACGAGTGATGATCGGCTTTGGTCGCGGTGCCAGTGACATCAAGACACACGTGATAGTGTCTTCCTTCGTTAACGGAACCAGAATTACTGTGTTGGAATTCAATCTGAACTCAGAGAGTGGTAAGAAGCCTGGCGCCGTTGCGACCATGGGTGCGGGTTCAATCGCGGTGGGGGCTGCAGTAGGAGACGTTGGAGACAAAAAAGGGACTGTGCAAGCCGACGCTTCTCGGATGGCGAAAGCGGTGGCCAAACAGATCGAAGCGTTCATGATCACGCAACAATGGATCACTGGTCGATCGCATTAGTCGGCGTTAGTTTTTCTAGGCCATCTCCAAGTTGTTGCATGTCGTTGGCAATGCGCTACATCGAAAAGAGAATGAATTGGGCCGTCCGCTGCGTTGTAAGCTGTTGCATTTTGAGTGTCGAGTCGAGTCCTTTGATTCACAACCAAATCTAGGTGCAACTCGGGTGCAATAAGACTTCCTTATCCTTATTCTTGGCGCCAAAACGGGCGATCGGCGCCGTGAATTGTCACTCAGTTACCGCTGAAGCATCCGCTGTTACGGCAACGGCCAGACGATACAGCAGGGAACAAGACGGCGTTGGAGGGAACCGGAAGGAGTCAGACAGTCCTCAATATGCGGGGGCGTAGCTCACCTTTTTAGAACGCCCTGCATATCACGTAGGAGGCCGCGGATTCGAGTCCCGTCGCTCCGCCATTTTTTTAGCGAATGATCGTTCAGCCCAGACCCGAATGATGAGGTCTCGGAGTTTCCTCCTGAGTCGAATACTGCCCTTCGAGGGTCAGTGATTTCCTCTGGCCTTCGCCCCATAACAGTAGTAAGTGCGATCGTCGCCAATTGTTCTGCAACAGATAAACAAGCTTCGAAGGGGACCAGTCAATCAGACACCGTTTGCTAAATAGTGGGGGAAGCGATGAATACGCTCGCCAAACTCACTGGCGATAACTCATGGATAACGCGCTGTACGGCAGGAGGACACCGATCTTGGCGATTCCCCTCGAAACGTCCCACCCAGTCAAAAGCGCTCCGCCATCCAGACATTAGAACTTCCGCGACCTTTCGCGAGCGCAAGGTACCTTCCATCAGGCGACGGAACCGCCCAGTTGATCAACATTTCGTGGTCCTCGAGCATTGTCCTGATATTCCCTTGAAGATCGATGTTCAGCAATACGCACTTTTCGTCATTGGTGAAAGCCGTCGCCCACAAGCTCTTGCTATCGGCCGAAAAATCAAGGCCTCCGAGACCCGCGTAGGCCTTGACGGTCACTGTTCGCTTGGAACCATCTTCCAGAGCATGAAATGTGATGCTTGGATCTTGCGATACGCCGCCCATTTTCGCGGTTACTAGCATTTTTCCGTCTGGCGATAGATTCCAGTTGTATGTGTGAGGAGCCTCGTCATCAATTTTGAGCTCTGGAAGCTCTTCACTCTGGCCGGTAGCAGGCTCGAAACGAAAGAAGGATAAGCGAGTTGCGGTTCCTACATGGTAGAGACACAGAGTGGATGGTGGCCGAGCACATTGGAAGTTGCCTATACCATCTCTCTCCACAATGATTTTTGGTCGACCGTCCACGGCTGATACGCGCATCAAGCGACTGGGTCGGGTCGGTTCGCCCGGTTCTGGCCAAGCGACGTACAGGAGGGAATTGTCAGGCGCCAGGCGAGGTACATTGGCCTGCTCCTTACCGCCGACCAAGAGCTCGGATACACTCTGGTCAATTTGCTGTTTATAGATATGAAAAGCGCCGTCTCGATCAGACACAAATATCACGGCTTTACTGTCAGGTGTCCACCCAAAGGGAATATTCTTCCAATTGTCTGGCGTCAGGCGTTTCGGAGCAGTGATCCCGTCCGCTCCATGACCCAGTTCCGAAATGTAGATCGTCGGAATCCATGCATCTTTTATAAAGGCAATTCGTTTACCGTCCGCACTCACGCTGAGGGCGAAAACATCGTCCGGCGCGGTGGTTAACCTCGTAGGACGCCCGGAAATCCTGCCTGCGGAATCGAGTGCGACCTGCCAAAGATTCGAATCTCCCTGATTGGGCGGCGGTTCGGAAACCGAGTAAATAAGATGGTTGTCCGATGTCCAGGCCAATCCTCGCCCGAGTTGAGCGTCATCACTGAGATCAGGTTTGATTGTCCTTGGGGAAATGATGACTTCTTGGCGACCGGTCTTAAGGTCGAGCACATTAATATTGGTCTCAGCTCCCCACTGTGCCGGCGGATACGAGACAATCATGAATGCCAGTTGCTGCCCCGTGGGCGACCACGCGGGTACTCCGAGTTCAGACCGAGGAGGAACCGCAAAAAGTTGTCGCGGCTCCTCGCCTTTCGAGCCCATCGCCCATAGTTCCTCTTTAGGATTCCTGCCTCTGACAAACGCGACCTGCGACCCGTCCCGCGAAATGGAGGCAGAACGGCCATCGTCTATCAGTCTGCGGGGCGTCCCTCCCATGATTGAGATTTGCCACAAGCCGGGTGGAGATTTAGGCCCCTCGACCGAGGACACGATTAGGTGTGTCCCGTCCGGATACCACGCGGCTGGAACGGCATCGAACCCTTTTGGGAGAGCTACTGGATGCGTCTCGTCACTGTCTATCTGGCGCAAGAAGAGGCCTTTCTTATCGGCAAAGGCAAGGTATTTCCCGTCAGGTGAAATTACACTGCCAAGAATCGGATCATCCTGGGAATTGGCGGTAAGTCGCCGCTGTCCGGTCTCGCGGTGAACGTAAGGTCGACGAGCTATAAAAAATCCACCCGCCACACTCATTAGGCCCACTACCAGCGCGGCCAGGATAGGCCACCATATTGGGCGAGTCGGCTTCTCTTCCGCAATACTTGCACCCGCTCCATTAATCGGCGGCAAAAAGCGATAACCTCGCCGGGGCACGGTTTCTACGAATCGGGGATTCTCCGCTGAGTCACCGAGTGCGTCCCGAAGCCTGCGAATAGCTGCATTCAGACTGTGATCGAAATCGACGAATGTATCCGCAGGCCACAGCTTGCTCTTTATTTCTTCGCGAGTCACTACTTCGCCGGGGTGACGCAGCAGCAGGCTCAAAACCTGGAAGGGTTGCTCTTGCAGTTTTACCTTTGAGCCATTCCGACGCAGCTCACCTGCGCGCAGATCAACTTCGAAAATCCCAAACTGAACGAGACGCGTCCCGTTTTCGCTCACTGCAGTGCCCCACGCGTAGTGTCGGTAGTCTAGCAGAACACGCGCGACCTTCGGGTCGCGAAGTCTGGTCTTACCCTCAGCGCGAAATTGTGGCGTTAAGACTGAGAAGGCCGCCCGGAAAGGACGGCCTGTTGACCAAACTCCGCCAGACTTTTTAGCGGAGCGAACCGATGATCTTGCGATACTCAGCCTCAGGGAATGCCTTCAGAGTTTCGGTTGAGATGTTTCCCTGCGACGTAGCGGACAAGGTGAATTTGGCACAGGCCTCGTCGCTTGGAAACTCGGAGACGAGAACGGCATCGTAGTGCCCCATGGTCAAATACCACGCCTGAATCTTGCCACCCTCGCTTTCCGCAGCCTTGCGAGCAGCGTCTAGACGGGCGGGACTTTCCTTGATTTTCGAGATTCCCTGGTGCGTGTAGCGAACAAGCGTCACGTAGTGTGGCATTGAGGTTTCCTCCTTTTCTTGGGAGAAAGTACGCGATTGACCAAGGCAAGTCAAAATTCGGTGGGCCTGGCGCAAAAGTGCTGTGCTCCTTCGAAGTTGCAGCGTGCGCCGAGTTGCCGTAACCGTTCTACAGAGTTTTTCTCGGCTCAGTATTTGGCACATCAGAAGAATGCCACTGAGATACAGAACATCCACTTTACGTCTCAGCGCCCGCTTGCCTTCTTTTCGGCTGCTTGCTTCCTGCTAATGCTTTATGCGCACCTTTATAGCCTGTGTACGGCGACGCGCAAGCGCGACAGTAAGCAAGGTCCTGCCCATTCAAGACGGAAACTGATTGTTGTTTTTCCTATATCTGATTCAAAACCTTATCGCTGATTCGACCTACGGTGCAATCTTCAGAATGAAAGTGTCTTGATGGAATGCACCTCCACAGCTTCCCACACAGGCACCCGGAATCTGATTGACGATCGGAAAGTCTGCCGATTGCGTGAAGCCCGTCAAATAGGCATTGCCAGCCGAGTCCACGGCAATTCCTTGCCCCTCGTCAGTATCGCTGCCACCGATCAAAGTTGAGTAGACCAATGCGCTGCTGGCAGCGCTTACGTTGACGGCAAAGACTTTCGCAGCGGTGGTCTTGCCGCAAGTTCCTAGGCAGGCAGCTTTGATCGGGCGCACACTCGGAAAGTTCGGCGACCTCGTGAAGCCGATCACATAGGCATTGCCAGCTGCGTCCACGGCGATACCAGTGCCCTCATCATCCTGGTCGCCGCCAAGCAAGCTGGAGTATGCAGCGCTGCTGCCCCCGTTGTTGATCTTGATGACGAAAGCATCGCCGACGAGACCGCTTCCGCAACCCTTCGGGCAAGCTTTCTTAATTGGGTTGATCTGCGGGAAGTCACTTGATTCTGTTGTGCCCGTGAGATAAGCATTGCCTGAGCCGTCCACAGCAACCCCGAACCCGATATCGAAACCGCTGCCGCCAAAGACACTGGAATACGCCACTGAGGTGCCTTGTGCACTGATCTTGGTGACGAAGCCGTCACTGCTGCCAGTCCCACAAGTTCCGGAGCAAATACCGGTGATTTGGTTGACCCGAGGAAAGTCAGCCGATTGTGTTACACCTGACACGTAGGCATTGCCCGCGCTGTCGGCTGCGATACCGAATGCTTCCGTGAACCCGCTACCTGCAAGGTAGCTGGAATAGACGATTGCATTCCCCGCCGCATTTATCTTAGTAACAAAAGCGTTCTGAGGGAACGGGTTCGTCCCACAGGTTCCAAGGCAAGCGCCCGGTATCGGGTTCACCTGTGGGAAATCCACCGAATCTGTCGGGCCCGTCACATAAGCGTCGCCTGAGGCGTCCACAGCCACCGCAAAGGCACTGTCGTTATTGCTCCCGCCTAGCAAGCTGGAGTAAACCAGCGCGTCACCGGCCGCGTTGACTTTCGTTACGAAGGCATCGCCCGCTCCTGTACCGCAGGTTCCCACGCAGGCACCCGGAATTGGGTTAACCTGTGGAAAGTCTGAGGAACTCGTTGAACCACTCAGATAAGCGTTTCCCAAGCCATCTACGGCGATACCAAAGCCTTCGTCAAGAGTGCTCCCGCCTATAAGACTCGAATAGACTAGAGCGTTGCCGGCGGCGTTGATTTTTGTAATGTAAACGGTCTCGAAGCTAGTGCTGCAAGTTCCTTGACAGGCACCGGGAATCTGATTGACCACGGGAAAATCGAACGCTCCCGTTGTCCCGGACACATAAACATTTCCTGCCGCGTCAGCTGCAATGACGGCATTGATTACCCCACTGCTCCCACCAAGGCGAGTAGCGTACGTCAGCACCGGGTCGATAATTACAGCCTTAGTCGTGTCATACGAAGCCAATCGAATTCCCACATGGCCGTCAGATCTCAGCACATAGTGGGCATCTACCAAGTGTCTGCTTCCGACTCTCGCCTTATGACCCGTTGTCAACTGGTACGCGGTAGGTTTGTGCAGGCGAATCTCGCTACCATTGAGCGACACCACCAGATCACCGCGTTGGTCGATACTCAATGGCGCCATACCGTCCATGCGCTGGTTAGCACCGTGAGTTGCCTGTTCGAATTCCAACTTAATTATCCTCGGATCGCTCCCCGCAGCCACCACAAAGTCGTATTCGATTCGTCCCTGATTGCCGTAATACAGGAGATCTACTCCGGGGTAGACTGCGTGATATCGGACCTTGGCATAGGTCGGTATGCCGGTACGCCACCTGTTCGGGTCATTACCTCTGAAGTAGTTGCTCTTTCCCGGCAGTTCCTCCGCGCCAGAAATCGTGGCCGCAGTATTGGCACCCACCAATCGCATTCTCATCACGGTTGGGTTATCAGGGTCGACACTCCTGTCGCTTTTGCCATGCGGCGCAGGTAAAGCAAGTACCGCCTCATCGGAAGTAAGGAAAAGGGTGTACCCGGGACCACGTGACAGGAATCTCACTCGCGAATCGGCTTGGCCGGTGTTTGCTTCGAAGCTGATCGGCAAGTTGCCGTAGGCTTCGACGGCACGTGCAGCCATCTGTTTCGACATTGAGGGAAAATCACCCTTTGTTGCGGCTGTGGGGATACTCTGCGCGAAGACAGAGCCTATGCCAAGCAGGGCAGTTAAAGACATGCAAACTAAACCGCGAACTCGCACCATCTGTTTCATGGCCTTGCCTCCTTAGCTGTTCTTCCGGTTCGACTGTCGGAAATGGTTATCAACTGACAAGGTGATCGCTAGCTAGCGGAGTGGCGCCACGACGCAGACGCTACAACATCGACTGGAATAACTTGTCAATAATTTGCAAACTTATTGCAAAAAATCGTCGACCGTTGTCCACGATCTTGAGAGGCGTCGGGTCAGTGTACTGGTAGAAATACCAGATTGCGATAGATGGCGGCGAGCAAGTCTGATCGATTGCTGACGTAGATTCGCCATTTCACCAATTGACCATGGGTCAATGAGTCATGGCCTGGTTACAACAGTTAGGTTTGTACCTTGGGATCAGCTTAAAGGCGAGAGCGTTAATGCTATCCTCGATCCATGCCAATCCAAGTCGCCGTCGTGTGCGAGAAATGCGAACGCATCCACTTATTGGCACATCCTAACAGCGCAAAGCGGATTCAATACACACCGCGTTCTGAGCCTCTTCCGCCGTACCGATTAACATGTGTATGCAAGGCGGAGCGGTATTTCGATAAAGGGCAAACCTTGCCATACAGGGTGTCGGGGCACGCATGTCTTCGTGGATACGCGGATCGCGACGAGTACGACGCTCTGTCAAGTTCAAACGTCTCGGTGACGAGACGACGCAAATCTGAATGAGTGGAATTGTCCCATTTTCGCCAGTTAACTTCCGCTCTGCGCGTGACGCTCGCAATCCACCTCAAACGTCCTGGAAAACATCTCCGATGAAGTCTTTAGGGGTTCTAAAGCTGTTGCCCCACTTTGCTCTCCGGTAATTGTCCGATGTCCCGCATGACTGACCGGGCAATCAGTTGGCATAACGTCGCAATATCATTGACATGCGGTCATACTCCTCGACCTGTCAATGTGACTTTTTGCGGGCTACTGCCGCCATTGTCGCCGATGTTCAGCGTGCCAGGTCGGCTTCCGATGCCGGCAGGCGAGAACGTGACAGTGACCACACAACTTGCACCACCCGGGATGCCCGCCCCACAGGTGTTCGACTGCCTGTAGTCTTCTCCATTGATAGTTATGTAGCTGAAGTTCAATGGCGTACTTCCCATGTTGGTTAAGGTCACGGATTTGGCGCTGTTTGTGCCTACGGGTTGCTTTCCGAAAGCCAACAGCGTTGTCGAAAGACTGACTTCAGTTGCATGACCGATTAACGCGATTGCCTGCGGGGTGGCCAGGTCTGAATCACTGATGCCCAGTACCGCTTTCCTAGCGTCGATCCCGACAGGTCCGAAAGTGATGGAGATCGTGCAACTCGCGCCCCCCAAAAGCGCGACACCGCAGTTGTTTGTCTGGCTAAATTCGCCGGCCTTCCGACCAGCAAGGTAGATGTTGTTGATCGTCAGAGAACCTGACCCCTGATTCATCAATGTGATGTCTTTAGTGCTGGTGGTACCAATCACCTGCTTTTTTGGAAACACCAGCGTTGCCGGAACGCTCACAAAAGTATGGGGCGCGATCTTGGCAACGAAGGCTTTTTGGGTCCAAATTCCTGTCAACGTTTGTTGAAATGCCAACAACGTGGTGGAAAAGTGCTTCGCGGTTGTCGATCCAGTCACATATGCGCTGCCAGAAGGGTCGACCACAATAGCTCCGCTCCACGAGCCACTGATTCGGCCACCTAAGTTGATGGAGTACAGGACCGCGTTGCCCTCGGCACTGATCTCTTTCACAAAAACAAAACCTAAAGACGGCTCAAACGGATCTGTGTCCCCGGCTATATAGGCATTCCCGGCAGAGTCGAGCGCGATACTTGCAGCGATTCCACTCAGGTAAGTAGAGTAGGCGATCGCGCTACCCTGGGAGTTAAACTTAGTAACGAAAGCATTTCCTGTGGACTGGAGCGCATTCTTAGTCGGGAAGTCGGTTGAGATTGTGGAGCCTGTTAGGTAGGCGTGGCCAGTGGTGTCCACATCAATGCTGGAACCCGTATCGGGGTGGCTTCCTCCAAGATAGGTCGAATAAACCAAGGCGCTCCCAGTTGAATTGATCTTAGTCACAAAAACATCATTGCTACCATGGTTCGTTGACTGAAATGGATTTTTTGTCGGGAAGTCGGTTGAATACGTAAGGCCCGTGACGTATGCATTACCCCCTACATCCAAGGCTATGCTATTGCCGATGTCCCAATCGCTTCCGCCCAAATAGGTGGAGTAGACAAGAGCGCTGCCTGCGGCATTGATTTTGGCCACAAAAGCGTCATAGGTACCATGATTTGTTGGTTGAATCGGGTTGACTGTAGGGAAATCAGCAGAGGATGTGTCACCGGTTACATAGGCATTGCCACTTGCGTCCACTTTGATGCCGCTAACGGAGTCATCGACGCTACCTCCTAAATACGTGGAGTAGACAAGAGCGCTACCTGCGGCATTGATCTTGGCCACAAAACCTTCGTCGGCACCGTGATTGGTCGGTTGGATCGGATGGACTGTAGGAAAGTCAGTTGAGCTCGTACCCCCAGAAACGTAGGCGTTGCCAGCGGAATCGACTG
>Ga0126383_10000397_pt1 | contig 23716 bp, 12 predicted proteins | sample PanSoiMetPlot_35_FD_96882 | JGI IMG/M metagenome (GOLD analysis project Ga0126383, IMG submission 96882) | Tropical forest soil microbial communities from Panama - MetaG Plot_35 | ecosystem: Environmental > Terrestrial > Soil > Tropical forest > Bulk soil | place: Panama | collected 2016-02-17
AAAGAGAAAGCGATTGCTCTGGGCGCCGAAACCTTGCGATTTCTCATTGACGAACAACTCGACTTTGTCGGCGCTCGAGACGACATAGATGTTCTTCCTGATCGCAGGTGACTCACTTGCACCGGTCGCAGCCGCTCCCGGTACTGATGCCTTGGGTACCGGCGCGTCATAGTTCCAATGACCGATGATGTGGGTGCGCGGGTGCTCGACGTCGACCCAGCCGTCCCACATCACCTGATTCGCAAAATAACCATCCTTTGGCAAACGCAGAGCGTCTACTTCGCCACTGCGGCGGTAATTCTCAGCGCCGCGATGATGCGTGTTCGAATCAGAGAAGATAATATTGACGCCGCCTGAGCTCACCCGCAGCCCGGTGCCGGGACGCTCGCGCCAGTAGTCATACCAGCGCACGACATTTTCGATTGCCTGCGAATCCTGGTTGCGGTTATAGACGCTGGCGTCCTGGTTTTGATAGAGGGGACCGTCGCCGTCCTTGTGAAATGGCGGTGAATACTCGTCCCAATATTTGCGCAAACCTTCATCACGCGAATACTCCATGGCCCACATGGGAATGTGTGCGCTCTTGTTGATATAGAGCATCTCGCCGCCGTACTCTGCGATCTTGCTGTCGAGCATCTCGCGTGAGCCGGAGGCGCGGCCGCCGTGCGGATCGTAGTTGTCGCGCAGCGCTTTCATCTGGCGCATGTGTTCTTCGCTGACACCCTTGTTGCCTGATTCGTAGAACACAATGCTCGGATTATTCCGGTTGTAGATGATGGCGTCGCGCATCAGTTCGAGGCGTTGTTCCCAGCGCCGGCCTTCGACGTCTTTTTCAGCATCGCCGGCGGGCATCGATTCCAGCAAACCCACGCGATCGCATGACTCGACGTCCTGCTTCCACGGCGTCACGTGCATCCAGCGAACCAGGTTGGCGTTCGATTCGATCATCAAACGATTGCTGAAATCGCTTAACCAGGCGGGCACCGCGGAGCCCAGAGCGGGCCACTCGTTGGTAGTGCGTTGGGCGTAACCCTTCAGCTGGATCACGCGATCGTTCAGCTTCACCATGCCGCTCGCGAACTTGGTCTTGCGGAAGCCGGTGCGCGTTTTGACGACGTCAATCGCGCGATTATCAACTTTCAGAATCGTGTACACATCATAGAGATAACCGTATCCCCAGCTCCAAAAGTTCAGACCGGTGAGGCGCTTCGAAGCACTCAGCGTCTTTGTCTCGCCGGCGGCCAGCGTGTAATGGCCTCCGTGAATGTCCGCGATCTTTCTGCCCGCCGCATCGGTAATCGTAACCTCATAGCTGACTGTTTGGGCCGACGCGCGATCGTTCTTTACCTGCGATTCAGCGGTGAGCCTGGCGCTGCGTCCCTTGATGTCGAAATCCTGCGCGTAGACATAGACGCCGGTCGTGCCCAGGTTCGAATAGAGCGGCAGCGTCTGATGCAGCTTGTCGGTGATGTGCAGAAAGACGTTCTTATTGATCCCGCCATAGTTCGCGTAGAAATTGCGATCGTTCCATTCATAGGTTGAGCCGGTCGCCTTTTCTTTATAGTCCCATGAGTTGTCGATGCGCGCGGCAATCACGTTTTCTTCCGGCGCCGGTTTGAGTAAGTCCGTAACGTCGAAGCCGAAGGCCATCACTCCATCTTCGTGACGCCCGATGAACTTGCCGTTCAGATAAAACTCGCCGCCGTGGCGGATGCCCTCGAACTCGAGAAATATCTGGCGGCCGCTGCTGCCGGCCGGCAGCTTGAAATGTTTGCGATACCAGGCGATGCCGGTGGAAAGATCTTTGATGTCCTTTTTGAAGGCGTCGTCTTCGTTCCAGGCGTAAGGCGTGGTGACGGTTTTCCATTGCGAGTCATCGAAATCTGCGGCTTGGGCATTCGCGGGATCGCCGACCAGTACGCGCCAGTCTGAATTGAAGTTGTATCTTGAGCGCACGTTTGTTGGTGCGCCCGTCGCTCGGGTGACGGCGACGGCTATCGTCATACTGAGAAGCAGGATTGTCAGGATGCGCAATGGTGTCACTCGCTTATTTGGTTTCCACCGCACTCCACATCAGTTGCCCAGCGGCTTCGCGTCGGTGGCCAACGGGCTCGCCGGTATTTTGAAATTCTCAATTGCATCAGGACGGCCGGGATCAAATCGCGGCGCGTCATTCACCAGATATTTCACGATGCCGAGTTTATTCGCCCTGATTCCTTCGACGATGCATTTGGCCAGTTCATAGCTGCCGTAATTGTCATGGTGCGTGTTGTCGTTGGGCGCGAACGCGCGCTTCGAAGGTTCGACACCCCAGGCTTCGTAAAGCGGTTTGCTCATCGCGTTGAGATCGATGAGCGGCACGTTCTCCTCGTTAGCGACCTGCCGTGCGGCTTCGGGATAGTCGCCGTGCGAATTGGTAATCTTCCCGTCTTGATCGAACGTGCGTCGTTGCACCGGCGTGATCACGACGGGAGTGGCGCCGCGTTGTCGCGCCGCGGCGACGAACTTCTTCAGATCAGTCTTGAACGTGGTAAACGCGCCGACGCCTTCACCTTTCTCCTTCTCGTCGTTATGACCGTATTGGATGAATAGATAATCGCCCGGCTTGATCAGGCTCAGGACCTTGTCTAATCGCCTGGCGCCCAGCGAACTGCGCAGCGATTCGCCTGACTCGGCATGGTTGGCAATTGCAATTCCCGGTTTGAAGAAGCGCGTCAACATTTGACCCCAACTGTTGTAAGGCTCGCGTGGTTGATCGCAAACGGTCGAGTCGCCGAGCAGATAGACGGTCGGCACATCATCGGCGCGGGTAATCTCGATCGCGCAAATCGCCGGCCGCGCGTTATTAAATTCCAGCGTCAGCTTTTCATCCCAGGCCCAGGTCTCGGTTGTCTTTTCGCGGTCCTTCAGCTTGACTTCGCCGCCGCCGGCAATTTGCGGCGTGCGCACATTGACGGTGAAGGTGCGCGTCTCGAATTTGCCCGGTTTGGTCTCAACCTTCTCGATCATCAGCCGCCGCAATTCAGCCTTCACAGTCGTGACGGATTCCGCTTGAGCATCGCCGAAGGTGATGGTGACGTTGTAGTTTCCCTCGGGTACAGCGACCGAAAAATAGAATGGCTGGTCGCTGGTGCAGAAGTCGGCGCGCAGCGGATCTTTGCTTTCGCGCGTCATGCAGGCGATCTGCGAACCGGGCTCAAATCCAAATCCGGCTTCACGGCTATAAATGTTTTGCGGCATCACTCGCTGGTAACCGGGCATCAGCGCGCCGGGGCCAAAATCGAACTTACGCGAGAAGGAAGCTGTGGCCTGAGCTCGCGACGACGAGCCGCTGTGCCTCGGGGTAATCTCTGTGTCTCGGGGATGAATGGTTGCGCCGGCGTGCTTCACCACCGAGATGCAGAGAGCTGCACAGAGGCACAGCGAACAAACCTTGATGAAATCAATTCTCATTTGATTGCTCTACGGTTTCTTTAGCGGCGAAGGCGACGGCTTCGGCCGCGCCGCCGGACCTTCGTCTATTTCGGGCGTCGCGGTGCGGTTGCGTTGGTATTCCATGCCGCCGTTGCCCGAATCATTTAGCCGCGGCCCCGCATAGATCACCGCCAGCTCTGCGAGTGACGTGCGCTTGTCGGCGCCAAACCCGGACAGCGAAGTAAATTTGAGAAACCTGGTGGTGATCGTTTGACTGAACTCGATGGTTTGCGGCGCGAAGGTGGAAATCAATTCGCCGCGCTGCAGGTCGCGCCAGACACTTCCGTCATCGCTCACCCGCACACTGAATTCGCGAACGTCACCCTCGTGCTCACGATGGTTCTGTCGCGGCATGACTACCAGTCCCGACATGGTGACGGGCGCCGGGAAACTAATCGTAATCTCCACCGGCTCTCGGATGTCCGCGCGCGGATCGCCGGCCAACACATACGTGTTCGGATCGCCATCGATGGCCGCGCCGGCTGATTCGCCATTGATTTGGGCCGTGGCCCCGAGTTGCTTCATGATGCGCGTGTCAAACAGCAGGCCGCGCATCTGCGGCGGCGTCACCGGAACATTGGGCTGAAAACAGTCAGTGGCCATGTAGTTCAGCAGCGAATATCGCAGCTGACGGGCGACGGGATTGCTATCGTTCGGTTTGGTCACATCGATGGTCGATACCATCAATTTGCCGTCTCCCATCGCGCATTCAAAGATGACACCGAGCTTGTAATTCCGGTTCCAGTCATCGATCGCCCACACCGCCGGTCTGATTTCCGCCGGCAATCGATCGAGATTCACGGCGCGCACGTTTGACATCAGCGAGGCCCATTGCCAGTCAAAGTATGATTCGCTGGGAAAGTCACCGAGGCCGCCGCCGCCGATCAGCAAACCCAACATGCGGCCCCATCCCGGTCCCATCTGTCGATTCCAGAACACCGGGACCGTGTCGAGCGGCGGACTGGTCCATGCGAGATCGGCATTATTAGGCACGAACAGCACCTTGCCGCCGGCCGCGAGCTTCTTCTCGGCCTCGTCCCATGAGCGGGTCACCAGAATGTCGGGCGGGCGCCGCACCGGACATTCAGGACTCCCGCGGAATTCCTCCGGCACGGCCGTGGGATAGACCCAGAACTTCCATTCGTTTACGAAATAGTCAGTGCCCTTAACCGCGCCGGGCCGAATCTTCCCGCTGCTCGGATCGAAACTTGAGACAGGTGCGACGGTCACGATCAGCTTATGCTGCGAAGGGGTCATGACGTGGGACAGATCCATCGAGACTTTGCCCAGCGGGAGATTCTTGCCCAGTGGAAAAGTTCGCGTCTCCCAGGCGCCCTCGATCAGCGCCGGATGATCGTCGATTTGCCAGATCGCTTTAAATTCCTTCAGCGGTTCCGCGCCGAAGTTCGCCAGCTCAACCTCGACATCGAATTTGTCGGCCGTGGTGTAGACACGTTTTTTCAGCCGCGCCAGGGGGACCGTGGTATTGCAAAATTCCTTGAAATCGTCAGCGGTCGCATAGCCCTTCGATTCCCAGAATGCATCGAGCAATCCTACCAGCGCCGTTCCTTGTCCCAGGTAATCGTGCAGATCGAGCAGTTGAAATCCACCGAGTCCCGGCGTGCGCAGGTTCGCTTCAATTTCTTCCTTGTAGCACTCGAATTGAAACCGGCCCGACGCGCGCGCGAACGCCTTGTCCTGCCAGAGCAACCCGTGCGCGTCCATTGAATCGCGAAAGATTTCGTAGTTACCCGGTCGCAGGTAGCCTTTGAATTTTTTGATGATGTCGTAATCGGGATAGGCGACCCATTGTCCGACTTCGTGCGAGATGACCGGAATGTTGACTTCGGTGAGTGATTCGCCAAAGTCGCCGCCAAACCAGCCGGACTCGCGGCGCAGCATCATCTGGTTGATGCGCTGCATTGCCAGATAGTCGGTGCCTTGAGTGATGTTTTCCAGTTCGCGCTCAGTGTGGCCGGTGCCGCTGGCATAAAGTCTCCGGGGATCTTCGCTGCGATAGTGTTCGACCCATTTGGCCAGCGACTCTTGCCATTTGCCTTTCGGTTCGTTGCTGGCCGACAACAACATGAAAGACGGGTGATTGCCGTAAGCCTTGATCATTCGATCGGTTTCTTCGTAGAGCATCCGTTCCATCGGCGTGCCGGGACTGATCTCATTCCACATGCCCGGCTCAGGCTGTAGATAAAAACCGACCTGATCGGCGGCCTCGAAGGCTGCTTCGGGCGGGCACCACGAGTGAAAGCGCATGTGATTGAGGCCCCAGTTCTTGCAGGTCGTGAACAGGGCCACCCACGATTTGACGTCTGTCGGCGGATAGCCCGTCAGCGGAAAGTCGCCGCCATTGTGCGTGCCGCGAAAGTTGATGGGGTTCCCATTGAGAATAAATTGCTTGCCGTCTGCATGAAAGTCGCGTAGCCCGACGGTGAGATCTTTGTATTCATCTACCCCGGCGCCCTTTAACCAGAGTCGCAGCGGCAGCTTGTTCGGATGGAACTCATCCCAGAGCGCGGCGTCATCGCGGATCGGAACGGTCACTTCGGCGACGCCGCCCTTTTCATCCCACGATACCGGCACGACGCCAAGGTCAGGCCAGATTGCCGTCAGCGTTCCTTGTCCGCTGCGGCCGGTGATGTTTCCGATGCGGACTTTGATGCGCATCGTGTGCTCTTTGAGATTGGGGAAGGCTTGCGCGTCATCAATCCAGATGCGCCCCGTATCTTCCAACTGGATCCTGCCGACAATCCCGTTCCAACTCGCCCCGAGAGAATCTGAGACGCTGTGCGCATCCGGCCGGTAGGGCATGACCATGCGATTGTCCACGCGAATGGTGATCCGGTGCCGGCCTCCCGTCCAAACGCCAAGATCATAAACGTGCGGCGCGACCAGGCTCTGCTGCGATCCGATCAATTTGGAATCCAGCCACACGGTGGTCAACCAGTGCGGCCGTTCCAGCGTGAGCGTCATGCGGCGGCCGGCCATTGATCGCGGAACAAAGATGTCACGGGCATACCAGGCGGCGCCGAGATAGTGACTTTGCGGCTGTGAGAGGAACGGCACCTTTACCTTGCCGGTTTCGGTGTATGCCTTGTACTCGTCGCGCAGATACCAGAACCGATCGTAAAGCGAAAGCACCCACGGCGTGTCGATCCCGATCGGATTTCCATAGTCAGGTTGGGAATTTGCCCCTTGTGACTGCAGGATTCCGGGCAGGCTAATTCTGTTTCGCAGGTCGCGGTTGAACCATTCCTGGCGCATTCCGACGTCGCCGGGGTCCATTTCGAACTGCCAATTACCGTCCAGTGAAACCTGAATACCGGCCAGCGCCGAGGCCGGCATGATTAGGCACAGCCACACTCCCAGCGCGACTCTCTTTAATATATGCGGTGGCCTGAAACTCGTTGAGAGGAACGACCTGATCATCTTATGATCTTGCAACTTGGCGAACGGATAATATATAAGGCAACATTCAGCCGCAAGATGCTCAAGCTAATCCAGCCGATCTCAAAAAAGGATCAGGTTATTGCCGCGATCAAGGACGCTATTCTGTCTGGAGCCATTGGTCCGGGGGATCAGATTGTGGAGAGCCGCATGGCCCATGAGTTGGGCAGCGGTATTCCCCTGGTACGCGAGGCGCTGGTGGCCCTCGAGCACCAGGGCTTTGTGCAGAAGACTCCGTATAAGGGGACCACGGTTACCAAGCTTGAGCCCAAGCAGATTCAGGACAACTTCCAATTGCGGGTGGAACTGGAACCGCTGGCCTTGTCCTGGGCGCGGCACAATATCACGCCGCGCGATATCGAAGAATTGCGGGTTTTGATTAACCGCATGGAGACGGCCGCGGCCAGCCTCAACCTCGATGAGTTCTATCAGAACGATCTTGAGTGGCACCGGAAACTCTGGGCGCTTTCGGGCAACGCCTACCTTGCCGATGTGCTGGAGCGTCTGGTCGTGCCGCTCTTCGCTTTCTTTGTGATGAAAACCAGCCGCGAAAAAGAAGCCTATGTAGAGAGCGCCGAAATGCATGCGAAGATTGTTGAAGCGCTCGCGCAGGGCAGCCCTGATGAGTTGCGGGCATTAATGAAAGAGTCCTTGTGCGGTTGGAAGGACGATATGATGACTTTGCTTTTTAGAAAACCCTAGTGTCGGGAGCAAGTACCGGCACGCTGATCGGAAATTAATATGAGTACAGCAATCAAAGACCGTTTATATGAGTTCGTGCAATATCTCTGGAGCGATGAGGAAGCTGAAAAGTTGTCAGGTGTGGATCGGCTCGTCTATCGATCGAACAAACTGGGTGAGGATTTGACGCTTACGAATACCGGAGGCGGCAACACTTCGGCAAAATTGGCTGAAACTGATCCGTTAACCGACGAAACCGTCGAAGTGCTTTGGCTGAAAGGATCCGGCGGTGACCTGCGCACCGCCAAACGCGACGGCTTTGCGTCGCTTTACCTGGACAAAGTGCGGGCGATGAAAACCCGTTACCTCGCCAGCGCGGAACGCGGCGCGAAGACACCGATCGAAGACGAAATGTATCCGATGTACGGCCATTGCGTCTTCAATCTGAATCCACGGGCCTGCTCGATTGACACGCCGTTGCACACCCTCGTGCCTTTCAAGCACGTCGATCATCTTCATCCGAATGCGGTGATCGCCATCGCTGCGTCAGTGAATCAGGAGCAGTTGACCAAAGAGATTTATGGTGGCGACGTCATTTACATTCCCTGGCAACGGCCGGGATTCGACATCGGGCTGAAGATTGAAAAGCTTATCAAGGACAATCCGCAGGCGCGCGGCATTCTGCTGGGTCATCATGGGATGAGTTCGTGGAACGACGATGACAAGACCTGTTACGAAACAGCCCTGGAGATCATCGATCGGGCGGCGCGCTACATCGCCGCGCATGACCGCGGCGATCAGACCTTTGGCGGGCCGAAGCATGCGCCGTTAAGCGATCCCGACCGGCAGCGTTTACAGACTGAGATCATCCCGTTCCTGCGGGGGCAGGTTTCGGTTTCCAAACGCTTCGTGGGTACGGTCCAGGACGACGAGAAAATGTTGCGCTTCGTCAACAGTCAGGATGGGCCGCGGTTGGCTGAGCTGGGAACTTCCTGTCCGGATCATTTTCTGCGCACCAAGATCAAGCCGCTGTTCGTCGCCTGGGATCCGGCCACGGGTGATCTCGAGCAGCTGAAGGCCGCGATTAGCGCCGGGTTGATTCAATATCGCAAGGACTACGAGGCCTATTACCAGAAGTGCAAGCGGCCGGATTCGCCGGCGATGCGCGATCCGAATCCCACGGTGGTGCTGATTCCCGGACTGGGAATGATTGCCTGGGGCAAGAACAAGAGCGAGTCGCGGGTGACGGCAGAGTTCTATAACTGCGCCATCGAGGTAATGCGCGGCGCCGAGGCCATTGACCAGTACGAAGCCATGGACCAGCAAGAGGCTTTCGACATCGAGTACTGGAATCTGGAGGAAGCCAAGCTCCGCCGTTTACCGCCGGAGAAGGAACTTGATCGGCAAATCGTCGTGGTCATCGGCGCGGGCGCCGGCATCGGCAAAGCCGCGGCCCACCGGCTGGTGAAAGAGGGCGCGCACATCGTCTGCGTCGATCTGGACGCGGCGACCGCCAGGGAAACCGCGCAGGAAATCATCGGCAAGTACGGCGAGGGTATCGGTGTCGCCGGTAGCGGCATCAGTAATTGCGGCCCGGCGATCGGTCTCGGCTGTGACATCACCAACCGCGACAGCGTGGCGCGCATGTTTCAGGACGTAATGCTGGCCTACGGTGGTCTTGATGCCGTGGTGGTGACCGCCGGCATTTTTGTCCCGCCTGATAAGAGCGGCCGGATCGAAGATACGCTGTGGTCCCGCACCTTCAACATTAACGTGACCGGGGCCTACATCGTCGCCGACGAGGCTTATAAGATCTTCAAACAACAGGGCCGGCGCGGGAACATCGTGCTGACCACCAGCGCCAACGCCGTCGTTGCCAAGAAGGGAAGTCTCGCCTATGACACGAGCAAGGCTGCGGCCAACCACCTGGTGCGCGAGTTGGCCATTGAAATGGCGCCGCTTGTGCGGGTCAATGCGGTGGCGCCGGCGACGGTCGTCAAGGGCAGTACCATGTTTCCTCGCGATCGCGTGATCGCTTCGCTGACAAAGTACGATATTCCGTTTAGCGAAACCTCGTCTGATGATGAACTGCGCGATAGCCTGGCGAGCTTCTACGCCAAGCGCTCGCTGACACAAACCCCGATCGAACCTGACGATCAGGCTGAGGCCATCTTTCTGTTGCTCACCGGACGACTGTCGAAAACCACGGGTCACGTGATTCCGGTTGATGGCGGTTTGCAGGATGGTTTCCTGAGGTAATTTAGTCCCATTTGTCCCATAGGTCCCATTTGTCCCATAGGACGAATGGGACAAATGAGACCCATGAGACCTATGGAAAAATTATGAGTTTTGAGATCGAAGACTCCTTCATCGGTGAGCAGAACCAAAAGGCGCGGGCCTGGGTTGAAGAAGACTATGATTATCTGGCAAAGAAACTGCTCCGGCAGCAGATCGATATTGAAAGCCTGACAGCCAGGGCCCAATCGTTTCGCGTGGCGGTGCCCTCGTGGGGAGTGGGGACCGGGGGAACGCGCTTTGCGCGTTTTGCGGGTCCGGGCGAGCCGCGCGACATCTACGAGAAGCTGGAAGATTGCGGCACGATCTTCAAACTGGTGTGCTCAACTCCCACCGTCTCCCTACATATTCCCTGGGACAAACCTGACGATGCGCAGCGGTTGCGGGATTTTGCGGCCGCGCGCGGTTTGAGTTTCGACGCGATGAACTCAAACACCTTCCAGGATCAGCCCGGGCAAAAGCACTCATACAAATTCGGCAGTCTCACCCATCCTGACCAGGCCGTGCGCGATCAAGCCGTCGCGCACAATATTGAATGCATCGAGATTGGTAAGGCCCTGGGATCAAAGGCGCATACCGTCTGGATTGGCGACGGCGGGAATTTCCCCGGTCAACAAAACTTCCGGCGGGCCCTCGACCGCTACCTCGCCAGCATGCGGCAGGTTTACGCCGCACTTCCCGGCGACTGGCGTCTGTTCATCGAGCACAAGTTTTACGAGCCGGCCTTTTATTCGACGGTGATTAACGATTGGGGAACGAGTTATTACTGCGCGCGCGAACTGGGGCCGCAGGCGTTCTGCCTGGTCGATCTGGGCCATCATGCGCCGAACGTCAACATTGAGATGATCGTCGCGCGGTTGATTCAATTCGGAAAGCTGGCCGGGTTTCATTTCAACGACAGCAAGTATGGCGATGACGATCTCGACTCAGGTTCGATCAAGCCGTTTCAGCTCTTCCTGATCTTCAATGAACTGGTTGAGGCGGAGCTCACGAAGCCGCCGGACTTTCATCCGGCCTACATGCTTGACCAGTCGCACAACGTTACGGATCCGATTGAGTCGTTGATGATGAGCGCCGTCGAATTGACGCGCGCCTATGTGCAAGCCCATCTGGTCGACCGCGAAGCATTGACCCAGGCGCAGGACCAATGTGATGCGTTGCTGGCGCTCTCGATTCTGAAGCAGGCATTCACCACCGACGTGTCGGCGATCCTGGCCGTCGCGCGTGAGCGCAGCGGCGGCGCGAGCGACCCCATTGCCGCTTATCGCGCGAGCGGTTACCGAAAGCGTAAAGCCGAAGAACGTCCGGCAACGAAAGGCGCGGCCGCGTCGGGAATTGTGTAGGCATTTTGGTCAGTTGTCCGTCGTCAGTTGTCCGTGTCAATGGCGGATTCGCAAGCGAGCAACTGGCACCGGGCAGTTGACCAATGACGGATTCTCTCTACATCGCAGTCGACCTCGGCGCCGGCAGCGGACGAGTCTTCCTGGCGGGCCTGGATCCCGAGGCGCTGCTGCTCGAGGAAGTCAACCGGTTCCGCTACCCCCCGGCTGAATCAACCGGTCACCTGCGCTGGGACATCGGGCACATCTTCAGCGAAATCAAATCAGGATTACGTAAGGCTGGCACGCGCGCGCGCGAACTCGGACGACAAATTCAGAGTGTCGGAGTAGATAGCTGGGGAGTCGACTATGGGTTGATCGATGCCGGGGGAAATCTCATCGAGATGCCCGTCTGCTATCGCGACCCGCGCACCGCCGGCATGATGGAACAGGTCTTCGCCCGCGTGCCGCGCGCAGAAATCTTTGCTCGCACCGGCATTCAATTCCTGCCGTTTAATACGCTGTTCCAGCTTTGCGCGCACGCGAGCGCCGGCTTGCCGCCGAAGGCGCAGACGCTGCTCCTGATTCCTGATTTGATTAATTTCCTCCTGACCGGCGCCCGCGCCTGCGAGTACACGAACGCCACCACGACCCAGATGCTGAATGCCGGCACGGGGACTTGGGATTGTGATTTGCTGAAACGATTGGCGTTGCCCGGTGATTTGCTTCCGCCATTGATACCGGCGGGATCCACGGCCGGAAAAATAAGTGCAGACCTGGCGGCGGAACTCGGCATCGGGCCGCTGCCGGTGATTGCCCCGGCCACCCACGACACCGGCAGCGCGGTCGCCGGCGCGCCGATCGATGACGGCTGGGCCTACATTTCTTCGGGCACCTGGTCGCTCGTCGGGGTGGAAAGAGACGAGGCGTTGATAAATGAAGAAGTCGCGCGGCGCAATTACACCAATGAAGGCGGCGCCTTCGGCACCATCCGTTTTCTGAAGAACGTGATGGGCCTGTGGATACTGGAATCGTGCCGCCGGGACTGGCAACGAAACGGCATTGAAGTTGAATACGAGGGCTTATTGCGTAAGGTGGAAACGATCGCTGATCCCGCGCCGCTAATTTTTCCGGACGATTCACGATTCCTGAATCCGCCCAGCATGCTGGACGCGATCGCCACCCAGCTTGCCGAGACCAATCAGTCTATGCCGTCAGAACCGGCCGCCGTCGCCAAAATTATTCTGGACTCACTCGCATTTCGTTATGCGTCGGTGCTCCGGACGATCGATTCGCTGACCAATCACAAAATTGCCCAGGTGAGAATTATCGGTGGCGGCGCGCAAAACGCTTACTTGAACCAGGCGACGGCGAACGCGACCGGGTTACCGGCGGCGGCCGGCCCGTTCGAAGCGACGGTGATCGGCAACGTGCTGGTCCAGGCGATCGCCGCGGGCCGTTTCGCATCGTTGCGCGCCGCCAGACGATATGTGAGCGAGCGAGTGCCGTCGCGCGTGTTCATCCCCACGGCCACCGCGCAGGTCGACGCTGCCGGCCGCCGGTTTGCTGAAATGGAAGCCCGATACGTTTGAGCTATGGCCAATTCACTTCTGCTTCGCGCCCGCAACGTCGCTAAGTCATATGCCGGCGTCCACGCTTTGCGAAACGCTTCGCTAGAGCTGCGTGGCGGGGAAGTGCATGCGCTAATCGGTGAGAATGGCGCGGGCAAATCGACGCTGATCAAGATTATCACCGGCGCCGTAGAGGCCGACTCAGGCGAGCTTCAACTGGAAGGAAAAATCATTGCGCGAAACTCGCCGCGCCTGGCGAAGCAATCAGGAATCGCGGCGATTTACCAGCAGCCGGCGCTTTTTCCCGAACTTTCAGTGGCCGAGAACATTGCCATCGGTCTCGAAGAGCATTCAGCGTTTGGCCGGGTAAATTGGCGGGCGCGGAAAGAACGCGCAGCGGGCCTGCTGAAGCGCATCGGTGCGGCAATCGATCCGGACACGGAAGCCGGCGATCTCACCATGCCTGAGCAGCAGTTGGTCGAAATCGCGCGCGCGTTGGGCGCCCGGGCGAAAGTCCTGATCATGGACGAACCGACGGCCTCCCTTTCGGAGGAAGACACGCAGAATCTTTTTGCGGTGATTCGACAGCTGCGCGGCGAAGGTGTCGGCATCATCTATATCTCACACAGGCTGGAGGAATTGTCGCTGATCGCGGACCGGGTCACGGTGCTGCGTGACGGCGAAACCATCGACACTTGTGAGATGGCCGCGGTCACTCGGCAGCAATTGATTCAGTTGATGGTGGGCCGCGAACTCTCGGCGGTGTTTCCCAAGCGCACCGTGGAGATTGGCGAGGCCATTCTCGAATTGCGTCAGCTCAGTTGTGCCGAGTCGGGCATACATGACGTTAATCTGACTGTGCGCGCCGGCGAGATCGTCGGCTTGGCGGGACTGGTCGGGGCTGGCCGGACGGAATTGGCCCGGACAATTTTTGGGCTTAGTAAAGCTGACGGGGGCGAGATTCTGCTGCGCGGGAAAGCTGCGAAGATCGACAGCGCGGTGCAGGCCATCGCCAGCGGAATTGCCTATGTCCCGGAGGATCGGCGGCGCCACGGCGTGATTCTGGATCTGGGGATTAGCGCGAATATTACCCTGGCGTCACTGGATCGATTCTCGCGCCTGGGGGCCATGGATTTTCGCCAGGAAATAAAGACAGCGACTGATTTCACGGTCCGGCTGGGGATCAAAACGCCGGCAATCTTTTCGCCCGCCGCCACGTTGTCTGGGGGAAACCAACAGAAAGTCGCGCTTAGCCGCTGGCTGGCTACCAGGCCGGCAGTGCTCATTCTTGATGAGCCGACGCAGGGCATTGACGTCGGCGCCAAGTCAGAAGTGCACGCGCTGATGACTGAGCTGGCTTCACAAGGCGTCGCGATTTTGATGATCTCATCGGAGTTGCCGGAGATTCTGGGCATGAGCGATCGCATTGCCGTGATGTGCGGCGGGACCATTGTGGCGACGATCAATCGCGCTGCAGCAACTCAAGAGAAGATCCTGGAACTGGCTTTGGGAAATGTGCCGGGGCAGAACCCGGGATCTTAGCGACCGGATCGAGTGATCCCATTTTTTCGGTAAGCGAGAAGATTATTTGTCATTGGTCATTTGACCTTTATCATTTGGCCATTGAAAAAGCCCGGGGATTGGAAGCTCTCGGTTTGGGTCCTTAAATGGTTTCTAAGAGACAAATGACAAATGACCAATGGCAGATAATTTTTTCAGGCGCTGAAGGTAGGAACCATAAACTCAAATGATCCCGTCGCTATCGCTCCGGGTGCCCGCAGGATCGGGTTATGAAGCTGAATCAATACAAACGTGAATTATCGGCGGCGCTGGCCTTTGCGGTGTTGCTGATTATCGTGGCCGTTATCGCGCCGTCCTTTTTTACGATCGCGAATCTGCGCGACCTGGCGCTGAATAATGCGCCGGTGCTGCTGGTAAGCATCGGCATGACGATGGTCATTCTGATCGGACAAATTGATATTTCCGTCGGCTCGCTTTTCGCGGTGGCGACTGTCGGCGCGGGGGCCCTGGCAAAGACCGGAATGCCAATCGCGCTGCTGCTGCCGTCCCTGCTGCTCATCGGCGCGGCGCTGGGCGCCCTCAATGGCGCGTTGATTGGCTCGCTGCGGCTTCCTTCGATCATTGTGACGCTCGCGATGCTGGTGGCCTGGCGCGATGCTTTGCGCTGGACCACCGGCGGCGAGTGGGTGCAAAACCTGCCGCCGAGTTTTCAATGGTTCGGATTGGGGCAGACCCTGGGCCAATGGCTGATTGTGATCGCCGCGCTGGTTGTGCTCGTCAGCTTTGCCTGGGCCTTGCGCAATCTGGCGGCCGGACGCGCCGTCTACGCCGTCGGTTCCGACGCTGAGGCCGCGCGGCTGGCGGGCATCGAGCCGGCCCGGGTTACTTTCTTTATCTTCACTTTGACGGGAGCGCTGGTGGGCCTGGCCGCGTTGCTGAACGCCGCCCGATTTTCAACCGTGCCGAGCAATGCCGGCGTGGGTCTGGAGTTGAAGGCCGTGGCTGCGGTGGTAGTTGGCGGCACCGCGATCACCGGAGGGCGCGGCTCATTAGTCGGCACGCTCATCGGCGTCGCGCTGCTGGGGACCATCGGCCCCGCCCTGACGTTCGTGGGAATAAATCCGTTCTGGGAAAAGGCAATTCAAGGAGCGGTAATTCTGGCGGCGCTGGCTTCAGATTTTGTCTGGGCCAGAGTTGAACGCATGCGGGCTGCTCCGCAGAATGCCTAGACACCGGTTTAGTCTGAGAGATGTCGCCCGAATTATGATTCTGCCGCCGCTGATGCAAAACAGCATGACAGGAGCCGAGTTTTCTATCCTGCAACTGACGCCGCCCTTGCACGCGCGGGTCTTTCCCAACAACGAGTGGGTGCTGCTGCTGGTAATCGTGCTGGAGTGCATTATCTTCAGCGTCACCGGAAATAATTTTTTCTCGGCCACGAACGCTTTCGAGATCACCCGGTTGAGTGTCGAGGTGGGACTGCTGGCGCTGGCGCTGACACCCATCATCATCACCGGCGGCATTGACCTTTCGGTGGGCTCGATGATTGGCCTGGCTGCGGTCGTGTTCGGCGGATTGTGGCGCGATGCTCATTTACCGCTCATCATCGCCGCCATCATCGCGCTGGTGGTGGGCATCGGCGGCGGCGGTCTGAACGCCTTCATGGTTTCGCGCTTGAAGTTTCCGCCGCTGATTGTGACGCTCGGGACCTTCTCGCTGTTTCGCGGCATCGCTGAAGGCCTGACGCGCGGCATCGAAAACTATTCAGGTTTCTCGCCGCGATTTCTTTTTCTGGGCCAGGGTTACGTGGCCGGAGTAGTCCCGACGCAGCTCTTCATCCTGCTGGCGGCGATCGCCGGATTTTGGTGGTGGTTACATCGGACGATCTATGGGCGCAGTCTTTATGCCATCGGATTTTCGGCTGAAGGAGCGCGCTATGCCGGGATCCGCGTGGCCCGGCGTCTGGCTTTCGTTTATGTTTTGTCGGGATTGATTTCAAGTCTCGCAGCGATTATTTATGTGGCGCACCTGGGCCAGGCGAAATCGGATGCCGGCACGGGCTACGAGTTGATGGCCATCACCGCCGTGGTGCTGGGCGGTACTTCGATTTTCGGCGGCCGCGGAACCGTTCTGGGAACGGTGCTGGGTCTGTTTGCGATCGTCATTCTCCAGAATGGCTTGCGACTCAGCGGACAGCCGGCAGAGCTGGCAGGCATTCTCACCGGCGTGTTGCTGGTCGCGACCATCCTGCTCGATCGCGTCTCCAAGTGGCACAGGCTTCAGTCTGTGCGATCGTTACCTATTGCAGCTGAACAGGCTGAACTCTGTTCCCCTGAGGAGGAATTCAACGTGAGGAATTCGCAAATCGCAATCTTAAGCGCGGTGATTCTGGTCGCTGCCTTAATTGTGGCCGGCAGCAACTGGTGGTCGACGCGTACGTTGCGCCAGGAGTTGAGAGGTGGCGCGCCCGCCAAATCCACTAATGGTCATAAACCGGTCATTGCGATGATGCCAAAGGCGAAGGGCGACCCGTACTTTGTCAGTTGTAAGCAGGGCGCCGATGAGGCCGCCAAGGAACTCGGAGTGGAGCTGCTCTGGGACGGCCCCACCGATCTCGACCCGGCCAAACAAAACGAAGTTGTCGAGGCGTGGATCACCAGAGGTGTCGACGTGATTGCCGTCAGCGTGGAAAATAAGGTGGGCATCTCGACCGTGCTGCGCAAGGCGCGAGAGAAGGGCATCAAGGTCATTACGTGGGACGCTGATGCCGAAAAGGACGCGCGCGACTTCTTCATCGATCAAGCTACGCCGCAGGGCATCGGCTACACGTTGACCGACGAAGCGGCCCGGATTCTCAACAATAAAGGCGAGTTCGCGATCATCACGGCGTCGCTCAGCGCCGCCAATCAGAACGAGTGGATTAAGTACATCAAAGAGCGGATGGCCCAGAAGTATCCGGACTTGAAACTCGATGCGATTCAACCCAGCGAAGGCGATCGTGACCGCGCTTTTTCCGAGACCCAGACGGTGCTCAAGGTTTATCCGAACGTCAAACTGATCATGGCGATTGCCGCGCCGGCGGTCCCCGGCGCTGCCGAAGCGGTCCAGCAATCGGGCCGCACAGACGTGAAGGTCACCGGGTTGTCGCTGCCAAACATGAACAAGCAATACGTTCACGCCGGCGTGGTTGATAGCATTGTGTTATGGAACACGGTCGACCTTGGCTATTTGACGGTCTACGCCGCCAACGCTTTGGCTAGCGGTCAGCTGAAACGCGGAGACAAGGAAGTGACCGCTGCGCGTCTGGGCCAAATCGAAGTCGCTGATGACGAGGTGCGGCTGGGCGCTCCCTTCGTCTTCAACAAGAGCAACATCGACCGATTTAATTTCTAAGTGCTATGGCCCGACCTTGAGGGAGGGCGCGATGCGGAGAGTGCCCTCCGTTACGGTCGGGCTGCTGACCGAGACGCCTGCGGCAGGTTTGTCGTATGAGCAGATTCGCGGCAATTTGTTTTTTGCTTTTCGCTGCGGCGTCTCTGTGCCTGGCGCAGACATCGTCACCCATGACCCCGCCGGAGATACTCGCGCGGGTCAGCTCCGTCTATTTATCCTGCCGCACTTATTCTGATGAGGGCGAGACCAGCACCAGTGTGGGCGACCCCGGCCGCAGTAGCCGGCCGATGGTCGGCAGCTTCCGGACCGTCTTTGTCCGGCCGGATGCGTTCCGTTGGGAGGCTTTCCCGATCGGGGCGAACCCGATGGCCCTCAGCCTCATCGCCTGGAAAGCGGGTCCGCGCGAGCAGGGCTATTGGCCCAATCGGATGTCCCAGGATGACCTGGGCCAAATATTGATGAGCATGCACCTCCCGTCGTATGGTGCGGCCCTGACGGTGCCGGCGTTGTTGATGCCCGAACGTTTTCACGGAAAGGGACTGTTCGCGTCGCTGACTCAACTCAAGCTGGGCCGTGAGGAAAAAATAAGCGGGCACCGGACTTTTAGGATCGACGCGCAACTGGAAGATGAGCCGTTCACACTTTGGATTGACGCAAATCAATTTCTGATTTTACAGGTCCAACAGGTGATCAAGATGGGGCAACTTGATCGGCACACGACGATCAAGTACCGGCCGGTGCTCAATGCCGAAATTCTGCCGGCCAGATTGGCCTTCAACCCACCCGGGCCCGTGGTTCCCGATGAGCAGCAGCCGGCTCGCCCAGTTCCTGAATTGAAGACCAACATCAGGCCGCGTCTGAACAAATTTGGGAGCAGCGTCTATCTCACCAGCGATCAGCTCGAAAAGCTCAGAGAGCAACGCGCCCGGCAAAATGAGGATGAGGATGTGGTGCGGGTCGATACTGACCTGGTCCTCTGCGACTTCCTGGTCGTCGACCCGCAAGGCCACGTGGTTCAGGGTCTCGAGGCAAAGGACTTCATCCTCAAGGAAGACGATCAGACGCAGGAGATTGGCAGCCTTTCCCCCGGTAACAGCGATGCGGTGCCGCGATCAATTGTGCTCATTATTGATTACAGCAACAGCCAGTTGCCGTATGTAATGAACAGCGTGGAAGCCGCGAAGACACTCGTCGACAAACTGAGGGCGCGCGATCGCCTGGCGCTGGTTACTGACGATGTGCAACTGCTGGCCGACTTCACGAGCGACAAGGAATTCCTGAAGGCGCAGCTGGATGCGCTGAAGCAAAGGGCGATGCGTGGCTGGCTCGGGCGCAGCAAGCAGTACGATGCGCTGATGGCCACGCTGAATGAACTTTTCAGCAACGAGGACGAGCGGCCCATCGTCATTTTTCAGACGGATGGCGACCAGCTTGACGAACTCGGCGCAGAGCCCCCGCCGGAACTGCGGCCGTACGTCCCGGCCAGGAAATTTGAGTTTGCCGATCTGTTGGCGGCCGCTGAAAAAGCCCGGGTCACGATCTATTCGATCATCCCGGGGGTCCGTTTCATTGGCGTTTCCGGGGCGGATTTGTTGAACCGATCACGGCTCGACTGGGAAAACAGAATGAAGGCGCAGGCCGAACTCTGGCGTTTGCTGAATCTGCCCGCGCGGCCAAACAGCACCCCGCCAGATCAATTGCTTTTGCAGAACGCCGAACGTTGGAAGCGTTACCACCTTGGCGTCGCGCAACTGGCCAAGAGTAGCGGCGGGTGGCCTGAGTACCTGGAGAAACCCGAACAGGCAGACGGCCTTTATGCGCGCGTGCTTAACGACATCAACCAGCGCTATATAGTCGCCTACTATCCCAAGAACCGCACGCGCGACGGCCGGCGACGCAAAATCAGCGTTGAGATTCGCGGGCATCCCGAGTACATCATTCTCGGACGCCGGAGTTATATCGCGCCATTGCCTTGAGGAAGGAAGGAGGGCCCGGATGATTCGCAAAGCATTTCTGATGACGCTCAAAACAGGCAGTCGGGCTGAATACGCGCGTCGGCACAATCCGATCTGGCCGGATCTCGAGACCGTCTTAAAGGAACATGGCGTGAGCAACTACTCGATCTTTTATGACGACATCAGCGAACGGCTGTTCGCCTACGCGGAGATTGAATCGGAAGAGCGCTGGCGCCAGATCGCCGACAGCGAAGTTTGCAAACGGTGGTGGGCGCATATGGCAACTCTGATGCTCACGAATACCGATCACAGTCCGCTGACGACAGATTTGGAGTGCGTATTTCATTTGGATTAAGAGCTGAGGCCGATTTCATGAAGCTGTTCCCTCATGTCCGGGTCATCCTGTTGGTATGTCCTGCGCACCAGACCCGCTCCGTCAGGTCTCAAACCACCACGGGCGAATTTTTGATTGGCGCCTTCCGCGGCTTGCCGCTCCCCAGTGCGGTAAGGCTTGCCTTACCGGAGACTGCGCGTCCAAAAAAGTTGGCAGGCTGCGCCTGCCTTCGAGGCGTAGCCTCGAAACATTTTAGCGATGTCGGCGGAAAGGCAAGCCTTTCCGCACTGGGGAGCGGCAGAGCCGCCGTGTAGTGGAACAGTTAGTGGCGTCTTCGACAAGTGTCGGCGTCGACAATTGAGTGATTCTTCAGGCCTTACTTAACTGCATAATGAAAAAAAGCAAACATCTTCTGATCACCTGGCTGTTGGCTATGTGCGTTGCGGTAACGTCGTCCGTCGCCGCGCAGACCGTTAACGAGTTGCAACGCGGATTCGAGCATCCACCCGATGACGCCAGGATCATGATGCGCTGGTGGTGGTTTGGACCATCGGTCACCAAAGCCGAACTTGAACGCGAGATGCGTCTGATGAAAGAAGGCGGCATCGGCGGTTTCGAAGTTCAGGCTGTCTACCCCTTATGGCCGGACGATCCGGCGCGGGGAATCAGGAACCTGCCGTATCTGTCCGATGAATTCATCGAGGCCTTGCGTTTCACCTCCGCCAAAGCCAAAGAGCTTGGCTTGCGCATGGACCTGACCCTGGGTAGCGGCTGGCCCTACGGCGGACCTTCCGTCTCAATCGCAGATGCGGCCGCCACGCTGCGCTCTGATCGGGTCAAGGTGCAAACGAATATGCGCCGCGTCCCATTGCCGAATGTAGCGCCGGGTGAAAAATTGCTGGCAGCATTTCTGGGGCGCTTTGAAGGGGCTGCGATTGCTGCCGGTACGTTGCGCGAGTTAACCGACATTCATGACAACGCGGTGTGGTTGCCCGCAGGCGTTGATGCCGGTTACGAGGTCATGTTTTTTATCGCCGGCCGCACGGGTATGCAGGTCAAACGTCCGGCCGTCGGGGCCGAAGGCTATGTGCTCAATCATCTTGATGCCGCCGCCACCGAACATTATCTGAAGAACGTAGGTGATCGTCTGATGCAGGCCTTTCCCTCCGATCGTCCTTACGCCGTCTTCTGCGACAGTCTGGAAGTCTACAATCAGGATTGGACCCCCGATTTTCTCGACCAGTTCCAGCAGCGGCGTGGTTACGATCTGAAACCTTATTTGCCGGCATTGATCGCCGACATCGGACCAAAGACCCTCGACATTCGTCGCGACTGGGGGAAGACCCTAACCGAACTCTACAACGAACGTTTTCTCGTGCCGTTGCACGACTGGTCCAAACGCAATCGCACGCTGCTGCGCGTGCAGAATTACGGGCTGCCGGCTGTTTCGCTTTCGGGTTATGCGAATGTCGATTTGCCCGAAGGCGAAGGCGCGCAGTGGAAAATAGTGCGCGGGACGCGTTGGGCGTCATCGGCCAGTCACATTTACGGCCGGCCGGTAACGTCGTCCGAAACGTGGACGTGGTTGCACTCGCCCGTCTTTCGCGCCACTCCGCTCGATATGAAAGCCGAAGCGGATCGCCATTTCCTGATGGGCATCAATCAACTCGTAGGGCATGGCTGGCCTTACACGCCTGAGGGTGTCGATTACCCGGGTTGGCGTTTCTATGCCGCCGCCGTCTTTGACGAGAAGAATCCCTGGTGGATTGTGATGCCCGACATTACGCGTTACCTCCAGCGGGCGAGTTATCTTTTGCGTCAGGGCGCGCCGGTCAATGACGTCGCGCTTTACTTACCCAACGACGATGGCTGGGCCCATTTCACCAGCGGCAATCCGCACTTAATCGATATTCTTCGTGATCGAGTTGGGACAGATGTGATCAGCACGATCCTGGGCTCCGGTTACGGCTTTGACTTTTTTGACGACGACATCCTGATGAAGACGGGCCGGATCGATCAAGGGCAACTGGTTCTGGGCGCCAGCCGTTACCGGGTAGTGGTGCTGCCGGCGGTGGAACGGATACCGCTCGAGACCATGCGCAAGCTCGAAGAATTTGTGCGCAACGGTGGTACTGTGATCGCCACGCGTCGCCGGCCGGAATTGGTTCCCGGCATGAAAGCCACGCCGGCGGAGCAGGCAGAATTGCAGGAAACAGTAAAGCGGCTGTTTGCAGGTCCCGCTGCGAAAGCGCACTTTGTCGAGGACGAGAAGGAAGTATTCGAACGGAAACTGACGTCCCTGTTGCAGCCTGACATGGCGTTAAGTAAGCCCGTTCCCGAAATTGGCTTTGTGCATCGGCGCACCGCGGACGCGGATCTCTACTTTGTCGCCAACACTTCCAATGCTCCGCAGACAGTCAAGGCTACGTTCCGTGTTCCTGACGCGGACGCGGAATCATGGAACCCTGTCGCCGGAACCCATGGGCCGGCTTTCGTGGAAAAGTCGTCAACCGGCGGTACGACCGTGACGCTCAATCTCGAGCCTTATGGCTCGCGCGTCTTCGTCCTGACGGCCAAGCGAAATGCACCGCTGGCTCTGGACCTAGCGGCCACATCGGCAATTTTCCCGATCGATCTCAGCACCGGTTGGCAGGTTTCAATGGGAGACGCGGCGAAACCATTCCTGATGGATCAGTTGCAGTCGTGGACCGATAACGAAGCGACGCGTTACTACTCCGGAACCGCCACCTACGAACGCGAGGTCAGGCTCCCGGCCGATTTCATGGTTATGGGCGTCAGCGTCCGTTTGGATCTGGGGGAGGGAAAGGCGGTCCCGGAACAGAATCTACGTTCTGGCATGCAAGCCTGGTTTGATCCGCCGGTGCGCGAGGCAGCCATTGTCTATGTTAACGATCAGCGGGTGGGGTCCGTTTGGTGTCCGCCTTACGCGTTGGACGTCGCGAACTTCCTGCGTCCCGGAACGAACAAGATTCGAATTGTAGTTGCCAACCTGGCCCTGAATAACATGGCCGGACGGCGCCCGCCAGACTATCGGCTACTCAACCTGCGCTACGGCGAGCGCTTCCAGGCGCAGGACCTGGATAAGGTACAACCTATCCCGTCGGGGCTGTCGGGGCCGATCCGGCTTATAGCCCCATAAATCGAAGGTTCAATGATCATAATATGATCTTGCGTTCTGGCTCAGAGTCTATATAATGCCCGCGTTCTTTAGCGTTGATGGCGGTTAAGCTTTGATCGCTCTCGCGCGCCACCCCTAAATCGAATCTCTTTTGCGGCTAGGCTCTGTTTAGCGATGCCGAGATTCCATCCTTTTACGCGACAAATCTTCGCCCGATGGCGAGCCATTGTCGCGATGAAAAATTCCATTGCAGTCGCCAGGCCAATCGATCCTTAAGGAGAAGACTAATGCGAACCATCGCAGTCATTGCCATCATTTTGATATCGGTTATTGGTGTAGTTGGGCAAACCAACAAGGGCGCCATCAGCGGCGCTGTCGTTGATCCCAACGGCGCCGCGGTGCCGGGAGCCAGCGTAACGGTTACGAACATTGGTACCGGGCAAAAAGTCACGGTGACCACCAGCGAAAGCGGCACCTTTACCGTGCAGTCGCTCGACCCGGTCTCCTATAGCGTCCTGGTGGAAGCGAAGGGTTTCAAGAAGGCATTTCTCGACAAGGACAAGGTCGACACGGCT